>Ga0299906_10001879_pt1 | contig 17757 bp, 15 predicted proteins | sample RVTome_14_FD_200259 | JGI IMG/M metagenome (GOLD analysis project Ga0299906, IMG submission 200259) | Soil microbial communities from uranium-contaminated site in the Upper Colorado River Basin, Wyoming, United States - RVT145D125 (version 2) ...
GAACGTGAGAATCGGATAGTCGTCCCAGGTGCGGCTCGTGATGCGCGTGCGATCGAACCGCACCTGCTCCTTGAGCGTCCAGCTGACCGATTGAACGATGCCGCCCTCGGCCTGGTTCACGACGCCGCCGGGATTGACGACGCGCCCGCAGTCTATGGCGGCCACCACGCGCGGCACCCGAAGCGTGTCCCCGAGCACAACTTCGGCGACGACCGCCACGTAGTCGCCGATATTTTTGTAGCGCGCAAAGCCCATCCCCATGCCGCGGGTGCCGTCGCCCCCGGCCCCGGGTGTCCAGCCCGCCTTGTCGGCCGCGGTGCGCACAACCGCGCGCGCGCGCTCGTCGGTCAAGTGGCGCAGGCGGAAATCCAACGGGTCGAGGCCCGCGGACTGCGCGAGCTCGTCCATGAAGCATTCGATCGCGAAGACGTTGAGATAGGCGGCGAGCGCGCGCAGCACGCTCACGCGCACGGGCTCTGCCGTCACGACATGGTTCAGCACCAGCTCGTCGCGAAACTCGTAGTACGGCACGGCATTCCTCTGGCTGCCTCCGCCCATCGCGAGCGGAAAATCCACGGCGGGCGGCGGATCGGAGCCGTTCTCGACATGCCACGCCGCGAGGAGCCCGGGGTTCGGGTGGCGTCCGGGCCGCGTGATGTGCCGGTTGCCCCAGATCTCCTCCTTCCACGCGGCGACCTGCCCCTCCTCGCCGACGCTCCCCTCGATCCTCACCGCCATGGCAGGGCCGAAGGGCTCCCAGCCGAACTCGTCCTCGCGCATCCACTGCACGCGCACCGGAAAACCGTGGACCGCGCGGGCGAGAAGCACGGCGTCGAACGCCACATCGTCGGCCCCGTTCTGGCCGTAGCAGCCCGCCCCCTCCGCGTGCCGGCAGACGATGTCCTCCGGGTCCATCTTCAGAATGCTCGCGATCTCGTCGCGCAGCGGATAGATCGCCTGGCTGTGCGACCACACCTCGAGCCTGCCGTCATGCCACCACGCGATCGCGCATGACGGGCCGATCGACGCGTGCGCGAGGTACGGCCGCGTATAGGTGGCGCCAACTTTCCTTGCACCTTTTGCCCCGGCGCCGTTTTTCTTCACGAGGATCTCGTCCTCAGTCGGCTGCGAGCGCAGGAAATCGTGGATCGCGTTATCGCCAGGAAGATCGGGGCTCTCGCGCCACTCGCAGCGCAGCGCCAGCGCGCGCATCGCACGGATCGCCTGCTCCTCGCGCTCGGCGATTACGCCGAGGAAACGGCCGTCGCGTACGATCGCGCGCACGCCCGGCATCGCCCGCACCGGCGCCTCATCGAGCGCTACGAGCTGTGCGCGATAGGAAGGCGGGCGCGCGATGCGCCCGTGCAGCATCTGCGGCAGCTCCAGGTCCTGGATGAAGGCTGCGCCTGCGACCTTGCCGGGAATGTCGAGCCGCGGGAGCGTCCTACCGACCACACGCAGCTCCTCGGCATGCTTGGGCCGCGCCTCACCCGTTGCTTCGCGCTCGAGATCGACCTCGGGCGCGAGCTCCCAGTAGGTGACGCTTTCGCCGCCGTCGCGCAGCCGCACCGTGCCGTCCTCGACCGCGAGGCTCTCGATACCGGCACTGAGCCTTCGCGCCGCGGCATGGAGAAAGAGATCGCGGACCTCGGCGCACGCCTGCCGCATCGATTCGCCCCCTTCCTCGACCGAGCGGCTGCCCGTGGTGGAGCCCTCGTTGGGGCTCAGCGTCGTGTCGACCGCGACCATGCGGATCCGGGCGTAATCGACGTCGAGCTCCTCGGCGGCGATCTGCGCCATGGCGGATACGATGCCCTGCCCGATCTCGACCTTGCCAGTGCGCACGGTGATAGTGCCGTCCGCGTTGACCGTCACCCACCGGTCAAGCCGATTGTTGGCGCTGAGCGTACCTGGAAGCCGTACCGGGTCACTCAAAAGTAAGCCTGCCCGGCTTTGACGGGCGGCATCCACTCGCACCGGCCCCACGGGCCGTCGCCCTGTTCGCGGATGTAGGCGATGCGGCCGCCCTTGGTGGGCTTCCGCTTTCCGGAAAAGAGAAGTTGCAGCCAGTCCATCACATAGTCGTGGCAGTCCATGCCGCCGAGATTCTGAATGCCCCAGAGCGGGTGATACTGGTTCTCGATCACCCACATCTCCTTGGGCACCTTGAGATCGCGGAAGGCCTCGACCGCGTCCTCCAGCGGGCACAGGGGATCAAACTCGCCGGTGACAAGAAGCGTCGGGCACTTCACCTTGCCGAGGTAGCCGCGCACCGTCATGCCGCTCGCCACGTCGCGGTCGAACTTCGCCTCGTCGTCGTAGCCCGCCATGTACATGAACATCTGCTTGAAGCGGGGTGACGACTGCGTGAAGATCGTGTTGTTCGGGTTGAAGCACGCGACCGAGCTCACGACAGCTGCCGCGCGGTGATCGTAGCTCGAGAGCCGCAGCGACCAGTAGCTGCCCATGCTGATCCCGTAGATGGCAATCTTCTTCGGGTCCACCTCTTTCCGCTTCTGGAGATAGCCGATCACCGCCGCGCCCGCGCGCTCGTAGTTGTCCTTCACCGCGCGGATCTTCTGCAGGTTGGAATTGCCCTGCCCGGGCCCGTCCATCGCCAGCACGTGGAAACCACGCGAGAGGGCGATGTTGTGGAAGGCCTTGGGGAACACCTCCTTTGTCTGGTCCATGCCCGGCACGTAGATGACGCACGGCGCGCGTCGCCGGTCGGGCAGCAGGTGCAGCAGGCACGAAATCGTCTTTCCGCCCCCGAACGGCACCTCGACGCGCTCGATCGGATAGCTCGCCACCTTCGAGCGGCGGTCCACCATCTCCGATAGCTTCTTGTACAGATACTGCTTGACGGGATGGTCGTCGAAGAAGATCGGGTGCTGGGCCATGCGGTAGGCCTCGATCGCGTGATCGTAGTGACAGGTCGCAGTCTCCCTCGCCCCTACCGCTTCCGCGCGCCGCGCGAGCTTCTCGTGGCGCTCGCCCGCCTCGCGCCAGACCTTGGGCAGCATCCGGTAGTTGCGCGCCCGCTTGCCCGCGGGCACCTCGAGATCGTCGCGCTCGAAGTTCTGCACGCGCCCGCGCATGTTGAGCGCCAGATCGAGCATCCACTGCTGGTTGTCGCGTTGCGTTCTCAGCTTGCGCAGCATCCTTCCTCTCCTTGGTACGTTTCCGGTCAGCGGTCACGGGGCGCCGTTACTTTGGGGGAATGATGGGCACCAGGAGGTAGGAGGCCTTGTCCCCGCCGGAGTAGATCGTGTTCTCGGCGCCGGCGTTGTAGTCGCCGTGGTAGTGCGTGTAGGGCGCGCTGCCGACGCCGTCGCGCGGCTGGATGTCGAGGCGCAGCTTGTGTCCCTTCCGCAGCACGATGCAGGTCGGCCAGATCTCGACCTGGCACTCGACGGGCTCGTTGGGCGTCAACCACCAGCGCTCGTTGTGCGCATGGTAGGGGCGATAGGGCCGCGCGCGCTCGGGGTCGAGCTTGCGGTGGGACGCGCGGAGCCATCCCTTGGTGAGCGGCACGGGCTGTCCGTGCTGGCCCACTTCCCACACGTCCTTGCCGTCCGGCCCGATATTGCGGAGCGTCGCGAAAATATCCATGTCCTCCGACGTGCTCGATACCCAAAGATTGAGCACGAGCGGTCCCGTGATCTCCGTATCCCGCTCCATGGGCGGGGTCTCGAGCGATATCCCGGTGCGCGCACTGCCGCCGTGGCTCGTCGAGAGCGAGGAACCGGAGGCGACACCAGCGCGAGTCGCCCCGCTCGCCGGGTAGGTCGCTCTTCCCACCGTCCTGTGCGGCTTCGGAACGAGCGCGCCTTCGATGCCGTGCTCATCCGAGGAGGGCTGGCGGTCGATCTGGAGGTACCACTTCGTCCACTGTGTGCGCGCGAGCGGCCACTCATTCTCGTAACGAAACGCATAAGGACGCGCGCTGCCTCCGGTGCGGATCTCGAGCTTGACCGGCGGCTCGTCCATGATGCCGGTGTCGACGCCTTTCAGCCAGTAGTCGAGGAAACGCAGCTGGTCGAGACGGCCTTCCTCCGAATGGAACGGGTGAAAATGCGTGCCGGTGTGGATGCGCAGCTTCTTGTGTTTTGAAGCCGCGTTCATGAAGCCTTCGGTGTTTCCGCGCAGGTGCAGCGAATAGCCGCCCCAGTTGCCCACGCTGTAGAGCGGCACGTTGATCCTGTCCCAGCGCGCGCTGCAGAGGCGCCACCATTCCGAGTCGAGGTCGTTGCGCATCATGTTCCAGAGCATGTCGTTCTGGAACGCGTCCGGGTTGTAGCTCCTCGGGCGCCCGAGGAGATGGTGCGCCGTGTGCGTCAACCACCAGTTTCCGATGAAGCCGAGCGCGAAAATGCCCCCGTGATAGGCCTGGTCGCGGTACTGGTCGGCTCGGCCCTCCCACGGAATGACGCACTTCAGCGACGGCGGCTGCAGGTTCGCGACGCGCCACTGCGAGCTCGCGTGATACGAGATGCCGAGCGTGCCGATTTTTCCCGAACACCACGGCTGCTTCGCCGTCCACTCGATGGCATCGTAGAAATCGACCGCCTCCTGGTACGAGCTCGGATCGGAGCGGCCGGGCGACTTGCCGGTCCCGCGCGAATCCACCCGCACGCACGCGTAGCCGCGCGGGCACCACCACTCGGGATTCACGGTCTCCCAGTTCATGTGAGGATTGGCTTTCTCCTCGAGGTCCGCCGGCGGGATCCACAGCTTGTCCTTCTGGTAGACGCCGATGTTGATGATCGCGGGAAAGCGCTCGCTGGTGCTCTCCGGTCGGAAGATGTCGGCGTAGAGCAGTGTTCCGTCGCGCAGGGGAATCTGCACGTCCTTCTCGATGACGAGCTTGTAGTCCCTGGGCTGGGATACGGTTTTCGACGTGTCGGGCATTTCTTGCTCCAGAAGCGTGATGCGTGATGGGTGACGAGGAAGTCGACAGTTTGCCGTTTGCCGTTTGCCGTTTGCAGCGTTCGGCGCGAAGTTTCCGCCTGCTTGTTGGTTTTTCTGCTGTTTACCGGGGGCGTAAGCTTATCACTTCGATATGACAGTCGCGGGTACTCTTTCTCGCGATGTGGACTCGAATCGCGGTCCCGCGGGAATCAGACCAGGACCTGGCCGCCGTTGACATGGATATTCTGGCCGGTGATGAAGCGCGCGGCCGGGCTGCAAATGAAGCTCACCGTCGCGGCGATGTCATCGGGGACGCCTTCGAAGCCCACCGGGATCTCGACGGGCGGAACCTCGCCGGAGGTCCTGGAGCGCTCGCCGCCGATGCGGCCCGGCGAGACGCAGTTGACCGTGATGCCCTGCTGCGCGTATTCCATGGCGAGCGCGCGGGTCAAGCCTTCGAGGCCTGCCTTGGCCGCCGCCGCATGGGCGCGGCCGACGTAGTTCGGCAGGCGGTGGCCCGCGCCGCCGATATTGACGATCCTTCCCCATCCCTGCTTCAGCATGTGCGGAATCGCCGCGCGCGAGCAGAGAAACGCGCCATCGAGGATGATCGAGACGATATGGCGCCACTGCGCCATCGTCATGTCGGTGAATTTCACGCGCTCGCGGTCCGCCGCATTGTTGACGAGGATATCGACGCCGCCGAAACGCTTGCCGATCGCCGCGAACATCCGCGCCACGGCGGCTTCGTCCGTGATGTCGGCGATGCAGACGAACGCCTGAGCGCCCGCGCGTTCCAGCTCGGCGCGAAGGGCTTCCGCCTCGTCTTTCGAGCGGCGCGTGTTGATGACGATCGACGCGCCTTCACGCGCGAGCGCGTGAGCAATCGCGCGGCCATTGCGTCGCACCGCCCCGGTGACCAGCGCAACCTTCCCCTCAAGCGCTCCTGCCATAACCACCCTCTCGCGCTGAAATGGGCAATTCGCCCGTAGCCCGGCGCATTCGCCGCCGCATTACGACAATCAGATGTGATTCGCGGTAACGCGCTCGAAGTGCTCGGCGACGGGAGGCTGAGCAAAGAATGGTCCGACCAGCGCGCGGAAGTCCTGGAACCTGGGCGACTGCCGGAAATTCACCATGTGCGCGTCGATGTTCTCCCAGCGGATGAGAAAGTGGTAGCGCCCCCTGGTCTCGACGCAGCGCTGCAGCTCGTGCGAGATGTAGCCCGGAATGCTGCTGACGATGGCCTCGGCCCTGGGAAACACCGCCTCGAACTTCGATGTCTCCTCGGGCTTGATGTGCAGAATCGCGACTTCCAGAATCATCTTTGTCCCCCTTCCGACAGCGTGAATCGTGAATGGTGAATCGTGAATAGAGTCTTGCTTGAGGCCCGAATTCAGCCGCAGATGAATGCAGTTACACGCAGACAGACCCGATATTGAACCGCCGAGAGCGCCGAGGCTTTCATACAGGAATCAAAAGCCCTCATCCCTTACCTTTCGTGGTCTTCGCCGCGTCCTCCTTCAGGACTTCATCGTACTGGATGATGGCATGGGCGATCGCGGGCCAGCCGGCGTAGTGCCCGACGTGGATGATGAGCTCCATGATCTCCTCGTGCGTGAGCCCGAGGTGCCTGGCGCTGCGGTAGTGCGAATGCGTGCCATGCGGGCGCGCGAGCGCGATGTTGGCCGCCATGGTGATCAGCTCCCGGTCGCGGATGCTGAGATGCGGCCGGGACCAGATCTCCCCGAAAAGATAGCCGACCGACAGCTTGTAGAGGTCGGGATAGAGCTCCTTCTGGTTCATCATCGTGTCCTGCCGCCCCATTTGCTTCAGGATCTCCATGCCCTTCTCCCAGCGTTCCTGCTCGAAGTCGCTCATCGTTCGCTTCCTTTCCCGGTGTTTGGACCAATAGGTTCTACTCATTTCCACGGCGGTTTCGTACCGCTATCTGCATCAGACGATCGAGGTTTCGTCCAGGCCTCCTGGCCCCCCGCCCTTCTTTGCGACCGCCGAGGCAATGCGCACGGCCACGATGGGTGAGCCCGGCGCATGGAGCAGCTTCCGCACCAGCGCGTCGGTCCACGCATCCATCTCGGGGTTGGCCTTCTCATGGTGGGGAAAATGCCTGTTGCGCTCTTCGAGCGAGGCGAACTCGTAGAGCACGCCGTGCTTGGCCCAGCCCGAGACCGACACGAGCTTGCGGATGCCCACGCATCCCGGAAGCCTGTTCATGGACGGCAGGCGCCATTGCGCGTACCACGCAAGAATCTCGTCCTCGTCGGCGGTGCCGGCGTTGAAAGAGCCCAGCTGGATGCAGGGGCTCAGCGCCGCCGTGCTGACCCGCCGCTTCGCCTCGGGCCCCCCGATCCGATCCTCGTCGATCATGATGTTGACGCGCTCGCCGCCGCGCAAGGCGAGCATTTCCTGATCGCTGCGGGAGAGCGACGCGTGAAGTTTGCGTGGTGTCGGATGGGCGAACGCATGTGGCGTTTCGGCGGCGATGACGAGCACGTAGGCGTTGCCCTTCGGCACAGAGGCGTCGTCGGTATGGCGCAATCGCCCCGGCGCTTCAGCCGGCACGCCGGACTGGATCGGTTTTTCCTCCGACTTGAAATGTGCGGCCCACAGGAAGCTTGGGCGCTCGAGCATGGCCGGCATGTAAGTGTCGTGCGCCCACTTGAGATAGGCGTCGCGTCCGGTCTCGGGCAGGTCATACCAGGAAATCCAGAGTGCGCGATCCACAGCAATTCCCCCTTGTCAGCGGTCATCCCGGGAACGAACCAGACGCGCCCGGGGCGAACCAGAAAGCGTTTTCCCATATTATGGGACACCGGCGGGTTCGATTCGAAGCCGATGTGCCGGTATGATATAGGTTCGCAACAAAGACAAGAGGAGGATAAGTCATGGCTTCTGCAACCCGTCTCGTTATGGTCGGCGCCGCGGCGCTCGCATGCGCGGTCTCGTCGGCCTTTGCGCAGGGTGATTATCCGAGCCGCCCTGTGCGCGTGGTCGTTCCGTCATCGCCCGGGGGCGGCACAGATGTACTCACCCGCCGGATTACACCCGCGTTCGAGAAGCGCCTGGGCCAGCAGGTGGTAGTCGACAACCGGCCGGGCGCAGGCTCGATCATCGGTAACGATCTCGTGGCGCACGCCAAGCCCGATGGATACACGCTGCTTATGGGCATCTCCACGCTCGCGATCCTGCCGGCAACCCGCAAGAAGCTGCCCTACAACGCTCTCACCGATCTCGCGCCGATCACGCAGACGATCGCCGCGCCCAATATCCTGGTTGTGCACCCGTCGCTGCCGGTCCACACGGTGAAGGAGTTGATCGCGTTTGCCCGCAAGCATCCCAACAAGCTCGACTACGGCACGGCTGGCCCCGGCACCAACCCGCATCTGGTCATGGCGCTTTTCCTGAGCATGACCAACACCAAGATGGTCGCCATACCGTACAAGGGATTGGGTCCGGCACTGGTCGACCTGATGACCGGCCGGATCGTCGTCATGTCCGGAACCATGCTCTCGAGCCTGCGCCACGTGCAGAGCGGGCGCCTGCGCGGGCTCGCCACGACGGGACTCAAGCGCTCGGGCGCGCTGCCGAATCTTCCGACGGTCGACGAGGCCGGCGTCAAGGGCTTTGACGCGACCCAGTGGTACGGGCTCTTCGCGCCCGCCGGCACGCCCAAGCCGATCATCGACAAGCTGAATCAGGCGATGGTTGGCGCATTGCGCGCCGAGAGCGCGAAATTTGCCAAGGACGGCGCCGACGCCGTCGGCAATTCGCCCGAAGAGTTCGCGCGCATCATGAAATCCGAGACGCAGAAGTGGGGCAGGATCGTGAAGATGGCGGGCCTCACTCCCCGCTGATCTTGAGGGATGAGGGCGGAGGGATGAGGGCGGAGGGAACCCGTCAGGCGAAAGGACAATCAGCTAACGATTTTTCATCCCTCATCCCTCATCCCTCAGCCCTCATCCCTCATCCCTCAGCCCTTGTGTTTGCCGACGCGCCAACCATGGCGCGTCAGGTGCTTCTCGCCGAACTCGATCGGCTCACGCTCGAGCGCCGGCGCCATGGTGTCGTTCCAGCGGTTCAAGAAACCGTTGATCGCCACCGCGCCAGCGAGCTCCACGATCTGGCCTTCCGTCCAGTGTTTCTTCAGCCGCTCGAAGAGCTCGTCCGTGACGGCGTTCGGTTGTGAGGCGGCGGCCACGGCAAAGTCGAGCGCCGCGCGTTCCGCTTCGCTGAAAAGCGGGCTCGTGCGATAGTCCGTCACGGCTTCGAGCTTCGCATCGTCGATGCCCGCGCGATGAGCCGCTTCCGCGGCGTGCGCCATGGAATAGCTGCAGCCATGGGTGCGGCTCGCCATGTAGGCGACGAGGCGCTTGAACCCGATGTCGACCTCGCTCGCGGGATCCCACACGGAAGAAGCAAGCTGCGCGAGCGCCTTCACCATCTTCGGCCGGCGCTGCATGATGAGTACGCTGTTCGGCACGTAGCCGAGCAGCTCCTGGTAGCGCTTGAACGAGTCCTGCAGGTCCGGCGTTGTCTCCGCGGGCAGCGGGGCGAGTCGTGACATGGCACCTCCGGTGCGCTTCAAAAGGATGAAGGATGAAGGATGAAGGATGAATGGTCTACACCCGTTTCTGTGGCGGCGCGCTGGTAAAGTGCGTACTATGCGGCCCCTGAACGAAAGGCTGGAAAGCGAAGGAACGAGCCGGTGACCTACGACGTTATCTGCCTGCGGCCCGAAGCGGATTTCACGCGCGCCGGCGTGACGCCGCCCGCCAGCCTGAAGGTTGCATACCGCGCGCACGATGACGCGGACACCGCCGCATTGGTGGCGGCCGCGCGGGGCGTCGTCATGGCAGCGATGGGACCCAGATTGCCGGGCGCGCTCTTCGAGAAGTGCGCGGTGAAGATCGTGCAGGTCACGGGCGCCGGCGTGGATCGCCTCGATGAAGCCGTGCTCAGGAGCCGCGGCATCGCCGTGTGCAACGTGCCCGGCGGCAGCAATTCGGCGGTCGCCGAGTACGCGGTCACGTCCGCCTCGGTCCTGCTGCGCCGATTTGCATGGGTCGACCGCGAGATTCGCGCCGGCAACTACGCGAGATTCCGCGCCCGCATGATGGCCGACAATCTCGCGGGCCTCGACGGCCTCACGGCCGGCATCGTGGGCCTGGGTACGATCGGACTTGCCGTTGCGCGCGCCTATCACCAGCGCGGCTGCGCGATCCTGTACTTTGATCCTGCCCCGCGCGAGAAGGCCGGCGCAGATGCGATCCGGGCAAAGGGTGTTTCCCTCGACGAATTGCTGAGAGAGAGCGACGTCGTGAGCTTGCACGTGCCGCTCATTCCGGCCACGCGGGCCATGATCGGTGAAGCGCAACTTGCCGCGATGAAGCCCGGCGCGATCCTCATCCAGGCTTCTCGCGGGGGCGTCGTCGACGAGGCAGCGCTCGCCCGCCATCTCGTCTCCGGGCACCTCGGTGGCGCAGCCGTGGATGTGTATTCGCAGGAGCCGCCGGCTGCGGACAATCCGCTCCTCGCCCTGAAGGGAGACGGAGCGGAGCGACTGCTCTTCACGCCGCACGTCGCCGGGGTCACGCAACAGGCAAGCGCCGTGCTCTTCAAGACCGCCTGGGACAACGTCGAAGCGGTCCTCACCCAGGGAGCCGAGCCGCTCAACCGCGTCTACTGAAGAAACTGTAAATCGTGAATGGTGAATCGTGAATCGACCAAACCGTCTCCTGCGTCGCTGGTCGTAACGCGTTACGGGTCACTGGTCACTGAAGGTGGTTCCATTCACGATTCACGATTCACGCAGTTCACGCGGCAGTAAGGCCGCCGTCGAGCACCAGGACCTGTCCGGTGATGTAGGAGGCCTCGGAACTGGCGAGGTAGCGCGCCATTGCTGCCACTTCGTCAGGTACCGCAAAGCGGCCAACCGGCACGCGCCGGGTCATCGCTTCCCGGGCCGCCGGGTTCGCTGCGAAGAACTCGGTGCGCGAGGGTGTCTCCACCGTGCCCGACGCAATCGCGTTTACGCGAATGCCGTGCGGGGCCCACTCGATCGCGAGCATCCGCGTCATCTGGATGAGCGCGCCCTTGGACGTTCCGTACGAGAGCCGCTGCGGAAACCCGACGAGCCCGTGCGCCGAGGCGATGTTGATGATGCACCCCGTGCGCTTCGTGGCGAGGAGGTGCCGCGCCATCTGCTGGCTCACGAGAAGCGCACCCGTCGTGTTGACGCGATACACGTCTTCCCATTCCTCCAGCTTTATGTCCACCGCCGGCGTGCGCGCGGTGATCGCGGCATTGTTCACCAGCACATCGAGACCGCCGAGCGCCTCGACGCCCGCAGCCACCGCCTGCTCCGCGCTCGCCGCCGAGCGCAACTCGAGCTGTATCGGAACCGCGCGGCGCCCCGCGGCCTTGATGGCGGAGAGCGTGCCCGCCAGCCGCTCGGGGCTCCTCGATGTCACGGCAACCTCGAAGCCGTCGCGCGCGAGCGCGAGCGCAATCGCGGCGCCCAGCCCCTGCGCCGCGCCCGTCACCAACGCCCGCTTCGTCGCGTTCTCCTGCGCACTTGCCATTTATTGCCCTCCCTCGTTCTACAACCCCAGGTGGTGAATGATGGTGACAAGCACCGGTGATGGGAAACGGTGATGGGAAATCGCCTTGCAGATTATGCAACAACGCAGCCTTGCGCTGCTCTCGCCGCCGGCACCGACAGCGGCTCGAAATCCCGCGGGATCATGGTGTTAACGTTCGTCAGCCCCTGAGGATGTCCCCAGGGCTGACAGTCCCGCGCGACTCAATCATAATGACAGCACGCGGCAAAAACGCGCCGGTCTGCAGGAGGAGGATCCCGCTTCGACCGAGAGTGTCATGTTGCTTTCGCATTCCCTGGGGCATTGGTGTGAGCATGCCGCAACCAGGACCCGATGCACCATCACCATGAGGAGGAATCCGAGATGAAACGTTTAGACGACGAACTGCTGAACGCCGGCCTGGAGCTGGACGACGACTCACCGGTCGTCTGCGCCGATCCGGGGCGCCGGAGCTTTCTTGCCGGTGTGGGCGCCCTGGGCGCCGCCGCATCGATGCCGATGCTGCTCAGCGCAGGTCCCGCGCGCGCCGCGACGTTCCCCGAGCGCCCGATCACGCTGACGATCATGTACGCCGCGGGCGGCGGCACCGACGTCGGGCTGCGCGCCATCTCCACCGAGATGGCCAAGGCCGCGGGATGGGACATCAACGTCATCAACAAGCCCGGGAGCGTCGGCGCGATCGCCACGGCCTTCGTGCAGGACAAGCCCGCCGACGGCTACTGGTGGCTCGGCGCCGCGAACTACAACAAGTTCGTGCGCGTGATGGGCCACTCGACGACGAAGTCGTGGGAAGACTGGCAGTACATGCAGGCGGCGAACTCGCTTGCAAGCTGGTCGGTGAAGCCCGATTCGCCGTTCAAAAGCTTCGAGGAAGTGGTTGCCTACGCGAAAAAGAATCCCGGCAAGCTGTCGATATCCACGTCGGGCACCGGCGGGCTCTGGCACGAGCTCGCGGCCATCATCGCGCAGGCAGCCGGAATCCAGCTGCGCTTCGTGCCCTACAAGGGCGGCAAGCCCGCAACCCTTGCGGGCCTGCAAGGCGAAGTCGACATCGCCGGCGGCGGCGTGCATGAGCACATCGAGTTCATCAAGGCGGGGAAGCTGCGCTGCCTGCAGCAGACCGGCAAGGAAGACATCGCCGTGCCGGGCGGGCCGACCCTGCCGACAGTCGGGAAGTTCCTGCCGCAGTTGAGGTCCACGTTGCCGGTGGGCGGCTGCTACAACCTTGCGGTGCGGCGCACGGTGCCGGTCCCGATCATCAAGGAAATCGAGAAAGCGTTCGTGGCGGCGGTCAAGTCGCCTGGCTTCGGGGCAATGGCCAAGAAGCGCTACTTCGACATCGACATCCGCGTCGGCGAGGCCGCCGATCGCCGTGGAGCGGAGCTCGAGACCATCACGACCCACACCTTCAACCAGGTGAAGGACCAGATCGGCAAGAAAGTCATGTCGGCGAGCGAGCTGGGTCTCCCCACGCCCGACAATTTCGACAAGTGGTGGCCGCCCAAGGGCTATAAGCCGCTCACGGCGTAGGTCCTGAGGCGTTCGCAGTCCGCAGCACCGGGCGCCCCCGCCGGCGGCGGGGGCGCTTTTTTCCCTGGGAGAAACGATCCGTATGAGCACGGACAGGAACAGTGATGCGTTCATAGAGCAGGCGAAAGCCCGCCTTGCGAGCGGATTCGTGGGCGAGGAGGACATTGAAGCTGCGTCCACGCCCCAGAAGGACCTCATCTCGGCCTGCGTCATCGGCGCGCTCTGCATCGGCGCCATGGTGCTTGCGTGGAAGATGCCCGATCCCGGCCGCTCGGTGTTCACCCATCCGGGGCTCCTGCCTTTCGTGGTGAGCCTCACGATGCTGGCGATGGCAATCGGGCTCGGCGCTCGCGCCCTGCGCGAGGGCGGCGCGAAGAACCTGCTTGGCGTCTTCGCGCGGCCGGCCGATCCCGAGGAGCGGGAGTACCGCTGGCGCTCGTGGCTGCTGATCGTGTTCGTCATTGCGCTCGTGGTCGCGATCGACGTCGTGACGTTCAGGATCCGCATCCCGGTCGGAGACTTCGTGCTGCGATTGAGCAGCTTTGAGTGCGTGGCGATTCCGATGGTCACCGTCATCATGAAGATCTACTGGGGCCGGTCGTGGTGGCGCTGCTTCGCGGTGGCCACGGCGGCCGCGCTCCTGCTGGCGAGCGCTTTCCGATATGGCTTCAAGATTCCGATGCCCGGCGTTTACTGAGGGCCCATGATTCTCGAGCAGCTCCTCCTCGCCCTCACCCCGTACCTCATCTTCGTCTGCCTCATCGGCGTGACGCTCGGCATCCTGTGGGGCGCCATGCCCGCGCTGTCGACCACCATGGCGATGGCGCTGCTCATAGGCCTTTCCACCGGCATGGGCCAGGACACGGCGATCATGTTCATGCTGGGCGTCTTCACGGGCAGCGTCTTCGGCGGAACGATTACCGCGGTGCTCATCAACATCCCGGGCACGCCGGACGCGGTCCCGACGATGATCGAAGGCTATCCGCTGGCGCGCCGCGGCGAAGGCGGGCTCGCGCTCGGTACGGCGATTGGCGCATCCTTCATGGGCAACTGGATCGGCATCCTGCTGCTGATCGCCTTCATTCCGGTCGTGCTGGCGCTCGCCCTGCAGTTTCGCTCGTGGGAGATGTTCCTACTCGCGACGTGGGGCATCGCCATCTGCGGAACCATGTCCGCGGGCAAGCGACCGTTGAAGGGCTGGATCTCGGGCTGGATCGGGCTCATGGTCTCCTTCGTCGGCCTCGAATCCATCCACGCGACGCCGCGCTACACCTTCGGCCTGAACATCCTCGAAGACGGCATCAGCTATATTCCCGTGCTGATCGGGCTCTTCGGGCTCTCCGAGATCCTGCGCGTGCTGCCGCGCAAGAATTATGTCGGCATCCCCGAGGCGGTCGGGCGCGTCGTTCCGCCGGTGAAGACCCTGTGGAGGCACGCCCGCACCGCGCTGCGCTCGGGGCTGATCGGCACGATCATCGGCGCCATCCCCGGCGCCGGCGCGAACGTGGCCTCGTTCCTCTCCTACGACATCGGGCGGCGCCGCGCCTCGCCCGAGGAGCGCGCCAAGTGGGGCACCGGCAGCTACGAGGCGATCGTGTGCTCCGAGGCGGCGAGCAATGCAAATATCGGCGGCTCGATGCTGCCGACGCTGACGCTCGGCATCCCGGGCAGCGCCGCGGCCGCGGCGTTCCTCGCGGCGCTCGAGCTGAAGAATGTCATCGTCGGCCCGACGATGCAGATCGAGCACCCCGGGCTCATCTACTACATCTACTGGTCGCTCATCATTGCCAACTTCCTGATGTACGGGATGGCGATCGTGCTGGTGAAGCCGTGTGTGAAGCTCTTCAGCCTGCCGCTCGCCCTCCTGATGCCGCTGATCCTGCTCATCTGCGTCCTCGGGTCGTACGCGGTGAGCCTCTCCTATTTCGACGTCTACGTCATGCTCGCCGCCGGCCTGGTGGGCTACATCCTCCGCCGGTTCGGCTTCCCGCTGGCGCCGCTCGTGCTGGGCGCCATTCTCGGGCCGGTGGCCGACGAGAACTTCCGCCGCGCGCTGCTGGTATTCGAGGGCAAGCCGTTCTCGAGTGTCTTCATCGACCACCCGATCGGCACGCTGCTCCTCGTCGTCGTCCTCTACACCTTCTACGACGGGATCTTCCGCCGGCGTTGATACCTTTTAACTGCGTGAATGGTGAATGGTGAATGGACTGCACCGCTGATTTGCCACGGATAAGCACCGACGGTTCGATAATTGAACCGCCGAGACGCCGAGAACGCCGAGAACGCCGAGATTTTCATAGGATGATTACGATCATCTATCCCCCGTCCGTTTTATGGGGGAATAGAATAGGTCCCCGCGCTGTTAACCCGACGCCCCAGCGGCCGTCGTCACGGCCCGGGCACACTTTAAAGGGAGGGGCACAATGAAAACCATTCTTGCAGCCGCGCTAGCCGGCGCCCTCGCCCTGACGGGGAGCATCGCCGAAGCCCAGAAGAACGTCCGCATTCGGGGAACCATAACCGCCATCAGCGGCGATACGCTGTCGCTGAAAACCCGGGAGGGCAAGCCGATGGAGCTTGCGCTCACCGAGAAGACGTCGGTCGCCGCAGCGAAAGGGATCAAGCTCGCCGATCTCAAGCCGGGCGCCTACGTGGGCTCGACCACGATGAAGCGCGCGGACGGCGCTTTGGTCGCGGTCGAGGTTCACACCATTCCGCGCAGGGTGCCGGAGGGCCATCGCAAGTGGGACCTGCAGCCGGGATCAATGATGACCAACGCGAACATCGCTTCCGTGGTGAAATCGGCAGACGGAGATGTGCTGACCCTGGATTACAAGGGCGGCTCCCAGAAGATCCTGGTCCCGCCCAGCACCCCGATCGTCACCACGACCAAGGCTGATCGCTCCTATCTCAAGCCCGGTGAGTACGCATTCATCGTGGCTTCCGTCGACGAAGCGGGCAAGACGACCGCGCTGCGCATCCAGGTGAGCAAGGACGGCGTCAAGCCTCCTCAATAATTCGTGATGGGTGATGGGTGATGGGTGATGGATGATGGGTGATGAGTAATGCTGGTTTGCCGATTCAAACCATTTGCGAAGGCTTGACAGGACAAAGATCGTTGCGGTGCTTGTTTCGGGCGCGCTGGCGCTCGCCTGTGCAACGGCCGAGGCGCAGAAACTAACGCGCGTTCGCGGCACGATCGAGGGGCTCGACGGAAACGTGCTCTCGGTCAAGGCGCGCGCGTCAACTTGACCGCGCGCCCCGACGATGAGGGCAAGCTCACCGCCGTGCGGATCCAGGTCAGCCCCGTCAAATAACAGGGATGAGGGCGGAGGGCTGAGGGCGGAGGGAAACCCTCGGGCCGAAGACCAACGAACCCGCTAGGCAACGGTTCTTTTCATCCCTCATCCCTCATCCCTCATCCCTCAAGGATTGGGCATCGGCATCGGCTTTCCATCGAGCAGCGCGAGCCAGCCGCGGATGATGCGGTAGAGCACCCACAGGCCCACGATGACGCCGATCACCCAGGCGAGCGGGATGCCGATGACCGTGAATATCAGGATGAACATGATCACGACCCACAGGAGCGCGTACCAGAAGGTGCGGATCTGCCACGAGAAGTGGGTGTCGAGATAGGTCCCGCGAACATCCGGTCGCTTCACGTAGTTGATGATCACCGCGATGATGGAAGGCCAGCCGGTGAGGAAGGCCGTCACGATGACAGCCGCCGTCAGCACGCCCGTCAACGCGCTGAACGCGTGTAGCGCATAGATCAGGTGCGTAAGCCGGACATGCCCCTCCGCGGGGACGGTGGATCCGTCGCGTATCTCGATCTCGGTCATAACGCGCACATGATGACCAATTTGCGCCGCCCGCGCAAACGGCATTCCGAGGAGATGTTCCCAAGGATTTTGTCAGCCGCAGGCCTGACAAAATCCTAGGCGCTGCGGAAGCGCGTCACCCGCGCAAACAGGATCGCGATCAAAGGCAGCACGAGGCCTAAAATCGTCGCCGTGATGAGGAGCCACCCGAGCTCGCTGTAGTCGGCCGCCATCTTGACCGCGCCCGTCGCAGGGTCCTTGATCTCGCGCGTCACCGTGAATATCTGGTTGAGATACTTGGTGCCGAGCTGCGAGAGCGCGAGCGCGAGGTTCGTGAACGAAGCCATGACGGCGAAGAACGTGGCCTTGAGGTGCTCGGGCGCGGAGTTCGCGATCCATGCGAGCATGGGGATCATCGCGATCTGCCCGAGCGGCGATTCCACCGCAGTGTTCACGAGCGCGATGAAGCGCGCGTCCACCACGCCCCCCGTGACGGCCGCCGTCCATTCGTGCATGCCGTAGTACATGCCGATATACGGCGCCCCCAGCACGAACCCGGCCACGGTGAGAACCCCGATCACGTACGCGATCGAGCGCTCGGCCATGAAGCGCCGGAAGATGAACATGCCGAAGATCGTCAGCAGGCTGCTGATAAGGGAGAGGAGCGCGAGGAACTGCTGATCGAAAGCGAGAACGTCGATGATCCACCAGCTGAACCCCTCGCCCGTCGACGGAATGGCGCGGTAGATGAACACCACGACCGCGGTTCCGACCAGCGTTGCGCGCGCGGCGGGCTCGAGCTCACGCGTCAACTTGCCGATGAGGAACGCGACGATCGCGAACGAGCCCGCGAAGATGATCTCCTGGTTGTATTG
>Ga0299906_10001880_pt1 | contig 17751 bp, 20 predicted proteins | sample RVTome_14_FD_200259 | JGI IMG/M metagenome (GOLD analysis project Ga0299906, IMG submission 200259) | Soil microbial communities from uranium-contaminated site in the Upper Colorado River Basin, Wyoming, United States - RVT145D125 (version 2) ...
CAGGCGATCCATTGTTCATCATTACTGAATAATGAATTCAATCCTACCCTGTTTATTCATTCGGATGCAACGTTCAGTATTCGCCCCATCGAGAGCGCAGTCGTGGAACCCACCCGGCGGTCTCGACGCAAATCCGACCAACCACTGAAAGGACTATCGCAATGAAACGCACTCTGATCGCCCTGGCCCTCACCGGCCTCACCCTCGGCGCGAACGTCGCCGTCGCCGACTGGAACGACATCTCGCTCGAGCCGTTCTTCCAGCGCGAAGGCACGTCGGTCGTGGCCGCGGAAGCAGCCGCGCAAGACACGGTCCAGCCCCGCAAGTACGAGCAAGTCGACGGCTACAACTACTAACCGCGTGAAGCCGGCCGCCGGAGCCCTCCTCCTCCGGCGGCCGGTCTCCGCCTCTCGCAGGAGGCTCCCCATGGAATTCCGTCTCATCCTCTATGTCCTCGCCGTCCTCGCCCTCGTGGCCGGCTCGTTCGCCGCGATGGCCGACCAGAGCGCGAAGTTCGTCGGCACGCACGAGCTCCCGCCGTTCGTCCTCGAGCGGGTCGAACTAACCCCGGGCGTCGCCGCCGAGCGGAAGCGCCCGGCCGAGGCGCCTCGGCCGCCCGCAACCCGGGCCGCCGGCTGATGTAGATCGCCGGCGCTTCCGGCGCTAAGATCGCAGTCGATGACGAGGCGCGCCCGATGCTGGTCCTGACCGCCGGAACCGGACGCGTCGTCCAGGCAATCGCGCGCGAGCTCGCGGCGCTGCCCGAGCCGAAGCGCTTTCTGCCGGCCGGATCGGCCCGCGGCAGCGTGCCCGGGTTCGAGGTCGTCCGCGGCGGCGTCGCGGACGCCGCCGCGCGCGCGCGGGCGCTCGAAGGCGCGCACACCCTCGTCATACTTCCCACGTTCGATCCGCGCGCGACCGAGGCGCAGGCGGCGCTCGCCCGGGCCGCCGCGCCGGCCGGCGTCCGCCGCATCCTGCTCGGCTCGCTCATCGGCGCCGACGCGCGCTCGCCCGTGTGCCTGCTGCGCTGGGTGGGCCTCATCGAGCGCGAAGTGCTCGCGAGCGGCCTGCCGCACAGCATCCTGCGCGCGGCCCCGTTCATGCAGAACCTCGCGCTGTTCACGCGCCGCTACGACTCGGGGCTCGCCGTCGTCGGCCCGTTCCGCGACGTGGGGTTTCCGTGGCTCGACGCCGCCGACGTCGGCGCCGTCCTCGCGCGCCTGATCGAGACCGAGGCCGCCGAGAACCTCGTCTGCCAGATCTCCGGCCCCGAGAACGTGAACTTCGAGACCGTCGCCCGGCTGCTCGGCGACGCGGTCGGCGAGGCCGTCCGGTACGTGGACGTCTGCCTGCCGGAAGCCCAGGGCCTGCTGGAGGCGAACGGGTTCTCGGCCGTTCAGGTGCGCGCTTTGACCGAGTACTGGGACTACCTCGTCAGCGGTTTCGTCAAGCCCGCGTGCTGCGAGACCGCCGCGCAGCTCCTCGGTCGCCCGCCACGCTCGCTCACGCAGCATTTCGCGGCCCACGCCGGCGAGCTGCGCGCCGCGGCCTGAGCCGCGCGCTCACTCGCCCGCGCGCGCCCGCTGCAGCCAGCCGCTCGCCGTCCCGTTCGTCACGATCCGTCGGCACTGGTCCGGCGCGAGCCGCGTAGCGTCGGGCGCCGTCGCCTCGCGCATGAGATTCCCGGGCTCGGCCGAGTGCTCGCCCGAGTCCATGAGCACGTGCGCGAGCTCGTGAGCGAGCGCCACCGGCAGGTCGCGGATCGGGGCGGTGACCCACACGGTCCCGGCGAGCTCGGGGCGCGTCGCCGTGTTGCCGCGGCCGAACGCCTCGGCGTCGAACGCCGGCGCGTGACGCGTGTCGCGGACGAAGAACACCGCCGGCTTCGCCGGCTGCATGCGGCGCACCAGCTGACGCGAGATCGGTGTCTCGAGGTCGCGCAGCCGCGGCTCGCCGCCGCCGAGGCGCCACAGCTCGGCACGCTCGACCCGGACGCCGCATTGCGCCAGGATCGGCGCGATGTCCCGCACCGCCTGGAGGATGACCTCCGGACGCCAGGGCGTGTCATCGAACATGAACAGCGCGAGCTGGAGCCGATGCGTCGCCGGCCGCGCCCCCGAGTACGGCAGCTCCCGCGCGGTGAGCGGCCAGGTGTCGACGATCCGCAGCGGCGGCGCGGATTGCGCGCACGCCCACGCGGATACGACGGCGAGAATCGCGGCGAGCAACGGGCGCATCTGGGACGTCGATTCTAGACCGGCGGTTGAATTTTCCCTGCATGACGGGCATAGTCGCGTGGCCCGACCCTCGCCCCGATCGCCATGAAACGCGCTCTGCTCGCCGCCGCCCTCTTGACGCTCGCCCCGCCGGCGCTGACCCATCACGGCTGGAGCGAGTACGACTCGTCCCGGACGCTCACGCTCACCGGCAAGATCGTCGAATCCGGGTACGAGCATCCGCACGGCCACATCCGGCTCGAGACGCCGGGCAAGACGTGGGTCGTCGTGCTCGCGCCGCCGACGCGGATGGCGAACCGCGGGCTGCCGAAGGAGGCGCTCAAGCCGGGCAACACCGTGACCGTCGTCGGCTATGCCAACCGCACCAAGCGCGAGGAGCTGCGCGCCGAGCGGATCATCGTCCAGGGCAAGACGGTCGGCCTGCGCTAGGCGCAGGCCGACCGCCTCCGCGAGAGGGCCCGCTTGAAGGAGAGGTCCCGCCGGGCCTGAGCGCATGATCCTAGAGGACCTGCTCGGCGCGCTCGAGCACTCGTCGCTCGCGAGTGCGATGCTCCACTCGCTGTGGCTCTACCCGATCGTGGAGATCGTCCACATCTGCGGCTTCGTCCTGTTCGTCGGCGCGGTCGCGATGTTCGATCTACGGCTGTTGGGATTCGTCTCCTCGACGTCGGTGCGCGCCCTCGAGCGGAGCCTGCTGCCCTGGACCTGGGTCGCGCTGCTCCTGATCGTGCCGAGCGGCGTCGCGATGTTCAGCGCGCACGCGACCGAGTTCGCCGCAAACCCGGCGTTCCGGGTGAAGCTCGTGCTGCTCGTCTCCGCGGGCATTAACGCGCTCGTCTTCCACCACGGCGTGTTCCGCTCCGTCGCGGCGTGGGATCAGCACGCGCGGACGCCGGGCGCGGCGAAGGCGTCGGCGGCGCTTTCGCTCGCGATCTGGCTCGGCGTGATCACCTGCGGCCGCCTCATCGCCTACCTGTGACCCGACGCCTGCTCCCGGCCGCTGGCGGAGCGGAAGCCCTTCCGAGCGCCCGGACTGCGGCGCGCGCCCCGCGCGGTGCGGGTTAGCCGTGCCGCCGGATGAAGTCGTGGATCCGTGGGCAGATGGTCTCGCGCCACCGCCGGCCGCTGAAGATGCCGTAGTGGCCGACGCCCGGCACCAGGCAGTGCTCGCGCCGCTTGGCGGGGATGCCGGTGCAGAGCGCGTGGGCCGCCTCCGTCTGGCCGTTCCCGGAGATGTCGTCGAGCTCGCCCTCGATGGTCAGCAGCGCCGTTTCGCGGATCGCCCGCGGGCGCACGAGCTCGCCGCGCACGAAGAACCGGCCCTTCGGCAGGCTGTGCTCCTGGAACACCCGGCGGATCGTGTCGAGGTAGTACTCGGCCGGCATGTCGAGCACCGCGTTGTACTCGTCGTAGAAGCGGCGGTGCGCCTCGGCGCTCTCGCCGTCGCCCGCGACCAGATGATCGTAGTATTCCCAGTGCGCATCGGCGTGCCGCGCGGGATTCATCGCGACGAATCCGAGGTGTTGCAGGAACCCCGGGTAGACGCGGCGCATGGCGCCCGGGTACTTGACCGGCACCGGATGGATCAGGGTGCGGTCGAACCAGCTGAGCGGCTTGCGGGTCGCGAGGTTGTTGACCGCGGTCGGGCTGCGGCGCGGGTCGATCGGCCCGCCCATCATGACCATGGTGCGGGGCGTCCGCTCCCCGGCCTCCGCCATGAGCGCGATCGCCGCGAGCACCGGCACGGTCGGCTGGCACACCGAGATCACGTGCACGTCGCGGCCGAGGAACCGGATGAACTCGCGGACGTAGTCGACGTAGTCGTCGAGGTGGAACGCCCCGAGCGCGAGCGGCACCATCTTCGCGTCGGTCCAGTCGGTGAGGTACACCTCGTGGCCCGGCAGCAGCGCGCGCACCGTGTCGCGCAGCAGGGTCGCAAAGTGGCCGGAAAGCGGTGCGACGACGAGCACGACCGGGTCGCTGCGCGCGGCGAGGCGCCGGAAGTGCAGCAGCCGGCAGAACGGCTTCTCGATCGCCACCCGCTCCTCGACCGTCACCTCCCGGCCGTCGATCGCCGTCGCCGTCAGCCCGAACTCGGGCTTCTCGTAGCGCTGCGTGAAGCGGCAGAACAGGTCGAACGTGGCGGCGATGCGGCGGCTCGCGGGGAGATAGGCGAGCGGATTGAACGGATTCGTGAGCACGTCGCGGTGCGCGGCGGCCAGCGTGTTCCACGGCGCAAGCCACGCGTGGCGCATCTCGTGTAGCGCGTACAGCAACGGATCACCTCCGAGCCGGCTCCAGGATCCGCGCGGTTATACCAGAGCGCAGCGGGCGGCGCATTGTCCGCGATTGACTGCAGCACCAAGCGTGCCGGACCGCGGTGGCAGATGAGCAAAATCGCACATGCGCGCACGCCGCGCACGCCGCGCACCGGCGTCGTGCACAATTGCGCGGCCCACCAACGGAGGACTCCCATGCCTGCGCCGTCGACGCTCAAGCTCGACATCTTTCCGCACATCTTTCCGCTCGCCTACTTCGAGCGGATGAAGGCGATCGCGCAGGCGAACGCGCCGCTCGCGGGGCAGATCAAGCGCTGGCTCAACATCCCGGTGCTGTGGGACCTCGACGCGCGGATCCGGATGATGAGGCGCTTCCCGGGCTACCGGCAGGTGCTCACGCTGTCGCTGCCCGCGATCGAGTTCCTCGCGGGCCCCCAGGAGGCGCCGGCGCTCGCGCGCATCGCGAACGACGGCATGGCCGAAATCTGCGCCAAGCATCCCGATCTCTTCCCGGCGTTCGTCGCCTCGCTGCCGATGAACAACGTCCCGGCGGCGCTGGCGGAGATGGATCGCGCGATCGGGACGCTCGGCGCGAAAGGCGTCCAGATCTTCACCAACGTGAACGGCCGGCCGCTCGACGAGCTCGAGTTCTATCCGCTGTTCGAGCGGATGGTCGTCAAGCACGACCTGCCGATCTGGGTCCATCCGACCCGCACCGCCAAGTTCGCCGACTATCCGACCGAGACGAAGTCGAAGTACGAGATCTGGTGGGCCTTCGGCTGGCCCTACGAGACGACCGCTTTCATGGCGCGGATGGTGTTCTCCGGCATGTTCGACAAGCTGCCGAAGCTGCGCATCATCACCCATCACCTCGGCGCGATGGCGCCGTTCTTCGACAAGCGGATCGGCTACGGCCTCGACCAGCTCGGCAGCCGCACCTCGGACGAGGACTACGAGTCGTTGCTGAAGTCGATGCGCAAGCGCCCGGTCGACTACTTCCGGATGTTCTACGGCGACACGTCGGTGAACGGCTCCGCGCCCGCGATCCGGTGCGGCCTCGACTTCTTCGGCATCCGGCACGTGCTGTTCGGCACTGACTGCCCGTTCGATCCCCAGGGCGGGCCGCTGTTCATCCGCGAGAACATCAAGGCAATCGATTCGCTCGCGCTCGCGTCGGGCGACCGGCGGCGGCTCTACTTCGGGAACGCGATCCAGATGCTGCGGCTGAAGCTGCCTTCGGCGACGCCGAAGATCGCAACGCGAAGGCGCAAAGCGCGCAAAGGTCGCAAAGGCTCCAGCTGACGGAGCCCGTTGGGTTCTTCGCGCTCTCCGCGCCTTTGCGTTTGATTTCCGCCTACGCGGCCTTCTTCCCGAGCGCCTCGTCCCGCAGCGCCCGCCGCAGGATCTTGCCGACGTTGGTCTTCGGCAGCTCGGTCCGGAACTCGACGAGCTTCGGCCGCTTGTAGGCGGTGAGGTTCGCCTCGCAGTGCTTGCGGACCGTCTCCTCGGTGAGGGAGGCGTCCTTCTTGACGATGAACACCTTCACCGCCTCTCCGGACTTGTCGTCCGGAATCCCGATCGCACAGACCTCGAGCACGCCGGCGTGCATCGCGATGACGTCCTCGACCTCGTTCGGGTAGACGTTGAAGCCCGAGACGAGGATCATGTCCTTTTTCCGGTCGACGATCCGCACGAAGCCCTTGTCGTCGACCCTGGCCATGTCGCCGGTCGCGAGGAATCCGTCGGCGCCCAGGACCTTGGCGGTCTCGTCGGGCCGCTGCCAGTAGCCCTTCATCACCTGCGGCCCGCGCACGCAGAGCTCGCCGACCTCGCCGATCCCGAGCGATTTCCCCTGGTCGTCGCGGATGTCGATCTCGGTCGAGGGCAGCGGTAGCCCGATGGAGCCGCTGTAGTCCTTGAGGTCGAGCGGGTTCATCGTGGCGCAGGGGCTGGTCTCGGTGAGACCGTACCCCTCGAGCAGCACCTTGCCGGTCACCTGCTTCCAGCGGTCGGCCACCGCCTTCTGCACCGCCATGCCGCCACCCACGCACAGCCGCACCTTCGAAAAATCGAGCTTCTTGAAGTCCGGGTTGTTGAGAAAGGCGTTGAACAGCGTGTTCACCCCGGTGATCAGGTTGTAGGGGTGCTTGCCCAGCTCCTTGACGAACGCCGGGATGTCGCGCGGATTGGTGATCAGCACGTTCAGCCCACCGACCTTCATCATGTTCAGGCAGTTCACCGTCAGCGAGAAGATATGGTAGAGCGGCAGTGCGGTGATGATGATCGCGGTTTCGCCCGCGAGGCCCGGCGTGAGCCAGGCCGCCGCCTGCTCGATGTTGGCGAGGATGTTGCGATGGAGCAGCATCGCGCCCTTCGAGACGCCGGTGGTGCCGCCGGTGTATTGCAGGAAGGCGATGTCGTCGTGGCCGACCGCGACGCGCTTCAGCTCGTGACGCGCGCCCTCGGCGACCACGTCGTTGAACCGGAGCGCGCCCGGCAGCGCGTACGCCGGCACCATTTTCTTCACGTGACGGACGACGAGGTTGACGATCGCGCCCTTGAGGCCGAGCAGATCGCCGAGCGCGGCGACGACGACGTGCTTCAGCTTGGTGCGGGCCACGACCTGCTGCAGCGTCGCCGCGAAGTTCTCCAGGATGACGATCACCTCGGCGCCCGAGTCGTTCAGCTGATGCTCGAGCTCGCGCGGGGTGTAGAGCGGGTTGACGTTGACCACCACACAGCCGGCGCGCAGCGTGCCGAACAGCGCGACCGGGTACTGGAGCACGTTCGGCATCATGATTGCCACCCGCGCACCCTTCGCGAGCCCCTTCGACTGCAGCCACGCGCCGAAGGCGCGGGTCAGCCGGTCGAGCTCGCCGAAGGTGAGCTCCTTGCCCATGTTGTGGTAGGCGGGCCGATCGGCATACTTCTCCACGCTCGCATCCACCAGCTCGCCGATCGATTTGAACTCGTCGTAGCGGATCGTCGCCGGCACGCCCGGCGGATAGGCCTTCAGCCAGAGCTTCTCCACGACTGCCTCCTCGTTGACCCCGCGGTGAAACCGATCGGTTCTCGTTGTGGACCGGGCGAAAGCCGCCCGGGCAAACCCGCGGATTATCCGCGAACGGGGGTCGGGTCGCCACCCGCCGGGCCGGCCGGACCGCCCCCGGGGACCGGGCAACGCCCGCGTCAGCGCCGGATGGGCGGCAGGGCGAAGCGCCGGAAGAACCGCCACATCTCCGCATTCGCGTCGATCACGTCGGTTTCCGGACCGAGGACCGGCGACCGGTCGTCGCGCCGCGCGCCGGGCCAGGCGTGGCCCGCGCCTGAGAGCTTCCAGAGCACGATCTCGGTCTGGTCGCGGCAACCGGCGAACACGTACTTCGTGGCGGCGTGTGCCGCCGTGCCCGTGCCCGGCGCGCCGGCGCGCGTCTCCGCCACCGCCGGCTTCGCCCGGCACCCCGCGAACGCGACCCAGCGATAGAGCGTCTCCTCCGCGTTCGGATGCCGCGTCCGATCGTTCGTCAGCGGGACCGGCTCGCCCAGGCCGCCCCGGTAGAGCGCGCGCGGGTCGTCGATGCTGTGGATGTGCATGATCGGCACCGGCCGGCGGCCGGGGACCTCCAGCGACGGCCGCGGGTCGTCGACGCGACGCTCCGGCAGCACCATCGAGCCGGCGACCGGCGCGATGGCGGCGATCCGATCGGAAGCCTGCGCGGCGAGCCGGTAGCTCAGCATCGCCCCGTTCGCGAGACCGGTCGCGTACACGCGCGCCGTATCGACCGCGGCCCGCGTCTCGAGCGCGCCGAGCAGCGCGCGCACGAAGCCGACGTCGTCCACCTTCTCGGTCGCGGCGTAGCCGCAGCACTGGCCGGCGTTCCACGTGAGGAACTGCTCCTCGAACCAGCCGGTGCCGTTCGGATAGACGACGATGAACCCCTCGCGGTCGGCCTGCGCATCCATGCGAACGTACTCGCGGTGCACGCGCGCGTTCCCCCCGCCGGCGTGGAAGTTGAGGACCACGGGCAGCGACTGGCCCGCGGCCGCCTGTCCGGGGACGTGGACGAGCGCGGTCCGGGCACGCCCGTCGTGCGCGACCGCGAGCTCGAAGTCGCCGGCCGCGCCGGCCGGGATCGCGCGCGGCGTCGGCGGCTGGGCGAGCGCGGCGCCGGCCGCGAGCGCGACCGCCACCGCCACCGCCCCCCGGCGGGCCGCGAGCGCTGATGACAACGGCATTGGACGGGATTCTAGCCGCGCGCGCGGCGCCCGGCGAACCCGAGCGCGAGCGCCTACTTGTGCTTGAAGGCGGGCTTGCGCTTCTCGACGAACGCGCGCATGCCCTCCTTCTGGTCCTCGGTGGCGAAGAGCGAATGGAACATGCGCCGCTCGAAGAGGATCCCTTCCGCGAGCGGGGTTTCGTAGGCGCGGTTCACCGCCTCCTTCGCCATCATCACCGCCGGGCCCGAGAACTCGCAGATCGCGGTGGCGACGGCGAGCGCCTCGTCGAGCAGCTTCTCGGCCGGCACCACGCGCGACACGAGCCCGGCGCGCTCGGCCTCCTGGGCATCCATCATGCGCGCGGTCAGGATCATGTCCATCGCCTTCGCCTTGCCGACCGCGCGCGGCAGCCGCTGCGAGCCGCCGGCGCCGGGCATGGCACCGATCTTGATCTCGGGCTGGCCGAACTTCGCGGTGTCGGCGGCGACGACGATGTCGCAGGCGAGCGCGATCTCGCATCCGCCGCCGAGCGCGAAGCCGGCGACCGCCGCGATCACCGGCTTGCGGGTGCGCTTCAGCGCCTCCCAGTTGCGCGTGATGTAGTCGGTCTTGTACACGTCCATGTACGACCAGTTCACCATCGCGCCGATGTCGGCGCCCGCGGCGAACGCCTTGTCGTTGCCGGTGAGCACGATCGCGCCGATGTTCTCGTCGGCGTCGAACTTGAGGAGCGCGTCGCCGAGCTCGGTCATGAGCGCATCGTTCAAGGCGTTCAGCTGCTTCGGTCGGTTCAGGGTCACCAGGCCGACGCGGCCGCGGGTCTCGATCAGGATGTTCTCGTAGGGCATGGCGGTGGGGGAACGGGAAGAGGGACGATTATAAGGCGCTCACTCCTGGCTCGGCTGCGCCCGGGATCGCATCAGCCACGCCACGAGCACGCCGGCGAGGAACCCGCCGATGTGGGCCCCGTGCGCGACCGGCGAGCCGGCCGGCGCGATCAGGAACGGCAGCAGGTTGTCGACCACGAGGTACAGCCCGAGCACGATGCGCGCGTTCAGGAAGAAGCTGCCGACGTAGAACGGGAACAGGAACGCGAACACCCTCACGGTGTGCCCCGGGAACCAGACGAAGTAGAAGCCGAGCACGCCCGACACCGCGCCCGAGGCCCCGACGAGCGGCACCTGGGTGTGGCCTGCAAACAGCGTGAAAAAGAGCGTCGCCGCGACGCCGGTCGCCAGGTACCACACCAGGAACATCACCGGCCCGACGCGATGCTCCACGTTGTCGCCGTAGACCCAGAGGTAGAGCATGTTCCCGACGAGATGGAGCAGGCCCGCGTGCAGGAACATCGCCGTGAAGAGGTCGGCGATGGCGGGCGCCCCCGGCCGGAAGCCGTGGTCGAAGATGAAGAGGTCGTAGCGCGTGACCTGGGCGAGGACCGCCTGCACCGGCACGTTCGGCGGCAGCGACGGCGCGATCGCCTGGAGGTACTCGCGGAGCAGCGGGTCGCCCGGATCGGGACGCGCCGCGGAAAGCGGCAGGGTGAAGAGGAGATACACCGCGACGTTCGCCGCGACGAGCGCGATCGTCATCCACGGCATCCCCCGCGGGTTGGGGTAGTCGCTGATCGGCAGGAACACGGTGGACCCGCGCGGCGCCCGGCGCCGCTACTTCCCGCGCGCCTTCCAGTCCTTCAGCGGCAGCACCTCGCCGACGTCGAGCCGGCGGCGGTCGGGCTCGACCGCGGTGAGCGCGACGGTCTCCGTCATCGTCCGCAGGCTGCGCACGGCGAGCTCCTGGTACTGTCGGGTCGCGTCCGCCTTCCACGCGAGCTCGGCAGCGGTGAGCTCCCGCAGCACTTTCGCCGGGATCCCGGCGACGAGCGTGCGCGGCGGCACCTGCATGCCGGCCTTCACGAAGGCCAGGGCGGCGACGAACGCCGACTCGCCGATCACCGCGCCGTCGTTCACCACGGCGTTCATGCCCACGAGCGCGTTCGCGCCGATGCGGCAGGCGTGCAGGACCGCGCCGTGGCCGATATGCCCGTCGCGCTCGATCACGGTGTCGTCGTCCGGAAACCCGTGCACGATGCAGCAGTCCTGGAGGTTGGAGCCCTCCTCCATCACGATCCGGCCGAAGTCCCCGCGCAGGGACGCCGACGGGGCGATGTAGACGCGCGGGCCGACGATCACGTCACCGATCAGCGTCGCGGTCGGGTGGACGTACGCCGAGGGGTGCACGACCGGCGTGATGCCGTCGATGGAGTAGACGCGGGTCATGGGGAGAGGGAGAAGGTAGACTTCGCACGATTCTAGCCCAACGCCGTGACCCGTCTTCCCGCCGCGCTCGCCGCCCTCGCCGTCATGAGCTCCGCCATCGCCTTCGATCTCCAGGGGCATCGCGGCGCGCGCGGGCTCGCGCCCGAGAACACGCTGCCGGCGTTCGCCCGTGCGTTATCGATCGGCGTCACGACGCTCGAGCTCGACGTCGGCATCACGGCGGACGGCGTGGTCGTCGTGCACCACGACCGCCAGCTGAATCCCGACGTCGCGCGCGGCACCGACGGCCGCTGGTTGCGCGCGCCGACACGCGCGCTCCGCGAGCTCACGTTCCACGAGCTGCAGCGCTACGACGTCGGGCGCATCCGTCCCGGCAGCGATTACTCCAAGCGCTTCCCCGACCAGCGCAAGCGGGACGGCGTGCGCATCCCGAAGCTGGCGGACGTGTTCGAGCTCGCGCGTCACGCGCGGAACGACGAGGTGCGGTTCAACGTCGAGACCAAGCTCTCCCCCGAGGCGCCCGACGAGACCCTCGGGCCGGAGGAGTTCGCGCGCACGCTCATTCGGGCGATCCGCGACGGCGGCATGGAGGCGCGCACGACCGTCCAGTCCTTCGACTGGCGCACGCTCGCGGTGGTGCAGCGCGAAGCGCCGAAGATCGCGACGTCGTATCTCAGCTCGCAGGGCGCCGGGCTGGACAACATCGGCGCCGGCCTGCAGGAGGCGTCGCCCTGGACCGCGGGGGTCCGGTTCCGCGACCACGGCTCGGTGCCGAAGATGGTGAAGGCGGCGGGGGGTGCGATCTGGTCGCCGAACTACCGCGACCTCGACGAGGCGCTCGTGAAGGAGGCTCGGGGCCTCGGCGTCAAGGTGCTGCCGTGGACGGTGAACGACCCGGCGGAGATGGAGCGGCTGATCGGCTGGGGCGTCGACGGCATGATCACCGACCGTCCGGACCGGCTGCGCGACGTGCTGGCCGCAAAGGGGTTGCCGCTGCCGAAGCCGACGCCGGTGGTGGTTCCCTAGCGTTCCACCGGGAACCCGACGATGCTCCCCCACTCCGTCCAGGAGCCGTCGTAGATCTTGACGTTCTCGCGCCCCAGCAGCCGCGTCAGCGCCACCCAGGTGAGCGACGCGCGATGGCTGAGGCGGCAATACACGACCACCTCGTCAGGCGCTTGCCGCGACGCTCCGACGCGCTTGAAGATGCGCTCGAGCTCCTCGGGACTCTTGTAGCTGTCGTCGTCGTTGAGGAGGCTTCGGTAGTAGAGGTGCACCGCGCCCGGGATCCGGCCCGCGCGCTCCGCGCCATGGTCGAACTTGCCGAGCTCCATCACACGCTCGCCCGCGTACTCCTCGGGCGACCGCACGTCGAGCAGCAGCCGACCGGGTTCGCCGAGCCCGGCACGCACCGCGTCGCGGCCCATCCGCATGCTCGCGTCACCGGGCTGCGGCGGGTACTGCACCGGCGCATGGCGCGGGATGTCCCTGGTGAGCGGCCGACCCTCGCGCAGCCACTTGGTCCGGCTCCCGTCGAGCACGGCGAGGTTGCGGCGCCCCGCCATCGTGAAGGCCCAGTACGCGTAAGTCCCATACTGAACCACATCGCTGCAGAGCACCAGCGTGTGGTCCGGTCCGATGCCGGCGGCGCCCAGGCGCGCGGCGAGCTTGTCGGGCGAGACGAACTCGCGGTCGGTGTCGTGCCAGCAGATGTCCTTCCAGAAGAACCAGACGGCGCCCGGGATGTGGCCCCCGCGGTAGACGTCCGGCTCCGGCGTGGACGAGATCTCGGCGATGCGCACGCTGGGGTCGTCCAGGTGCGCCGCGAGCCAGTCGGTGGTGACGAGCGGCGTGTCCATGGCGCCGCTACTCGTCGTCCCCCGCGAGGATCTCCTCGACGGTCACGTGACGGCCCTCGCGCGCCGACTTGACGCCGGCGCGGATGACGGCGAGCGAGCGCAGCGCCTCCGCGCCGCCCGTCTCCGGCTTGCCCTTGCCGCGCACGCAATCGGCGAACTCCTCGAGCTCCTCGACGATGGTGTCGTTCTTCCGCACCGGCACCGGCACCGCCTCGGTGGTGCGGCGCTTGAGCACCTTGAGGCCCTCGTGGAGGCTGTAGTAGGCGGTCATCTCGCGCCCGTAGACGTTCATCAGGTAGTACTCCGACGCCGAGGCATAGCCCGCGTTCAGCGTCGAGACGGCGCCGCTGTCGTGCTGCATCAGCAGCCCCGCCACGTCGGGATTCTCGCCGGGAAGCGCGAGCTGCGCGGTCATGCCCGAGACCGACTTGACCGGCCCGAGCAGCATCTCGAGTACGTCGGTGTAGTGCACGCCGATCTGCAGCATCACGCCGCCCGGCATGCCCGCCGCGGTGAAGCGCCACGAGCCGAGGTCGAACTTGCCCTCGCGGTCGCGGCTGATGTTGGCTTCGGCCTGCACCACCTTGCCGAACTCGCCGGCGGCGATCCGGTCGCGGATCCAGCGGAAGTGCGCCTCCCGGCGCCGCTGGTAGCCCACCGCGAGCACGATGCCGGCCGTCTCGCACGCGCGGATGATCGCGCGCCCGTCGCGGATGGTGGTCGCGATCGGCTTGTCGAGAAAGGTGTGCTTGCCCGCTTCCGCGGCCGCCTGCACCGTCTCGAGATGGGTCTGGTTCGGTGTCGTGTTGATGATGGCATCCACGTCGTCGGCGGCCAGGATCTCGCCGTAGCTCCTGGCCGCGCGGCAGCCGTACTTGTCGGCGAACGCGCGCCGCTTGTCCTCCGAGCGCGTGTAGCAGGCGACGATCTCGAGCTTCGGCGCGCGCTTCGCCGCGTCGGCCAGTACGTCGGACCACCAGCCGAGCCCGATCGAGGCGACGCGAACCGGTTCTGCGCTCATGCTTCTCCTCCGTGGAAAATTCTTGACTCCGGTCCCGGTCAGGCCGCGGGCGCGGATCGGGAGCCGCCGCGCCGCTCGGCGGTGAAGGCCCAGACGATCGAGACGACCGACAGCGCCAGGAACAGGAGGCTGAAGGGCGAGGTGAAAAAGACCGTCGGATCGCCCTTCGACGCGGTGAGCGACAAGCGCAGATACTCCTCCAGCTGCCGCCCGAGGACCAGGGCGAGCAGGAGCGGCACGACCGGCATGTCGATGTAACGCATGGCGATGCCGACCAGGCCGAAGGCGAGCATCACCCAGACGTCGAAGAACGAGTTCCGGAGCGCATAGCTGCCGATCACGCACAGGATCGCGATGGCCGGCATCAGCAGCGCCCTGGGCGCGCCCAGCACCTTGACCAGCAACCGCACGCCCGCGAGAGAGATCACCAGGGTCAGGATGTTGGCCCACATGAAGGACCAGATCAGCGCGTAGGCGAAATCGCCGCGCTGCATGAAGAGGAGCGGCCCGGGCGCGAGCCCGTGCACGAGCAGCGCCCCGATCATGATGGCGGTGATCGGATCGCCGGGAATGCCGAGCGTCATCATCGGAATGAGCGCGCCGCCGGTCACCGCGTTGTTCGCCGCTTCCGGCGCGGCGATGCCCTCGACGCAACCCTTGCCGAACCGGTTCGGGTCCCGGCTCCACCGTTTCGCATAGTCGTAGCCGATGAACGCGGCGATCGGGCCGCCGGCGCCCGGAAGGATGCCGATGAACGCGCCGATCACCGAACCGATCGCGACCGGCATCCCCATGGCCTTCAGATCGGCCGTCCCGAGAAGAAGCGAGCCCATCCGCGTACGAGTACGCTGCTCCACGGCGCCGCGCGCGAGGTCGAGCATGTTGTCGACGAGCTGGGGGATCGCGAACAGCCCGATGAGCGCGCTCAGGAAGTGGACGCCGGAGAGCATCTCGGCATTGCCGAACGTGAACCGCGCCGTGCCCATCACCGGGTCCTGACCGATGGTCACGATCGCGAGGCCGAGGACCGCGGACAACAGCCCCTTGACCGGCGACCGGGCGGCGAAGGTGCAGATCACCGTCAGCCCGAAGAACACCACGCTGAAGAGGTCGGGCGCCTGGAAGCGAAGCGCCAGGTCGGCGAGGCTGGGAGCGATGAAGTAGAGGCAGAGGAAGCTGAAGAAGCCGCCGGCGAAGCTCGCGACGATGGAGGTGGAGATCGCGCGGCCGGCCTCGCCCTTGCGCGCCATGGGATACCCGTCGAGGATCGTCGCCGACGCCGACGGCGTACCCGGAATGTTCAGCAGCACCGCCGAGAAGCTTCCGCCCGTCATGCCGCCCGCGTAGATCCCGAGCAGAAGCGCGATCGAGATGGTCGGGTCCAGCGCGAACGTCAGCGGCAGCACCATGATGATGCCGGTGCTCACTGTCACGCCCGGGATCATCCCGACGATCAGTCCGAGCCCCACCCCGATCGCCGTCGCGAGGAGGCTGCCGGGCAGCGTGGCGGCGATGAACCCCGCGGCGATGTCCGGGTTCATCCGATCCATCCGGCGAACACGCCCGTCGGCAGCGGAACTTGCAGAACGTGGCGGAAGAGGAGGACCAGCATCACGGGAACCAGGAGTGACGCCGCGCCGATCGCGATCCAGCGGCGCTCGCCGTAGAGCGCCATGAGGACGGCAAAGAACGGCACGCTCGCCGCGAGAAACCCGGCGAAGGACAGGAGCGCCACGTAGGCGACGAACGCGACGAGAAGGACGGCCGGGGCGCGCAGCGGGGGCGCTGGAACGCCGTTGTCCCGTGCGCTACGCGGCGTGGCGAGCCCCTGCACGAGCAGGATCGCCGACAGCAGCAGCAGGCAGCCGGTGATGATCCACGGAAAGAAGGAAGGGTCGGGCGAATTGGGCAACGAGCGCCTGGGCAGGCCGGCGGTGAGCACGCCGTATCCGGCACCCAGTGCGATCAGGACGAGGGCGGTAACGAGGTTCTTCAGACGCATGATGCTCGGCCGGCAAGGGACGCAGTCGGCTACCCGGACGCGGGGCGGGGAAGCCCCGCCCGCGCTCCCGTCAACCCGCCGGCGGCGGCTGTCTTACTGCTTCTTGCCCTTCTCGGCCTGATAGAGGCCGGCGGCCTTCATGATGGCCTTGACCCGTTGGTCCTCGGCCGCGAGAACCTTCTCGAACGCGTCGACGCCCAGCGTGTCGATCGTGAAGCCGTTCTTGGCCGCGAGGTCGGTAAACGCCTTGGAGTGCGCGGCCTTGACCATGGCGTCGGCGAGCTTCTCCTTCACGGCTTTCGGCGTTCCCTTCGGCACCGACAGTCCGCGGAAGAGCAGCAGCTCGGCGTCGTAGCCCTGCTCCTTCATCGTGGGCACGTCCGGGATGAGCGGATTGCGCTTCGGGCTCGGGATCGCCAGAAGGCGGATCTTGCCGGCCTGCGCCAGCTTGATCGCGCCGGTCAGGGGCGCAACCATCGCATCTGCCTCACCGCTCAGCACCGTCGCGTTGCGGCGCTTGACGCCGACCGGCAGGTGGATGACGTCGCACCCGACCGCGCTGGCGATCGCGATCGCGGCGAGATGCGTCGCGCTCCCGGTGGTCGAGTTCGCGATCTTGTACTTGCCCGGGCTCTTCTTGCAGTCGGCCGCGAAATCTTTCATGGTCTTCCACGGCGCATCGGCCCGCACCGCGAACGGCATGGACTGGTACTCGACCTGGCCGATGTGGTCGAGCGCGCTGTGCTCGAAGTCGACGTTGCCGATGTTGGTGGTGGTCAGAATGGATGTCGAGTTCCAAGCGACGGTGTGGCCGTCGGGCTTGGCGTTCTTGACGTAGGTGTACGTCACCGCGCCGCCGGCGCCGGGCTTGTTGACCGGCACCACGGGCACGCCGAGGACCTTGCTCATCTCGCCGGCCAGCACGCGGCCCTCGATGTCGGCCCCGTCGCCCGCGCCGAACGGGATGATGAACTCGATCGGGCCGCCCGGAAATTGCGCGGCCGCCGGAAATGCCAGCAAGGCCGTGGCAGCCGCGGCGACGATGCCGTGAACAGCGAAGCGTGACCGTCTCATGATCTCCTCCTCCTCATCGTGATAATCGTCACTGCGCCGAACGGGCCGGGCGGTCCCGCCTCGCCGTGCGCCGCGCCTTCGTCATCTGCGCCAGTCCGGCCGATACTACTTCGCGTCGATCAGGTAGCCTGCGCCGATCGACTCGACCGCAGCGCGCGCGACCCGGTCGTCGAATTCCCAGTTCCCGCCGCTCACGCCGATGCCGCCGATGCACTCGCCGCCGACGATGATCGGGTAGCCGCCTTCCATCGCGGTCCAGCGCTCGGGGCCGGCCGCAAGCGCGAGCCCGATCGCGTGCGTGGGGTCGAGCGGCTGCGCCTGGGCGCCCTTCGCGGTCGTCGGCCGCTTGTTCGAAGCGGCGCACACCGCCTTGGTCGTCGACGAGTGCACGGTGTGGAAGCGCCCGCCGTCCATCCGCTCGAGCATGACGAGGTGGCCGCCCCCGTCCGCGATCGCCACCGCGATCGGAATCCCGGCCTGCTCGGCCATCCCGATCGCGGTGTCCATCATCCTGCGCGCGCCCGCGAGGGTAAGACGCTTGGCATCCGCAACGTACATGTGCATGCGTCTCCTGGCGGCGGAATGATTGGCGCGGCGCAGCATTCGCGCCGCGCCCGTTTCGACCGGATTCTATAATGTGCAACAGACGAGACGTATCGAAATCGGGCTTTGCTGCTCAGCGACGGCTGCGACTAGGCCGCGTTGGGCGCCCAGCCGAGCGGATGATCGCCCTCGACGAACCTCGCGCAGGCGAGGATCCGCGGCTCGGACAGCCGCGGGCC
>Ga0299906_10001881_pt1 | contig 17744 bp, 14 predicted proteins | sample RVTome_14_FD_200259 | JGI IMG/M metagenome (GOLD analysis project Ga0299906, IMG submission 200259) | Soil microbial communities from uranium-contaminated site in the Upper Colorado River Basin, Wyoming, United States - RVT145D125 (version 2) ...
CCCGGCCTTGTCACCCCCCCGCCCACCGCGCCCCCCGCCGGGGGGGGGGGGGGGGGGCGGGGGCGGGGGGGGGGGGGGGGGGGCCTGGGGCCCCCCCCCCACGCAACGATGCTCCGCCTGGATGGCGGCGTTGTAGTTGGCGTCGTACCACCACCCCAGATATGCCTCGTACGAGATCGGGGGGAACCGCGGGGGCGCCGCCGGCGTCTGGCAGGTCGGCAGGCAGGCGATCACGGTGTCGATGTGGGGACCCAGGAAGAAGGGGATCGCGTAGCGGGGCCGGCCAACGGGCGGCAGCGCCCGGTGCGGTGTGGACTTGAACCGGCCGTTGGTCCAGCGATGCATCATGTCGCCGGCGTTCACCGCGTAGGAGTCCGGGACGTAGGGCACGTCGAGCCAATCCCCCGAGGGCAGCCGGAGCTGGAGTCCGGGCACGTCGGTCTGGGCCAGGAACGTGAGGAAGTTGGCGTCCGTGTGGGGCGCGATGCCGAACTGGTTCGGCTCGGCCCGCACGGGAGGGTAGTGGGACAGGCGGAACGAGAACTGGCTCTCGGCGAACGCCTCGTCGAAGTAGTCACGGGGCAGGTCGAGCGCGACGGCGCAGGCGGGGAGAACCCGCCGGCCGAGCGCATCGACGGCGTCCGTGTAGGCCAGCACCGTGTCCCGGAAGCCCGGCAGATCGTCGGGCCACACGTTGGGGCCGACGAAGCGGCGCCCGGACCGCCGCAGCGGGTCGTCGGGGGCGCGCTCGCGCTTGACGAAGAAGGCCTCGTTGAGATCGGGCTTGTCGTTGGCATTCACCTCCGACGTCCACACCGCGTAGCGGCCCATGGCCATGTAGCCGTTGTTGTGCTCATTCATGCGCAGCGCCATCTTCGCCTCGGGAGGCTGCTCGTGGAATCGCCGGGCCTCGGCGAACGTCCGCTCGACGAGGTCGCGGGACACGCCGTGGTTGACGATGAGGAAGAAGCCCACGCCTTCCAGCGCGGCCCGGAGCTCGGCGGCGGTGGCCTCCAGCGCGCCGGGCCGACCGGCCAGGTACGGACCCAGATCGAGCACCGGGACGGCAGCAGTCATGGCACCATCCTCCACGGCTCCATGCGGTCAGGCCTTCTTGCGCGCGCGTTCCTCGACCGGCAACCCGGCGGCCTTCCACGCCGTGAAGCCGCCGTCCATCTCGCAGACGGGCTCCAGCCCCATCTGCTGGGCGGCGTCGCACGCCAGCGCCGAGCGCCAGGCGCCGTTGCAGAAGAAGACGAACTCCTTGCCCGGGGCGAAGACGTCCTTGTAGTAGGGGCTGTCGGGGTCGATCCAGAACTCCAGCATGCCGCGCGGGCAGTGGAACGCTCCCGGGATCGCGCCCTCGCGCTCCAGCTCGCGCACGTCGCGCAGGTCCACGAAGACGACGTCCGGCCGGCCGTGCCGGGCGCACGCCTCCTCGAGGCTGATCGTCCGGATGCGCGACTTCGCCTCGTCCACGAGCTGCCGGAAGCCCTTTCGCAGCGCCATCGTCGCTGTCCTCCTCGTGCGCGCCGCCGTCCGGCGTGAGCGCGCGCCTCGCGCTGGCGGTGGCGGCGGGTGTCGTCGCCGCGCTGCTCTATGGGGGCCAGTTCGTCGTCTCGCGCTGGAGCATCCAGCGCACGCTCTCCATGTGGGACCTGGCCGCCCTCCGCTTCGCCACCGCCGGGCTGCTCCTGCTTCCCGTGGTGCTGCGTCACGGCGTGGCCGGCGCCGCCGGCCTCGGCTGGGGCCGCGCGCTGGCCCTGGCCACCGCCGCCGGCGCGCCCTACACGCTCATCCTGTACGGCGGCCTGGCGCTCGCCCCCGCCGCCGACGGCGCCGTCATCATAACCGGCGCCACCCCGGTGGTCAGCACCGCGCTGATCTGGCTGTGGTTCGGCGAGCGGCCGTGGCCGTCACGCCTCGGCGGACTGGCCCTGATCGTCGCCGGTCTGGTGCTGGTGAGCTGGCCCGGGATGTCGGGCGGGACGGGCGAGCGCGCCTGGCTGGGGGACCTCCTCTTCGCCGTCGACGCCCTGCTGTGGGGGCTGTACACCGTGCTGGCCCGGCACTGGCACGTCGATCCGCTGCGGGCGACGGCGATGGTGTGGACCGTGGCGCTGGCGTACCTGCCGGTCTACCTCGCCGTGGCCGGGTCGCGCCTGCTCACGGCCCCCCGCGGCGAGGTGCTGTTCCAGGCGCTCTACCAGGGGGTGGGCGTCGCCATCGTGGCCCTGGCGCTCTACTCGTGGGCGATCCGCGTGCTGGGCGCCTCGCTGGCATCGCTGTTCATGCCGCTGGTTCCGGTGTTCGGCACCCTGCTGGCGATCCCGGTGCTCGGCGAGATCCCCGCAGGCGTGCAGCTCGCGGGAATCCTGGCGGTCAGCGTCGGGATGGCGCTGGCGGCGGGGCGGCGGGGTCAAGGGCCGCCGTAGGCGATCCGGTAGATCCGGCCGGCCTTGTCGTCGGAGACGAGCAGCGCGCCGTCGGGCATGACGAGCACGTCGGCGGGGCGGCCGGCGGCGACGTTGCCCTCGAGCCACCCCTCGGCGAAGGGCTCGTAGGACGTGGCGCGCCCGCCCTCGACCTTGACGAACGTCACGCGGTAGCCGATCGGCGTGGTGCGGTTCCAGGAGCCGTGCTCGGCGATGAAGACCCCGCCGCGGTACCGCTCGGGGAACATCGTCCCCGTGTAGAACCGCATGCCGAGCGCCGCCACGTGGGGGCCGAGCAGGCGGGCGGGCCCGGTGAACTCGTCGCAGCTCCGGCCCGCGTTGAGCTCCGGGTCGGGCAGGCCGTCGCCGTGGCAGTACGGGAAGCCGAAGTGCTGGCCGGGGCGGGCCAGCCGGTTCAGCTCGTCGGGCGGCTCGTCGTCGCCGAGCCAGTCGCGGCCGTTGTCGGTGAACCACAGCTCGCCCGTCTCGGGCTGGAAGTCGAAGCCGACGCTGTTGCGCACGCCCCGCGCGACGATCTCCGGCCGGCCGCCGGCGAGGTCCAGGCGCGTGATCGTGGCGTGGAGGCCCGAGGCCTCGCAGACGTTGCACGGCGCCCCGACGGGGACGTAGAGCATGCCGTCGGATCCGAAGGCGATGAACTTCCAGCCGTGGTGCCGGTCGGAGGGAAAGGCGTCGCTGACCACCTCGGGCGCGGGCGGCCTGGCGAGGTCGCGGGCGACGTCGGGGAAGCGCAGGATCCGGTTCACCGCGGCGACGTACAGGGCGCCGTCGCGGAACGCCACGCCGCTCGGCAGGCTCAGGCCGCCGGCCAGCTCATGCACCGCGTCGGCCCGATGGTCGCCGTCGCGGTCCACCACGGCGTGGACCTTGCCCGCCGTCATCGAGCCCACGAACACGACACCGGGGGGTCCCAGCGCCATCTGCCGCGCGTTCGGGACGTCGGCGTACACCGTGATGCGGAACCCCGGCGGCAGGGTGATGTCGTCGATCTCGGCGGCGGCGCTCGGCAGCAAGCCCGCCAGGTAGCCGCGATACCGGCAGCCGACCGCGATCGCGACCGCCACCACGACGACGACGAGCCCGAGGACGAGATGCGATCGGCGCATCGACTCGCCTCACTCCTCCGGCCGGCCGTCCGCCCGGTCAGGCCCCCGTCGCCGCCAGCGCCAGCGCGATGCGCTCGGGCGACAGCGGCAGCTCGGTGAGGCGCACGCCGGTGGCGTCGTGGACCGCGTTGGCCAGGGCGGCCGGCGCCGGCACGATCGGCGGCTCGCCGACGCCGCGGGCGCCGAACGGCCCGGCCGGGGCGGGGACCTCGACGATGATCGTCTCGATGTTCGGCAGGTCGGCCGCCGTCAGCTTGCGGTAGTCGAGCAGGCTCGGATTCGTCAGGCGGCCCGCGGCGTCGAACGTCAGGGCCTCGGTCAGCGCGATGCCGATGCTCTGCACGGCGCCGCCCTGCATCTGGCCCTCGACGCCGATCGGGTTGATCGCCTTGCCGGCGTCCTGGACCACGACGAAGTCGTGGATCGTCGTCTCGCCCGTGTCCGGGTCCACCTCGATCCGGGCCAGCTCCGCCGCGAACGCCGGCGCCTGCACGGCGAACGCGGGATGGCTCACGCCCAGCACCGGGGGCACCTTCGACATGTAGAGGTTGCCCTTCTTGCCGATCGAGGCCAGCGTCACCCCCTTGCCGGGGACGCCGCGGACGACGACGCGCCCGTCCTCGATCTCGAGGTCCTCGATCGCGGCCTCCATCTCGGCGGCCGCGATCTGCAGCGCCTGCTTGCGCGCGTCCCGGGCCGCTTCCAGCACCGCGGTGCCGACCGTGTAGATCGTCTTGCTCCCGGCGCTCAGCCCCGTCATCGGCGCCACGTCGGTGTCGCCGGTGGTGATGCGGACCCTGTCCAGGTCGATGCCGAAGGCGGACGCGGCGATCTGGGCCAGGGCGATGTTGGTGCCGGCGATGTCCACCTGGCCCGTGAGCACGCTGAGCGAGCCGTCGGGATTGAGCCGGACGGTGGCGCCGGTGGGCTGCAGCCCCGGGATCCAGCCGCCGAGGGCCAGCCCGGTGCCGCGCAGCCCATGGCCGTCCCGGCCGCTGGTGGCCGACCACGCCGCGCGGTTCTTCCAGAGCGGGTGCTCGGCGATCCGCTCGAGCACCTCGCGGGCGCCGTTGCTCTGCCACTTCTGGCCGTTGGCCATCGGGTCGCCCTCGGCCATGAGATGGCGCAGCCGGAACGCCACGGCGTCGACGCCGAGCTCGCGGGCGAGCAGCTCCATCTGCGAGTCGACCGCGAAGAACGTGTGGGGGGCGGTCGGAGCGCGGTAGGCGGCGATGCTCGGCTTGTGGGTGAGCACCTCGAAGCCGCGGACCTCGAAGGCCGGCCACTTGTAGACGCTGGCCAGGAAGACCGCGCCCATGGTCAGCACGGCGCCCGAGAAGGCGCCCGACTCGACGATCGTCTCGCCCTCGAGCGCCATGAGCGTGCCGTCGCGCTTGACGCCCGTCTTGAGCTTGATGATGACCTGGGGCGCCGGGTTGCCGGCCTCCAGCTCCTCGCGCCGGGTCATCACGTAGCGCACCGGACGGCCGGTGGCCCGGGCCAGCGCCGCGGTGATCGGCTCGCAGAGCGCCCGGATCTTGCCGCCGAAGCCGCCGCCGCACTCCACCGGGATGACCCGGACCTGGTTCTCCTCCAGGCCCAGGATGTCGGCCACCTCCGAGCGGGTGTTGAAGGAGCCCTGCGTGCTGGCCCACAGCGTGAGCAGGCCGTTCTTGTCCCACTGCGCGAGCACGGCGTGCGGCTCCAGGTAGCCCTGGTGGACCATCGGCACCCGGTAGGTCTTCTCGATCACCACGTCGGACTCGGCGAACGCCCTGGCCACGTCGCCGCGCTGGAGCTTCGCCTGCTGGGCGATGTTGACCGCCTTCGGCGGCCCCGCCTCGGACTTGGCGGCGGCCACGCCGGAGTGCGCCAGCGCCTCGCTGGTGTCGGCCTCGGTGCCCGCCTCGGCCACCGGCGGCGCGCCCGGCTGCATGGAGGCGAGCGGATCGACGGCGGCCGGCAGCACCTCGTACTCGACCTCGATCAGGTCGAGCGCCTCCTCGGCGATGGCCAGCTCGTCGGCGGCCACCGCGGCCACCGGCTGACCGACGAAGACCACGCGGTCGATCGCCAGCACGGCGTGCGCCCTGGTCGGGGCCTTGCGCTTGAGGGTCGGGATGTCCTTCGCCGTCAAGACGGCGCGCACTCCCGGCAATGCCTTCGCCTTGCTCGTGTCGATCCGCGTGATCCGGGCGTGCGCGTGAGGGCTGCGCAGCAGCTTGGCGTGCAGCATCCCCTTGGGCTTGAGGTCGGCGACATACTCCGTGCCACCCGTGACCTTCTCCGGCCCGTCCGGGCGGGGGATCGCCAGCCCGACGCCCTTGACCTCGCGCGTGGTCTTCATCACCGTCGCCATGCCGTCAGCTCCTTGCCGCGGGCGCGGCGGCGGCCGCCTCCGCGATCGCGGTGACCATCTTCGTGTACCCGGTGCACCGGCACAGGTTGCCGGCGATGCCGTACCGGATCTGCGCCTCGGTCGGCCGCGGGTGCTCGGCCAGCACGGCGGCGGCCGCCATGAGGACGCCGGGGATGCAGAACCCGCACTGCGGCACGCCGTGGCGGACGAAGGCGTCCTGCAGCGGGTGCAGGTCGCCGGACTTCGCCAGGCCTTCGATCGTGCGGACCGCGCGCCCCCGCGCCTGCATCGCCAGCACGAGGCAGGACGCGACCGGCTTGCCGTCGAGGTGCACGGTGCAGGCGCCGCAGTCGCCGGTGCCGCAGCCTTCCTTGGGGCCGGTCAGGCGCAGTTCCTCGCGGAGCGCGTCGAGCAGCGTGTCGTACGGCTGGACGAGCACCTCGACCGGCTCGTCGTTGACGGTGCAGCCGAGCGTGTGCTTGCGCATACGGTCACGAACCTCCCGAGGCGCGCTGGAGCGCGCGGGTCAGCGTGCGGCGGGTGAGGACGCGCACGAGGTGACGGCGGAACTCGGCCGAGCCGCGCTGGTCGTCGATCGGCCGCGCGGCCTGCACGGCCAGCTCGGCCGCCCGCTCGATCGCCGCCGGCGTCAGCGGCTGGCCCACCAGCGCCTGCTCGGCGGCGGTGGCTCGCACCGGGGTGGGCGCCACCGCCGCCAGCGCGATCCGCGCCGTGCCGCAGACGCCGTCGGCCAGCGCGACCTGGGAGGCCACGCCCACCACCGCGATGTCCAGCTCGCGGCGGGGCGTGTGGCGCAGGTAGCTGCCGCCACTGCGCGGCAGGGGGGCGGGGACGGCGAACTCCAGCAGCAACTCGTCGGGGGCCAGCACCGTGCGGCGCACGCCCACGAAGAACTCCGTCAGCGGCACCCGGCGCCGCCCCCGGGGACCGACGATGACGGCCTCGGCCTCCAGCGCCATGAGCGGCGGCGCCATGTCGGCCGAGGGGGCCGCGTTGCACACGTTGCCACCGAGGGTGGCGAGGTTGCGGATCTGCACGGAGCCGACGAGCGCGGCGCTCTCCGCCAGCGCGGGATGGGCGGCCCGGATGCCGGCGTGCTGCTCCAGCGCGCGCGCCGTCACCGCGGCGCCGATCCGGAACCCGCCCCCGGGGTCCCGCTCCAGCACGCGCAGGTCGGCCAGACCCGACAGGTCGATCACGCAGGCGGGCCGGAGCAGGTGGTTCTTCAGCTGGGGCAGCAGGTCGGTCCCGCCGGCCACGACCCTGGCGTCGGGGCCTCGCTGGGCGAGAACCGCGAGGCACTCGTCGATCTTCTGGGGTACGGCAAGCTCGAAACGTCGCACGCGAGTCTCCTCCCGGGGCGGTCTGGCCGCCACGATAGCATAATGATCCTCATGGCACGGACGCCGTCGCAGTTCGACGCGATCATCGTCGGGGCCGGCCACAACGGCCTGGTGACCGCGGGCTACCTGGCGCGGGCAGGGCGGCGCGTGCTCGTGCTCGAGCGCCGGGACGTGGTCGGCGGCGCCTGCGTGACCGAGGAGACCTTTCCCGGCTTCAAGGTCTCCACGGCCGCCTACGTCAACAGCCTGTTCCACAAGGCCATCGTCCGCGACCTGAAGCTGGCCGGCTACGGCTTCCACGTGCTGGCCCGCGACCCCTCGTCGTTCACGCCGTTCCCGGACGCGCGCTCACTGCTCATGGGCCCCGATGCCGACCTCACCCGCAAGGAGATCGCGAAGTTCAGCGTGCGCGACGCCGAGCGGTATCCGCGCTACCAGGCCATGCTGGAGAGGGTGGCCGACGTCATCGAGCCCACCCTCACGATGGCCCCGCCCGACCTCCGCCGCCCGCGGCTCCGGGACCTCCGCACGCTCCTGTCGCTCGGTCGGTCGTTCCGGCGGCTGGGCGCCGGCGCCGGCGAGGCCGTGGAGATCCTGACGGGCGCGGCGCGCACGATCCTCGACCGCTGGTTCGAGTCCGAGGAGCTGAAGGCGACGCTGGCCACCGACGCGATCATCGGCGCCATGGCCAGCCCCGCCATGCCCGGCACCGCCTACGTCCTCTTCCATCACGTGATGGGGGAGACCGACGGCAAGCGCGGCGTCTGGGGTTACGTCCGGGGCGGCATGGGCGGGCTCACCCAGGCGCTGGCCGCCGCCGCCCGCGACCTCGGCGCCGAGATCCGCTGCGGCGGCGAGGTCGCGCGCATCCTCGTGCGCGACGGGGCGGCCACCGGCGTGGCGCTGGCGGACGGGGACGAGTATCACGCCCCGATCGTGGCGAGCAACGCCGATGCCCGCGTCACCTTCACCCGCCTGCTCGATCCCCGCCTGCTGCCCGAGGAGTTCGCGGCGGCGATCGACCGGATCAGCTACGAGAGCGCCTCGCTCAAGATCAACGTGGCGCTGGCCGAGCTGCCGAACTTCTCGGCGCTGCCGGGCGGGCCGGGGCCCCAGCACCGGGGCACCATCCACATCTGCCCCGACCAGGACTACATCGAGCGCGCGTTCGATGACGCCAAGTACGGCCGGCCCTCGGCGCGGCCGGTGCTGGAGTGCACGATCCCCTCGGTGGTGGACCCCACGGTGGCGCCGCCCGGCCGCCACCTCATGTCGATGTTCGTGCAGTACGCGCCCTACACGCTGCGGGAGGGGACGTGGGACGAGCTCCGGGAGTCCTTCGCCGACCGCTGCTTCGACCTGCTCGACGAGTACGCGCCCAACTTCAAGCGCTCGGTGCTGGCGCGTCAGGTGCTGACGCCGCTCGACCTCGAGCGCGTCTTCAACCTCACCGGCGGCAACATCTTCCAGGGCGCCATGACTCCGAGCCAGCTCTTCGCGTTCCGCCCGGTCTTCGGCTGGGCGCGCTACCGGACGCCGATCCGCGGCCTCTACCTGTGCGGCGCCGCCGCGCACCCCGGCGGCGGTGTGATGGGCACCCCCGGCCTCAACGCCGCCCGCGAGATCCTCGGCCGCCGCCGCCTCCGGGCGTCTGTTTGACATGGGGGCCCCGACATGGCCCCCAAACCCCCAGCGCTCGTCGCGCCCCGGCTGCGCCTGGCCAAGCCGGGGCACTCCTCGTTATCCCGACAGGCCAAGCTGGGCACTCCTCGGCGCGGACGCGTGATCCCGACAGGCTCCCGGCGCGGACTATTCACGAACGGGCGCCGACCGTGGGTGGGCGCTGGCGGCGGGGTGCGTGGGCGCCGGCGGCGCCATCAGGGCGAGCGTGGTCGCGTGCGCGAGCGCAGGATGGAGGCGAGCGCGCCATCGGCGATCCGACTCACCAGCGACCCAGCCCCCGCTGGGGGATGGGGGGATCGCGCTCGCCCCCGTCCGGAGCGAGCCTGCCGCGACCGGCGAGCCATGCCGGCGGCGCCGGCGCCCACGCACCCGGCCGCCAGCGCCCGTCCGCGCGCGATGGACACTCGCGAATAGTGCGCGCTAGAAGATCTCCGGGCACCACGGGGCGCGGTCGCTGCGGAACAGTGCGGTAGCGCGCGCGAGCGCGCCGGGGCGCAGCTCCTCGACGCGCAGGGCGCGCGCGAGCTGGGCCCAGGTGAAGCCGCCGAGGTAGACGGCGCCGAGCGCCGTCACGTCGCAGCGCAGGTCCGGCCCGGCCGAGGTGCGCTCGGCGCCGCCCTCACCGATGCGCCACCGCCCGGCGTTCCAGGGGCAAAACCCGTCGGTGACGTCCACGACGATGCTGCCGGCGGCGGCGTACGTGCGCGCCGACAGCGCCGCGCCCACGTCCACGAGGCGCACCCAGACGCCGTCACGGACGCCGAAGCGCAGCTGGCGTGGCTCGGCCGCGAGCAGGAGCAGCGGGTGGTCGAGCGGCAGCAGCCCGCCCCGCACGCGCGCGACCCAGTCCATGTCCAGCAGGTACCGCCAGACCGCCTGCGTCGCCCGGGGCGAGTCGCCCATCGCCTCCACGACGACGACGGTGCTCGTCGACACCCCGCGATCGAACGTCAGGTTGATCCGATACAGCGCGTACGCCGCCGGGCTGCCGTCGGCCTCGAGCACGACGCACTGCAGCTCGCCGCCCCCGCCCCGTCGCCAGTCCGGGTCGACGAGCGTACGGCTCTGCCACCATGCCGGCGTCCGCCCGAACATGCCGGGCGTCTCGGCGGCCACGCGATCCCAGACCGGGGCGACGAAGGGCTCGGCCTCCACCAGCGGCACCAGTCGCGCGCGGCCGAACGGCTCGAAGCCGGCATAGAACCCCGCCCGGTCGCGCGCCAGGTCGATCTCGCCGGTGAGCGAGGCGAGGCCGTAGCCGAAGCGGCCGTAGATCCGGTCCTCCGAGGCCCACAGGTATGCGACGGGCTCGCCCTGCGCGCGAACGGCGTCGAGCTGGGCGCGCATCATCGCGGTGAGCACGCCGCGCCGGCGATGGGTCGGCAGCACCCCGACGACGCTCACGCCGGCGGTGCGGACCCGGCCGCCCGGCACCGTGAGCTGCAGCGCGAAGGCGCCCGCGCCGCCGACGACCCGCCCACCGTCCCAGGCGCCGTGCATCCGCTCGGCCGGCATGAGGCTGGCGAGGCTCGTCATCTGGTCGTCCCTCGGCGCCGAGCGGCCGAAGTAGTGCCAGATCGCGCTCATCGCCTCGCGCTGCTCCTTCGCAGAGGCGCACGGCCGCACGTCCCAGCTCATGACGGCGCACCGGCCGGCGCGAACAGGGGGATGCGCGTGTTCACCGACGGCCGATAGGCGACCCGCCCGGCCAGCCGCTCGGGCTCGATCCCGCACGCGAGCAGTCGCGCGACGCCCGCCTGCGCGATGGCGGTCGCCAGGGCCTCGCCGGGGCACGCGTGTGGCCCGACGCCGAACGTGAAGGCCCGCCGCTCGGGCCGGAGCGGATCGAACTGCTCGGGCCGGGGATTGGCGGATGGATCTCGGTTGGCGGCCGCCAGGACGACCAGCACCGCGTCGCCGGCCTGCATCGTCTGGCCGGCGACGACGCCGTCGCTCGCCAGGAAGCGGCGCGTGTTCTGCACGGGCGAATCGTGACGGACGACCTCGCGCACGACGGCCGGCAGCAACCCACCGTCCCCGCGCAGCCGCTCGCGTGCCTCGCGCTGGCGGCCCAGCGCGACGAGCGTGTTGCCGATCAGGCCCGCGGTGGCCTCGTAGGCCTGGGACAGATAGCCGACCGTGTTGGCGACGACGGCGTCGACACGTTCACGGCCGAGCCGCGAGCGGACCGTCTCACCCAGGTGGGCCGCGGCGCGCTGGCCGCGCTCCAGCTGCTCGGGCGTGGCGCCCGGCGCCAGGCAGCCCACGAAGTCCCCGACCCGGAGCGCAATCTCGGCCAGCGCGGCGGGCGCGAGGCCGAGCAGGCTCGCCACGGTGTAGACCGGCAGCCGGAAGGCGAAGTCGGACAGGCGCTCGACGTGCGCGGCCGGATCGAGCTCGCCGGCGAGGTGCTGGGCCCACCCGGCCGCCTCGTCGGCGGCCCGGGCGGGATCGATCGACGCCACCCGCGCGGCGACCCCCGGCTTGAGCCGGCTGTGGACCTCGCCGTCGTTCATCCGGACGAGCTGGCCGAAGATGTCGCCGGCGGGCGAGCCGGCGAGCGCGCGGGGCACGGGCTCCGCCGGCGGGCGCACGCGACACCGCGCGCTGGTCAGGACCGCCGTCACGGCCTCCGCGCCGGCGGCGACCCAGAGGCCGAGCGCCTCGTCGCGATGGATCGGGCGCCGCGCGACCAGCTCCGCATAGTATGGATAGGGATCGAGATCCGTCACCGCCGTGATCGGGTCCACGAGAGCGCCGCCGCGCCTCAGTCGCGCGTCAGGTAGACGGGGCTCGTCCACGCCTGGGCGCCGTCCTCCTGGGTCACGCGGATCCAGTAGGCGGAGCAGCCGGCGGGGGGCGCCGGGTCCGTCACGTCGAACGCCAGCTCGCGCGCGAGGTCGCGCGCCGGCAGCCGGCGCATGAAGGCCCGGAGATCGACACCGCCGGCGGGAAACTCGCGCGTGGTGCCGGCCGCGAGCCCGGCCAGCGGCACGTCGAGGTCGATCACCGGCGTGCGGAACCTGAGCAGGGCGTCGGCGGGGCAGTCGAGCGTCACGTCCACGCCGTCGTCGTCGCCGGTCGTGTTCGAGATCCACTCGAGGCGCCGCTCGGTGCGCCGCGTGATGCCCTTCTCGGGGTTCTCCATGGCGAACGGCTCGGCGGCGAGGACGCGCCCGGCCGACAGCTCGAGCGAGCCGTCCCAGCGGGTGAGGCGGTCCCGCCCGCGCACGCGCGAGCCGGCCCAGGCGATGCGATAGCGGACCGAGCCCTCGAACGAGGCCGCGGTGTAGGGCGACACCGTCCGGAGGACGTCCAGGCCGCGGAAGACGTCGATGCGCTCGATGGGCCCGGTGCCGGCGGCGCGCCCGGCGATCCGGACCGGGCCGGTCGCGGGGCCCTCGGCGCCCATCGGCAGGCCGTTCACCGCCAGCTCGACGTGGATGCGCTGGGCGGCGGTGACGCCGTAGCAGCGCCGGGCGCGGATCGCCTCGAAGAGGGCGTCGCGCGTGAGCGACTCGGCGAGCACGCAGGTGAGGCCGCCGTAGGCGCCGAAGGTCGAGGCGCCGGGATGGCTGGCGCCCGGCCGGCCCTTGTGGCCGTCGGAGTTCGACACGACGCCGACCTTGTAGCCGGCCCGCAGCGCATCGTGCAGCAGCCACTCGAAGCGCCCCCAGTCGGAGTAGATCTCGACGACGGGCTCCAGCCGCGGATCGTGGAAGCCGACGATGTCGGCGTAACGGCCGCCGATGTGGGGGATCAGCAGCACGTCGTCACGGCCCTGGAACTGCTCGAACAGGTCGGTGACCGGGAAGCAGTCGGTGGCCGCATCGGACATGTCGTCCACTTCCGCATGCGAGGATCGGTGCAGGGACGCCAGGTCGCCGCGGAACATGACGTTGCGGTCGCCGCCGCCCGGCGTCATGCCCGACCACTCGTACCCGACGAAGACGACGCAGCGGCCGTCCGCGTGGAACCGGTCGATCCAGCCGCGCAGGCGCTGCCACTCCGCCTCGGTCACCTGGAAGTCGTTGGCCTGGTGGCACATCGCGTCGAGCAGCGCTACGTCGCGGCCGAAGGCGAAGTACTCCTCGATCGTCCCGGTGCCGACCGTGGCCCGCGTCTGGCCGTGCAGGTCGCCCCAGAAGGTCTTCGGCCGGCCCGGCGCCAGCACGCTGACCAGATTCGACTCGGCCGTCAGCCCGCCGCCGGCGACCCGCAGGCGCGTCTCGCCGGCGGCCAGGCGCAGCCCCGGCAGCCGGGCGACGGCGACCTCGCCGCTCGTCCAGCGGACGCCCCGGGGCAGCCCCTCGATCGCCGCCCCGGCCGCCTCCAGCGTCACCTCGCCGGCGAAGCGCTCGCAGGGGTTGCCCCAGCGGTCCTCGGCCTTGACGAGCGCATCGAAGGGCTCGCCCGGCCGCACGGTGGTCGGCGCGATGGCGACCAGGCGATGCAGGGCGCCGCCGACCACGTCGAGCGTGGGCGAGGCCTGCAGCACGGTGTACAGCTCGGTGCCGAACGGGTCCACGAACACGCGCCACTCGCAGCCCTTCTCGCGGAACGTCTGCGCGCGCGAGCCGGGGCCGCCGCCGGTGTCGCCGACGGTCACGTGGATGCGGTCGCCCGGGTGGAGCGAGCCGTCGGCGACGGAGACCACCAGCGTCTTGAACCACGGACGCACCTGGCCACGCGGCTCGAGGGCGAGGTCGGCGACCGCCGTCCGGCACGCGCTCTCGAGCCGCACGGTCGTGTAGTCACGGCCACGGGGATCCTTGAACTGCGGCGTGCCCCAGTCGGAGGCGAAGCGCCAGGCGATCTTCAGGCGGGCGCGCTCGTCGTAGCCGTAGGCGCCGACCACGTAGGTGACGGTCCAGGTGCCGAGCTGGCCGGCCACGACCGGTCCGCCCGGCGTGATCCACGCCCGGCCCACGAAGTGCGGGTCGCTCTTGATCGGCATCAGCCCTCCACCACGGCGCCCCAGAATCGAGCCGATGCCGGCGCGTGTCAAGGGCGCGCCGGGCGTTCTGCGTTACGATGCGGGCGCATGCTCGCGCTCGTGGCGCTCGCCACCGCCGCTGCCGCGTTCGTCAAGGGCTCGATCGGGTTCGGGTTCCCGACGCTCGGGACGCCGCTGCTCTCGCTGCTGGTCGACGTCAAGACGGCGTTCCTGGTGCTCATCGTCCCCAACGTCGTGATGGACGGCCTGCAGTTCGTCCGCTGCGGCGCCCCCCGGGCGACCGTGCGCCGCATGGCCCCGCTGGTGGCCTTCGGCGCGGTCGGCATGGTCGTCGGCACCCACCTGCTGGCCGCGCTGGCCTCGCGCACGGTGATGCTCATCCTGGGCGGCTTCATCCTGCTGTTCGTCGTGCTGAACGTGACGCGCCTGGCCCCCCGGTTGCCACCGCGGTGGGAAGGGTGGGCCTCGCCGGTCGCGGGGTTCGTCGCCGGGGTGGTCGGCGGGATCACCAACGTCCCCGGCACGCCGCTCGTCCTCTACTTTCACGCGCTCGGCCTGACGAAGCACGAGTTCGTCAGCGCCGTGGCCTTCACGTTCGTGCTCTACAAGCTCGTCCAGCTGGCCGCGGTGACGTGGTACGGGCTGATGTCGGGCGCGCTCATGGTCGGCTCGCTGCTGCTGACGGTGGCCGCGCTGGCCGGCTTCGCCGCCGGCCTGCGGGTGCAGGACCGGCTCGAGCCGCGGGCGTTCAACCGCGTGGTGCTGGCGTTCCTGGCGCTGCTCGGCGCCTGGCTGGTGCTCCGTAACCTCACGGCTACGTGATTGGCAGAAATTACTTTCGACTGGGAGGAAGAATCTTCCTCCCGCGCTTGACCCCTCGGATGCTTTTGGTAAGGTCTCCGCGAGCCCAGCCGAAGCGCCGTTCACCGCCATGGGAGGTTCGTATCTCGTGAGGTCACCGTTCCTGTGCGTAGCCCTGCTCGCCGGACTGGCGACGGGCCACGCGTTCGCCGAGCCCCTCGGAGCCCGGGGAAAGGAGGCGCCCCGACCGATCCCTCGCCAGAGCACACCGGCCCGACCGGCCGGCGACGCCGTCACCGAGACGCGGGTCGCCCTGGTGATCGGCAACGGAGCCTACGTGGTCGGCCGGCTGAACAACCCGGTCCTCGACGCGCGTGCCATGGCGGCGACGCTGACCGGGCTCGGGTTCGAGGTCCTCGCCCACGAGAACCTGAGCTACCGCGACATGCGCCGAGCCGTGGCCGAGTTCGGCGAGCGGATCGCCAACGGGGGCGTCGGCCTCTTCTACTACTCGGGCCACGGGGTCCAGATGAACGGCAAGAACTACCTGGTGCCGGTCGACGCCGACATCAAGAACGAGCGCTACGTCGCCGCCGAGTCGATCGACGCGGACAGCGTGCTGATCCAGATGCAGGAGGCCAAGACGCGCGTCAACATCGTGGTCCTGGACGCCTGCCGTGACAATCCGTTCGCGGGTCGGTTCCGCTCGCTCGCCCGGGGCCTGGCATTCATGGACGTGCCGGCCGGCACCTACGTCGCCTATTCGACGGCGCCGGGCAGCGTGGCCGAGGACGGCGAGCCCGGCAAGAACGGCATCTACACCGGCGAGCTGCTCAAGGCGCTCCGCGAGCCCGGCCTCCGGATCGAGGACGTCTTCAAGCGCGTGCGCATCGCCGTCGGTTCCGGCGGTCTCGCCGTCACCGCCACCGGCGGCGGTGGCGGCCGTCCCGCAGCCCTTCGTGCGCGAGGAGCTACGGCCGGAGGTCGGCGCGCTGGCGCTGACGGCCCGGATCGACGGCGTCGAGATCTTCCTGGACGACCAGCCCATCGGCGAAACCCGGCTCGGCCGGACCCTGATCGTCGAGAACCTTCCGGTGGGCAGGCATCGGGTGCGCGCCCGTCGGGCCGGGTACAAGGTCTGGGAGGGCGAGGTCCAGGTCGGTCCCAACCAGCGCTTCGAGCTGGTGATCGACCTGGAGCTGGATTAGACGCGTGTCGGGGTGACGAGGAGGGCCCCGGCTCCGCCGGGGCGCGACGAGCGCTGGGGGGTATGGGGGTATGGGGGGTATGGGGGGCCATGTCGGGGCCCCCCATGTGTAATCAGGCGGTCAGGAGCTCGAAGATCCGGCGAACGAGCTCCTCGTGGTCCTCCACGTTGTGGGGAAAGAGGCCGAACTCCTTCACCTCGGCGAGATCCACCGTCCGGAACGGCTCGCCGACGCGCAGCGTCTCGAACGCGACCGCCTGAAAGCACGAGCGGCCCGGCTCGGGCCGCTCGGTGACCAGCACGAAGTAGAGCGACGGCCACTGGCGCCGGGCCAGCAGGAAGATCGAGCGCTCGCCCCGCTGGTTCTCGACCGAGATGAACTGCTCGACCGACGGCCGGTACTTGACCTCGACGAGGAAGTCGCGGCCGGCGCCCTCGGGGTTGGCCTGGGTGACCCGGAAGTCCGGCGAGAAGTCCTCGCGGCCGAAGCGCAGGGGCGAGGCGGGCGCCCGATAGGGCACGATGTCGTACCGGGCGCGCCGGAAGATCGATGCGACCAGCGCCTCGGACACCCGGCTCTTCGCCTCGAGAAGGTCCATCCGGCCTCCGGCAACGGCTTGGAAGTCCTCGCAAGATCGGGACTTGTAATCCATAGTATGATCCAGCCTGCCTGAAATCCGGTCACGAAAACCTGGCTTCTACCGCCGACAGGGAGGACTTCCGCATGACCGTGCCGACCGAGATGGGAGTGACCCGTCGCCAGATGCTGGTGGCGGGCGGGACGTTCGCCGGGTACGCCCTCGGCGTGGAGAAAGTGCTGGCGCAGGCGATCAAGACCGACACCGAAGGGCTGGTGGCCGGGGATCAGCAGGTGCCGGTCGGCGGGATCAGCGTGCCGGTGTACGAGGCGCGCCCGGCCACCGGCAAGGACCATCCCATCCTGGTCGTCATCTCGGAGATCTGGGGTGTCCACGAGTACATCAAGGACTCCACCCGGCGCTTCGCCAAGGCCGGCTTCTACGCGGTCGCGCCCGAGCTGTTCGTGCGCGAGGGGGGGGTCGGGCACCTGACGAACATCCAGGAGATCCTCAAGATCGTCCTGTCGCAGAAGCGCGAGCAGACGCTCGGCGACATCAAGGCCACGGTCGACTGGGCCAAGAAGCGCCCCAACGTGAGGGCCGACCGGGTGGGCGTCACGGGCTGGTGCTGGGGCGGCTCGACCACGATCCAGGCGGCCACGAATCCCGACATGAAGGCGGCGGTCGCGTGGTATGGGCCCCCGGCTCGGCCCTACCAGGGCGCCAGCGGCCCGGTGACCGGCTTCGACCTCGCCAAGGACATCAAGATCCCGTTCCTGGGCCTGTTCGGCGAGACGGACAAGAATCCCCCTCCCGAGGACGCCAAGAAGTTCGGTGAGCTGGTGCGGGCCCACAACTCCAACGTCGAGATCGTGATCTACCCGGGCGCCGGCCACGCCTTTCACGCCGACTACCGGCCCTCCTACAACAAGGCGGCCGCCGACGACGGCTGGAACCGCTGCGTGGGCTGGTTCAACAAGCACCTCAAGGCGTGACGATCCGGGCGCGCGCTCCTCGCGGCCCATGGCGCTCCTGCTGGCGGCGTGCGCGTGCGCGCGCACGCCCCGGCCGGAGGGAGTGAACCGGCCCTCGCGCCCGCGTCGAGGCCTCCGGCCGGCACCACGCGGTGATCGAGGGCGCCCCCGGTCTAGCGGCGATCGGGACCGCTCACGAGGGTCGCCAGGGCGGCGCGCAGCGGATCGCTCGTCTCCAGCAGAGGGAGCCGCTCGAAGG
>Ga0299906_10001882_pt1 | contig 17740 bp, 12 predicted proteins | sample RVTome_14_FD_200259 | JGI IMG/M metagenome (GOLD analysis project Ga0299906, IMG submission 200259) | Soil microbial communities from uranium-contaminated site in the Upper Colorado River Basin, Wyoming, United States - RVT145D125 (version 2) ...
AGTTGGCCAGGAAGAGATTGCTTCGCTCACGCTCGCAATGACACTTTCATCTCCGTTGCTGCGCCCCATGAACTATCACACCCCGAAACCAGGCTCTTGTTTGGCCAGGGCAAAAAAACACGGGACTATTGTATCAGTATCTCCGACCCTCGTCAATCACTTTGTCCTCCCTTCCGGCTCGTGCTATACTCTCAGGACGATGAGCGAACAGTTTACCCACCAGACCTATCTTTCTCCCTTTACCTGGCGCTACGGCAGTGCTGAGATGCGGCAGATTTGGAGCGAAATGCATAAGCGCCAGCTCTGGCGGCGGTTGTGGGTAGCGCTGGCCGAAGCTCAAGCTGAAGCCGGCCTGGTTAGCCCGACCCAGGTCGACGACTTGCGGGTCCATGCCGGGGAGGTTGACGTTGACCGGGCTATGGAGATCGAGGCTGAAATCCATCACGATTTGATGGCCGAGGTCAAGGCGTTTGCCGAACAGTGCCCTGTCGGGGGCGGGATCATCCATTTGGGCGCGACCTCCATGGATATCGAGGACAATGCCGATGCCCTGCGCCTGCGCGAGAGCCTGGATTTGATCGTAATCGGACTCATCGACCTCCTGGCCGAACTGGCTGGCCAAATCGAGCGCTGGGCGGCCACGCCAGCGATGGCTTTTACCCACCTCCAGCCCGCCGAGCCAACTACCCTGGGCTACCGGCTGGCTCAATACGGCTTTGATTTACTAACCGACTTGACCGAACTGGGCCGGGTTCGGGACGGCATTCGGGGTAAGGGCTTCAAAGGGGCCGTCGGTACCTCGGCTTCTTATCAAGAACTGTTATATCCTTCAGCGGCGGACGACAGGCCACCCTGGACGGCGGCGAAGCTGGAAGCCCGGATCATGGCCGCGCTTCAACTGGAACCCTTTCCCGTGGCGACCCAAACCTATCCTCGCAAACAAGATTGGCTGGTGATGAACGCTCTGGCCGGTTTGGCCGGTTCCTTGTATAAATTCGCCTTCGATCTACGACTGCTCCAGGCCCCTTCGTTGGGCGAATGGGCAGAACCGTTTGGACGCCACCAGGTTGGGTCCAGCGCAATGCCGTTCAAGCGCAACCCGATCAATGCCGAGAATATCGACAGCCTGGCTCGATTTGTGGCCGGGCTGCCCCGGCTGGCCTGGGACAATGCGGCCCACTCGCTCCTGGAACGGACCCTGGATGACTCGGCCAACCGGCGAGAGATGCTTCCGGCTGCTTTTCTGGCCATCGATGAAATTATGCGGCGAGCTACCCGGCTGGTGCGGCACCTCCGGGTCGATGAGCTGGCTGTCGCTCGAAACCTGGAAAAATATGGCGCCTTCGCCGCCACCGAGCGGGTGCTGATGGCCGCGGTCAAGGCCGGCGCCGACCGGCAAGAAATGCACGAGCTCATTCGCGAGCATAGTCTGGCCGCCTGGGCTGACATCGCTGCCGGCAAGTCTAATCCACTCGCCCAATCACTGGCCGCCGATGAACGCCTGACCCGGTATCTTAAACCGGAGCAGCTTGCTACGCTGCTCGATGCCGGCCAATATGTCGGCGATGCGCCTGACCGGGCCCGGCAACTGGCCGCGCAAATCAGGGCCGAAATCGGGGGCCTGTAATCGGTTAGGTCGCCTCTATCCATCTCGGGAGTTTATCTTGCCCATCAAGGCTATCACGTTCGATTTCTGGTCAACCCTTTATCGTAGTAAGAGCGTCGATTTTACCGAACGCCTCGTTCGCCTTAAAACGTCTGTCGAGCAGCGCAGCAATGTTAACTTCGAGCTCGAACAATTCAAAGAGGCAGTTCAGGTCGCTCGCGAGACCTGGAGCCGGGTTTGGCGAGAGGAACACCGGACGATCTCGGCCGAGGGCTGGCTGCAGGTGATGCTCGCTGAATTGAGTCTATCGCTTCAGGATGAGCAACTCTTTGAGTTGGCGCTGCGTATGGAGAACAGTGTTTTAACCGATCTGCCCACATTACAACCGGACGCGAAAGCCGTTCTGGCCGAATTGTCGGTCGACTATGCCCTGGGCTTGATCTCCGACACGGGCATTACGCCGGGGCGCGTCTTGCGCCAAATCCTGGTCAGAGACGGTATCCTCAATTATTTCAGCCACCTCACCTTTTCCGATGAGGTGGGACGCAGCAAACCCCATCATGAGGCCTTTTTATCGACGCTCACCGGCCTGGCCGTCGAGCCTGAAGAAGCAGTTCACATCGGCGATTTGCTGCGCACCGATATTGCCGGAGCCAAAGCCGTCGGCATGCGCGCGGTGCAATATATCGGTATCAACCAGGATGGCGAGATAGACCTGCCGGAAGCACCCCTGCTCCAAGTCAGGCCCGATGCCGTGATCACCAGTCATCACGAACTTAAGCCATGGCTGGAATTATGGAACGGTAATGGGTCATAATCGAGGTAAGATCAGCGTTCCTCACGCAGTCCAATATCTGAATACGACGCCCAGCATCGGGCGATATCACCTGCTTTAGAAAAATTACATAAAAAAGGAATTTTGAGACCGTGTTAGACAAAGCGAAAGCCCTATCATCAGAACTGGTTCGTCTACGGCGAGACATCCATCGCCATCCGGAGTTGAAATTTCAAGAGGTGCGAACCGCCCGGCTGGTTGCCGATACATTACAGGAAATCGGCGGGATAACCATTCGCACGGGCGTCGGCAAGACCGGCGTCGTGGGCGATATGGGCACCGGTCACGGGCCGACCATCGCTATCCGGGCCGACATGGACGCTTTGCCCATCCTGGAGCAAACCGGAACCGAGTATGCTTCGGTCAATGACGGCGTTATGCACGCCTGCGGTCACGACGCCCATACTGCGATGCTATTAGGCGTGGCTCATCTGCTTAAGAACAGTTTCGCCGATGATGGCTTGCAGGGCAATGTTCGGTTCCTGTTCCAACCCGCCGAAGAAGATACCGACGAGGAGGGTGTGAGCGGTGCGCCTCGGATGATCGAAGATGGGGCCATGGATGGAGTGGATGCTGTGATCGCTCTTCACGTCGATGCCGGGCTGGAATGTGGCAAACTGTTTTCTCGGTCCGGTCCGAGTTCTGCCGCGGTTGATACTTTCAAAGCGTGGCTGACCGCCAGCGGGGGCCACGGTGCTTATCCGCACAAGACAACCGACCCGATTTGGATGTTGGGACCGGTGCTAATGGCGCTGCATGGCATTGTCGCTCGCCGCATCGATCCAATGGAGCCGGCAGTCGTTAGTTTGGGCGAAGTACACACCGGAACGACAAGCAACGTCATCCCACACGAGGTTTATCTGCATGGAACGCTGCGAAGTTTCGATCCGGCGGTGCGCGAACAATTGATCGTCGAAGTGGAACGGGCCCTGAGCATCGTCCGGCCACTGGGCGGTGATTTTCGACTGGAGATTGGCCGGGGCTATCCGGCCGGCTGGAATGATGCTGCTGTGAATAGTTGGCTGCACGCCACCACCAAGGATTTGCTAGACTCCGATGCCGTTATGGATAAACCATCGGGGTTGGGCGCCGAGGATTTTGCTTACATGTGCCAGAAAGCGCCGGGGGCGATGATTATGATTGGCGCTGCACCGCCGGATGGCATAAAGCGGGCTCATCATACCAACATATTTGACATCGATGAGCAAGTCCTGCCCATCGGCGCGGCTATTTTGGCCGAAACGGCTCGGCGTTTTCTGGCCGGCGAGGTTTCACTGCCGGGTTGAGCCGACCGTCGGGGTCTTGCTTGGCGAGATTTACCGTTTGAGGTACAATCCCGATTGAAAATTTTAATGATCAATGCGGAGATAAATTATGGGAACACCAACAACCACTGCTGCTGAAACATTGGTGATCGATGTCACCGACCAGACGTTTGCTGCCGACGTTTTGGAACGTTCAAAAACCGTCCCGGTGGTCGTCGACTTTTGGGCCGCCTGGTGTGGCCCCTGCCGGGTTTTAGGCCCGGTCCTCGAAAAACTGGCAGCCGAATACAACGGCAGTTTCATTCTGGCCAAGATCGACGTAGACCAGAATCCCCAGGTATCGATGCAGTTTCGCATCCAGGGGATTCCAGCCGTCAAGGCCTTCCGTGATGGCAAGATGGCGGGTGAATTTACCGGGGCCTTGCCCGAACCACAGGTCCGTAAATTTCTGGAAGGTTTGGTTCCCAGCACGGCCGATCTATATGCCAGGCAAGGGCACGAATGGGAGATGAATCGCCAGTTCGCTATGGCCATTGAAAATTACAAGGGCGCTCTGGCCGAGAAACCTGATCATTTTCCCGCCATGGTTGGATTAGGGCGAACCCTGCTGAAACAGGGTAATACTGACGAAGCGATGCAGGTGTTGAATGGTATCCCGGATGGGATTCGCGAAAGAACCGTTGCCGATACGCTGCTCGCCACCATCGAATTTCGAAAATTCGCGGCCAATCAGCATGAGCCTGATTTGCGTGCCAAAATCGAAGCCGACCCCGGCGACAGCGCCAGCCGTTACGCCCTGGGCAGTCTCCTCGTCACAGAAGAGCGCTTTCTGGAAGCCCTCGAGGAATTTCTGGAGATTGTCCGGCGCGACCGGACCTTCAACGATGACGGCGCCCGCAAGGCCATGCTGGCCCTATTTATCATCATCGGCGAAGATCAAGATGTGACCAAAACCTACCGCCAGAAGCTGGCGAATGTATTGTTCTAAACCCTGTAAGACTTTTCCCCTTACACTGTCTTTGTCCTTAGAAAAGGAGCACGGCTGGCCAGCCGTGCTCCTTTTTTGTGAAAAAGGTAATCTCCCCAAATCACGCAGCTTGACATAGGATTAAAAGAACGGTAGACTATACTTTGCAACATTATGGAAAGTGTCTTTATTAATTGTAAAATAATGAATGGTGAATAAATATCTTAAACAGCCTTTCACCATTCATCGTTCACCGTTCATCATTGCCTATGGCGTCCGGTAAGAAAAAAGTCGAAACATCACCTATCTTTCCCCGCACTCCTTTCATCGAGGAAATCGGCAGCCGGCTGCTGCCCTATCAACGAGAGATTATGGGCGGCGTGCTGCTGCTCATTACGGTGATCACGCTGCTCAGCCTGCTAACCCTGACCGAAGGCGCCTTCAGCGATTGGTGGGCAACCCTTTTTACCTACCTGTTCGGCTGGGGGGCTATTCCGGCGGCGCTGCTGCTGGGCGGGCTGGGGGTGCTGCTGACCTTTGGCCGCTTGAGCGAGGAGACCCGGACCATTCCGCTGGATTTGGTGATCGGGGTCGAACTGCTCTTTGTCGTCATTCTAGCTGTGGTTCATATGACTGCCGCTCCTGACAGCCAGCAAGCGCTGCGACTGGTGCGAGGCGGAGCCGGAGGCGGGCTCGTCGGCTGGGGCATCAGTACCTTTTTGGTCGATCTCATTGGAATGCCCCCAACCGGCCTGATCCTGCTTGTCGTGGGCCTGGCCGCGCTGGGCTTGACCTTCCGGCTCAATGTGATGGACGTGGCTTACTGGACCGAACGAGCGGGTGAGTGGGCCCAACAGCGTCTGGGCAGCTTGCAGGAGGATAATGACGAGGGCTCCGATCTCGACTCTTCCGTCGAAGTGGCTTCTCCCGCTAACAAAAAACGAGCAAAAGCCGCCGCCAGGGAAAAGCGCCCCGCCGAACCCAAACCGACCATGACCGCCGAGGCCGCCCTGGCCGCCCTACCCAAGGCGCGGCATGCACTACCGCCTGTGGATTTACTGGCGCCGCCCGCCAAAGACCCAGCCCAAACGGCCAATTCACGCTATCAGGCCCAGATCATCGAGGAAACCCTCTATGGGTTCGGCATACCGGCTGAAGTCGTCGAGATCAACCGGGGCCCAACCGTGACTCAGTTTGGCCTCAAGCTCGGCACGCTCGAACGCAAACTCCCCGACGGGAACGTGGTCGAGCAGCGGGTGAGGGTCAATAAGGTGGTCAGCCTGACCAACGATTTGGCTCTGGCCCTGTCTGCGGCTCCGATTCGGATCGAAGCGCCGGTGCCGGGCCGGCCGCTGGTCGGGATCGAAATTCCCAACAGTGAAAAGACCCTGGTTTCTCTACGGGCCGTGCTGGAAGATAGCGGCTTCAAAAAAGATAATGGGGGCCTGCGCATCGCTCTCGGTCGGGGTGTGTCCGGCCAGCCGGTGTCGGCTCCCCTGGCCCAAATGCCTCACTTGTTGATTGCCGGGGCGACCGGGTCCGGCAAATCCGTGTGCATCAACGCTATCATCTCGACCCTCCTCTTTACCCATGCTCCGGAGCAGCTTCGATTTTTGATGATCGATCCCAAGATGGTCGAACTGACCAGTTTTAACGGGATTCCTCATCTTCTCGCGCCGGTCGTGACCGACTTCGAACAGGTGGTTGGCGCCCTGGCCTGGGTGACGCGTGAGATGGAACGCCGCTATAAGCTGTTTGCGGCGACCGGTTCGCGCAGTATCAACAGCTACAACCGCAAGGTCGGGGCCAGAGGGGAACGCCTGCCCTATCTGGTCATTGTCATCGATGAGCTGGCCGACTTGATGATGATGGCTCCCGACGAAGTGGAGCGCCACATTTGCCGCATCGCCCAGATGGCCCGTGCGACCGGCATCCACCTGGTCATCGCCACCCAGCGCCCCTCGGTCGATGTGGTCACCGGCCTGATCAAGGCGAATTTCCCCACCCGCATCGCCTTTGCCGTAACCAGCCAGATCGACTCCCGCGTCATCCTGGATACGCCCGGCGCGGAAAAATTACTGGGCCAAGGCGATATGCTCTATATGGCGTCTGACTCGCCCAAACTGGCGCGTCTGCAAGGCTGCTTTCTGTCCGATGCTGAGATCAACAACATCGTCAGCTACTGGCAGGCGGCCAAAGCAACCTTCATTGACCAGGCGGATGAGGCCTCGGCCGACCCCGCCGAGGCCGAGCCACCCTGGGCCGGCCTCATGGCCGAAGCGGACAAGGATGATCTATTGGACAAGGCGATTGAACTGATCGTGGCTGAAAATCGCGCCTCGACCAGCCTGCTCCAGCGGCGGCTCGGCATCGGTTATCCCCGGGCCTCCCGCTTGATGGACCAACTCGAGGCGGAGGGCGTGATCGGCCCGGCCGACGGCAGCAAACCGCGTGAGGTGTTCAATCAGGATGAGCAAGACGAAGCCGACTATGATGGGTTTGAAGATGACGTGGCCGGGAGTTAAAGCCGGATTTGTGGGGAAGTTCTGTATCTTCTCAATAATTCGGGGAAAGAAACCCTAAAGGTTTTGAAAACCTTTAGGGTTTGGCAAGGTCGCCCCAACTTTTTGAGAAGATACGAAGTTCTTTAGAGCCGGGAGGGTATTAAATACGCAGAAGACTAAACACTTCAGCCCGCTTATCGTCGTTTTCTAAAACTTCCTCGACCGTGAACCAATAATTCACAGTATTTTGATTTGTTTGCAAATCAATGATTGATTGAGGTGTCATTGAAACTTCCTGTAAAACAAGAATCGTGACCGAGTTTGGGTTTTCTTCTTTGGCCCGACTCAAACTCTTAATAGCTGCCCCGACTCGTTCCAAAACCCCGGCTGTGTCTATACCACCCTTTACCTCAGCTGCTGCCACAATTTTTTCATCTTCATAAAAGCCAATGTCCGGCTCATCGGCGAAGATAGCCGTCCTGTTATCCGCCAAAGTTACACGAGGTTTGTCGTCCGTATCCTCTGAGACTAAACCGCTTTCACGTAGCCTACGGCGGATGATACCTTGCAAAACAATTTCCACTTTACGACCTTTGGTATTTTGCCAGGAACCTTGAGCCTGTGAACCGGCCGCCATGCCCCGCCACAGGTCAAATTCGCGCGCATCGATTGCCTCATCCGCTTCAACCAATTTGCTGGTGATTTTGTTAAGATGTTTGGCGATGGCTTCAGCTATTTCGAATTTAGGGAAATACCCTTTCTCATATCGAACAGTGGACAGGCTTACTTGATTCATAGACTTCTGTGAGACCATCGCTAACATTCGATAATAGCTCGTTGATCGAGAGATATTCATCAAAACGTCCGGGTGGGCAAAAACAATAACTGGCTTGATACCCCGGTGGATGACCTTATCCCAGGCTTTGTCTGAAATGTCAAGGCTGGCTTTCTGCCAATTCAGAGTCTCACCTTTAACTTGGTCAATCTGTCGGGCAACTTCCATCAACTCCCATTCGTGAAGCTTTTGATGAAAGAATTCGCTTTTTGCCAGTTGGTCAATCGACCAACTCCCCCGTTTGCTGGTGGCCATTATTTTTTCCAGATGGTGATACTCTTACGAAGTGCTTCACGCCCAAACTTGCCCATCTGCTGGCTGCTATTACCCTTGCGCTGCGGCAGGACAAAGATCTTATGCGGGGTGAAACCAACCTGTTCGGCTAAATTTGTACACAGCGTGTCAACAGGAATCACTTCACCGGCATATCTGACGTTATCGTTGACAAATACGACGCCTGCTCCGTTTCGACAGACGCGGTATAGTTCGGCGAAAACAAAGGTCAATTCTGTAAAATATTGGTCGATCATCGTCAGTATCCCGCGATTATTGACGTCACCTCGTTTGTTTCTGATAGATAAAGCATGGTTAATCTCGCTAAGAGCACTATTGTTTTGAGCAATACCTAATATCTGTTTATAGCGATGATATTGACCCGTTGATCGATAAAAAGCCGCCAAGTCACTTTCTTTTGATTTGTTCTCGACCGTACAGGAAAGCTGGTTCTGACGTAAATTAAAGATGTCATCATCAACACTCAGATACGCCAACTCAAGGGCATACGTTCGTGTATAATCATACCGGTTGGCATACGGGGGTGAGGTAATAACAGCGGTAAATTGATCGGCGGTCATGGTTGGCAGGGTATAAAGCGTGTTACCGGCAATCAAGTTTTGGTGACTGGACAAGGGCTGTTCACGCTGCAATTTAGCGATGTCAATAATGATCTTGTTAAGTCGTTCGAGAAGAATTTGCTTAACGCTGGGCAAATCACCTTTATTGATGCCCTGAATAGGTTTTTTACCCTGAACCAAACGCTTTTCATTATTATTACGAATTTTGCCCGCCCGGCTATCCCATCGAAGATACTGGCCATCTTTCCTCGTATAACTTATGTCTTCCAGTAAGCTCATTAAGATCAGCTTGCACAGAATTTTTGTATTTTGGCTGATATCCAATGTGCCAACCCACCGGGTATAGGCCATTAAATCCTTTTCGGTTTGGGGAGGAAATGCCGTTTCAGTGATGGTCAAGTGAGGGAATTTGTCGTCTATTTCAGGTGATATGGTTTGTTCTATCAACCCTCGCACCCGGCGCAGCTCATTAATATCATAATCAAAGGCTTTTGATTTAGCCTCCCAGGCCAAATGGCAGTGGGGCAAGAGTTCGATGCCAACCGCATTGATACCAAGCATTTTTGCCGTCAACAACGTCGTGGCTGAACCGGCAAAAGGGTCGAGAATCGTCTCACCTGGTTCAATTTCCAATTCGTTTATCAACAATTCGATCAGACTGGTCGAGAACCCTTCTCGATACTTCATCCAGCTATGCAAGATTTCAGTCTTGTTAGCTTGAAAACTAACAAGTTGGCGGTTAAACTTGTCGGTTTCTTCGAAAAGATGAGCGTACCTTTCCTCCAAAGCGATTCGAGCATCGTCATGACAAACACCATCGTGAGAGAATTTATGGCGGGCCAGGTCTTTTTGAATTTTGGTATCCTGGAAAAATGATAATTGTTGCATCGTGAGCGACCATCCTGATAGGCTGAGTCTAGTATACTGATTATCGGTTATTTACCCAAATGAGTTTAAGAAATCCGCACAAATGTTTGGAAATGTCAAGCCGTGGTGCGGTACTGATCGGGATGAATTCTATTTATTTCAATCAAAACGCTGGCAAGAATTTTAGCTTGGTGATATAATACCCTGCACATTTCATCGAATTCTTCGCTAAAGAAGTGAACTGTCTGGAAAGAGGGGTGCATATGTCTGGACATAGTAAATGGAGTACGATTAAACGCAAGAAGGGCGCCGAGGATGCCAAACGCGGCAAAATCTTTACCCGGCTGGCCCGTGATCTCATGCTCGCTGCGCGGGAGGGGGGAGGCGATCCTAACTCCAATCCCACCCTGCGGACGGCGTTCGAGAAGGCCAGGGCGGCCAATATGCCCAAAGACAATATCGAGCGCGCCATCAAGAAAGGTACCGGTGAGCTGGCCGGGGATGAGCTCGAGGAAATTATGTATGAAGCCTACGCGCCCCATGGCATCCCCGTCTTGATCAAATGTGTTACCGATAATCGTAACCGTATCCTGGCCGACTTGCGTAAGGTCTTCAACCGGCAAGGCGGCAACCTGGCCGAAGCGGGCGCGGTGGCCTGGATGTTTAGCACCAAGGGCTACATCGAAATCGAGCGTGATGATCACGACCCTGATGAGATTTTTCTGCTCGCAGTTGATGCCGGAGCCGATGATGTTGACGTCGGCGAGGAGATCATTGAAATCTACACCGCAGCCGATATGCTGCATGCGGTCAGCACGCTTCTGTCCGATAATGGTTTGTCGATTCAAGAGGCGGAATTGATGCCCATTCCGAATAATGAAATCGAGTTGGGCCATAAGGAAACATTGCAAGTCATGGGTGTCATCGAAAGTTTGGAGGATTTGGACGATGTCCAGCAAGTTTACTCCGGGCTGCATATTACCGATGCCGTGTTGGCCGAACTCGAAGCGGCCTGAGTGGTGCGTGTTTTAGGTGTTGACCCCGGAACGGCTATCACGGGTTGGGGCATCGTCGAGGCTGATGGTGGCGATTTACAAATGATTGCCGGCGGCGCCATTACGACCACTGCCGGCACGCCGCTGCCTCAGCGATTGCAAACGATTTACCGGGAACTAACGACCATCATCGAGCAGTGGCGGCCTGAGGACTCAGCCATCGAGGAGCTATTTTTTAGCAAAAATGCCAAAACAGCCCTGGCCGTCGGGCACGGACGCGGTGCCGCCATGCTGGCACTGGCCAACGCCAATCTACCCATCACCGAGTACAAACCATTGGAAGTGAAGCAGGCCATCACCGGCTACGGGGGAGCCGACAAACAGCAAATGCAGCATATGGTCAAATTGCTGTTGTCTCTTGATGATATTCCGCGTCCGGACGATGCGGCCGATGCCCTGGCTGTCGCCATCTGCCATGTGCATTCGGCCCGGCTGCGTCTCTTGTCGGAGGGTGAATGATCGGTTCCTTGCGTGGGGAAATTATTAATAAGGAGGAGAGCGGTCTCTTAATCGAGGTAGGTGGGGTCGGTTATTACGTCCTGGCTCCGACGACGCTGCTTGACGTGCTGGATATCGGCATGCAGACGCAGCTTTTCACCCATCTGCACGTGCGTGAACAGGAGCTAACACTCTTTGGCTTTCCTGATAAAGAGGAGCTGGATCTGTTTCGGACCCTGCTCCATGTGCAGGGCATTGGTCCAAAAGTTGCCCTGGCTATTCTGTCTCATCTGCCGGTTGAGACTCTGCGGCAAGCTGTGGCCCGTGAAGAAGCGGCCTTGCTGGCCCGAGTCCCGGGCATCGGCCCCAAGAAGGCCAAGCAAATCGTCTTTCAATTGCGAGATAAAGTCGGCTTTGAAGATATCTTTGTGGCTTCAACCCCCATCTCTGATACCGATGGCGAGGTCATCGCCGCCTTGACCACCCTGGGGTACAGCGTGGTCGAGGCCCAGGCGGCTCTACAGCAGTTACCTAAAGAAGCGAAAGATGAAAGCATCGAAGAGAAAGTCCGCATTGCGCTGAGTAGTTTGGCCCGATTCTAGCTTAATTATCAATGAACAATGAGCAATTAGCAAAGGGGGGGCGGGCTTACATTTATGTTTGGGTTCAAGGTTCGTTGTTTATTGGATCGACAATGTTTTATCGAGGTGGAACCGTTAGACGCTGTCGAAGCTCAACAATAACTTGCCATCTGCACCCTGTGCTATTTCCCAATACAGAACTTGCTAAAGATCGTATCCAGAAGATCCTCGGTCACGGTTTCACCGGTAATTTCACCCAGGGCTTCCACGGCCTCACGGACGTCAATCGAGACCAGGTCGGGGGTGACGCCATCTCCTTGAGCAGATAATGCCGCTTTGGTATGCTCCAATGCCCGTTGAAGCAGCGTCTTATGACGGGGATTACTGACCAACGGCGTATCGGCGATGGTGACGCTGCCTCCCAGAATCAGATCGACTAAGGTCTCTTCCAATTCAGCAATGCCCTGGCGGGTCAGGGCTGAAATAAATACTCGCCCAACCCCGGGTAAGAAATCGGCAATGACCTCTGAACGCAGCCTGCCCGGTAAATCGTGCTTGTTGATAATTAAGAGGGCTGGTTTGCTGCCTATCGCTTGGGAGATTTCGTAATCACCGCTTTCCAGATCACTACTGCCGTCAATGACCATCAGGGCAATATCGGCTCGACCAAGCGCAGCCCGACTGCGGTCGACGCCGATGCGTTCGACTTCATCCGCCGGCTGGGCCCGAATACCGGCCGTATCGACCAGCACCAGGGGGATACCGCCCACATTCGCCGTTTCTTCCAGTGTATCCCGCGTCGTGCCGGGAATATCGGTGACGATGGCTCGATTACCGCGCAGCAAGGCATTGAGCAAACTGCTTTTGCCTACGTTGGGCCGGCCGACGATTGCCGCGCGGACGCCCTGGCGGTAAATCAGGCCATGATCGGCGCTCTGCAGCAGCATTTCCAAAGGAGCGATCACGTCGTTCAAAGGACCCTCGACTTCCTGGGCCGGGATTTCATCTTCCACAAAATCGATGCTGGCCTCCAAAAAAGCCAGGATGTCGAGCAAGATCGCCCGGACCTCAGAAACCTGTGCTGAGAGGGAGCCGCTCAACTGCTCGGTGGCCACCCGCAGAGCCGCAACGGTTTTGGCTTCGATTACATCTAGCACCGCTTCGGCCTGGGCCAGGTCCAGACGGCCATTGAGAAAAGCGCGCAGGGTCATCTCGCCTGCCTCGGCCGGACGGGCTCCCAGGCTCAGAGTGAGTTCAAGAATGCGACGCAACGGCACGATCCCCCCGTGAGCCTGGATTTCGATGATGTCCTGGCAGGTGTAGCTATGGGGTTTGGGCATATAAACTACCAACCCTTCATCGACCCGGCTGTTGCTCGTGGGATCGACAATATACCCGTAATGAAGGCGATAGGGTTGAAAATCGGTGCTGCCTTTGGCCGACCGAAACAACTGCTGCCCAATTGTGAGCGCCTCGGGACCACTGATTTTTACGATTCCTATACCACTTTGGCCTATTGACGTGGCAATAGCAGCTATGGTATCATCTAAGGTATACATAAGCGGGTTTCCTTCGGATGATATTATAGCATAGACAAGATGGCTCTAAGAAATTCCAACCCAGTCATCTTGGGGGACTTGGTTTAGCAGGCTAGGTAGACCTGGCCTGGTTTACCAGACCGGGCCTACCAGACCAGGTAGATCAAATGCTTTCCTCGATGCCTTCGCTCGTTTTCACTTTTTCATAAGCAGACTGTTAGGATTTATAATATAGAAAGTGTAGTCAAAACTAAAATTAACTTTTTAGAACTTAACTAACCCGAAAATCCTATCGCGTATATTTTGCTTACGTGTTATCATCTTTGAAGAGGGGTGGTATCGCCCTGCCTGCCGAATTAGCCGGATAACGGATTATTAGGGCAAATGAAGACTCCGGCCTGGTTACGCTCAGGATTGAAATACTTCTCATCCAGTATCAGTAATAAAATAATTATCCCCTATGCCCTGCTGACCGCCATTTTGGCAATGTTTGGGGTGTTTGTCGTTACCCAGTTGGTCGCCGGGTCTTTTGAAGCTCGTCTCAAAAATCAGCTGCTTGAGGCCGGCCAGGTGGTGAGCGATGAGGTTGTCGCTCGTGAGCGTTTGCGCCTGGAAGTCGAGCGGACTGTAGCCAATACCATCGGCGTCCCAGAAAGCCTGGTCAACCGTGATTTTGAGCAGCTCAACGAGTTTATATCGCCCATTATTGCCAATTCAATCGATATCGATAGCATCGTGGTGGTTGATACGCAAGGTAAGGAGGTCTTGCGACTTCATCGTGAAACACCCTCCGCCAGCGCTGCCCTGAACACCCGTCTGGACAGTGGAGCGGATTATGCTCATTGGATGGCCGTTAGAAATGTATTGGCTGATCCGCAAGGGGAGGTCAAAGATACTCAATTTGCCACCGATCAGAACGGAAATCAGCTGACCTACACGGTGGGTCCGGTGCAAACCCCGGAGGGTATCGTTGGGGCGGCTTTGGTTGGAACCTATCTAAAGCGAGAAGTTGAAATCCTTCATAGCCTGGCCCTGGCTGACCTGACGTTGTTTGATGACTCGGCCCGGGTCACGGTCACGACCTTGCCATTGGGCCAAGCCGAAGCCGAAGAGATATTCAACATTTTCACCCCGGCACGCTACCGGCAAGTGCTGCGAGAGAATAAAGTTACCTTGCTCGATGAGGTCGAAGGTCCCCAGGACATCCAAACCCGGAGCCAGCACTACCGGCTGGCTTACGCTCCTTTTTTATTACGTGGTCGCGTCTTTGGCGTTTACGCCGTTGCCCTCCCTACCGATTTCGTTACCGAAACGAACAATAACAGCCGCAACCGTCTGGTCCTAATTTTTACGGTCGGTGTCGGCGCTGTATTCTTCATTGGCTATCTCGTTTCACGCCGGATTATTCAGCCGATTACTCATCTGGTCCGGACGGCGCGCGCCATTGCCGCCGGTGACCTGAGCCGCCGGACCGGGCTCGAATTAAACGACGAAATCGGCGTTCTGGCCAAAACCTTTGACCAGATGACGGCTGAGTTGCAACTGCTCATTAAGATTCAGGAAGAAGAAGCCAGCAAACTCAATGCCATCTTAAGTAGTATTGCCGACGGCGTGGTCGTCCTCGATCAAACCGGTGATATTTTACTCAAGAACCCGGCTGCCGAAGAGATTCTGGAGCTCATGGGAGATCATTTTTCCATTGCCATGCTTCAGCAGTCCGGGGGTGAGGTCGAGCTGATTACCGAGAATGATACATCGGCCCACCTATTGACGGCCCTGACCGGGCTTGAATTTCGCGAAAAGCGCCGTTTGACAATCGGCCAGCGCGTGCTGGATGCCTTGTCGGCCCCGGTCAAAACCCCGGATGGGGGACTGCTTGGATTGGTGGTAGTGCTGCGGGATATTACGCGCGAATTTGAGGCCGAGAAACTGAAAGATGATTTTATTACCAGTGTTTCGCACGAGCTTAGAACGCCTTTAACCGCCATCAAGGGCTATAATGACCTGCTGAAAATGACGGTTGCCGGTAAATTGAATGAAAACCAGATACGTTTCTTCGAAAGCATCGATGATAACGTACGCGATCTCTTGAATATCATTCAACAAATGTTGGACCTGTCACAAATCGATGCCGATGAATTGGGTATCGATCAAGAACCGCTCGATTTGACAGAACTGATCGAAGCAGAGGCTGCGAAATGGGTCAATAAAATGGCGGAAAAAGAGATTTCTCTGGATACCAATTTACCCGATAGACCGGTTTGGGTTGAAGGCGATTGGAGTAGATTGAGCCAGGTGATTGACAATCTGTTGGACAATGCCTACAATTACTCGTTACAAGGCGCTAACGTTGAGATATTGCTCAATCAAATGAACGGTCGAGGACAAATCGATGTGAAGGACTCGGGCGTTGGCATTCTGGAGAAAGATCAACCTTACATCTTTACCCGTTTCTTCAGAGCTATTCACGATGAAAGAACTTATGATGTGAGCGGTGCCGGTCTGGCCTTATATATTTGTAAGGCCATCATCGAGGCCCATGATGGAGAGATCTGGTTTAAAAGCAAACCGTACCAGGGCAGCACTTTTAGTTTTGCATTTCCGACCGTGGATAATCCGGATAAACCAGCTGAGATTGAGCAAGACTCAATTGAGTTCGTTCAAACTGAGAGCAGATCGGGCACCTTTAGATAATAAGGCCACAAGATGCCACCAGAGAGACCATCAACCGATCCAGCAGAGGACAAAAGAGCAGACCGGAACGAGAATGATGAGTGGCAAAAAATATTACTTGCCCTGCTTTTTTTGCTGTTGAGCTTTGCCTGTATCTTATGTTCTTCACAAACCGCCCTCCGGCTCATCAATCGAGACCGAATTGAAGCGAGCATGTTGTCCGATGATCGGGCCGACTATAGTCGCGGTTCTCCGGTGGCATTGGCTCCATTGAATAGAAACATCGGCACCGAAGTGGCTCGTGATGAGAATGCCTTGTCAGGTCAGTCCCCCAGCAGTGCCGGACCACCTCTGGCCAGTTTACCCGACCCTGTACCGACGGCGACTTCGCCACCGACGGCAACCCCACTGCCGACTCCAACCCCGACGCCGACGGATGATTCGCCTTCCGAGCCTGAACCACCCACCGCTGCCCCGACCAGCGAACCATCGCCCGTGCCAACCGAACCACCTACCCCGGTGCCAACCCAACCTCCGACTGTGGCACCGACTCTACCACCTACGGCTGTACCAACTGAGGTGCCAACGGTCGTGCCGCCGCCGCCCCCACCACCGCCGCCGCCTCCACCGCCACCACCGCCCCCACCACCGCCGCCGCCACCGCCACCCATTCCGGCTGTGGCTTTCAGTACGTCTAACGTTGCCACCGGTGAAGTCAATGCCGGCGTTACGATTACGGTGATTCTCAGCATCCCAACAACGCAAAACGTCACAGTCAATTATGCAACCTTCGACGGCACGGCCACGGCAGGCAGTGATTATATGGCGGTCAGTGGCATATTGACCTTTACCCCTGGCCAGGTCAGCCAGAGTTTCATTGTGCCAATTTTGGACGATTCTATCAACGAGGTGGCTGAGACCGTCGGGTTACAACTGACCGCTCCGGTCAATGGCACCCTGGGGACGCCTAACCCCGCTACCCTCACTATTTCCGATAATGATCCGGTCACGGTGCAATTCAGCAGCGGCACCTATAGTGTGATCGAAGATGCGGTTCCGGCCCCGATCGCCGTCACTTTGAGCACCACGTCGGCGCAGACTATTGCCGTTGACTACGCCACCAGCGAACTTTTGGCCACGGCCGGCCTCGATTATACGGATGTAAATAATGTGCTGACCTTCGCCCCCGGCCAGACCAGCCTGAATTTTTCGGTGCCAATTCTTGAAGACGATCTTGAGGAGCCAGACGAAACGGTTCAACTCACCCTCAGCAATCCAACAAACGGCGCCACGCTTGGGACGCCCAATCCGGCCATATTGACTATCGAAGATGATGGTGACGTAATGGGGTGTCCTGGCACCATGCCCGCAGGTGAGCCCGATATTATTCCGCCTGCTTTGACCCCGAATGGCATATTTGTTAATGTTGGTTGCGGCACGGCCATCATTGTCGATTTAGGATCAACGGTTATTGACACCACTACCCCGGATTCGGCTTATGACCTTGTTTACTACGAGCGGGGCCAACCTACCCCTCCCATGACCAGCACCTTCATATTTATGGATTGGATCGTTGTTCAAATAGGTCCAACCGCTTCAGGTCCCTGGTATAGTGTATTCTATTGGGGTGATTATATCGCCGATACGAATTCTAATGCTAACACAGACGATCCCAACTTCATCGCACTCGGACTGATAGAAGATAACAATGTGACCATATCG
>Ga0299906_10001883_pt1 | contig 17738 bp, 13 predicted proteins | sample RVTome_14_FD_200259 | JGI IMG/M metagenome (GOLD analysis project Ga0299906, IMG submission 200259) | Soil microbial communities from uranium-contaminated site in the Upper Colorado River Basin, Wyoming, United States - RVT145D125 (version 2) ...
TGCGCCTTCCCGTCGAGGCTTCGCTGGGCGAGCCAAGACGGATCAAGCGAATGGAGCGAGGAGCCGTCCGAGCTCATCAGCACTTGGCTTGGACGACTGCTTGCTAGGGGTGGAGAGGGGCGGCCCGGCGGCGCCAGCGTCGGCGTGCTCCCCGACCCGGTCACCGTGGACTTCGTCACGCTGCGGGACGCGAGCCAGGTGCTGAACTTCGTGAACGTGCCGCCAGGCTTCTACAGCGCGGCGGTCGCCACGCTCGACTTCTCGTCGGCGAGCGCGTACGTCGTCGGCGAGACCGTGGAGGCCGCGATCACGGACAGCGACGGCAACCCGCTGACGGGCCTGGTCGACATCCCCGTCGTCGCCGGCAACCTGACCGCGATCGCGCGCCGCAACCGGATCCTCGAGCTCGACTTCGACCTGAACCAGTCGGTGATGGTCGACGTGCCTTCCAACACGGTCTCGGTCGAGCCGACGCTCGTCATGCGCGTCGACCGCACCGACCCCAAGGATTTCGTCCTGGGAGGGAGCCTGGGCGCCGTCGACACGGCGGCCAGCACCTTCGTCCTCGACGTGGAGACGCTCGCGCGCGAGCCGGTGACGACGCTCACCGTGCAGGTCGCGGCTGCGGCCGTCTACCAGGTCGACGGCGTGCCGGCGACGGGCAGCGCGGGGCTCGCGGCACTCGCCGCGCTGCCTCCCGGGACGTGGGTGCAGTGCTACGGCGCCGTCGATCCGCTCCAGGCGCGCTTCCACGCGGTCTACGTCGAGGCCGGGACGGGCACGTACAACGGCGGCAGCGACATCGTCGAGGGCCACGTCGTCGGCCGGGTCGGGGCAGCGGGCGCCGACGCGACGCTGACCGTGCTCGGGCACAGCAACGACGCGACGCACACCTCGTTCCTCTTCAACGAGACCTTCACCGTCGACGTCGCTTTCGCGGACACCAAGGTCCTGCGGCGCGGCATGGTCGACGCGTGCGATACCGGCGACATCAACGTCGGCCAGCGCGTGCGCGTCTTCGGAACGCTCACGGGCACGATGCTCGACGCGACCGCGCCCGACGCGGTCGTGCGGATGCAGCCGACGCGCGTCCTCGGCTTCGCCAACGCCATGCCGGCGAACGGCACCCTCGACCTCGAGCTCGAGCGCGTCGATCTGCGTCCGGAGGGGGACTTCTTCTGGAGCGAGGGCGGGACGACGCCGCCCGACCCGGACTCCATGCAGCTCGCGATCGCCGGACTGGCCGCCGGCCTGGGTATCGACGCCGGCACAGCCGTCGAGGCGCGCGGGCACTTCACGGCCGTCGACGACGGCCCCGAGGACTTCGTCGTGACCTCGCTCACGAACCGCTCGACGGCGCCCTCGCTCGTGCTGATCCACGACCGGGCGAGCGGCCTCGTCGTGACGCCGGCCGTCGACACGGGCGCGATCTCCTTCGCGATCAGCGGGGCGGAGGTCGCCGGCGAGGTGGCCGGGCTCGACCAGGGCTTCGTGGGCTGGACGGACCTGCCCACGACCCCCGACTTCAGCGCCGTCCCCGCGGGCGCGATCGGCCTCTACGCGATCCGCGACCGCCAGACCGGAGCGGTCGGCGTGCACCTCGCGTTCGACGCGTTCGCGAACGAGCTGAACGCGTTCCTCGGCCTGGGGGCCGCGATCTACAACTTCGGCGCGGTCGGGCAGTACGACGTGACGGCAAACGCGATGAGCGCGTTCCTCGTCTTCGTCGTGGTCGAATGAGCCGAGCGGGCGTTCCTAGAAGAACGTCCGCAGGTAGATCATCAGACCCGAGTACCCGTACTCGACGTCGGCGTCCAGGTCGTCCTCGCCCTCGAGCTCGACGTCGAGGGCGAAGCTGTTGAGGCCGATCCCCCAGCCGAAGTGCTTGAACGGGTCGTGCTCGAACGTGAGCTTGGTGTCGATGATCGAGCCCTTGAGCTGCTGGATCTCCACCTGCAGGAACTCGGTCGCGGCCGCGAGCTTCATCTTGCGGCTGAGGGCGTAGGCCGCGTTCAGCCCGATGACGGGGAGCGGCGCCGTCCCCTTGAACTGCTCCTCGAGGTCGCCGATCGCCGACTCGAGGGCGACGTCGATGACCATCGTGTGGAACCCGCCCGTCACCCCGATGGTCGTGCGCTGGTCGGCGACGAAGTTGTACTGGTAGGCGAGCTTGAAGATCAGGGTGTCGAACTCGCTGTTGACGGTCGTGCCCGCTGGGATCGTGATCTCGCCGAAGGTGAAGTCGTTCTCGGCCACGCGCGTCCCCGACCGACGGATGTCGTAGTAGCTGAAGTTGAGCCGGCTGCGGCGGTTGAATCCCCACTGCCCGTCGAGGCGCAAGGTCGTCGAGTCGCCGTCGATACCGAGCGTGTCCTCCATGTCGAGGTGGGCGCCGATCCCGGTGGTCGTCTCCGTGACCTGCACGGTCGTGTCGAAGTTCCCGTAGAGCGCGCCGCCGACGGCGAAGTTGAACTTGCGGTAGAGGTTCTCGTAGTCCTCCGACGGAGGCGGGGCTTCCTGCGCCTTGCTTCGGGTGAGATCGGGCGCCGACCTCGCGTCCAGCTCCGAGAACGCCTCCGTCCGGGCTCCCGAGGTCGCGCTGTCCGCCGCCGGGGCCGCGGCGGGCGCCGCATCCGCGGGCTCCGGCAGCCGCACGCCCGGCGTCTCGGCGACCGCCGCCGTGCGCGGGACGCTCGCGCACGCTCCGAGACCAAAGACCGCGAGCGTCGCGAGGAAGGCGCCGCCAGGGCAAGGAGGGTAGTGCATGGGCAATGTGATACTCGAAGGGCGGCAAACGGCGCAAGAAAGGCCCCGTAGGATGGCCCCGGGCCCTTCCGATGAACTGGCCGATCCTCCTTCCGCTCCTCGCGGCGTACGGCCGTGAACCCGACCTCGCCTACCGCATCGAGCGCGTCGTCGAGCCCGAGCTGCTCGTGCGCGTCGAGCTCACGGCGTCCGGTGACACCGACGGAGCGACCGAGCTCGCCGTCCAGGATCGCTGGGGCGGCGTCGACGCCGGCGGCGAGGATCTCGGCGCGCTCGCCGCGCGCGGCGCAGGCGGCCGCGAGCTCGAGGTCGAGCGCCCCGCCGTGCACCGCTGGAGCGTGCGGCACGAGCCCGGCGAGACGCTCGAGATCACCTACGAGATCGCGGCGAACGCGCACCAGGCGGACGCCGCGCCCGGCGCGAACCGCCGGCCGATCGTGAACCCCGAGATCTTCCACGCCTTCGGCCACCTCTTCCTGGTCGTCCCCGAGCACCTCGGGCTCGAGGAGCGGCGCACGATCACGCTCGAGTGGCGCGGCTTCGAGAAGGCGGCCTGCTCCTTCGCCGTCGGTCCCGGCCCGCACGCGCTCGAGCTCACGCTCGACGAGCTGCGCCACGCCGTCTTCCTCGCCGGCGAGGTCGAGCTGCTGCAGCGCGACGTCGCCGGGCAGCCCGTCTGGATCGCCGCCCACGACCGCGGCTTCGCCTTCCGCACGGCGGAGTTCGCCGACCTCGTGGGCGGGATCGTGGAGATCGAGCGCGAGTTCTTCGAGGACTTCGAGCGCCCGTTCTACCTCGTGACCCTGATCCCGGTCGGCGTGGCACGGCCCGGGTCGCAGTCGCTCGGCGGGACCGGGCTCGTCGACTCCTTCGCGCTCCAGATCCAGCCGGGGCTCGACCTGGCGCAGGCGCCGGACCGCCAGAGGCTGGCGCGGCTCCTCGCGCACGAGATGTTCCACGACTGGAACGGCACGCTGCTCGAGCGCGAGGCGCCCGAGGAGCTGGCGTACTGGTTCTCGGAGGGCTTCACCGACTTCTTCGCGCGCAGGCTGCTCCTGCGCGGCGGCTGGACCACCGTCGACGAGCACGTCGAGTCCCTCAACGCGACGCTGCGGCGCTACTTCACATCGCCCGTCCGCGGCGAGCCGAACGCGCGGATCCTCGCGGACTTCTGGAACGAACGCGAGGTGCAGGATCTGCCCTACCAGCGCGGCGACGTCGTGGCGATGATCCTCGACCACGCGATCCGCCGGGCTTCCGCGGGCGAGCGCAGCCTCGACGACTTCATGCGCGAGCTCGTGCGCCGCGCGCGCGCGCCGGGCGAGAAGCGCTGGAAGGTGTCGACCGAGAAGCTCGTGGAAGAGGTCGCGCGATGGACGTCGCCGGAGGTCGCGAGCGCGATCCGCGCCACCGTCGTGGACGGAGCGACCCCGTTCCTCGACCCGGCGACCTTCGCCCCCTGCCTCGCGCTCGCAATCGAGGAAGAGGGCGTCTTCGATCTGGGCTTCGACCTCGAGCGCTCCACCGCCGAGCGTCGAGTGCACGGTGTGCGGGACGGGAGCGCGGCCAGCACCGTGGGGCTGTGCGACGGGCAGGAGCTCGTCGGCTGGAGCGTGAACCACGGCGATACGACGAGCCCCGTGCGCTTCACGATCCGCGAAGAAGGCGGCGAGCGCACGATCGAGTACCTGCCTCTGGGAGAGCGCGTCCCGGTGCCGCGGTTCTCCAGGGCGCGCGATGGGGATGCCGGCTGCGACGTCCTGTGAGTCGGAGCGCTGTCGTGGGAACGACATGAGACCCGCCGTCGCCTTGGGCCTCGCCCTCGCCCTCGCGTCGAGCGCGGCGATCTGGTGGCTCGTTTCCCGCGGGGCCGAGCCGCGCGAGGCACCCGCGGTGGCGGCGGCGGAGGCGACGACGCCGCTCGCGCGCGCTCGTCCTGCGCTCGAGAGTCGGGCGCACGCTCAACCCCATCACCGGGACGCACACGGACGCCGACGGGGCTTTCACGGCGCCGCCGCTCGTCCCCGGGCGCTGCGACTTCGTCGCGCGGCGCAGGGGCGAGGTCTCCGAGCCGCTCCCGGTCGCGGTGCCCGGCGGCGCCGAGACGACGCTGACCGGGGACGGCGAAGAGCGCGTTCGGCTCGCGCTCGAGTGACGGCCCGGAGCTTCCTCACACAAGAGCAACGCTGGGCGTCGCGAGCGGGCCTCGACGAGTTGCCGGCGGGAGACGCGACCGGCGGCCAGCGCGTACCATTTCCCCACCTTAATAACGACTACTCCGCTACTCCCTCCGGCCCGTGCGGGCCGTTTCGACAGGAGCCCGTCATGACCCTCTTCGCCCTCCTCCTCCTCTCCGCGCTCGCATCGTCCGGCTCGCCTCGCGGCGGCGACGAATGGCCCGGCTGGCGAGGCCCCGCGGGCAACGGCCTCTCGGCCGGCTCTCCGCCCGTCGAGTGGAGCGAGGAGAAGAACGTGCGCTGGAAGGTCGAGATCCCAGGCAAGGGCAACTCGAGCCCCGTCGTGTGGGGCGACCGCGTCTTCGTCACGACGGCGATCGGCACCGGGAAGATCGGCGCCGCGCCGGCGAGCTCCGACGAAGAGCCCGGAGACCGGCGCGCTGGCGAGCGCGGCGGCGAGCGCGTCGGCGAGCGCGGCGCGGAAGGCGGAGAGCAAGGCGGAGAGCAAGGCGGAGAGCGTGGCGGAGAGCGGGGCGGCGGCGTAGAACGCGGGGACGATCGCGGCGCGGGTCGGGGCGGCGATCGCGGCCCCGGGCGCGAAGGGGGCGGCGGCCGCGGTGGGTTCGGCGGCCGCGGGCCCGCTCCGCCGGAGGAGCAGCACTTCGTCATGCTGGCGTTCGACCGCGCGAGCGGCGAGCTCGCGTGGGAAGCAGAGGCGCGCACCGGGATGCCGCCCCAGGGGACCCACCCCGACGGGTCGTACGCGACCGCGACGCCCGTCACCGACGGCGAGCACGTGATCGCGTCCTTCGGCTCGAACGGCCTCTTCTGCTACACGATCGCGGGCGAGCTCGTGTGGGAGAAGGACCTCGGCGACATGGACATCATGCGCGCCTTCGGCGAGGGCAGCTCGCCGGTGCTGCATCGCGGCACGCTCATCGTCAACTGGGACAACGAGGGCGACTCCTTCCTCGTCGCTCTCGACAAGGCGACGGGTGCGGAGAAGTGGCGCACGCAGCGCCCCGGTGGAACGAGCTGGTGCACGCCGACCGTCGTCGACACGCAGTCCGGCTCGCAGGTCATCGTCGCCGGCGCCGTGACGAAGGCCTACGACTTCGCGACGGGCAAGGAGCTCTGGTCCTACGGCGAAGCCCCCGGCGGGTCCGGCGGCGGCGTGATCTCGAGCGCGATCCAGCACGGCGGCCTCTTGCTCTTCTCGACCGGAAACCGCCGGGGCGAGCTGCGCTGCCTGGACCTGGCCCTCGTCGGGAAGGAGGGCGAGGAGCCCCTCGCATGGATCTTCGAGGGCGACACCCCGCACGTCCCCTCGCCGGTCGCTCACGACGGGATCTTCTACGTGCTGAAGTCCAACAGCGGCCTGCTCTCCGCCTACGACGTCGGCAGCGGCGAGCGCCTGTACGGCCCCGAGCGAATGCAGGGCGTCGCCGATGCGTACGCCTCGCCCGTCGTGGCCGACGGCCGCCTCTACTTCACCGACCGCCAGGGCGCCGTCGAGGTCGTGCTCGCCGGCTCCGAGTACGCGAGCCTCGCCGTCAACAAGCTCGAGGACGCGTTCGACGCCTCGCCCGCCATCGCGGGCGAGGAGATCTTCCTGCGCGGGCGCGCGCACCTGTACTGCATCGCGGAGGGCTCCTGATCGGCGCCGACGTCGCGGTCCCGGGCCCCGGGAACACGCGGGAGCACGCGGGCGCCGGACGCCTGCGGCTCGGGGTCTCCAGGTGTCTGCTCGGCGAGCTCGTGCGCTACGACGGCGGCCACAAGCGCGACTCGTTCGTCGCCGACGTCCTCGGCCCGTGCGTGGAGTGGGTCTCGGTCTGTCCGGAGCTGGAAGCCGGCATGGGCGTGCCCCGTCCCCCGATCCGTCTGGTCGACGAGGACGGCGACTTGCGCCTCGTCGCGCCCTCGACCGGGCGGGACTTCACGGCGACGATGCGCCGCTTCTCGGCCGGCAGGCTGCGCGAGCTCGAACGGCTCGGGCTGGACGGCTACGTGCTCAAGAAGGGCTCGCCGTCGTGCGGGACGGAGCGCGTCGCCGTGTACCGGGGCGCGCATCGTCTGCACAGGAAGGGCGTGGGGCTCTTCGCCGCCGCGCTCCTCGCGCGCTGGCCGGAGCTGCCCGTCGAGGAGGAAGGCCAGCTCTCCGACCGGCGCCTGCGCGAGAACTTCATCGAGCGCGTCTTCTGCCGCAACCGCTGGCGAACCTTCCTGCGGTGCGGCCCGTCGCGGAGCGGGCTCGTGGAGTTCCACACGGCGCACAAGATGCTCCTGCGCGTGCACAACGAGGCCGGCTACCGGCGGCTCGGACGCCTCGTCGGCGCGGCCGGGACGATGCGCGATGCCGAGCTCTTCGCGCGCTACGAGGAGGAGTTCCAGAGGACGCTGCGCACGAAGGCGACGGTCGAGCGCCATTCGAACGTGCTGCAGCACGCGCTCGGTTACTTCAAGGAGCTACTCGACTCGCGCGAGAAACGCGAGGTGCTGAGCGCGGTCGAGGACTACCGGCTCGGGATGCTGCCCCTGATCGTCCCGTTGACGCTCCTGCGGTTCCTGATCGCCAAGTACGACGTCGAGTGCCTGCGCGGCCAGCTGTACTTCGACCCGCACCCCAAGGAGCTCATGCTCCGCAACGACTGCTGATCAGGCTGGGGGCTCGCCACTTTTTTCGTCTTCGAGAGCGTGGTCGCCGCGCAGCGGGGCTCGCGGGCCGCAGGCGACCGAAGCCGGCGACCGCGGAGCTGGCTGGCCGTGAAGCGCTGGTCGTGGTGGTCCATTCGCAGGGCTGCTCCCGCGAACAGGGTAGCGGCTGCGCTCGTCCGGCCTGCACCCCGGCCTACTCGGCCGGATTCGCGGCCGCGGCGTAGGCCGCGGCGTGGGTCGGATGGTAGGGGCCCGGCAACAGTCCGTTGCGCGGGTCCGAGAACAGCGCCCACGCCGTCTCCTGCGCCAGAGCCTGGGACGGGTCGGACAGCTCGCTCGCGACCTGCGTCACGAGGGCGTTCGCGAGCGAGCCGATGATGCTCCCGCCGCTGCCGGAGCCCTTCGACTTGGTCTGCCGACTGCGCCAGATCTCCTCGCCGGTGTCCGCGGCGACCAGCACGCCCTCCATCGAGACGGTCGTCGTCGAGCTGACCACCTGGTAGCTGTTCCCCCAGTCCGTGACGGTCAGGTACAGCACCGCGTCCGGGTCGAAGACCTCGACGAGCTTCGCGAGCGGCACGTCGTGCATCTCGTGCGGCGTCGGCAACCCGTTCTCGCGCATCATCAGCGCGACGATCGCGACCGGGAAGACGTAGTAGCCACGCTCCGCCAGGGGCAGCGTGAGCGTCATCAGCGAGTCGTAGGTCGCGTCGGGCTCCATCGAGCTGTTGAGCGGCGGCAGCACGAGGATCGAGCGCGGCTCGCACTCGATGAACGCCGCGTAATCGTAGGACGGGGTCGTGGAGCAGCCCGCCGCGAGCGCGGCGGCGAGCGCGAGGACCCCGCGGCACGCCGGGGAGAGCATCTCAGCTCGCTCCCTTCATGCGCGCCAGGAGCCCGTCCACGAAGACGGTGCTCTCGGGGTAGATCTCCTTCTCCGACAGGAACGCCGCCGTGGCGCTGTCGACGTCGCCGCGCAGGTAGTAGAGGTACCCGAGGTGCGCGTGCAGCCCGGGAGGCACCCGGCGCGAGAGCGAAACGGCCTTCTCCACGAGTTCGACCATGCGCTGGATCTCCCGGTCGAGATCGACGCTGCCCTCGTCGACGATGACGTCGTGGACGGAGTCGTCGTAAGCTCCCCAGCCGTAGAGGCCCCGCGTCGAGGTGCAAGCCGCCGCGACCCAGAGCAGCAGGAGCAGCGGCACGCGCTGTGCCGGCATGTCAGCCCCCGGACGTCGGCGACCAGTCGCCGCGCTCGAGCGCCTCGACCAGCTTGTTGACGGCGTCGGTGATCGAGAGGTTCAAGACCTTGCCGTTGAGCGTCGAGTCGTAGCCGGATTCCGTGCCGAAGCCGACGACCTCGCGGTCGCTCAGCGCGTACTCGCCGGCGCCTTGCACCGAGTACACGATCTTGGACGTTCGCACGTCGACGAGGTTCACCGACACCTTGCTGTAGGCGACCTGCTTCTTTCCGCGGCCGAGGATCCCGAACAGCTGCTTGTCGCCGGTCGTCTTGCGGCCGAACTCGGTGACCTGCCCGGTGACGACGACCTGCGCACCCTGGAGGTCGAGCTGGGTGCCGGAGAGGTCGCTCTCCTGGCGGATCGCCGACATGTTCTCGCGATCCATCAGATCGAAGCGACCGGTCTGCGACAGGTGCGTCTTGAGGATCGTGCGCGCCTGGTTGCCCAGCCGGTCTTCGCCGTCGCTGAAGATCCCGCGCAGGTACGGCGAGTTGTTGCTGAAGCTGCCGACCGAGAGCCCGTAGCGCGGCCCGGCGTAGGCCGTGTCGTAGCTTGCGACGGTCTCGGTCTCGAGGGTGCGGCTGCTCTCCGTCGAAGAGCAGGCGCCGAGCGGGAGCAGCGAGGCGCAGAGCACCGCCGCGCGGCGCACGTTTCGTTCGACGCGCATGATCGTCCTCCTGTGGTTCCTCGATCGAACGAGGGGCCAGCACCCCCCGACGCCAACCGACTGGCCGAGGCTAGCCACCGTCCCCGTCTCGATCAAGGAGCGCGGCTTTCGGCTGGCCTGTACCCTGAGTACCACGCCGGCCCCGATGTTCCCGCGCCAGGACCGCTCGATGAAGGACCTCCCCAACGCCGCGATCCGAGCCAGCCGATCGCTGATCGCTGCGCTGATGCCCGCCCTCGTCCTCGCCGCGCAGGGCGGCGAGCCGCTCGGCAGGCTCGGGCACCCCGCGAACCTCCGCATCAGCGGCGCCGCGAGCTTTCCCGAGGGCGAGGTCCTCGACGCCGTGATCGGCGCCCGGGTCTACCTCGACGCCAGCGTGCCCGAGGTACCGCGCGCGCGCTTCGCGGAGTTCCTGACCACCGTCGTGACCGAGGGCTACCGGCACGCCGGGTTCCCCGGCGTGCGCGTCGACGTGCGCTTCGACGAAGGCGCGGGGCGGACCGAGATCGCCGTCGACGAGGGTCGCCGCGTGCTCGCGGGCGAGCCGCGATTCGCCGGATGCGAGGGGATCGACGCGGCGCTCTTGCGCTCCGCGCTGCGGACGGGGTCGGTCGAGGCCGCGGTGCTCGCGGCGCTCGAGGCGCAAGCCCACCCGCCGCACCTCGTGCCGCTGCTCGCGCCGAGCCGGCCGCCGGCGCCGCCCGGGAGGTTCTGGGTGCCGGGCGATCCCGCGCCCCTCGCGAGCCTCGACCGCGCGCGCGTGCCGCGCCTCGTCGAGCTCGCCTGCCGCGCTTCGGGATTCCTGGACGCCACGGCCGAGGTGCGCTTCGAGACGAGCGAGGGCCTCTGCGTGCCGCACGCCCTGCTGCGCGCGGGAGCGCGCCAGCACGTCGCCGGCGTACGCTTCGAGGGCTCGTTCGACGACGACGAGGCGTTCCTGCGCGCGCAGGCCGCGCTGCCTCCGGACGCACCGGCGACCGAGTGGCTGCGCGGCGCGGTGCAGCGGCGGCTCGAGGCGACCGGCCGCTACGCTTCGGTCGCGGCGCGCTACGAGGCCGCCGCCGACGGCGGGAGCGTCCAGGTCCTCGTCGTGCGGCTCGAACAGGTGGCCTTCGCGCCTGCGCTCGCGAGCCACCCGACCGCGGACCTCGCGCGCCTGCGGCGCGCCGTGCGCAGCCTGCAGGAGAAGGGCGACGCCCGCGACGGCCTCGCGCTCTCCCTCGCGCTGACGCCCGCCGGGCAGGAGCGGCTCGTCGCCCGCGTCCTGCCGGGTCTCGCCGGGGAGCTCGCGGAAGGTGAGCTGCGCGTGCGCTGCGTGTCGACACGCAGCTTCTCCGCGCTCGAGGTGGATCTCGCGCGCGCCGAGGACGCGCCGCTCGAGCTCGTGCGCGGCTACCTCGGCGCGGACGGCGGCTTCCTCTCCGCCCCCGCGCTCGGCCTCGACGTGCCGCTGCGCATGCAGCAGTCGCTCTTCCTCCTCGTGACGGCCCAGGCAGTCGCGCCGTCCGTGGACGCAGGGAAGACGATCGACGTCTCGGCGTCGGGCGGCGTCGTGACCGGCGGCGCCGCGAACGGGACCGTGGCGCTCGACGTGCACCCGGCGGTGCTCTTGTACCTCGCCCGGAACCGCGACCGGGACGCGTCGACCGAGGACGCGCTCGTGGTCGTGAAGGAGGGGGCGACGACCACGTTCCACCTCGGAGATCGGGGCCCCGATCCCGCGCTCCTCGAGGTGCGCGCGGAGCAGCCCGACCTGCGCCTCGAAGCGCGCTTCGGGCGCCTCGCGGACGCCGCGCCGCCCGCCTGGCGCGTGCGCGAAGCCGGCGCCCCGGGCGAGGCGCCCGCGCTGCGGCTCACCGCCGCCCTCGTGCGCAGCGCGCTCGCCAGCGGCGACGAGACCGGCGCGAGCGAGCTCTTGCTCGCGAGCGCTTTGCAGAGCGTCTCCGCGCCGGCACGCAACGCTCCCGCGCCGCCCGCCCGCGAGCCCTCGGCGCGCTTCGCGCTGCCCCGCCCGCGGGAGCAGCCGATCGCCCGCCCGCTCGACGCGTTGCCGCCGGCGATCGCCGCGGCGTTGCGCACGCAGGAGCCGGGGACCTGGCCCGCCGAGCTCCTGCGCGCCGTGCTGCCGGTCCTCGCCCCGGACCCGGGCGAGCCGCGCGGCGAGCGGGCGCGCGCGAGCCTCGTCCGCGCCGGCTCCGATCCCGAGCTGGGCCCCCTGGGGGCCTGGCTCTTCGCCGAGCTGTGCGCGGCGGGCGGCCTCGCGCCGGTGGCCGCGCACTTCGCCGGGCGCGCGCTCGCTGAGCCGGGCAGCGCGGCGCTCTGGGACGATGTCGAGGAGCTCTTCGAGGGCTCGCCCGCTCTCTCGGCCGCCGCGGAGTCGGTCGGCGCCGGCTGGAGCGCGCTGCGTGCGCGGGCCGTTCGCGACGGGCACGGCGAGGGAAGCGGCCTCGCCGCGGCGGAGAGCGCCGCGCTGCGCGCCGTCTTCGAGGGCGTGGAGCCCGCGGCGTCGAGCCGCGCCTTCCTGCGCGCCGGGATCGAGCGACTGTGGCAGGACGGGCTGCGGGATCTGCTGCGCCCGCGGCTCGAGGAGCTCGCCCGGGAGGACGATCGCTGATGTGCCGTTTCATGCTCTACCTCGGCGCGCCGCTGCGCCTGTCGGCGCTGCTCCTCGATCCCGAGCACTCGCTCATCCACCAGAGCGCCCACAGCCGCGAGCGCCGGGAGCCGACCAACGGCGACGGCTTCGGCGTGGCCTGGTACCCGCAGGAAGGCGGCGGAGCTCCCGCGCGCCTGCGCTTCGTCACGCCGGCGTGGAGCAACGCCAACCTGCGCGCGGTGGCACCCGTCGTCTCGAGCGGCTGCATCCTCGCGCACGTGCGCGCCGCGAGCCGCGGCTTCTCGGCGGGCGAGGCGAACTGCCACCCCTTCGTGAGCGGGAGCCTCGCCTTCATGCACAACGGCGACGTCGGCGGCTTTCCGCGCCTGCGCCGGGCGCTGCTCGGGAGCCTCTCCGAGGCGGCCTTCGAGGCGATCGAGGGCCAGACGGACTCCGAGCACGCCTTCGCGGTCTTCCTCGACCACCTCGCGCCCGCCGGGCCGGCCCCGGGCGCGGGCGAGCTCGCGGCTGCGCTCGAGCGCACGATCGCCAGCCTCGTCGAGCGCTCGCGCGCGGTGGACGGGGGCGAGTCGTACCTGAACTTCGCCGTCGCGACCGGTACGGCCGCCGCGGTCAGCCGCTTCACGACCCGGGACGGCCACGACGGCGAGTCGCTCTACTACAGCCGCGGGCGGCGCTACGCGTGCGTGGACGGCGTGTGCCGCATGCTGCCGGCCGAGAGCGAGCGCGCGGCCGTGATCGTGAGCTCCGAGCCGCTCAGCGCGGACCCGAGCTGGCGGTCGATCCCGCGCAACCACGTGCTGGCCTTCGAGCTCGGCGGGGACGCCGACTCCCGGCCGCTCGAGCTCGCGCGAGCGCGGCCGGTTTGACGGTTCCGGGGAGGGGGGCCGACAATGCCGGGCGCGCCCAGGCGGCTTTCTCCTGCCGGCGCACGACGACCGCGACGTCAGCTTTCCAGAACGGAGGAAGGGAGATGGAAGTCACGCTGCGCGTGAACGGCAAGGACGAGCGCCACGAGGTCGAGCCGCGGCAGCTCCTGGTCTACTTCCTGCGCGACCGGCTCGGGCTCACCGGGACGCACGTCGGCTGCGAGACCTCGCTCTGCGGGGCGTGCACCGTGCTCGTCGACGGCAAGGCGCTCAAGTCCTGCACGCGGCTCACCGTGCAGTGCGACGGCCAGGAGATCACGACGATCGAGGGGCTCGAGCAGGACGGCGAGCTGCACCCGATGCAGACCGCGTTCCGCGCCAAGCACGCGCTGCAGTGCGGCTTCTGCACGCCCGGCATGATCCTCTCGGCGGTCGATCTCGTGGCGCGCGGCGACGCGCGCGACGAGGCGAGCGTGCGGCACGGCCTGGAGGGCAACCTCTGCCGCTGCACCGGATACCAGCACATCGTCGACGCCGTGCTCGCCGTGGCGGGGGAGGGGAGGTAGCCATGGGTAGCGGCGAGTTCATCGGCAAGCCCGTCCCGCGCAAGGAGGACCGCAGGATGGTGCGCGGGCTCGCGACGTACATCGACGACGTCGACCTGCCGCACCTGCACCACGTCGCGATCGTGCGCAGCCCCTTCGCCCACGCGCGGATCCGCGGCATCGACTCCAGCGCCGCCCTGGCCGTCCCCGGGGTGGTCGACATCGTGACCGGCGAGGACACGCGGCACATCGGCAGCGTGCCGCGCGCGAGCGCGATCCCCGCCGACGTGAAGTCGCCGAAGACGCCCGTCCTCGCCGAGGGCCGCGCGCGCTTCGTCGGCGAGCCGGTGGCGGCCATCGTCGCCGCGACGAAGGAAGCCGCGCGCGACGCGCTCGAGCTCGTCGAGGTGGACTGGGAGCCGCTGCCGGTCGCCTCCTCGCCCGCGGCCGCGCTGGCTCCGGGCGCGCCGAAGCTGCACGCCGAGCTCGACGACAACCTCGCGTTCGACTGGACGCTCGCCGGGGGGGGCGCCTCCTGGGCCGAGGCGAAAGAGCGCGCCGACCGGATCCTCTCGCAGAGGATGGTCAACCGGCGCCTCGCCCCGATCGCGATCGAGCCGCGCGGGGTCATCGCGAGGTTCGACCGCGGCACGGAGGAGGTCACGCTCTGGACCTCGACCCAGATCCCGCACTTCGTGCGCACCTTCACGGCGATCATGCTCGGCATCCCCGAGACGAAGCTGCGCGTCATCGCGCCCGACGTCGGTGGGGGCTTCGGGAGCAAGCTGAACGTGTACCGCGAGGAGGGGCTGCTCGCGTTCCTCGCGATGCGCACGAGAAAGCCTGTGAAGTGGATCGAGGGCCGCGGCGAGAACATGGCCGCGACGATCCACGGACGCGGCCAGGAGGGCACGCTGCAGGTCGCCTTCACCGAGGCCGGGAAGATCCTCGGGATCCACTACGACGTGCTCGCCGACCTGGGCGCGTACCACCAGCTGCTCACGCCGGCGATGCCCGCGATCACCGGCCTGATGCTCTCCGGGGCGTACGCGATCGAGCACATCACGATCCGCGTGCGCGGCGCGTTCACCAACCGCATGTCGACCGACGCCTACCGCGGCGCGGGCCGGCCCGAGGCGACGTTCGTGATCGAGCGCGCCGCCGACCTCGTCGCGGCCGAGCTCGACCTCGACCCAGTCGAGGTGCGGCGGCTCAACTTCCCCACGGAGTTCCCGTACACGACCGCCACCGGCCTCACCTACGACAGCGGGGACTACGTCAAGGCGCTCGACAGGGCGCTCGACGTGGGCGACTACCCCGCGCTGCGCTCGATGCAGGCCGACGCGCGCGCAGAGGGGCGCCTTTTCGGCATCGGGATCTCCACGTACGTCGAGATCTGCGCGCTCGGGCCGAGCCCCGCGATGCCCTGCGGCGGGTTCGGGTGGGAGAGCGCGACCGTGCGCGTCCACCCGACCGGCAGCGTCAGCGTGCTCACCGGGATCTCGCCGCACGGCCAAGGGCAGGAGACCTCGTTCGCGCAGATCGCGGCCGACGTGCTCGGGATCGGGATGGACGACGTCGATGTCGTGCACGGCGACACGGGCGCGGTGCAGTACGGCGTCGGCACGTTCGGCAGCCGGGGCACCGCGGTGGGCGGCACGGCGCTCTACCGCGCCCTCGAGCAGATCGTCGCCAAGGGCACGCGCATCGCTGCCCACGTCCTCGGCGCGAGACCCGAGGACGTGACCTTCGAGCGCGGCGTGTTCGAGGGCGGCGGCGGGCGGAAGACCTTCGCCGAGGTCGCCTTCGCGGCGCACACCGCGGCGAACTTCCCCGCGGGCGAGGAACCCGGCCTCAAGGCGACGTCGTTCTACGAGCCGAAGAACTTCACGTTCCCCTTCGGCACGCACCTCTGCGTCGTCGAGGTCGATCGCGAGATCGGGGACGTGAAGATCCTGAAGTACCTCGCCGTCGACGACTGCGGCAAGGTGATCAACCCGCTGCTCGTCGAGGGTCAGATCCATGGCGGCGTCGCCCAGGGCCTCGGCCAGGCGCTCTTCGAGGAGGTCGTCTACGACGACGACGGCCAGCTCGTCACCGGGACGCTGATGGACTACGCCGTGCCCAAGGCGTTCCAGATTCCGCGCATCGAGACCGACCGCACCGAGACGCCGAGCCCGGTCAATCCGCTCGGCGTGAAGGGCGTCGGCGAGGCCGGGACGATCGGCTCGACTCCCGCTCTGGTCAACGCCGTCGTCGACGCGCTGCGACCGCTCGGCGTGGAGCACCTCGACATGCCGCTGACCCGCGAGCGCGTGTGGTCGGCCATCCAGGGCGGCCTCGAGTCGCAACCGAAGCGGACCGTCCGCGCCCAGCCGGCGAGCAAGGAGGGAGCGCTGTGATCCCCGCCAAGTTCGAGTACGCCGTCCCCGAGACGATCGAGGAGGCCATCGCTCTCTTGAAGGAGCACGGCGAGGAAGCCAAGGTGCTGACCGGCGGCCACAGCCTGATCCCGCTCATGCGCTTGCGGCTGGCGCGGCCGGGCCTGGTCGTCGATCTGCGCAAGGTTCCCGACCTGTCGGGGATCTGCGTGAACGGCGGGGAGGTGGTGATCGGCGCCGCCACCACGCACGCCGAGATCGCGGCTTCGCCCGACGTGCCGCGCATGATCGCCGAGACCGCCCAGCAGATCGGCGACCCCCAGGTGCGCAACGCCGGGACGATCGGCGGCAGCCTCGTCCACGCCGACCCGGCCGCCGACTGGCCCGCCGCGATGCTCGCCGCGCGCGCGACGATCGTGCTGCGCGGGCCGGGCGGCGCACGGAGCGTGGCGGCCGAGACCTTCTTCCGCGGCATCCTGGAGAGCGCGGCCGCTCCAGGCGAGATCCTGACCTCGATCCGCATCCCGGCGAGCGACGCGGCCGGCGCGTACGAGAAGGTGGCCCAGTCCGCCTCGGGCTTCGCGCTCGCCGGCGTCGCGGCACAGCTCGTGCTCGCGCGCGGGGCGATCGGCAGCGCGCAGATCGGGATCACGGGCGTGGCCGAGCACGCCTACCGTCCGGCGGCCGTCGAGAAGGCGCTCGCCGGCTGCGCGATCGACGCGGCCGCCGTCGGCGCCGCGTGCGCGGCCGCGGCCGACGGCGTGGAGCTCCTGGAGGACATCCACGCGAGCGCGCGCTACCGCGCCCACCTCGCCCGCGTGCTCGCCAAGCGCGCCGTGCTGCGCGCCGCCGGGCGCGCCCGTGCCTCGTGAAGCTCGACGGGTCGACGACGGTGGCGCAGCGTGCGGCCGACGTCTTCGACCGGCTGCTCGACCCCGATTTCCTCGCGCGCTGCATCCCCGGCTGTGAACGGATGGAGCGGCGCGAGGACGGATCGTACGAGGCCGTCGTGAAGGCGGGCGTCGGGGCCATCAAGGGCAGCTTCCGCGGGGTGGTCACGCTGTCGGAGGTCGTCTCCCCAGAGAGCTACCGCATGAGCCTTTCTGGCAAGAGCACCGTCGGGTTCGTCGAGGGCAGCGCCCTCATCCGGCTCGAGGCCGACGCCGAGGGCGAGGGCGAGCGGACCTGGATCCACTACGACGGCGAAGCCCGCGTCTCGGGCGTGATCGCGTCGGTCGGCGGCAGGCTCGTCGACGCGGCGGCGCGCAAGGTGTGCCGGCAGTTCTTCGAGCGGCTGGCGCAGGAGGTGGGGCAGTAGCCGGCTACCAGCGCACCGCCCGCAGCCCCCCGTCCACCAGCTCTTCTTCACCAAGGACGAGGAGTCGCGGTCAGAACCCGAACGCCATCTGCAAGCGGTGAGCGCGGGCCTGCCAGCGCGGGCGGTTCGGCCGGCAGGCCGAGCACCGAGACCGGATCGGAGTGGCCGTGTCCCTCGACTATGGCGCGAACGTCACCGCCAGCGCGTTGGAGAGGTTGAACGCGAAGCCGCAGGGGCCCTCGGGATCGCGGAACCAGGTCTGGAAGTTCCAGGTGTCGCCGGGGTCGATGCGGCCGGCGGCGGGGAAGCGGGCTTGCGAGTGGGCGACGATCCCGGGGCCCAGGGCGAGGACGCCGATCGGACCGGAGCTCTGCACCGGGAAGTAGCGGAAGATCCCCGCTCCGCCGGCGCCCACGCAGCGCAGGCCGTCGCCGAACGGCAGGGCGAGCGGGCCGGCGCCCATGTAGAAGAGCGCGAACTGATCGGGGGGGAGGCC
>Ga0299906_10001885_pt1 | contig 17726 bp, 13 predicted proteins | sample RVTome_14_FD_200259 | JGI IMG/M metagenome (GOLD analysis project Ga0299906, IMG submission 200259) | Soil microbial communities from uranium-contaminated site in the Upper Colorado River Basin, Wyoming, United States - RVT145D125 (version 2) ...
CGCAACTCCAGCGGCTCGGCTTCAGCTATCCCTGGAGCCGCGAGATCGCGACCTGCGACGCGGAGTACTACCGCTGGAACCAGTGGTTCTTCCTGCGCATGCTCGAGAAGGGGATCGCCTATCGCGCGAAGGCTCCGGTCAACTGGTGTCCGTCGTGCCTCACCGTGCTCGCCAACGAGCAGGCCGAGGGGGGCCTGTGCTGGCGCTGCAAGAGCGTCGTCGAGCAGCGCGACATGGAGCAGTGGTTCCTGCGCATCACGGCCTACCAGGACGCGCTTCTCGACGACATGGCACAGCTTCCCACCTGGCCGGAGCGCGTGCTCCAGCAGCAGCGCAACTGGGTGGGCAAGTCGCACGGCGCCGAGGTGGACTTCCCGGTCGACGGGTTCGCTCCCATCCGCATCTTCACGACCCGGGTCGACACCATCTGGGGGGCGACGTTCATGGTGCTCGCCCCCGAGCACCCGATGGTGGACGGCCTGCTCGCGGGCCTGCCCGAAGCGGCCGCTCGCAAGGAGCAGATCGGGCGCCTGCGCGCGCAGGACCGCCGCGCGCGGCTCGAGGGCCGGGTGGAGAAGGAGGGCGTCTTCACCGGCCGCCACGCCACGAACCCCTTCACGAGCGAGAAGATCCCGGTCTGGGTCGGCAACTTCGTGCTGATGGGCTACGGCACCGGGGCGATCATGTCGGTGCCCGCGCACGACCAGCGCGACTTCGAGTTCGCGCGCAAGTACGGGCTCGAGGTGCGCGTCGTGATCCAGCCGGAAGGGGAGAAGCTCGAGGGCGCGACACTCAAGGCCGCCTACGACGGTCCCGGCCGAGTGGTCAACAGCGGTGAGTTCGACGGTCTCGTCGCGGACGAGGCCATCCCGCGCATGGCGGCGTGGGCGCAGCAGAAGGGCGTCGGCAAGGCCACCGTCACGTACCGCCTCAAGGACTGGCTGATCAGCCGCCAGCGCTACTGGGGCACGCCGATCCCGGTCGTCTACTGCGACGAGGACGGCATGCAGCCGGTGAAGGACGAAGATCTCCCGATCGTGCTCCCGCAGGACGCGCCGTTCACCGGCGAGGGCGGCAACCCGCTCGAGAAGGTGCCCGCGTTCGTCCAAGCCAACTGCCCGAAGTGCGGCGGCGGGGCGCGGCGCGAGACCGACACCATGGACACGTTCGTGGATTCGTCCTGGTATTTCTACCGCTACCTCTCGCCCCGGAAGGACGACGGTCCCTTCGACCCGGCCGCGGTGAAGTACTGGTTCCCGATCGACCTCTACGTCGGCGGCATCGAGCACGCCATCCTGCACCTCGTCTACTCGCGCTTCTGGACCAAGGTGATGCGCGACCTCGGCCTCGTCACGCTCGACGAGCCGGTGACCCGGCTCTTCCCGCAGGGCATGGTGCACAAGGACGGGGAAGTGATGTCCAAGTCGAAGGGCAACACGGTCGCCCCCGACGACGTGGTCGCCCGCTACGGGGCCGACACGCTCCGGCTCTACATCCTGTTCGCGGGGCCCCCGGAGCTGGCGATGGACTGGAGCGAGTCCGGCATCGAGGGCCCGCACCGCTTCCTGCACCGCGTGTGGCGCCTGGTGGACCGGCACGCCGAAAAGTTCGCCACCACGCAGCGTACCCCGCTGCCCGAGTCGCTACCCGACGAGGCGAGTGAGCTGCGCCGCAAAGTGCACCAGACGATCCAGCGCGTGACGCGCGACATCGAGGAGCGGATCCAGCTCAACACCGCTGTCGCGGCGCTGATGGAGCTCGTGAACGACGTTTACCGCCTCGAGGGTGGCGTCGCCAGCGGTCCCGGCCGCGAGGCCCTGCGCGAGACGCTCGAGACACTCGTGCTGCTGCTCAGCCCCTTCACGCCGCACGTGTGCGAGGAGCTGTGGGCCCGGCTCGGACACGCCGAGAGCCTGGTGCGCCACGCATGGCCGACCTTCGACGCTGAAGTCGCGCGCGAGGACAAAGTCGAGCTCGCCGTGCAGGTGAACGGCAAGGTGCGCGGCAGGGTGGTGGTCCCGCGCGAGGCGGGAGAGGACCAGATCCGCGCCCGGGCGCTCGCGGAGCCCCGCGTCGCGGAGCACGTGGAAGGCAAGCAGATGGTGAAGTTCGTGGTGGTTCCCGGGCGCCTCGTCAGCATGGTGGTCAAGTGAGGCGCCGGCACGCGCTCGCGGCCGTGGCGGGTGCCCTCGCGTCGGGCTGCGGCTACGCGCTCCAGGGGCGCGGCATCACGACGGACGCCTCGGTCAAGCGCATCGGGGTGCCGCTGTTCAGGGACCGCACCGGCAAGCTGGGTCTCGACACCCACGTGACGCAGGCGGTGATGGCGGAGCTCCTGAAACGCGGGCGTTTCACCGTGGTCAAGGACGCCGCGGACGTGGACGCCGTCGTCGAGGGCGAGATCACCGCCTTCACCGTGGTGCCCGTGAACTTCTCGAGCGACACGGGCCAGACCCAGGCGACGCGCTATGCGATCGCCATGACCGCCGCGGTCGTGTACCGCAAGATCGGGCAGGCCGAGCCGCTCTGGTCGCACGACGCCTTCTCCCAGCGCGACGAGTACGACATGGGCGAGCAGTCGGAGACCTACTTCGACCGCGAGGAGCAGTCGATCGAGCGCCTCGCGACCGCCTTCGCGCGCAGCCTGGTGGCCGCCATGCTGGAGGCGTTCTAGGCCGCGGATGGCGCCTGCCCGGAGGCCCGCCCCGATCCAGGCCATCGTCGGCGAGGACTCGTATCTGGCCGAAGGCCTGCTCGCACAGGTCCTGAAAGACGCCGTCGGCGCCGACACCCGCGAGTCCGTGCGCGTCCTGTACGGGGACGAGGCGAAGTGGGAGGACGTGCTGGCGGCCGCGCGCGCCGGATCGCTGTTCGCCGCGAGCCGGGCCGTGGTCGTGCGCCGCGCCGAGCTCCTGAAGTACGCCTCCGCCCCGCAGGACGACGAGGCGGCGGGCGAGGCGAAAGGCCGGGGCAAGGGCCGGCCGGACGACGACCCGGTCGACGCCTACGCCGAGGCCCCGGCGCCCGATGCGACCCTCGTGCTGGTCGCGGCGAAGCCCGACAAGCGGCGCCGTCCCTGGAAAAGCCTGCTGGCGCGCGCGGTGGTCCACGACGCCGCCCCCCGCAAGGGCCGCGCCCTGCGGACGCACGTGGAGCAGGAGCTCCGGCGACGGGACCTGCGCTTCTCACGCGAGGCGCTCGACCAGCTGCTCGAGGAGGTCGGCCAGGACCTGCGGCGCCTGATCGGGGAGGTCGACAAGCTCGAGGCCTGGGCGGACGGGCGGAAGGACATCACGGGCGAGGACGTCGCCTTGTTGCTGGGCCACGGCCTGGGCCAGCCGCTCTACCTGCTGAGCGACGCCTTCGCCGCCCGCGACGCGCCTTTGGCGCTCGAGCACCTGGAGCGGCTGCTGGGTGACGGGGAAGAGGGCCTGCGGGTGCTCGCGACGCTGCACCGTACGTTGCGGCAGGTGCGTGGGGCCGTGGCGCTGCGCGAGGCCGGGGTGCCGAGGCCCCAGATCGGAGCGCGCCTGCTGCCACCGAACATGCAGTTCAAGGTCGACGCGCTGCTGGACGCCTCACGCCGCTGGAGCGAGCGCGACCTGGTGCGCGCCCTCGACGTGATGGCGCGGACGGATCGGGGGATGAAGCGGGGTGCGGACGCGGCCGTGGCGCTCACGAGCGCCGTCGTCGCGTCCTGCGGCGGGGCGGCTACTTCGCCGCGGCGAGCGCCTTGACCTTGCGCGTCAGCCGGCTCTTGTACCGCCCGGCCGCGTTGTCGTGGATGACGCCCTTCTTGGCGGCCTTGTCGATCTGGCCGACGGTATCGGAAAGGAGCGACTCCGCGGCCTTGGCGTTGCCCTCGGAGATGGCGGCGCGGAGCTTCTTCACCTGGGTCTTGAGCTGGGAGACGTTCTGCCTGTTGCGTGCCCGGCGCTTCTGGCCCTGCCTCATCTGCTTCTGGGCTGACGCGTGTTGTGCCACTCGGATCTTCCTCCTCGCAAGTCGAACAAAACTTTAGTCTAGCGGTCAAGAGCCATGCAGGTCAAGGCACGGGCCGAGACGGTACACCTCGTGAAGGCGGCGGGGCTCGTGTCGGGGATGACCCTCGTGTCGCGCCTGCTCGGCCTCCTCCGTGAGCAGGTGTTCGCGGCGCTGCTGGGCGCCGGCTACCACTCGGACGCCTTCCGGATCGCGTTCCGCATCCCCAACCTGCTGCGGGATCTCTTCGCCGAGGGGGCGCTCTCGGCGGCCTTCATGCCCACCTACGCGCGCACGCGCCAGGAGGGGGGACAGGAGGCCGGCTTCCGCCTCGCGAACCGCGTCCTGACCTTCCTGGCCGCCGCACTGGGCCTCGTCGTGGTCCTCGGCGTCCTGCTCGCCTGGCCGCTCGTCGCCGGGATCGCTCCCGGCTTCGACGACGTACCCGGCAAGGCCGAGCTGACCGTGCGCCTCACGCGCGTGATGATGCCGTTCCTGCCGCTCGTCTCGTTCGCGGCGGTGGCGATGGGGATGCTCAACGCCGAGGGACGCTTCGGCATTCCGGCGCTGTCGCCGGCGCTCTTCAACGCCGTCGCCATCGTGTGGGCGGGCGCGCTCTGGGGCATGGGCCTGAGCCTCGAGCAGGTGGTCCTGGGCTGGGCGTGCGGCACGCTCGCCGGCGGGCTCGCGCAGCTCCTGGTGCAGGTGCCGTCGCTTCGGCGGCTGGGCTTCCGCTTCCGGCCGGACTGGGCGCCTTCCGATCCGGGATTGCGCCAGATGGGGCGGCTCATGGCGCCGGCGACCGTGGGCCTCGCGGCCGTGCAGGTGAACATCTTCGTCAGCAGCATCTTCGCGTCGCAGGAGCCGGGAGCCGTGTCCTGGCTCGACTACGCCTTCCGCCTGCTCTACCTCCCGATCGGCCTGTTCGGCGTCGCGGTCGGCACGATCGCCACGGCGGGTCTCGCGCGCCGCGCCGCCGAGGGCGACGTCGAGGGCCTGCGCACGACGCTGCGCCAGTCGCTCTCGATGCTCGCCTACCTGACGCTGCCGGCCACGGTCGGGCTGATGGTCCTCCGCGTCCCGGTGGTGCGGCTGCTCTACGAGCGCGGGCTCTTCACCGCGGCGGACACGGAAGCGACCGCGACGGCGCTCTTCCTTTACTCCTTCGGCCTCGTGGGCTACACGGGCGTGAAGGTGCTGGCACCCGCTTTCTACGCGCTCGGGACGCCCCGCGTCCCGCTCGCGGCGAGCGCCCTGGCCGTAGCCACCAACCTCGCGGTGATCTTCCTCGGGCATGGCGCGCTCGGCTACCGCGCGATCGCGCTCGGGACGGCGCTCGGGTCGATCCTCAACGCCTGCCTGCTGGCGGCCGTGTTCGAGAAACGCGTCGGCGGGCTCCGCGGGCACGGACTGCTCCTTCCGGTCGTGCGGATGCTGCTGGCGGCCCTGGCCATGGGTGCTTTCTCGCTCGCGCTCGCCACCTGGCTGGAGCGGATCTTCGGCACCGCCGGCCCCGCCGCACAGCTTGCGACGGGTCTCGTTCCCGTGGCTGCCGGCGTGACCCTGTACCTCGCCCTCACCCACGCACTGCGGATCGCCGAGGCGGACGTGCTCGTCAAGCTCGTCACGCGCCAGAGGCGCGAGCCGTAGCATGCGCCGCTCCGGAGCCCGGCCCGCGTCGGCTGGTGGGAAGCGGGCCCGGCACCAACGCGAGGACCCCGTGGCCGCCTGGCTCGACCACCTGCGCGTCGAGCGCGGCTTGAGCGCGAACACGCTGGTGGCCTACGCGCGCGACCTGCGCGCGCTCACTGCCTTCGCCGACGAGCGCGGCGTGGGCCTGCTCGACCTCGCGCCCGCCCACCTCGCCGACTTCGCAGGTGTCTTGCGTGCACGCGGGCTCAAGGCCCGCTCGCAGGCGCGCCAAGTGTTCGCGGTGCGCGGCTTCTTCGGCTTCGCCCTGCGCGAGGGCCTCGTCGCCCGGGACCCGACCGAGAACGTGCGCGCGCCGCGCGCCTTCCGCGCCCTGCCCCGCTACCTGAGCCCCGCCCAGGTCGAGGCCCTGCTGAAAGCGCCCGACACCGCCACTTCGGTGGGCCTCCGCGACCGCGCCATCCTCGAGGTGCTGTACGCGACGGGCCTGCGCGCCTCGGAGCTCACGGGCCTGGCACTCGACGGGCTCGACCTGGAGCTGGGCGTCGTGCGCGTCTTCGGCAAGGGTGGCAAGGAGCGCCTGGTGCCGCTCGGGCGGGAAGCGCGACGCTGGGTCAGCCGCTACCTGGCGGAGACGCGCGGCCGCTTCGCGGGCGAGCGCTCCGGGAGCCTCGTGTTCCTGAGCCAGCGGGGCGGGCGGCTCTCGGCGATGGGCCTCTGGGGCCTGGTGCGGCGCCACGCGGTCGAGGCCGGCATCGAAAGGATCCTGACGCCCCACGTGCTGCGCCACTCCTTCGCGACGCACCTCCTCGAGCGGGGCGCCGACCTGCGGGCGCTCCAGGCGATGTTGGGCCATGCCGACATCTCGACCACGGAGATCTACACGCACGTGAGCCGCGAGCGGCTGCGGCAGATCTACGACAAGCTGCACCCGCGCGCCTGACGCGGCCACGGGCTTCGCGCGAGAGCGCCCGGGCTGGTATACTTTCCCGTTTTTCGCGCGAGTCGCGCGCCGCTTCGAAGACGTGGCGCCAGGAACCAGGACGAGGAATGGCCAAGAACGACCGTCATCTATTCACGTCGGAATCCGTCACCGAGGGGCACCCCGACAAGATCGCCGACCAGATCTCCGACGCCGTGCTCGACGTGCTGCTCGCCGAGGACCCCACGAGCCGCGTCGCGTGCGAGACGATGGTCACGACCGGCCTCGCCTTCATCGCCGGCGAGATCACGACCAAGGCCTACGCCGACCTGCCCACGATCGTGCGCGAGACGATCAAGGAGGTCGGCTACACCCGCGCCAAGTACGGCTTCGACTACGAGACCTGCGCGGTGATCTCGGCGATCCACGAGCAGTCGCCCGACATCGCGATGGGCGTCGACCCGGGCGGCGCCGGCGACCAGGGCCTGATGTTCGGCTACGCCTGCCGCGAGACCGAGGAGCTGATGCCGCTCCCGATCATGCTCGCGCACAAGCTGACGCGGCGGCTGGCCGAGGTGCGCCGCGACGGCCTGATCGACTACCTGCGGCCCGACGGCAAGAGCCAGGTCACGGTCGAGTACGAGGGGGACCGCCCGGTCCGCGTCGACGCCGTGATCGTGTCGACGCAGCACAGCAACCTGGTCAAGATCGAGACCGTGCGCGAAGACGTGCTGGAGAAGGTGATCCAGGCGGTGGTGCCGGCGGAGCTGCTCGACGCGAAGACCAAGTACTTCATCAACCCGACCGGCCGCTTCGTGGTCGGCGGCCCGCAGGGCGACTGCGGCCTCACCGGCCGCAAGATCATCGTCGACACCTACGGCGGCGTCGGCAGCCACGGCGGCGGGGCGTTCTCCGGCAAGGACCCGACCAAGGTCGATCGCTCGGCGTCCTACATGACGCGGCACGTGGCCAAGAACCTCGTCGCAGCCGGGCTCGCCGACAAGGTGGAGCTGCAGATCGCCTACGCGATCGGGATCCCCGACCCGGTCTCGGTGATGGCGGACACGATGGGCACGGCGAAGCTGCCCGAAGCCGAGATCGTGCGGGCGATCCGCGAGGTCTTCCCGCTGACGCCGAAGGGGATCATCGAGTACCTCAACCTGCGCCGGCCGATCTACAAGAAGACCGCCGCGTACGGGCACTTCGGCCGCAACGAGCCGGATTTCACCTGGGAAGCCACGAGCAGGGTGGGCGACCTCAAGGCCTTCCTGAAGCGCTAGGCCGGACCGTTCATGAAGCCCGCCTGACTCTGCTTCATGAATGGTCCGATCTGGCTGAGAAGCAAGGGCGATGCGCGCACCAACCAGAGCGCATATCACATGCCCCAAGTCAGCACCGTGCGGGGCCTCATCAGGCATCGCTCACGGGCCGTCTGACGGCTCCAGAACGGATCATTCGCTCGGTCCATCACGCGGCCTCGCGAATGATCCGGGCGAGCTGCCTTGAACCCTGGCCGGGGGCGGCTGCGGAGGGTGCTCCTCCTCGCCGCCCTCGGGACCGCCGCGCTCCTCGTCGTGCGGGTCGCGCTTCACCGGCCGCTCGCCGTCGCCGGCGAAGCTCCGGGTGACGGCTACTCTCGCATCCCCGCGGTCCTCCACGTCCACACGACGCTCTCGGACGGGGGCGGAACACCCGAAGAGGTGATCCGCGCGGCCCGCGAAGCCGGCGTCGCCGTTCTCGGCATCACCGACCACAACAACCTCGACGCGAAGCCCTTCGAGGGCTACCGCGACGGCGTGCTCGTGCTGGTGGGCTCCGAGCTGTCGACGCCTTCGGGCCACGTGCTCGGCGTGGGGCTCGAACGCGATCCGGCATTCCGCTTCAACGGCGACGCGCTCGACGCGCTCGAGGACGTGCGTCACCTCGGCGGCGTCCCGTTCGCCGCCCACCCCTTCTCGACGCGCGCGGACCTGCGCTGGACCGGCTTCGATCTGCCGGGGCCGTGGGGCCTCGAGCTGCTGAACGGCGACAGCGACGCGCGGCGCGCCGGCCCGCGCCTGCTGCTGACCGCGTTCTTCTACCGGCTGAACCCCGACTACGCGCTTCTCGCCGCCGCGTCCGGGATCGACCCGGTGCTGGAGCGCTGGGACGCGCTGCTCGCCGAGCGAGAGGTGGTCGGCCTCGCCGGGGCCGATGCGCACAGCCGCATTCCGATCACGCGCACTCGTGCGCTGCGCTTCCCGGCCTACCAGGCCCTCTTCCGCCAGGCGCGCAATCAGCTGCTGCTGGCCGCGCCGCTGTCGGGCGACGCCGCAGCGGACCGCGCGGCCGTGCTCGACGCTGTCGCGGCCGGCCGCTTCTACATCGGCCTCGACACGCTCGCTCTCGCGGGCGGGTTCTCGTTCACGGTCGAGGACGCCCTTGGCCGGCGCTTCACCATGGGCGACCAGGTCGATGCCGCGGCGCCGCTCCGTGCGAGTGCGGGAGGGCGCGTGCCGCAGGGGACGCGGATCGTCCTGCGGCGCGACGGACAGGTAGTGGGGGAGGGACGCTCGCGGCTCGAGCTGGCCCTTCCGGGACCCGGCGTCTATCGCGTGGAGGCCTGGGTGCCGGGCTGGCCGGTCCCCTGGATCGTCACGAACCCCGTGTACGTCTTCGACGCGGCGACACGCGAGGCGCGCCGTCAGCGAGCCGCCTGGCCGGGGCCACCGGCGCCGACGCGGGAAAGTGCGCCGCTGCGTTTCGCGACCGACCCACCATTCACCGCAGAACACGATTCCAGCTCGACGATGGATGCATCCGTCGTCGAAACCAAGGCCGGGCCCGGCGGCGCGGATGCCTTCAGGCTCGGGTTTCAGCTCGCGCCACCGGGCCCGGAGGGGTTCACCTGGTGCGCGCTCGTGAATCGTGAGGCCCGGGATCTCGGCGAGTGGGCCGGGCTGCGCTTCCGGATGCGGGCCGACGGCGAGTACCGGCTCTGGATCCAGCTGCGCGATCCGAACCCGGCCTCGGCCGACGAGGGTCTCGAGTGGTGGATGGCCTCGGCCCGCACCTCGACCGGGTGGAGCGAGGTGCAGCTCCCGTTCAGCCGCTTCCGCACGCTCAACCCCAGGAGCGACGGCCGGCTCGATCCCGACGAGACGCGCGCGGTGGTGTTCATGCTCGACCACGCGAGCGTCAAGCCCGGTACGCGGGGCAGGATCTGGTTCACGGACGTCGGCGTCTACCGCTGAGCAGCTCCGCCGCCTGCCGCCGCAAGGACTCGCGCTCCGCCACGTCGTCGGTCAAGCGCGCGGCCCGCAGGCACGCGGCGGCTGCCTGGCGCCGCAGCGCCTCGCGGGCCGCTTGGGCCTGCAACTCCTCGTCCGGCACCGATTCCCCGTCGGCGTCGTTCTGGCGCTTCGGCACGCGGTGCATCTCGCCTCCTACGCATGCGTCGAAAGGCGGCACGGCCGAATGACCACGCACGCCCACCCCATAAGACCGAGTACGGAGTATCCGGGCGGACGGTGGCAGCGCTGCGACTATCGTGCCGGGGCGACCGTTACGACTTTTCACAAATAAGGCGAGCGGAGTCATGACGCGCGGCGGCCGCGCCAGGGCCGCCGCGCCCTTCGTCGTGGAGCCGATTCGCCGCGCTCAGACGAACGGGGCGAGCTCGGGCTGAAGCTCCGCGAAGGCCTCCGGCCATTCGGCTTCGGGCTGCTCGTACTCCGCTTCGCGCCCGAGCGCCGGCGCCAGCTGCAGGTTGCCGCCCAGCGCGAGCAGCGTCTTGACCGTGCTCTTGTCGGCCGGCACCGGGATCGGGTTCGTGGACAGCTGCAGCCCCGCGACTCCGGGGCCCGCGAAGTGGACGACACCGGGTCCGTAGCCGGCGCCGGGCACGACGAGGACGGCCGGACCGGCGAGCGCCGCGAACGGAAACGCCGGCCCGCGCGCGCCCCGCGCCTCCACGAGCCGGCACTGGGCGAGCTCGGGGACACCCGGCCGCCCGAGCTCGGCGTCGAGGCGGAGCCGCAGCTGGGCGCACAGCTTCACGATCAGCCGGGCGAAGACGGAGACGTCGACGCGCAAGGACAGCTTCAGCGGCCCCAGGCGGAGCTTGGCCCCGAGCGTGGCGGAGGCCCGCACGAGCACCTCGAGCGACGCCCGCAGATCGGCCTGCAGGTCCACCCGCGTGCGTCCGGCCGGGAGCGCGACCTCGAGACCCCAGCCCTGGAACGTGTACTGGCCGACCCGCCGGCTGCGCTGCTCGTCCACGCGCACGCTGGCCTGCGCCCGGGTGACGATCGCGAACGGCAGCCGCAGGCCGGGGACGAGCGAGCCGAGCGGGATGACGTCGGGGGGCAGCTTCATGGCCACGCGGGGCGCGATCCTCGGCACCGACACGCAGATCGTGGCCGTGCCCGTGGTCGGCGTCGGGGGCGGCGTCTCGCATCGCTTGCAGTCCTTGAGCGGGGCAAAGACGCGCACCAGCACGCCGCGGAAGTTGGGGTCCTCCTTCTGGTCCGGTCCGTACTGGCGCGCATGCTGCTCGCCGGTCCCGTAGAAGCCGTAGACGGCCGGCTGGGTGATTCCCGCGTTCTGGAACTCGCAGCGGATGGCGTGCAGCGCGTTGAAAGCCCGGTTCCGGGAGAGCGCGCTGTTGTGCAGACCGGAGGCGGTGCTCGACGTCTCGCCGTAGCTGAAGACCCGGATCGGCTCGCCCGTGTAGCGCCCTTCGCGGATACCCGCCTGCACGCGCCTGGTGAGGTCGATGATGATGTTCTTGTGCACCTGCTTCAGCTCGTGGCGGTCGACGTCGAACTCCGAGAGCTGGAACTCGAACACCTCGGCCCGCGGAACGAAGCGTAGATCGGAGACCCGGCCCCCGACGTGGGCCGGCCGCTTGTTGCGCTGGCCGTGCGGCCACGGCTTGCCGTCGAAGGTGGTGTCCCCGCAGGTCTTGGGGAACTGGTCGGGCGTCCGCATGATCTCGCTGTCGGCGAAACCGCTCGTGGTGAACGGCGACTCCCATTCCCCCTCGGCCTCCGAGCCGTCGGGGGCCAGGGCTTCCTGCCCATACTCCTGACCGTACTCGAGCGAGGACTCCGCCTCGGCGGGGGCGAACGGCGATCCCCATTCCGACTCTCCGGTCGGGTAGGAGGACTCTCCGAAGGCGCTCTCGCCCGCGGTCGTCTCGCTCGAGACCTCGAAGCTGTTCTCGGCCCAGGGGGACGTCATGACCGACCTCCCGTCGCCGTGCGCGGAACGAGCCGCGGCACCGTCAGCGGCTGACTGGCGGGGATGCGCAGCGGCTGGGCCGGTCCGGCCGTGACGACGTTGCCGACCGGGCGGTCCTTGACGCGCTCGCCGGTGGCCGACTGCCACAGGTCGACGATGCGGTTCATGGTGGTGGCGAGGGCGGTGCCCGGGATGTAGAGCGTGGCGGCGAGAGCCGGGTTGCCGAAGGCTCCCGCCTCGACGACGCGCAGCAGGATGGAGACGAGCTCCGCCAGCTCGAACAGCTCGCGCGAGCGGGGCGCCGGGTTCATGCCCACCTGGCGGGCGATCAGCGCGAGCCGGTCGGCCGCGCTCGTGGCCTGCGCATTGAGCGCCACCACGATCGGGGTGTCCGCAGACAGCGTCAGCTCGAACCAGCTCAGGAGCGTGACGCTCGCGAACTCTTCGCGCGCCAGGAACCCTCCGCGGCGGCGCATGTTCATCATGTCGCGCAGGCTGTCGCAGAGCAGGTGGAGGTAGGCGTCGTCGGTGGCGTTGGATCCGACCGCGTTGTTGCGGTTCTCGTAGCCGAGCCAGACCTGGCGCAGCAGCTCAGCCCACTTCTCGCGGAACGTCGTGTTCACGCCGTTGCCGGTGTGCTGCTTCCATTCCTGGCCGCTTCCGTTGGCGGCCCCGCGCGGACCGATGGGGTGCGCGAGGTCCATGCCGAACATCCGCCAATAGGCGTTGCGGCGTACCACTCGGGCCTCGGGCCGGAGCTGGCTCGTGACACCGGTGATCGAGTAGGCCGCCGGGTCGCGGAAGAACAGCTCCTCCGTGCCGCGCAGCCACTGGACCGCCTGGTTGCCCTGGATGTCCAGCGTTTCTCCCATGGCGGCGCGGCGGACCACCTCGGCGAAGATCTCCACGACACCCGTGTTCTCGAGCAGGTAGGCGTAGCTCAGGTGGTGCCACACCGGCGGCGTGACCAGGCCCGGACCGGCCAGGTTCGTGAAGGCCGCCGGGTTCGCGGGGCTGATGCCCGAGGGGCCGGCGAGCGAGACGTTGCCGGGCGGCGGGCTGTCCAGCGCCGGGATGATGTTGGGCGCGCCCAGGTACGGCGGCACGCCCGGCACGGGCGGCAGCGGGATGTTCGCGGGTCCCGCGCCCCACACTTCATCCAGCCAGCGGCTGAGCTGCGCCGGGTGGACCTCGAGGACGGCCGTGCGAGGCACCACCCCCCCGGCTTGAAAGACGTCGGCTAGTAGGTTGAACATTGTCCGCTCCCTTCCGTCGCTTTCCGAGGCACTTCGCCGCCGGTGACTCCGAGCACGGCATCGCGCTCGTCGAGGAACTCGATGCGCGCGATGCGGTCGTGGTCGCGAATGCAGTCGGGCAGGCAGATCCGGTCCGCGCCGCGCTCGACGTCCTGGGTCACGACCGACGACTCGAGGAAGATGCGCGCGCGCACGCTGCCGGCGGGCGGCTCCACCGCCACCACCCGCCCCTTGCGCACGACCCGCGGCGGGCCGGCCTGGAGACCCCGGATGCCCATCGTCTGCGCGGTGTTCCGGAAGCCGTCGACGACGACCCGCTGCTCGGGCGTCAGCTCGCGCAGCTCGGAGATGAGGCCGCCGCGCCGCTCCAACGCGGCGATGATCCGCTCGATCTGCTGGTGGGTGAGCCCGGCGTGTTGTATCGCCAGCTGGGCCAGCATGCGCTCGTCGCGCCCGCCGATCGCTTCCTCGCTGCGCTCGTGAACGGCTGCTTCGGGTTCCATACGAGTCCTCCTCGCTCTGCTTCTCATCTCACGCACTCTTGGCCAGGGCCGGCCCGCCCAGGGCGGCCAGCCACGCTTGCAGGCTGCGGCGATGCCCGGTCGCGCGCGCCGGATCGGCCGACGCCCGGGTCGTCAGCCACGTGAGGATCCGGATCGACTCGCGCCGCTGCAGGTACGTGGACGTTGTGAGCGACGCCCCCGCCTGCCTGACCAGCTGCGCGAGCGCGCGCGGAGACGCTCGGCGCGGGTCGAGGAGCGCCGTCAGCGGCCGCCCGCGGAACGCGCGCATCGGCGCCCGCGTGCAGGTTTCGACGATCCCGCCCATCGCGGCCATGCTCAGCCGGGCGAGACCCCCGCCGTCGCCGGGCGCCCGCTCCGGGCGGTGCCGCTCCAGCCAGGACGCGGCCACGCGGTCCCAGTCGCCGCGCCCGAACCAGCTCCGGCACAGCGCCACGTTGAACATCACGCGCACCCATGGGAACGGATGCGGGTCACCGGGGATGACGCGGAACACCGCCGCCGTCGTGCCGTCCACGACGTTCGCCAGCGCCGGCAGCGGCGCCCAACCGGCCAATGCGAACGCGTACACGTCGGCCGCGACCTCGTTGGCCCAGCTCTCCCACGTCTGCGCCAGCTCGGCGGACCGGCTCGCGAGCGCTGTCCGCAGCGCCTCGGCCAGCTCCGCGTTCCACCCGGTCTGATGGCCGACCTGGTGGCCGGTCTCGTGGAAGAGCGCGGTGGGATGGCAGGCGTTGTGTCGCGTGAGCTTGATCGCAGCGGCCGGCGACGGGTTCGCCCGGTCCCAGAGCCGTACGCCCGCCCGCAGGATGGAGGCCCCCAGGCCCTTGTCGAAATACACGAGCGCCGGCGGAGACTCGAGCCCCAGCGGCCGGAGGACGGCGTCCATGCTGTCCGCGGCCAGCGTATCCAGGCCGCGCAGGATCGCTGCCGTTTGCGGGTTGGCCCGGGTCCCGAGCGCGTCGCCGAAGAAATCCAGGACGGTCTCGAGCTGCAGATAGCGGGCACGCAGCCGCAGTACGCGCTCGCGGACCTCCGGAAGCGGCGCGTCGGCGCGGAAGCTCGCGTCCAGCGCGACCGCCTCCAGCGTCACCGCGTTCACGACCGAGCCAAGGCGCGCCCGCAGACCGGTGCGCAGGTACCCCTCGAGCCCGGCCCACGCCACCGGAGATGCGAGGGAGTCGAGGTCCTGCAGCGCCTCGATGGCGTGGCGCCAGTGCGCGATCTCGGAGGCGAGCTGCGCGCGCGCGGGCTCGAGCTCAGTCACGATGCCACCCGGGACGGATGGTCATGCTGGGTGCCGTGGGGTCGCCGGTGACGAGGGCCGCCTTGTCGGGGAAGCGGTACTCGAAGCTCAGCGTCACGCCCTTGGCGACGTCGCGGGCCGCCTGGCCCAGGGCCGCGGCCGACTCGGGCAGCTTCGCGCTCAGGACGCCGAGCATGGAGTCGGCCAGCTTCTCGGCCAGCCCCGCGGGCCGCTCCTGGGGGACCGGGGCTCCCGCCTTGGCCGACAGGTGCCGCGCGAGCCGCGCGGCGAGGCCGGTCCGGAACGCGGCGCCCAGCACGCTGCGGAGCTGCGCGATCACCTGGACGTGGGCCTTGCGGTCCAGCGCCGCCGCCGCCTCGTGCGACTCTCGCTCGCTCAAGCGCAGATGGACGCGCAGCACGGGCGAGGTCGCGCTGGCGTCGAGCCGCACGCTGAACCGGCTCGCGCGCCTGACGCGCAAGCCCGGCGCCGCGACCCGGAACAGCCGGCGCACCCGTCCGGGCATCCGCGAGCGCCTTCCGAGGCCGGGCTCGTTGACGAGCATCGAAGCGACTTCCGGCGTCAGCTCCTCGAACTCCGTCGCCGCCGCCGCTGCTTCGCCGGGGGTGGATCCGGCTTCGAACGCGGCCAGGTGCCCGAGCTGCGTCCCGGGCAGGGTCTCGTACAGGTGGACCTCCGACTGGACGGGCCAGACGCGGGCGCCGGCGTCCAGCAGCCGCCGCTCGAGCGTGTCGCCGGCGGGGAACTGGATCGCCCGGGCCACCGGCCGCGAGATCGGCACCTGGAAGACGTGGGTGAACTTCTTGTAGCGGTAGCAGGGGCGCGTCACGCGCGGCATGTAGACCCAGACCCCCCGGTCCTGGGCCGTCTCCACCGCCGGCAGCGTCCGCGCGACGAGCGCCCGCGGGACGTGCCGGGCGACCGCTTCCGCGAACGCCTCCTGCGTCTCGCTCTCGAGGCGGAGCGGGTCCGCGAACGACTCCGCGGGCAGCTCCGCCAGGGTACGGATCGTGTCCTCGAGCGTCGCCACCATCGCCTCGCTGCCGAGCGCGGACGCGCCGCCCGAAGACTCGGCCTCGAGCGACAGCATCCGCAGCCCCACGTCGACGATGGGGCGCGCGAGCGCCTGGGCGGCCTGCGGGCCGATGTGGCCCTTGATCAGGCCCGCCAGCTTGTCCGCGAGGAAGCGGACGACCTTGTCGCGGCCGATGATCCCGAGCCCGATCCGGATGATCGGGAGCGCCGCCATCACCACGGGGATGAACTGCTCCACCTCCGCGACCGGGCTCACGCCGGGGTTGGCCGCCTCGAGCTTTTGGGCGAGGCGCGCCCGCGCCGCGTCGAGCTCGGCCACCGGCTCGCGCGGCGAGGCCTGCGACTCCGCCTCGGACTCCGCCAAAAGCTCCGCCACCCTCGCCTCGGTCGGGGCCAGGAGCGACTCGGCGAGGCGTGCGTCGAACGCCTCCGTGATTTCGGCGAGCGCGACCGGCCCGGTCTGGGGCGCCTCGGACTCGCGCGCGCCGAAGAGCTTGCCCGCCAGGTCGCGGGCCAGCGGCCGCACCGATTCCGGCAGGCGGTTCAAGGCCATCTGGAGCACGCGCTTCAGCAAGGGCGCCACCAGCTTGCGCAGGGCGGCGAAGATCCGGCCCACGGGCAGGATCTTGCCGACGGCGGCGATGCCCTTCTTGGCGATGTTCACCGCACCCTTGACCAGGCCTTTCGCCTTCTTGACCAGCCGGCGCAGGAACTGCTCGGTGGCGAGCGGGAGCGGGCCCGCCTCGGCGATCAGCCGGTCCCCTTCCGCCTCGAACTCCGCCAGGTTCACGGCGTCGATCGGACGATCGGAGTAGCGCTCGGCGAGCTGCTCCAGGAGCCGGTCGGCCTCGGAGGCGACGCTCTCCAGCCAGGCCTCGACTTCCTGGGCCCCCAGTGCGGGCGCTTCCCCTTCCGACGACCACGACGCGGTCGAAGCGAGATGCCGGGCCGCAGCCTCGTCCACGAGGGCCTGGATCGCCTCGTCGAACGCCTCGTCCTCGAGCTCGCCGATCAGGCTCTCGAACGCGAGCGATTGGATGCCCGCTTCGTCGGTCGTGGCCATCGCCTCCGCGAAGGGCGACTCGAGGGCTCCCGCGTACGCCTCGAGTGCGCCGGCCTCGCTGTCTTCACCCTCGCTGCCGAGCGTGGCCGCTCCGAACGGCGAATGGTAGGCCTCGTTGTCCGTGGTGCGTTCGCTCTCGAACGTCGAAGCGACTTGGGAAGCCATCGGACATCCTCCTCGCGTGATACCGCCACGAGCCCGCGATCCACCGACTCCGCCCCGTGGATCAGGAGGCCGTCAATGCCTGCCTAGTGACGCTCGCGGCGGCGGCGTTTCGCGTCGGGGCGGGAAAGTCGCACATGCCCCAATCAGCACCGTGTGGGGCCTCATCAGGCATCACTCACGGGCCGTCTGACGGCTCCAGAACGGATCATTCGCTCGGTCCATCACGCGGCCTCGCGAATGATCCGAGCTCTAGGTCTCGAGCGTGAGGATCAGGTACAGGCCCACCGCTCCGAAGATCAGGTTCGGGGCCCAGGCGGCGAGCGCCGGATGCAGCAGCGCGTTGTTGCCGAGGGCTTCGAAGATGCCGAGCACGGCCCAGTAGACGATCGCGATCACGATCGCGATGCCGATGCCGTAGAGGGCGCCGCGCCGGGCGACGACGAACGAGAACGGCACCGCCAGGAGCGTCATCACGAGGCCGACCATCGGGAAGGCCAGCTTGCGATAGAGCTGCACGCGCAGGCGCGCCACGTCGAAGCCGCGCGACTCGAGCGAGCGGATGTAGAGGCCGAGCTCGGCGAAGCCCATCGTGTCGGAGGGCTTCTCCTCGCGCTTGAAGTAGGCCGGCCGCTCGATCTCGCCG
>Ga0299906_10001886_pt1 | contig 17721 bp, 17 predicted proteins | sample RVTome_14_FD_200259 | JGI IMG/M metagenome (GOLD analysis project Ga0299906, IMG submission 200259) | Soil microbial communities from uranium-contaminated site in the Upper Colorado River Basin, Wyoming, United States - RVT145D125 (version 2) ...
TGCGCGACGGGGACAGCTACGTGCTGAACGGCGAGAAGATGTGGATCAGCCTCGCCGATGTGGCCGACAACTTCCTGGTGTTCGCGTGGACGGACCAGGAGAAGAAGCGCCGCCGGGACCACAACGGGCTCAGCGCGTTCATCGTGGAGCGCAGCTTCCGGGGCTTCAGCTCCTTCACCATCAAGGAGAAGTGGGGCATCCTCGCCGGCAACACCGGTGGCTTCTCGATGTCCGACGTCCGGGTGCCGGCGGCGAACCGGGTCGGGGAGGAGGGCGAGGGTTTCAAGGTGGCGATGTTCGCCCTCGAGAACGGGCGCTACACCGTGGCGGCGGGCGCCACGGGCCTGATCCGCGCGTGTCTCGACGCCTCGGTGGCCTACGCCAAGGGTCGCAGCACCTTCGGCGTGCCCATCGGGGAGCACCAGCTGGTCAAGGAGATGATCGCCGAGATGGTCTCGGACTACGATGCGGCGCGACTGCTCTGGCTGCGCGCCGGGGACATGAAGAACCGGGGGATGCGTTCCACCCGCGAGACGGCTCTCGCGAAGTGGTTTGCCACGGTCAAGAGCGAGCGGGCCGCCTCGGACGCGGTACAGGTCCACGGCGCCCACGGCTACTCCGACGAGTTCCCCGTCGGGCGCTTCTACCGCAACGCGAAGGGGGCGGTCATCTACGAGGGCACCCGCGAGATTCACAAGCTCATCCAGGCCGACTACGCCCTCGGCTACCGCACCGATAAGCCCCGCCGTGTCGAGCTGCCGCCGTACCGAGCCGAGTAAACCCCCCTTCCAACGCGGGTTCCCGCTTCCCGGAGCTGCCGGCCGGCTGTCCTCGGTGAGCGACAGCAGGGCCCACAAACTGTAGAGGTGCCCGACCTCGGGAGCCCCACATCTTGGGGTCGATCCAGCGTGGCTCTCGTGATCGCAATCACGCCCTCAAGCCTTAGCTGTCGATAAGTTACTGGCACTTGGATGACTTTTTCCTTGACAGCCTCATACCTTCCTGCTAGCTTCACAAAGCACTTTAACTCTGATTTGTAAATGTGTATCCATCCACGGTTCAGTTCGGAAGCTGACCTCAGAAGCGGCGGTCCTTTGCACGTAGTGGTGAACTAGCGTGGCGCTATTCAGCTTCGGCAAGAAGAGGAGCCTCGTGGGCGTCGACATCGGTTCGTCCGCCGTCAAGGCGGTCGAGCTGAAGCCCGCAGGCAAGGGCGGGATGGATTTCCAGCTGGTCAACATCGGGATCGAGGCCCTGACCCCGGAGGCGATCGTCGACGGGGCGATCATGGACTCGGGTGCCGTCATCGACGCGATCCAGCGGCTCTTCTCCACTCAGAAGATCAAGACCCCGGACGTCGCCACGAGCGTCTCCGGCAACGCCGTGATCGTCAAGAAGATCAGCCTGCCTCAGATGAGCGAGGAGGAGCTGGCCGAGTCGATCCACTGGGAGGCGGAGCAGTACATCCCCTTCGACATCCAGGACGTGGCGATCGACTACGAGGTCCTGGAGGACGGCGAGGGCGGCAACATGGACGTGCTGCTCGTTGCCGTGAAGAAGGACAAGATCAGCGACTACACCTCCGCCATCAGCCAGGCCGGCCGGGTGCCCCAGGTCGTCGACGTCGACGTCTTCGCCCTGCAGAACTGCTACGAGATCAACTACGGCCTCGACCCCGGGCGCGTCACCGCGCTGCTCAACATCGGGGCGTCCATCATGAACATCAACATGCTCCGCGGCGGCTCCACGATCTTCAACCGCGACATCGCCGTCGGCGGCAACCAGTACACCGACGCCATCCAGAAGGACCTGAACCTCTCCTTCGACCAGGCCGAGGCGCTCAAGCGCGGGGCCCAGGTCGACGGAGCGGGCCCGGAGAGCCTCGACCCGATCCTGCAGACGGTCTCAGAGAACATCGCCATGGAGATCCAGAAGACCTTCGACTTCTTCAAGGCGACGAGCTCGGAGGACCGGGTCGACCAGATCTACCTCTCCGGGGGAACGTCTCGCGTCTATGGCCTGCCGGACCTGCTCGCCGAGCGCCTCGACACGCCGGTCGAGATCATGAACCCCTTCAACGCGGTGACCTACAACCCGAAGGACTTCGATCCCGACTTCATCGAGGAGGTCGGTCCCTCGGCGGCGATCGCGGTGGGCCTGGCGGCGCGACAGGTGGGTGACCGATGATTCGCATCAACCTGCTCGCCGGGGAGCGGACCCCCCAGAAGACGAAGAAGGCCGCGCCGGGGGAGCCCGGGGCGGTCCAGCTCTATCTGTTCCTCGCCGTCTTCGTCCTGGGCTCGATCGCGGCCTGCGTCTTCGGCTGGCTCTACATGTCGGCGAGGATCAGGACACTCGACTCCCAGATCCAGGTTGCCCAGGCCCGCAAGGCGGAGCTCGAGGTCATCGCCAAGCAGGTCGCCGAGTTCGAGCGCCAGGAGAAGCTCCTCGAGGCCAAGCTGAAGACGATTCGCGAGCTCAAGGCCCTGCAGAAGAGCGCGGTCCGCCTCGTCGACGAGATCTCGACGGCGCTGCCGGAGTTCGTCTGGCTCGAACAGATGGACCAGACCGGGTCCGGGCTGAAGTTCACCGGTAAGACCAACAACTTCAACGCGATAGCAGAGTTCATCGAGAAGCTCCAGGACGCCCCGCACCCCGCCCGCTCCGACGGCACGCAGCCCAGCTGCGACCCGGGGCAGGCCGCGGGGTGCTGGTTCCCGTCGGTCACCCTGGGCACGAGCACCGACCGGGACAGGATCATCACCTTCACCCTCGACGCGTCCTTCCAACCGCCGCCGCCCGAGACGCCACCTGCCGCGCAGCAACCCGCGGCTGCCCCGGCGCCGGCGGCTGGGAACTGAGGAGGGGGAGAGCCAATGGCTGGAGAGAGCCCTCTCGCACCGCTGATCAGGCTGCCGCTGGCAGGCCAGCTAGGCGTCTCGATCGGCATGGCCGCGGCCATCCTCGGAGGCTTCTGGTACCTCTACTACTCGGGCAAGTCCGCGGAGGCCGAGGCGAAGGATGCGCAGCTCGCGAAGCTGCAGCAGGAGATCCGGAACCTCGAGGCGACCGCCGCCCGCCTGGACGAGTTCAGACGCCGGGTCGAGCTGAGGCGGGCGCAGCTCGAGAAGCTGAAGCAGGTGCTGCCGTCACAGCGTCAGACCCCCGACCTGATCCGCAAGGTCAACAGCATGGCCTCGGAGTCGAGCCTGACGATCGTCCGGTTCAACCCCCGGGCGACGGTGCCGCGCGAGTTCCACGACGAGTGGCCGATCGACATGACCGTCGAGGGCACCTACCACAACCTCGGGATGTTCTTCGACCGGGTGAGCCGCCTCTCGCGGCTGGTCAACATGATGGACGTCAAGATCCGCGCGCAGCGCGCGCCGACCGCGACCAGGACGATCACGGCGACCTGCGTGGCCACTACCTACGTGTTCAAGGACGAGGCCGCAACCGCACAGGCCGCTGCCGCAACCGCACAGGCCGCGCAGCGTGGCGGAGGGGGCAGGTGATGGACCGCTACAGCCCGATTCTCCTGCCCCTCGCCCTGGCGGCGTTGGGGCTCCACGCGCCCGCCGCCCTCGCCCAGACTCCGCCGGGGGGCTTCGAGGAGAGCCAGGCTTCGCCGGCACCCGAGGGAGTTCCCGCCATCGACGGCAGCAGCGTCGACGCGGAGGCCGACGAGGTCATCCGGGAGATCCTCGAGCCCGGGCAGTACGAATACAGCCCGCTGGGTCGGCGCGACCCATTCGTCAGCCTGCTGGCGAACGTCTCTCCCGACGGTGGGCCGAACGCGCGGCCTCCCGGGATGCCGGGCTTCCTGGTGTCCGAGGTGACGCTGAAGGGCATCGTCCTGAGCCGCGGCGAGTTCGTCGCGCTGCTCGAGGCGACCGACGGCAACTCGTACTTCGCACGCGTCGGCCAGGAGTTCTACGACGGTGCACTGATCGCCATGGATGAAAACAATGCGACGTTCAGCCAGCAAGTGAGGGATCCACTCTCGTCGGTGCGCAGCCGCGAGGTGACGAAGTCCCTCCACGGCCCTGAGGAGGCGAGGTGATGAGACCTGATCTCCGGCGTGCACTCCCACATGCGCTGCTCGCGCTATGTGCGATTGCGGCCGCCCTGCCGGCGACGGCGCAGGAAGGTGCGCCCCCTGCCATCTCGGACATCAGGCAGGAGACCACCGAGCTGTCCACCCGGCTGATCGTGGAATGCCAGGGACCGATCGCCTACACGTACTACAGCCCCGATCCCCTGACCCTGGTGGTGGACATCCCCGGCGTGGATGCCTCCCAGCTGCCGTCCCGGGTCGAGGTGGGGACCCGGGAGGTCGAGTCGCTCAGGATCACCCAGATGGCGCGCGCCGACGGACGCAGCCTCGCGCGGCTGGAGGTGCGCCTGGCCAGCCTCGTGCCCTACCAGATCTTCTCCAAGGACCGGCAGCTCCACCTGCTCTTCGAGCGTGGCGGCTCCGGGGCCGAGGCGGCGCCCCCGGGCGCTCCGACTGCCGCACCTCTCCCGGTGGAAGCCGAGGAGCCCGCTTTCGTCGAGGAGGCGCCGCGGCCACCCGCTCCCGTCCGCCAGGCCCCTGCGCCCCGGAGCACTCCGACCGCCCCGGCGTCGCGGCTGCTCGGTGTCTCGCACAGCGTCCGGGGCGGCAGCCTCACGGTCTCCGTGGAGGCCGACGGCGCCCTCGACTACCAGGACTTCTTCCTCCCCAACCCGGACCGGCTCGTCTTCGACTTCATGGGGGTGTCGGCCTCGCTGCCCTCCGGCCGCGTCTCGATCGGGGCGGAGCCCGTGAGACAGGTCCGGGTGGCGCAGTTCAGCGCGGACAGCCCGAAGGTCGCGCGCATGGTGCTGGACCTCGCGGAGCGCTCTCCGTACCAGGTCGTGCCCACGGCCTCCGGACTCCAGGTCGTCTTCGGCGAAGGCGCCGCCCCCGACCCGGCACCGATGGCGGCGATGAGGCCCGCCCAGGCGGAGCCCGCGCCCGTGGACCCGTACGCGATCGAGCCGATGGGCTCGGGGATACAGCTCGCCAGGGATCTGGATCCGCAGCTCCCGATGCCGGCGCTGCAGGAGCCCGCTCTGCCCCCGGACGCCCCGAAGGTGATCGTGGCCGAGGGCTCCGACGACCCGAAGTGGACCGGACACCCGATCAGCCTCGACTTCAAGGACGGCGACCTCCAGGACATCTTCCGGCTCTTCGCCGACATCACCGGCCTCAACGTCGTCATCAACCCCGGGGTGAGCGGTCGCGTGACCCTGGTCCTCAAGGAGGTCCCCTGGGACCAGGCCCTCGACCTGATCCTGAAGGTGAACAACCTGGGCTACGTGATCGAGGACAACGTGCTGCGGATCGCCACCCTCGCCGACCTCCAGCGGGAGGAGTCCGAGCGGCGCAAGCTCGCCGAGGAGCGGGCCCTGGCCGGCGACCTGGAGACGCAGCAGTTCCGCCTCTCCTACGCCAAGGGCGGGGACCTTCAGCCCACCCTGGAGAAGGTCGCCCTCTCGGCCCGGGGCACCATCACGCTGGACGCCCGCACGAACACCATGATCATCAGCGACCTCCCGGCCAACATCGCCCAGGCCCGTGAGCTGATCGCCGACCTCGACACATCGACGCCGCAGGTGGAGATCGAGTCCCGGATCGTCGTCACGACGCGCAACTTCACCCGCGACATCGGGATCCAGTGGGGCTTCTCCAGCCGGCAGATCCCACCGCTGGGGAACACCACGAATCGGGCCTTCCCGAACTCGATCATCATCAACGGCCAGGGGGTCCCGAGCCTGGGCGGCCTTTCGGCCGACCAGCTCGCCCTCGGCACGGACGCGGGAATCGGGACCGAGGGCCGGGGATACGCGGTGAACCTGCCCGCATCGGGGTTCACCTCTGCCCTGGGAGTGTCACTCGGGAACATCATCGGCAGCTTCAACCTCGACGCCGCCCTGACCGCTCTCGAGCGACAGGGTCGCGGCCGCCTGCTCAGCTCCCCGAAGGTCACCACGCAGAACAACCAGAGCGCCGAGATCAAGCAGGGCGTGCAGATCCCGATCCAGACCGTGGCGAACAACACGGTCACCGTTCAGTTCCAGGACGCGGTGCTCACGCTGGAGGTCACTCCGCAGATCACGGCCGAGGGCACGGTGATCCTGGACGTGGAGGTCGAGAACAACTCGGCCGACTTCGCGAACCTCGTCCAGGGGATCCCGCCGATCCTCACGCAGTCGGCGAGCACGAACGTGCTCGTGGCCGACGGCGACACGGCGGTCATCGGCGGCATCTACCAGAGTCAGGAGCAGACGACGCGGAACCGGGTCCCGTTCTTCAGCAAGATCCCCATCCTGGGCCTGCTGTTCCGGAACGACTTCGTCACGACCCAGAACAACGAGCTTCTGATCTTCATCACGCCGCGCATCATCAAGAGGTAACGGAGCCTTGAGAGCGACCCATGATGACGGCGCAAGGTACCTCCTCACAGGGAGCAGAGCAATGAAGAGACTCGCCGCGATCAGCGCGATCCTGGCCACGGCATTGGGTGCCTGGGGCTGCACCCCGCAGTTCGCCCAGGACAGCACGGCGCCCGTCCTCCTCCGGATCGTCACGATCAACGGTGGAGCCCCGCTCAGCTCCGACGTGAGCCTGGACGGAGTCGTGACTGCCGACACGGTCCTCGTCAGCGTGGCGAACCGCGCGAAGAACCGGGCTGTCACCGTGCCCCAGGTCGACATGGCGATCTTTATGCGCAGCTACAGCGTCCGCTACTTCCGCAGTGACGGCCGCGGCGAGGTCGGTGTGGACGTGCCGATCCCGATCTCCGGCCCCGCCCTAGGGGTCGTCGACGTATCGGACGGAGGAGACATCCTCGACGTGCCGGTGGAGGTGGTGCGCGCGCAGCAGAAGCTCGAGCCGCCGCTCCGGAACCTCCAGGGCGCCGTACCGGGCCAGCTGGGTGGGAACACCATCATCCTTACCGTGATCGCGGAGATCTGCCTGTTCGGCGAGACCACCGTCGGGCAGGTCGTGTCGGACTGCAGCAACCTCCAGATCGACTTCGCGGACTTCGCGGGCGCTCAGTGAGGCGCGGGCAGCGAGGCAGGAGAGCAAGGGACATGAAGACTCTCGCAGCAGGCTCATTGGCCAGAGGTCGCTCGGCGCTACTGGCCGTCGCGGTGCTGCTCCTGGTGGGACTGCACGGGTGCGACAGCCTCCCACCGCAGTCGATCCCGGGTTTCAGCGGACCGTCCGAGCTGTCGCTGTCGCTGAACCTCCGGGCGGAGCCCGACTTCGTCGTGGCCAATAACGGTGACGCCGAGGACAATGGCCGCGCTGTGGTGACTGCGACGCTCCGCGACGCGAATGGATCCGGGATTCAGGGTCGGCGGATCATCTTCGACGTCCTCAACACCGAAGGCCTGCCAGCGGATCAGGGCGAGCTGCGCACCCAGCCGACCTTGGACAAGCCGAACGGGGATAAGAGTGAGGAGGCCGTGACCGACGGGGGAGGCAACGCCCGACTCGTCTATTGGTCACCGGCCCGCACCGATTTCACGGCCGACGGGCGCGTCCTGATCGGCGCTCGCCCCGAGGGGACCGACGCCAATGGCGCCATCTACCGGACCGTGGCCATCGAGGTGAGGAATCCCGAGCCGCGGCTCTTCCCGCAGGATCCGGGCAACACGGCGCCGCTCTGCGACTTCGCCGTGCAGCCCTTCCCGGGGCCGGAGAACGGAGCGTACCCGGTATTCTTCCAGGTTCTCTTCCAGACGCTGGCCTCGGACTCCGACGGCTTCATCGTCAGGTACAATTGGGACTTCGGGGATGAGGCCGTGGACGACCAGCCCGATGTGAACCACGCATGGAGCGCTGCAGGATTCTACACGGTCACCCACACGGTGACGGATGACGACGGAGCCCAGACGTTCTGCACGTTCCCGATCACCATTAACTAGACGCTCGCGGCGGACGCGGGCGGAGAGTCCCAGGCTCGCCACGGGCGAGCCTGGGACTCCGTGTCTGTAGAGGTACCGTGGGGAGGATCGAGGAGCTACAGGCACGGATCGAGCGCGAGCCCCGCTCCCGACTTTTCGCCCAGCTCGCCGAGGAGCTCCGGAAGGCGGGGCAGCTCGAGGAGGCGGTGCGGGTCTGCCGCCAGGGGCTGACGCACCATCCCAGCTACGCCCTGGCGCGGATCACGCTGGCCCGGGCGCTGCTGGACAACGGGAACGCGCGGGGCGCCCGGCAGGAGCTCGAGCGGGTGCTCTCGGCGACGCCGGAGAACATTCTCGCGGGCCGGCTGCTCGGAGAATGCCTGGAGGGCCTGGGGCAGCACGCCGCGGCCCGGGTGCAGTATGAGAAGACGCTGGCCGTGGCACCGGGGGACCCGCAGCTCACGGAACGGCTGAGAGCGCTGGAAGGGGCTTCCGCTCAGGCTCCGGACCCGGTGGCTCCGGGAGAGCAGTCGTCCCCGTTCACGATTCCGTTTCGCGAGCGGCAGCCGGACGTCGAGACGGCGCCGCTCTCCCCCCGGGAGCTTCGAGCCGGAATCGCGACGCGCAGCGCCGGCGCGGCCCCTCCGGGAGCCGACCCGCCTCGAACGCCCGGGGCGGACGCCGCGAGGGCCGGGGAGCCCGCCGCCCCGGGTCGCGCGCCAGGCGCCCTCGTAGGCACGCCGGACCCCGAGCACCCTCGGCCCGAGCCCGCTCCCAGAGCCGAGCCGCTGGCGCCGCCGGCGCCTGACCCCGCGCCGGCGGAGGCATACTCGCACACCCTCCCCGTGGGTACCCCGCGGCCGGAGCTGGAGTCGCTCTCGCAGGAGACGTCTGCGCGGCCGTACCGTGCGGAGGCGTTGCGCCAGGCCGCCGCGCGAGTGGAGGCCGACGCCACCGGCGAGGGAGAGATCGTCTCGGCGACGCTCGCCGAGCTCTACCTCCGCCAGGGATTCCCCGACAAGGCCGTCGAGGTGTACCGCCAGCTCGCGGCCAAGGATCCAGGCAACCCCGAGGTACGGCGGAGGCTGGACGAGCTCGCGGGGCCGCGCCCGGCCCTGGCCCGCGCGAACGACGGGCCGGTTGATCCGCCGCTCGACGCGGTGGACAGGCTCGAGAGCTTCCTGGCGGCGGTACGGAGGAACCGGCGGTGAGCCCATTCAAGATCGCCCTCGATGCCATCGCCGGGCGCGTCCCCCAGACGCGGATCGCCATCGTGATGGGGGTCGACGGCATCCCGGTGGAGAAGCTGGTCCGCGGCGACTTCGCGCAGCTCGAGACGATCGCGGCCGAGTACACGACCCTCCTCCGGGCGAGCGTGTCGGCCGCGGCGGACACCGGGCTCGGGGAGCTGACGGAGCTGGCGGTCATGACGGATCGCATGGTGACCCTGCTGATGGGCATCACCCCTGAGTACTTCCTGTTCGCCGCCTTCGAGCCGGACGCCCTGGTCGGGCGCGCCCGTTTCGCGATGCGGCTGGCCTGCTTCGAGCTGAAGCGGGAGCTGGAGTAGGCCCGACCGTCGTCTCCGGCGCCTTGACACGGCTGCGGCGGAAGTCCAATATCACCCCCCTCGTCTCGGGTTCACGGGTATCGACACGCGTCCTGCTCAAGGAGGCGAGCGCCGAATGCTGGGAGCGTCAACTTGAACCTGGAAGAGCTGAAGGAGATCCTCCGGATCCTCGAGGCGGGTGATTTCCAGGAGGTCGAGCTCGAGCGGGACGGCCTGAAGCTGCGGGTCGTGAAGGGCCGCCGCAGCGAGAGCGGCGCATCCGAGCCTCCCGCCCTTCCGGCCGGCCCGCCTGCGCCGTCGCTGCCCGCGGCCAGCTCGGCGAGCCAGGGCGAGCCGGCGGGTGCGCCCGAGGAACCCGAGGAAGCGGGGCTCGCCCGCCTCACCAGCCCGATCGTCGGCACCTTCTTCCGCGGGTCGGACCCGAACGCCTCGCCCTTCGTGAGCGTCGGCGACCGGGTGAAGGTCGGTCAGGTGCTCTGCATCATCGAGGCGATGAAGCTGATGAACGAGATCGAGTCCGAGGTCGTGGGGGAGGTCGTGAAGATCCATGTCGACAACGGGCACCCGGTGCAGTACGGCGACGCGCTCTTCTCCCTGAGGGTTTCCTGAGCCGGGGAGGGACCCCGGCGGCGGAGGGAAGACCCCCTTTCTCCAAGATCCTCGTAGCGAACCGGGGCGAGATCGCGCTTCGGGTCATCTGGGCGTGCCGCGAGCTGGGCATCCAGACGGTGGCGGTCTACTCCGACGCCGATCGCCACAGCCTTCACGTCCGCTTCGCGGATCAGGCCGTCTGCATCGGCCCGCCGCGGAGCGTCGACTCCTACCTGAACATCCCCGCCATCATCAGCGCCGCCGAGATCACCGGCGCCGACGCGATCCACCCCGGTTACGGCTTCCTGTCCGAGTCGAGCTACCTCGCGGAGATCTGCGAGGCCTGCCGGATCACGTTCATCGGCCCCGGCCCCAGGGCAATCCGACTCATGGGAGACAAGAGCCGGGCCAAGCAGGCGATGCAGAGAGCGGGTGTCCCCATCATTCCGGGCTCGGAGGGTGTGCTCGAGAGCGAGGAAGAGGCGATGGCGGCCGCGAGCCGGATCGGCGTGCCCCTGATGCTCAAGGCCTCGGCCGGCGGCGGCGGACGGGGCATGCGCGTCGTGCGCTCGCTGGGGGACCTGACCGGCGCCTTCCGGGCCGCCCAGGCCGAGGCCGCGGCGGCCTTCGGCGTGCCCGACGTCTACATGGAGCGCTACATCGAGGCGCCGCGTCACGTCGAGATCCAGGTCGTGGCCGACGCCCGGGGCACGGTCGTCCACCTCGGCGAGCGGGAGTGCTCGATCCAGCGGCGCCACCAGAAGCTCATCGAGGAATGCCCCGGGCTGGGGATCGCCGAGAAGCTGAGGCGGCGCATGGGCCGGGCCGCCGTCGAGGCCGCCGCCTCGGTCGGCTATCAGAACGCCGGGACCGTCGAGTTCCTCCTCGACGACCAGGAGCGCTTCTACTTCATGGAGATGAACACGCGGATCCAGGTCGAGCACGGAGTCACGGAGCTCGTCACGGCCACCGATCTCGTCAAGGAGCAGATCCGGATCGCGGCCGGCCAAGCGCTGTCCTTCTCCCAGCGCGACGTGGTCATGCGGGGGCACGCCATCGAGTGCCGGGTCAACGCCGAGGACCCGGTCACCCACGTTCCCTCTCCCGGAACCATCCGGGCCTTTCACGCGCCGGGTGGACCGGGGGTCAGGGTGGACACCTTCGCCCACGAGGGGTGCGAGATCTCGCCCTACTACGACAGCCTGGTCGCGAAGCTGATGGTCCACGCCCCCACCCGGCACGAAGCGATCGCCCGCATGCGGCGGGCTCTGGACACGTTCGTGATAGAGGGCATACGGACGACCATTCCGCTGCACCGACGGATCATGGACGACCCGGACTTCGTCGCCGGACGCGTGGACACCCGGTTCATGGAGAGGCTCCAGCCGCGGAGAGAACGCGCCTCTTGAGCCCGGGCCCGGTGCTGCCCGAGCGCCCCTTCCTCTACCCGATCCTCGATTCGGCGACCCTCGGCCGGGTGCGCCCCGCCAGGCTGGTCGGGACGCTCGCGGCCGCCGGGGTGCGCCTGGTGCAACTCCGAGCGAAGCTGTGTCCGGACGCCGAGCTGCTCGCTCTGGCCATCGAGACCTGCCAGGCCGCACGGGAGGTCGGCGTGTCCGTGATCGTCGACGACAGGCCCGACGTCGCGCTCCTGTGCGGCGCGGCGGGGGTGCACCTGGGCCAGACCGACCTGCCCGCCGCCCGGGTGCGGGAGCTGCTCCCCGGCGCGCTCATCGGCGTTTCGACCCACGACCTGCGTCAGCTCGACGCTGCGGTGCAACCCGCAGTCGACTACGTGGCCATCGGACCGATCTTCCCCACGGCGACGAAGCGGGACCCGGACCCGGTGGTAGGCCTGGACACGCTCCGCCGCGCCCGGGCCGCGTGCCCTCATCCCCTCGTCGCGATCGGGGGGATCTCCCGGGCGAACGCGGCGGAGGTGCTCGCGGCCGGAGCCGACGGCCTGGCGGTGATCTCCGACCTGTTCCGCGCGCCGGACCTCGCAGCAGCCGCGGCCGGGTACCGCGAGATCCTGGAGGCCGCCTCGCATGGGGTATGATCCGCCGCCGTGACCGCCCGGATTCTCGACGGCACGGCGACGGCCCGGAGCATCCGGCAGGAGCTCCAGGAGGAGGTCGGGCGTCTGACCGCCCGGGGCATCAGGCCCGGTCTCGGCGTGGTGCTCGCCGGGGAGGACCCGGCGTCGGCCGTCTACGTCAGGAGCAAGGTCCGGGCCTGCGCGGAGCTGGGCCTTCACCACGAGACGGCGCGTCTCCCCGCCACCGCGACCACCCAGGACGTGTCGGCCCGCATCGACGACTACAACCGGCGAGAGGAGATCCACGGGATCCTGGTGCAGTTGCCGCTCCCCCCCGGGGTGGACGTCGACCAGGCCCTGGCCCGGGTCGACCCCGGCAAGGACGTCGACGGGTTCCATCCGGCCAACGTGGGGCTCCTGGTCCGGAACCGCCCGCGCTTCGTCCCCTGCACCCCCGCCGGGATCGTGGAGCTGCTCGAGCGCCACGGAATCCCCGTGGCGGGCCGGCACGCCGTGGTCGTGGGGCGCAGCGACATCGTCGGCAAGCCGATGGCCCTGCTGCTGCTCCACGCCCACGCGACGGTGACGATCTGCCACTCCAGGACGCCCGACCTCGCCGCCGTCACACGCCGTGCGGACGTGCTCGTCGCAGCGGTGGGCCGGCCAGGGCTCGTCACCGCCGACCACGTCAAGCCGGGCGCGGCCGTGATCGACGTGGGGATGAACCGCATCGAGGACCCCGCGCTCGCCCGTGCGCTGCTCGACCAGGAGCGCCTGGCCCGCTTCGCGGACCGGGGGCACGCCCTCGTCGGTGACGTCTGCTACCCCGCGGTGCGGGAGGTCGCCGGCCACCTGACGCCGGTCCCCGGGGGGGTCGGGCCTCTCACGATCGCGATGCTGCTCCGGAACACCGTGCGGGCTGCCGCCGGAGCCGTGTGAGGGAGGAGGCGGGCGCGCCCGCTCGGCCCGGCGCGCCGCTCCGCGTCGGGCTGACCGGCGGCATCGCCTGTGGGAAATCCCGGGTGCTGCGCACCCTCGCCGCCCGGGGCTGCGCCACCCTCGATCTGGACGAGGTGAGCCGGACGGTCATGGCTCCTGGCGGCGCCGCCTTCGCGGGCGTCGTCGACCTCTTCGGGTCGGGCGTCCTCGACGCCGGGGGCGCGATCGACCGCCGCCGGCTCGCGGAGCGGGTCTTCTCGGACAGGGCGGCCCGAAGCCGTCTCGAGACCGTCGTCCATCCCGAGATTCGCAATGAGGAGAGCCGTCGGGTGCTCGAGGCGTCCCGCGGCGCCGCTTCGGAGAGCGTCTTCGTCAGCGACGGAGCGCTGCTCGTCGAGACCGGCTCGCACCTGCGCTACGACCGGCTGGTGGTCGTGCACACGACGCCGGAGCGGCAGGTGGCTCGCCTGCTGGCCCGGGACGGCCTGGAGGAGTCGGCGGCTCGCGCCCGGATCGAGGCGCAGATGCCGGCTCCCGAGAAGGCTCGCTTCGGGCACCACCGCGTCGAGACCAGCGGCACGCTCCGGGAGACCGATGCCGAGGCCGAGGCCCTGGCCTCGCTCCTGCTGGAGGAGGCGTCCCGACCGGTACGTCCGCTCGGCACTGCCGCCCGCCGGCTCGCCGGCTGCGCGCGGGCCGCGGCCGCGGACGGCCTGGCGGCGGCACTGTCGGAGGAGCTCGGTGCCGGCCGCCACGTCGACCTGCGGCGGCTCTCGGAGCGGGCGCGCGGCTCACCGCAGCCGGAGTGGTTCCTTGGAGCGCCCGTGGACGGAGCGGGGGCCGACCTCGGGCCGCTCGTGGCGCTCTGGTCCCTGGGCCTGCGCGGGGACGACGACGACTACCTCGTCGGCGCCGCCTACGCCGTCGGCCGCGCCCTGGGCCTCCCCCCGGACGTCCACGCGGACCTCTGTCTCGCGGCCCTCACCGCGGCCCGGCTGGCGCTGGGCGCGCCGAACCTCGAGACGGCCCTCCCCGTTCTCCGCGACCGCGCTCGCCACTGGGCCGGATCCGGCCCCTCGGACCTCGTCGAGCGGGCGCTGCGGGACGCGCGGTCGGCCCCCGAGCGGGCGCTGGCGGCGGCGTTCGCGGTGGCGAAGGAGTCATGAGTTTTGAGTTTTGAGTCGGGCAGACCCGCTGACGCGGGGCTCATGTCGTTGGATCCCGTAACCCATGACTCACAACTCATAACTCACAACTTGGCGAACTCCCGCGGCCCTACCCCCCCCCCGGCACCGGTGCGGGTCCGAGGCGCTCCTCGACGAGGGTGTTCCACTCGTGGCAGTGGGGGCAGCGCCAGAGCATGTCGTCGGCGCGGTAGCGGCAGGCTGTGCACACGTGGGGATCCCGGTAGAACACCGCGTGCTCCGCGGTGCTCACGTAGCGCTCCACGTTCTCGTCCCGGACCCCGAGGCTGCTCAGGGTGCGCCAGGCTTCCAGGTGGACCGCGAGCACCTGCGGGTTGGCCTGCACGGCCCTGAGGAGCAGGCCGTACGCCTCCTCGACCCGGCCCTCGGACCGGAGCTGGCGGGCCAGGGCCTGCCGCGCGCGCCAGTCCCGAGGGTCGTCGTGGATCAGGCGCTCGCACAGGGCGACGAAGCGCGACGGCTCTCCGCACGCCGCGTAGGCCTCGGCCAACGGCTCGAAGGCGAGGTAGGCCCGCTCCGGGACCAGCTCGATGGCCTCCTCGAGGAGGGCGGCCGTGCGTTCGGGGTCGCGACCCGCGTGGAGCCGGGCCAGGCCCAGGTGGGCGGGAAACACCCGGCGATCGAGGGAGAGCGCGGTCCGAAAGGCCTTCTCGGCCGCCTCCCGGTGGCCGAGGGCGAGGGCCTCGTCCCCGAGCTTGGCCTGCAGGTACCCGAGGACGGTGCTCTCGTCGCTCTTGCGCACCCGAGCCAGCTGGGTCCGCGCGTCGTAGGCGTCCCGCCACTCCCGCTGCTCCTCGTGGAGCTTCTGGAGCCCGCTCAGGGCGTGCAGGTTCCGGGAGTCGGTGGCGAGCACCTCCCTGAAGGCGCTGGAGGCGCGGTCCAGGAAACCCGCCTTGCGGTAGTCCATGCCCACGCAGGCCAGCGCGTGGATGCGCTCCCCACGGCTCAGGTCGTCGCGCGCGAGCAGCCCCTGGTGGACCTGGATCGCGCGCTCGACCTGGCCCGCCTCCCGGAGCAGGTTCCCGAGCACGAGCTGGACCTCGAGTGCGGCCGGGTCCTCCCGGCTCACCTTCGTGAGCTCGCTGATGGCGAGCTCGATCTGGCCCGAGGCGAGGTAGTGAAGGCCCTGGAGGTAGTGGGGAGAGGTCCGGAAGGCCGGGCGCTCGCGTCCGTCGCTCCTGCGGGCGCCCAGGGCCCAGACGCGTCCCGCGAGCAGCCCGGCGATGCTCGCGATGAGGACCGCGAGCAGCGCGGTGTCGCTCACGGGCGTCGCTCCGGGGTCAAGTCCGGGAACCGAGAGAGGCCACGGCCTCGTCCCATTGCCCCCTGGCCCGCAGTATCGCCTCCAGGAACTCCCTCACGCAGCCGTGGCCGCCACCGGTGTCGGTCACCATGAACGCCTCGGCCCGCACCTCGAAGGCCGCGTCGGCCGGCGCTCCGGACAGCCCCACCTCGCGCATCACGGCGAGGTCGTTCACGTCGTCGCCGATGTAGGCGACCTCGTGGGCCTGAAGGCCGCGCTCCGCGAGGATCTCCCGGAAGGCCTGCGCCTTGCTCGCGATCCCCTGGCGGACCACGGCCATTCCCAGCTGCGCCGCGCGCTGAGTCACCAGCGCCGAGAGTCGGCCCGAGATCACCCCGGTCTCCAGGCCGGCTCTGTGCGCGAGCACGATCCCCATCCCGTCCCGGATGTGGAAGGAAGCGGCCTCGCGGCCGTCGGGGAGGAGCAGCACCTTGCCGTCGTTCAGCACCCCGTCCACGTCGGTCAGGACGAGCTTGAGGCGCCGGCAGCGCTCCGCGAGGGCCTGATCCTTCATGGGCGCTCAGATCATCTCGGTCTTCCAGAGGTCGTGGAGATGCACCACGCCCTCCGGACGGCGCTCGTCGTCCACCACGATCAGGGAGGTGATCCGGGCCTCCTCCATGACCCGGAGCGCCTCGGTGGCGAGGGCGCGGCGGTCGATCAGGCGCGGGCTTCCCGTCATGCACTCGCGGGCGGCGCGCCCGAGCATGCCGTCGCCGTGCCGCTCCATCTGGCGCCTGAGGTCCCCGTCGGAGATGACCCCCACCAGCCGGCCCTCGGCGTCCACGACGGTGGTCATGCCGAGGCGCTTGCGGGTCATCTCGAACAGGACGTCCCGCATCACCGACTCCGCTCCGACCTTCGGTACGTCGTCACCCGAGCACATGGTGTCCTCCACCCGGAGCAGCTTCTTGCCCAGGCTCCCCGCCGGGTGGCGCACCGCGAAGTCGTCCACGGTGAAGCCCCTCTTCTCGAGCAGCGCCATCGCCAGGGCGTCTCCCATGGCCAGGGCCGCCGTGGTCGACGCGGTGGGGGCGAGCCCCAGGGGGCACGCTTCCTGGGTGATGGAGACGTCGAGGTGGACCTCCGCGAGGGCGGCGAGGGACGAGCGGGGGTTGCCGGTCATCGCGACCAGGGGACACGCGAGCCGCTTCAGGGCGGGCACCAGCGCCAGCAGCTCGCCGGTCTCGCCGCTGTAGGAGATGGCCAGGGCCACGTCCCCCGCGACGATGCGCCCGATGTCGCCGTGGACCGCCTCCGCGGGATGGAGGTAGAGCGACGGGCTCCCCGTCGAAGAGAACGTCGCGGAGAGCTTCTGGCCGATCAGGCCGCTCTTGCCCATACCGGTGACGACGACCCGCCCCCGGCACTCCAGCAGGATCTCCACGGCCCGGTCGAAGGCGGCATCGAGCCGCCCGCGCAAATCCAAGATCGCCTGGGACTCGATCTCCAGGACCCGCAGAGCGGTCTCTCGCGACACCGCCGTGATCGTAGGGGGAGCGGCCCGGGAAATCAAGATTCTGCCCTACGGGCGATGGCGATGCGCGGCCTCGTGGACGGCCAGGAGCCGCCGCAGCAGGCGCTCCAGGCGCCCGAGCCGATAGGAGTTCGGGCCGTCCGAGAGCGCGCGGGCGGGGTTCTCGTGCACCTCCATGAACAGGCCGTCGACCCCGGCGGCCACCCCGGCGGGAGCGAGCGTGTCGATGAAGTGGGCGTCCCCCCCGGAGCGGTCCCCGAGGCCGCCCGGCCGTTGCACACTGTGGGTGACGTCGAACACCACGGGCTGGCCCAGGGAGCGCAGCGCGGGGAACGAACGCATGTCCACGACGAGGTTGTTGTAGCCGAAGCTGTGCCCCCGCTCCGTGACGATCACCTTGCGGTTGCCCGTGGCCAGGGCCTTCTGGACGACGCTCCTCATGTCCCACGGGGCCATGAACTGGCCCTTCTTGATGTTCACGACCCGTCCGCTCCGCGCCGCCTCGACGACCAGGTCGGTCTGGCGGCAGAGGAACGCCGGGATCTGGAGGACGTCGGCGACGGCGGCCGCTCGCTCCACCTGGGCCACCTCGTGGACGTCGGTGAGGATCGGGACGCCGCAGCGCTCCCTGACCTCGGCCAGGATCTCGAGCCCCCA
>Ga0299906_10001887_pt1 | contig 17719 bp, 16 predicted proteins | sample RVTome_14_FD_200259 | JGI IMG/M metagenome (GOLD analysis project Ga0299906, IMG submission 200259) | Soil microbial communities from uranium-contaminated site in the Upper Colorado River Basin, Wyoming, United States - RVT145D125 (version 2) ...
CCGCACGCGCCGGTTCTTCGAGAAGCTCACCGAGGCGAACCGCGGACTAGTGAACCGCCTCTGGGGCTGGTCCGTCCACCACTACTCCACCAACGTGAGCGCGGGCCGATCCAACGACTGGAACGCAAGCAAGGGACCCGCCACCGGCTTCACCCGGGAGCAGTGGTTCGAGCTGCTCGTCGAGGGCGATCACCTCGACGGGTACATCGACGGCCACGCCGCGGTCCTCGACGACTTCGACCCGGCCCGCCGCGTGAAGCTGGTGATCGACGAATGGGGCTCCTGGCACCAGCCCGGCTCGGAGGCGAGACCCACCCACACGCTCGGCCAGGTGTCCACGCTGCGCGACGCGCTGCTGGGGGGCCTCTCGCTCGACATCTTCCATCGCCACGCGGACCGGGTGGGCATGGCGAACCTGGCGCAGCTCGTCAACTGCCTGCAGTCGCTCTTCGTCGCCGACGGCGATCGCTTCATCGTGACGCCGAACTACCACGTCTTCGACATGTACCGGGGCCACATGGGCGCCAGAGCCGTGCGGAGCGTCTTCTCGGCACCCGACGTGCCCTACGATCGCAACGGGCAGCGCGCCGTGATCTGGGGACTCAACGGGTCCGCGTCGGTCAACGGCAACACCGTCACGCTGACGGCGGTGAACCCGAATCCCGACGCTCCGATCGAGGCCGAGATCGCGGTGACCGGCGGCCGCGTGCGCTCGGGCACCGTCCGCACGCTCACGGCCGACGCGCTCGACGCGCACAATAGCTTCGAGCAGCCCGATGCCGTACCGGCGCCGGCTGCCGCCAACATCCCGACGGGCGGCGAGACGCTCGTCCTGACGTTCCCTCGTGCCAGCGTCTCGGCCTTGACGCTGACGCTCGGGTAGGGAGGAAGTTGAGATGCGACCAATCACGCTTGCCGTCGCCGCCCTGGCGCTCGCCGCCTCGGCCTCGGCCCAGACGCGCTCGGTCCACACCGAGGAGCTCACCTGGTACGAGATTCGCGACGCGATCGCGTCCGGCACGACGACCGCGATCGTCTACACGGGCGGCACCGAGCAGAACGGGCCGCACATGGTACTGGCCAAGCACAACGTGATCGCCCGCCACGTCGCCGGCCAGGTGGCCGAGCGGCTGGGCAACGCGCTCGTCTTCCCCGTGCTGCCGTTCTCGCCGGCCGGGGACATCGCGACCAGGACCGGCCACATGCGCCTGCCCGGCACGGTCAGCCTGTCGCCCGAGGTGTATCTGGGCGTGCTGCGAAACGTCGCGCAGAGCGCGGCGGCGGCCGGGTTCACGCGGATCTTCCTGGTCGCGGAGCACGGCCAGGGGCTGGCCGAGATCGAGTTGGCAGCCCAGAGCGTGGACGCCGAGTGGCGTGCCCGCGGTGTCCGGGTGCACTACGTGCCGACGACTGGCGCCAACGAGCAGATCAACGCCTATTTCAAGGAGCACGGCATCACCGGCGGCGGCCACGCGGCCGTGGCCGAGACGGCGCAGGTCATGTTCCTGGACGGGAACAACACGCTCATTCGCCGGGACCAGCTTGCCGTCAGCGCGAAGGAGTCGCAGGAGACGACGGGTGTCGGCGGTGACCCCACGCCTGCCACGGCCGAGATGGGCCGCCAGTTCCTCGAGTACAAGGTCGCCGCGGTCGTCGATCGGATCGGGACGCTCTCGGCGCAGAATTGACCCCGGAGTGCTCGTGTCGCAGCCCGCCTCGGGTGCCGCGTGATACGCGTCGCGCTGGGTGCCGTCTGCATCTCTTTTGCGCCGGCGCTGGTCAACTGGATCGGCGTCGGGCCCACGCTCGTCGCCCTGTTCCGCACGGGCCTGGCGGTGCTGATCCTGGTGCCGTGGGTGCTCGTCACGCGGCGAAACGCCGTCCGGACCATCCCGCGCACCGCCTTGCTGTTCGTTGCGCTCGCCGGCCTGGCTTTCGCCATCGACCTCTCCGCCTGGCATCGCTCCGTGCGGTACGCCGGCACGGGCCTGGGCACGATTCTGGCCAACACGCAGGTCTTCTATCTCTCGGCGCTCGGCATCGTCCTGTTCCGGGAGGCCGTCACCCGACGGTTCCTTGCGGCCGTCGTGCTGGCCGTCGTCGGCCTCGTCCTGCTGGCCGGCGTGCGGCCATCCTGGGCCGACCCGGACCTCTACGCCGTGGGCGTGATGTACGGCGTGCTGACCGGCGCGGCCTACTCCTGCTACATCCTGTCGCTCGAGCGGGCGCAGCGGGCGCATCCCGCGCTCGGTGCGCCGGGGACGCTGGCCGGAGCGCTCGTGAGCGCGACGCTCTTCCTGGGACCGATGGCGGTGGCAGCCGGGGAGATCGAGATCCCGGGCACGCGCGACCTGCTGCTCCTCGTCGTGCTGGCCCTCGGGCCGCAGATCGTCGGATGGCTCCTCATCGTGCGTGGGCTGCAGACTGCACCGGTGTCGCGCGCCGGGCTGATCCTCCTGGCCCAGCCCGCGCTCGCCACGGTCTGGGGCGCGCTCTTCTTCGGCGAGGTCCTGACCGCACGGCAGGCGGCCGGCGCCGTCCTCACGCTCGGCGCGATCGCGCTCGGTTCACGGCGTTGACGCGACCGCCGGGAATCGGCACCGTCTGTTACATCTTCAGGAAATCCCTGAGCGCGCCTGACACACGGGCGACGACCCGGAGGCGAACTGGTGTCGGGCGCCCGTCACCGGACCAGCCGACTTCCGTGGATCCGGCCAACACCGGATAATACCGGCCCTATGCAGCCTTCCTCTGGTTCGAGGCCCCGGGACGCGTGGGCCACCAACGCCGGTTTCCTCCTCGCCGCCGTCGGCTCGGCCGTCGGGCTGGGGAACATGTGGCGCTTCTCCTACATCGCGACGCAGGGAGGCGGCGCTGCGTTCGTGGGCATCTATCTCCTGCTCGTCGCCGTCATCGGCGTGCCGGTGATGACCTCCGAGTTCATCGTGGGACGAATGACCCAGCGGTCGCCGATCGGCGCGCTGCGGAGCCTGGGAGGACCACGGTGGGTGCCGCTGGGCTGGCTCTTCGTCGCCGGCGGGTTCGGGATCATCTCCTACTACTCGGTCATCGCCGGCTGGACGATGCGGTACGCCGTCACGGCGCTCGGCCCGGGAATCCCCGCCGACACCGGGGTGTTCTTCGGCGAGGTCGCCACCGGCGCGGACGCGCTGCTCTGGCACGTCCTGTTCATGGGCATCACGGTCTTCATCGTCTACGGGGGGATCAAGAAGGGGATCGAGCGCGCGTCGCTCATCCTGATGCCGCTGCTCTTCCTGCTGCTGGTCGGCCTCGCCGTCTGGGCCTTCACGCTGCCGGAGAGCCGGGCGGCCTACGGCGCCTACCTGGACCCCAACCTCGGTCAGGTGTTCCACCGCAGGATCCTGACCGACGCGGCGGGGCAGGCTTTCTTCTCGCTCAGCCTCGGCATGGGGGCGATGATGACCTACGCCTCCTACATCCAGACGAAACACGATCTCGCCCGCGAGGCAGTCATCGTCTCGGCGTGCGATTTCGGCGTGGCCTTCGTGGCCGGCCTGGTCGTCTTCCCGATCGTCTTCACCTTCGGGCTCCGCGACCTCGTGGGCGAGAGCAGCGTGGGCGCCCTCTTCATCTCCCTGCCGACCGGCTTCGCCTCGATGGGCGCCGCCGGCAAGCTCGTGGGCGGCGGCTTCTTCCTGATGCTCTTCTTCGCCGCGCTCACCTCGTCGATCTCGCTGCTGGAAGTCGTAGTGGCCGCATTCGTCGATCGCGGCTGGGCCAGGCATCGCGCGGCACTCGTCTTCGGACTCGTGGCGGCGCTGACCGGCGTGCCCTCCGCCTTCAACACGGACTTCCTGGGCGCCGTCGATGCCATCGTCGGCAACTTCCTGCTGATCGTGGGTGGCCTGCTCATCTGCGTGTTCGTCGGTTACCGGATCCTGCCGCAGGCCGATGGCGAGCTGGCCCGGGGGCTCGACAGCCCGATTCTGCGACGGCTGTGGGCCGTCCTCGTGCGCTACGTCGTCCCCGCCCTGCTGCTCGCCCTGCTGTTCTTCATGCTCGAGCCGACCTGGGAGGCCGTGAAGACGCTCTTCACCGCGTGGATGTGACCGAGCCGGCTCTCAGTCCTCGGCGGGCCGCTCGGCATGGTCGATGACGGTGACCGGCGCGGACACCTGTGCGCGGTCGAGCTCGAGGCCGAGCTGAGCTAGCTCGGACAGGGAACGGCTGATCCGGAGATCCGGAAACTCGGCGCTGCGGTGGCCGCCCTTACGCCGCGGGCTCGATCCGCAGGAGCGCCCCGGTCGGCGACTGGCGCGTGCTGCCGGGCCCGCCCTGGGTATCGCGCTCGACGGCGATGTAGATCGATCCGTCAGGCGCCTCGCGCACGTCGCGCACGCGCGCATCGATCGGGACGAGCAGTGATTCACGCCGCTCCGTCTGCGGCGGCGGCTGATCGAAGGCCACGCGCTGGAGCTGCTGGCCGCTCAGCGCGCCGATGAAGAAGTGGCCCTTCCACAGGGGAAACCGGTCCCCGCGGTAGATCATCAGGCTCGAGGGGCTGATGGCGGGCACCCAGAACATCACCGGCATCTCCATGCCGGGCCGGAACCACGGCTGCTCCGAGACGAGCGTCGAGTTGTAGATCTTCCCCAGCGAGACGAGCGGCCACCCGTAGTTGCCGCCCGGGATCAGGCGGTTCAGCTCGTCGCCGCCCATCGGCCCGATCTCGGTCGCCCACATCTCGCCCGTGTCGGGATGCCAGGTGAACCCCTGCAGGTTGCGGTGACCGTAGGTGTAGATCTCGGCCTTCGCGCCCGGCCGGTCGACGAACGGGTTGTCCGGCGGCACGCCGCCCCGGTCGGTCAGCCGGAGCACCTTGCCGGCGTGGTTGGAGAGGTCCTGCGCCTTCATGCGGTCGCTCGCGTCGCTGCTGGAGTTCATGCTGTCGCGCACGCCGACCGCGAAGTACAGCATGCCGTCTGGACCGAACTCCGCCCGCGCCGGAGACGAGCCGCCGCCCCACGCGTCGGCCTCGAAGATCTCCTCGACGGACGAGAGCGCCCGGCCGTCGAAACGAGCGCGGGTGATCGCCGTGGTCGTCGCCCGGGTATCGTCGCCCTTCACGTAGGTCAGAAAGACCGTCCGGTTATCGGCGAAGTCCGGGTGCAGGACAAGAGAGTGGAGGCTGCGCGACGGAATCCCCGGCGCCGGCCATCCCGGAACCGGCTCCGGATCCAGCACGCCGTTGCGCACCAGACGCAGACGCCCGGGCAACTCGGTGACGAGGACGTCGCCCGTGCCGGGCACGAACGTCACGTGCCACGGCTGGACAAGGCCGCCGGCCACCGTGGCTACGCGGATGCGGACCAGCTCACCGGGATCGCATCCACCGTGCGGAGCTCCGGTAGGAGAGCACGGCCCCGGAGTGAACGTGTCGAACGTCCACGACGTCTGGCCGGAGCCCGTTGGGTTGGCCGGCGCCGCCGGCCCCGTCTGCGCCGGCAAGGCCACCACCGACCACCCGAACATCAGCACCAGCAGCGCGAGTCGATTCCGCATGAGCGACGTCTCCACCGCCGCGATGCTACGCGTCCGGCGGTCGCCGCGCAACCTGGCCAGGAGCGACGCACGATGGCGGACGAGCCGCTCCCCACGCCCCGTGGCACGGCGACCCTCTCCGACCGTGAGCGGGCCGAGGCCATGCGTTCCGAGTCGCTGTGGCGCAGAGCCCACGAGATCGTAACCAGACACTCCCACCTCGACGCGGGCGACGTGTACCACGCTCTTCGCGCACTGGAGCCCGACCCCGCCGCGCGGCTCCGCCGCGGTCTGTCCCGTGGACGACTTCGCGCTTACGCGCGACCTCCCCGGGGCGGGCGCACCAGCACCCATGAGCGCCGGGCCGGCTGGTCGCGCGGATCGATCTGAGGAAGCCCTACCCCGCAGCCGTCGGGATCAGCACGTGGCCGGTGAAGAGCGCCCGCGCGGTGCTGATGATCGCGGCCTCCTTCACGGTCACGTCGCTGCCCTCGACCTCGGCGTCGATGGAGACCGGAATCGCCCCCGTGGGGTGCTCGATGAGCATCAGCTTCGGGCTCCCGTTCGGGATGCGAGCCACGCTGTGCACAGGACTCTCCGGCAGCAGACACGCCGTGGCGGCGCTCACGGCGGCGAACACGCCGATCGCCGCGTGCGCCCGGTGCGGGATGAACGACCGCGTCGAGACGACGCCGCCGGCACGCGGCTCGGCCACGAGGATCATCTTGGGCACCGTCTGGGACGTCACGTCGCCCAGGTGCATCATCGGCCCCACCTGGAGCCGGATCGCCTCGACGCGTGCCTTCAGCTCGTCATCCGCGTCCAGTTCCTCGCGGCTCTCGTAGCCCGTGCGCCCCAGGTCGGCCGCGCGCATCACGACCGCCGGCATGCCGTTGTCGATGCAGGTGACCGTGACCCCGTCGACGACGTCGGCGGCCCTGCCCGTCGGCAGCAGCGCCCCGCAGGTCGAGCCTGCCGTGTCGGCGAAGCTCAGCGGAATCGGCGCCGCCGTGCCCGGCACGCCGTCGATGCGCGCGTCCCCCGCGTACTCCGGCTTCCCGCCCGGCGTCCGAATGGTGGCCGTCACCGTCTGGCTGGTGTTGACCATGAAGATGCGGACCTTCGTCACCGGGTCGCAGCCCCGGACCAGCCCGCGCTCGATGGCAAACGGCGCCACCGCCGCCAGGATGTTGCCGCAGTTCTGCGCCGTGGAGACCTCGGCCCTGTCCACCCACACCTGGCAGAACAGGTAGTCCACGTCGATGCCCGGGCGCTCCGACGGCGACACGATGGCCACCTTGCTCGTCAGCGGATCCGCACCGCCCACACCGTCGATCTGCCGCGCATCGGGCGAGCCCATCACCGCCAGCAGGACGCGGTCGCGCGCGGCGACGTCCGCAGGCAGGTCCGAGGCCAGGAAGTAGGCGCCCTTCGAGGTGCCGCCGCGCATCAGGGTGCAGGGAATCGCGGTCTGCACCGGCAGGCTACTTTCTCGGACCGTTGTACTGCTCGATGGGAGGCGTCCCGTGGGTGTGGAAGCTCTCGATGGTCTTCAGGCCCCAGGCCTGCCCCTTCTTGCGCTCGGTCTCGGTCCAGACGACCGGCTGCCAGTCTGGCGCGAGCATCAGGCGAGCCCCCGCGTTGGCCACCTCGACGCGATTGCCGCCCGGCTCGTACACGTAGAGGAAGAAGGTCTGCTGCACGGCGTGCTTGTGGGGCCCGGTTTCGATGTGCACGCCGTGCTCGAGGAAGATGTCGGCCGCGCGCAGCACCTCTTCCCGCGAGTCCACGGCCCAGGTCGCATGATGGAAGCGGCCGTGCGCCCCGTAGTGGTCCGCCGTGAAGGCGACGTCGTACGTCTTGTTCGTGGCGGTCACCCACACGCCGGCCAGCTCGCCGCTGTCGAGCACGATCATCTCGGTCGTGCGCATGCCCAGCGTGTCTTCCATGAACGCCTTGAGCACGGGTACGTCGGAGGTCAGCAGATTGAGGTGATCCAGACGACGCGCGTTCACGCCACGGGCCGGAAACCGCATCGCCTGATTTTTGAGTGACGGCCTGAGCTCGGCCGGCGCCTGGTACCACTCGGTCTCGTAGTAGAGCTCCATGTGGTGCCCGTCGGGCGTCGTGAAGGCGTAGGCCGGACCGTGCCCGATGTCGCCGTCGGTCCAGCCCTTGCCGAGGCCGGACCGGTCGATTATCGCCACGCGCCGCTCGAGCGCCTCGGGGCTCGTCGCGCGGAAGGCGAAGTGGCCCATGCCGGCCACCTTCGCCGCCGTCAGCTTCAGCGTGTGATGCTCGTAGTCGTCCCACCCGCGCAGGTAGACCGAGTCGCCCTGCCTGGCGCTCTCCGTCATCCCCATCACGTCGACGAAGAAGCGCAGGCTCTCCTCGGGCTTCGGGCTGAAGAGCTCCAGGTGCGCCAGGTGCGCCAGGTCGAACGACCGCAGGGTCGACTGCATGGAACCCAGGACGAGGCGGCCCTAGCGGCCGCCCGACTCGGCTTCCTCGGCGCGCGCCGCGCTCAGGATGTTCGCCAGCCCACGATTGCCCTCGTGACAGGCGTACTCGAACGGCGCGTGCTCGGCGTCACGCTTGAGCGGCATGGCGTACGCCCAGGACTGCTCCCACGTGTCGGGATCGTCGTAGCGCACTTCCCAGCGCAGCGTGTTCCCGTCGATCGGGATGAACCGCTCGACGAGCTTCAGGTTCGGGCCGCCGGACCGCCCCCGGCCCCCGCCCATCGCCGGATGGATGTTGGTCGTCTCGACGACCAGGGCGTTGCCGTCCCAGTGTCCCCGCGCGTCGCCCATGTAGGGCTGGATGCTGGACGGCAGATGCGGGCTGCCGTCGACCGGGATGACGCGTGCCTCGTGGATCATCTCGTAGCGGATCACGACGTAGCCGGGCGCCTGCGTGATGTCGTAGGCGTTGCCGTAGATCATCGGCGTCATCGAGCCCGGCACGCCGAGTGAGATACACCGGTCGTAGAGGCTTCGGTCGGCGAAGGAATCGGTATTACCGCCAAAGCCGGCCCGGCCGCGCCCGCGGCCACCGAACTGCGCGCGCTGGCGCTCCTGGGCGGCCGCCGTCATCGGCGGGATGCGCCCATCGGGTGGGTCGAAGACGAGCCAGGGCCGCGCGTTCACCGAGTCCAGGTGCTCGTACCAGTGCGAGGGCCCGGCGCCCGTGTCCTCCTGGGCGGAGCCGCCGATGCTGGCGGCGCCGGCCTGGGCGCGTGCCTGCCGCTCCTCGCGCAGCCTGGCCATCACTGCGGCGTCGATCTCGTCGAGCGTGAGCCCGTCGAACTCCGCGGGGCGCTCCATGGGCGTCCCGTTCTCGTCCTTGTTCGTGTAGATCCCCTGGATGTCGGGGTCCCCCCACGGCGTCCGCGGCGGGGAATAGGACGACCGCGCCCCGCTTCCGCTGGAGGCGCTCTGCGTCCACACCGGAGCGGAGGCGCCCGCGAACACCGCGAGCCCGAAGACCATGAAGATGGCAGTCCGCATCGGAATTCTCCTTCGCACTCTTACCGTGACCGTCATACGCCGCGTGCCCTCACTGCTCGCCGGCCCGCGCACCGCTGAGGATGTTGTGCATCCCGTAGTTGCCCTCGTGACACGCGTATTCGTGCACCTCGGCACCCGTCACCCGCGTCAGGGGCATCAGGAACGTCCAGGGCCGTTCCCAGGTCGCCGGATCCTCGAAGGTCACCGACCACTCCACGCGGTCCGGCGACACCCGCCGGAACCGCTCGGTCATGCGCACGGTGTCGCTGGCCCGCTGCGGCGCCGTCTCGGCCCGGAAGTTGGTCGTTTCGACGACGAGGGTATCACCCTCCCAGTGCCCGCGCGCATCCCCCATGTATTGGCGGATGGCGCCGCTCACGTGAGGCGCGCCGTCGAGCGGGATCACCCTGGTTTCGTGCACCATCTCGTAACGAATCGCGACGCTCGAGGGCGACTGCGTGATGTCGTAGTAGCTCCCGTAGCCGGCCGGCATCATCGACGACGGCATACCGCGCGTGATGCAGCGGTCGTACAGGCCCATGTCGAGCCAGCTGTCGAAGGGCCCGCGCGGATTGGCGTTGGTGCTGACGCCGCCACCCGGGCGGTCCCGCGTTCGTGCCGCAGCCACGAGCGGCGGAATGCGACCGTCGGGCGGATCGACCACGAGCCAGGGACGGCTGTTCTCCCGGTCGAACGTGTCGAAGATGAGGTGGGTGGGCGGCCTGAGGCCGCCGGCGAACTCGTCCCCCGCGTCGGCGGTCCGCTCGACGAACTGCTCGTTGCGCTGCTCGACGATGCGCGCGAGCTCGGCCCTGGAGATATCGTCGATCGTGCGCCCCTCGAAGACGGCCGGCCGCTCCATGGGCGTCCCGGTCTCGGCGTCGTTCGAGTACGTGCCCTGGAGATCGGGGTGCCCCCAGGGCGTGCGCGGTGCCGCATAGGGCCCGTCGGGGGACGACTGCGCGCCCGCCAGCGCCGAGACGACCAGCGCGGCAACCACCACGAGGCCTCCCGTGCGGGCGAGGAAACCGACCCGTTGCGTGACCATCATGATGCGACCTGCCTTCTCCGTCTGGCCGCGGCCTAGCCGCGGCACGCCACCGGGCTCCACTTCGAGTCGTCCGGTTCCTTCCTGAAGTTCGAGCTCGTGATGAACGGACGCGTGAGGTACTGCGGATCCTCGACGATCGTCGTCACCACGAACCAGTCGCCGGCGTCCGGATGCGTGAAGCGGGTGAAGTGCTCCGTGATCGTGGCGTTCTCGCCATAGGGTACGCCGTTCCGACGCAACCAGCCCGCCCGAAGATTGTCCGTCCGTACGGTCAGCGATCCCCACGGGCGGGGACCCGCCGGGCCGGCGCCACGCTCGAGGAACGCGTCGAAGGCGCCGCGCCCGTAGACCCATGAGGCCACCGAGTCTCCCTGCAGGCTCCGCCGCCGCGAGCGTGACGGCGGGCCGTCCGCCGTCGCAAAGCGCAGCAGGCGCGTCTGCCGGCCGGCATCGGCCTCGATCTTCAACGTGTTGCCGTCCTCCCAGACGATGCGCAGCCGACCCGGCATCCGCATGATGCCACCGGCGCCGTATGCCTCGCACCGGCCGTCCTCGGCCGGGTCCCACGCTCCGGCCACCTGCAGGCCCCGTGCGTTGAGCGGCACGCTGGCGACGTCGCCGACCGCCGGCGTGCGCATTCGCCACTGCCAGTCTTCGGTCACCACCGACACCCAGGTGCCAGTCATGTCCACGGGCGCCGCGTCGCGCGCCGCCAGTGTCGTCCCGACCGGCGCGTCTGGCTGCGAGGCCCTCGAGGGGCCCTGTGCCTCGGCGTCGGGACGTGCGGCGTCCGGCTGGACGACGGCCGCGACGATCAGCGCGCAGGCGGTGGCGGCGAGCGCGCGGCGCGCGTCCGTCGAGGCACGTGCCCTCACTGGCCAGCCTCCGAGCCGCGGTGCCCGGCCGCCATCTGGTCGTAGATCGTCTCGACGAACATCGCCGTCGTCCAGAAGCCCGTGTCGCTGCCGTAGCGACCGTCGTAGTCGAGCGTCGGGCGCCTGGCCATCACCTCGTCGAGCGTCAGGCCGCGACGGACGTACTCCCGGATCCGGTCGCGGACGATCGTGACCATGTTGCGGTATTCGATGACGTCCTGCTCGTCGGAGAGGCGCCCGTGTCCGGGAACCACCAGCGTCCCGCCCTCGTTCACGTTGGTCGCAACCGTGATGTCGAGAATGGCGTTGAGCGCGTCGATGTACCCGTCGATGGTGCCCCCGCTGGCCACGTCGATGAACGGGTACATCACGGTGGTGAACAGATCGCCGGTGGCGACCACGTCGGACCGGCGGAAGAACACCAGGCTGTCGCCGTCGGTGTGGGCGTTGGGCTCGTGCCTGATCTGCACCGCCTCGTCGTTGAAGATGAACTCGTCCTTCTTCGTGAAGTAGGTCTCGGTCGGCCAGGCGGCAGACGGCACCGCCTCCTGCCCGGCAGCCGGCGAGATCAACCGCAGCAGGACGTTCTCGTGCGCGATGATGGCGGCCGTCGCGGTGGCGGCGGCGCCGAGGTCACCCACGACGTTGCCACCGGCGCGGAACTGGCCGGCGGCGGCGATGGCCTCGTTACCGCCGATGTGATCGCCGTGCGCGTGCGTGTTGACGATGTAGCGGATGGGCCCGTCGGTCACCGAGCGGATGGCGGCGAGGATCTTCGAGCTGAGCGGGGCGAACTGCGTGTCCACCACCAGCACGCCCTCGTCGCCGAACTGGATCGTCGTGTTGCCGCCGGCGCCGACCAGCATGTAGACGTTGTCGCGCACGCGCAGCATGTCGATCTCGACGGCGTCGAAATCCTGGTTCTGCGCCAGCGCTCCAGAGCCGACAGCGAGCACGGCGCCGGTGAGGACCGCGGCCGCCAGCACCCAGGCTCGCGTCGCCCCTCGCAGCACGCTCGTCGAGCGGGTCCTGGCGTGTGACGTCATCGGCCCGGCCCCGTCACCCGCGTCGCCCCCTGCTGCGGTGGTGGCAGTGGCGCGGGCACCGGCCCCGCCTCGACCACCGCCTGAAACTCCGGATACATCGTCTCGGGCCCGCCCTTCACGGCCACGAGCGGGACACCGTGGCGCCGCGCGAACTCCTCGGCGAACGGATGCTCTCCCGGCATGTACGCCGGCACCTGGCCGGGCTCCTGCGTCGCGATCTCCTGTACCGGATCGCAGACCCAGAGCCAGGTACCGGCGGGCAGCTCGCGCGCGCTGCGCACGAAGTCCTGGCTCTTGACGAGCGGCTCGCTCAGGTACACCGGGTCGATCAGCACGAACGTGTGGGTCATGATGTCGCCATTGCGCACGACGTACTCCGTCATGCGCGCCTGGTCGCTCATCGGCACGCCGTTGCGGCGCACCCATCCCTTCTTCAGGTGCGTGGTCTCGACGATCAGCATGTCGCCGTCGTAGCGCCCTGTGGAAAAGCCCATCCACGTGTGCGACGCGTTCGGCCCCGGATGCGGACGACCGTCCATCCAGATCGTGCGCGTCTGCTCGTAGGTGCTGGTGTAGGCCTTGATGGCGACGAGCTCCTGCGTCTTCGGATGCTTCTCCTCCCAGATGCGCAGGTTGGTCGGCCCACGATAGATGTAGGGGGAGACGTGCACGCGGCACTGCTCTTCCGGCAGGCTGAGGCGCGAGGGATCCCAGCTGTTGGCGAACTGCCGGGCCGCGTCGTTGATCGGCAGGCCCAGGTAGTCGGTCAGCTCCGGTCCGGGGATCCGTTCGGGCTGGTCCTCGTCGTAGCGCGGCTGCCACACGCCGCTGAAGTCGGCGCCCGGAGGGCCAACCTGCGTGTACGGGAAGGCCCCGCCCGGGGGCAGCTGGGCCCCGGTCTGGGCCGCCACGACGAGTCCTATCGTCAGGGTCGTCGCCGCAAGCGTCACAGTCTTGGCGCGTTGTGTCATTTGGCTGGTCTGGTGCTCCCCGGGCGCCCCCCGCCCGGCTCGGCCCTCTATTCTACCGGACCGGCGCGCGGCGGCCTTTACAGGGAGGCCGTCAGGCGATGGCGCGCGAGGCGCTCGGCTGCCTCGGCTGGCGTGAGCGCGAGCCGGTGGGCGGCGCGGATCGTGTCCCCGTCGTCCACCGCGTACCAGTTCCGCTTCGCCGCATCGCAGAGTCCGGCGACGTTCCATGGCTCGACGGCCGCCGCCACCGCGCGCGCGTACGTCCCGGCGTGGCTCGCAACGCCGGGACGGGCGGGTGACAGCTCCCCGAGCGCGGAGGACAGCGCGCGGTCCTCGACGCCGAGAAAGCCGCAGCTCCGCGGAGCCGCCAGACGACGGGCCAGCTCGCCGTGACTCGCAGCCGTGAAGTAGAACATCGAGTACGCCGCCAGCACCGGAAACCGAGGGAAGGCCGCGTAGCAGCCGGCCAGGAAGGTCGCAGTCTGATCCGCCTCGGCCAGCGTCGCACGTCCGTAATCGTCGAGCCAGCCGGCGGGCGGCAGCCCGGCACGGCCGCCGGACGCACCGGCGTCGCCCGCCCATCCGGCCAGGGCGCGTCCGAGCCGTTCGATCCCGAGCAGCGTCAGGGGAATGCCGGCCGAGAACATCGGATCGGCAAAGGCCGCGGCCGAGGGCAGCAGCGCCCAGCCGTCGCCCGCGGCCGCGCGGGCGCGAAACGCCACGCGCGGCACCACGGTGAACGCGCGAATCGAACGGGCCCGGGCGAACTGGGCCGCCACGGAGGGCAACCGGCCGAGCAGGCGCGCCCAGGCCGCGGCGCCGTCCTGGAGCCGCAGCTCGCTCGCCACCCGATCCTCGACCGCCGCACCGGCGCTGACCACCCCGCTGCCGAAGCGCAGCACCCAGACCCAGCCGCCGTCGAACACGTGGTGCAGCGCGGCGTCGTCGAGGGGATAGGGCGGCCGTCCCTCCGCCGCGTACTCCGGCATCTCGCTGCAACGCGCGACATCCACGAAGTGGCTGTAGAGCGCCTGCGTGCCAGGCCCCTCGGCCCTCCGGTTCTCCAGTCCGAGCGCGCGGCTCAGGAATCCGCGCGGACCGGTCGCATCCACGACGAGCCGTGCGCTGACCGAGAGCGGGCGGCCCTCGCGATCGCCGCGCAGCACGACGCTCCCGGACGGCCACTCCGCTTCCTCGATCCGCACGCCGTCCAGGTACTCCGCGCCGTGACGTACCGCCTCGCGCACGAGGAAATGGTCGACGTCGCTCCGCAGCCAGTGCGTGTCGGCCACCTCGTCGTTCGGGTTCGCCTCCACGAGCAGCTGGTTCGAGCGATCCGCGGCCGCGCGGTACGGGCGTCCGGCCTCGTGCGCGAAGAACGTGAAGCCGCGCTTGAGCCCGCAGCCGATCTCCGGGTGCGCGCGCTGCCACGGCCCGTAGGAGGCGAGCGTTCGGAGGGCCGGCAGCCCGTACGCCGCAGACAGCTGCTCCAGGATGATGCCGGCAAGCGGCGAGGCCGATTCGCCGATGGCGAACCGCGGGTGCCGGCCGCGCTCGAGCAGCAGGACGCGCAGCCCGATCCGTCGGGCGATCATGGCGAGCAGGGATCCCCCGAAGCCGGACCCGACGACGACCAGATCGGTGTCGGCGGTCACGGCGCCGTCGGCCGCAGCAGCCCGCCGGCACAGTGACAGACCACCGGTACCGGAGCGCGCTGTTCCCGGTTCATCCGGCGCAGCCGGTCGGCGCGCGCGGGGGCACAGGCGCAGTCGAAGAGCCGCTCCACGTCCCACAGGTCGGCGAACACGCGCAGGCTGCCGCGCGCGAGCCCGTACTCGAGGGCCGCCTCCAGCGCGGGCAGCCCCGGCGGCACGAATGCGTCACCGAGCGCTTCCATCGCGCCGTTGCCGCCCCGGGTCGGAATCACGGAGCACGCCGTGGCGCCACACTCGGCGGCGAGGTCGATGGACCGACAGGCGTCCTCCACCATCCGGTCGGCGCGCGCGTACGGCGGACTCAGCAGGACGAAGACGCGCAGATCGATGTCGTGATGCCGCAGGAAGCCGGCCGCACGCCGGAACGTGTCGAGCGTCATGCGCTTGTTGAGACGGGCGAGCACGTCGGGGTCGGCGGTCTCGAGGCCGATGGCCACTTCCAGACGGCCCGTCAGGCGGTCGCGGAACCGCAGGCAGCGCTCGCCGTGCGCGCCGGCAAGGAACGCCGGGTGCGATTCGACGATCACCCGCTCGGCGGTGTCGAGGGTGCCGGCCACGGCCGCGTCGTCCGCCTCGGGCACCGCCTCGGGATCGAAGTAGCTGCCGGCGTTGTAGAGCTTCACCTGGCGAGCCTTCGGCAGCCGCGACAGCGCCGCCCGTACCTGCGCGGCGATGGCGCCGTCCGGCACGCGCGCGTCGAGGGTGTGCGTCCAGAGGTCGCACATCACGCAGCGGAACGGACACTCGCGATTGGCGAGGAAGACGACGGCGGTCGACACCAGCGCGCCCGACGGGTCGGGCTCTTCCTCCCAGAGCGCCGCGTGCGCCCGCCACGGGTCGACGGGCTGCTTCGCCGGACGATGGCTCAGAACGACGGCGTCATCCACTGGCGGGAACCGTCATCTCGTTCCCGGACCGGCGCTCGAGCGCCTCGGCCTCCCGCAGCCGCTCCTGCCACTGACGGGCGAACACGCGCCGGCACCACGCCTTTCGTGTGCGCGCTCGCGGCGCCGCGCCGGCACCGTCCTGGAAACGCCGCTTCGGATTGACGGGCATGTCGACGCCGGTCACGGCACGGACGCCGGCACGCACGACGTCGCGCTTGAGCGTCGCCAGACGCCCGGCGTCACCCTCGAGCAGCCGCTCGAAGGGCATCGCCACGGCCGCCGCCACCACCGAGCGCGCCGTGAACGGCGAGAACGCCTCGAATCCGAGGGCCGCCGCCGGCGCCGCGGTCCGCACGTAGCTGCGCGACAGGCCGCCGGAGTAGGCGAGGCTGTGCTTGATGGCATCCACGCCCCAGCCCTCCTGATAGAGCAGCGGGTTGCTCAGCACGCTCGAGAGCGTCAGGTCCGAGTCCTCCATCGGATAGGACTTGAGGTTTTCGTCGCCGCCGTCGCCGTCGAGCAGGTACCGGAGCCCCGGATGCCGCTGGCGCATGGCGCGCAGCAGGCAGGCGGCCGTCGCGGCGCACTCGACGTCGAGCGGCTGATAGTCCTCGATCAGACGCACGGCGCCCTCCGGGTCGTAGGCGTCTGGCGCGCACGCCACGCGTTCCCACGTACGCTCGAGCCCCAGCGCGCGGACGGTACGCTCGGCCTGCGCGGCGTCGAGACCGCCCCCCAGATCGAGCGTGAACGCGCGGACCAGATCGGGGTCGCGTCCGAGCGCCTCCATCGCGCGCCTGGCCAGCAGCAGCACGGCGGTGCTGTCGATCCCGCCGGAGAAGGCAACGGCCACGGGGGCACCGTCGGGAAGCCCGGCCAGCCACCGCTTCCCGGCCTCGTACGCCGCCGCGACGTAGGGTCCACCGGCGCCCTCGACCTCGGCCGGCCCCGTGGCCACCGCCGGCGTGAAGAAGCGCTGGTAGCGGGGCGCGGGATCGGGACAGCCGACCTGGTCCAGTTCCACCAGGTAGTGCGCCGGCACCATCCGCGTGTAGGCCGGATCGAACTGCCACGCGATGCGCTGCTCGCGGCACCACTCGAAGATGCGGTCCATCCGATCGGCCACGACCAGGAACGGCCCGTGATAGAGCTTGGCCACGAAGTAGCGCAACGGCAGCCCGAGCGTGCGCGCGAGGCGCACCGTCCTGCCGTCGCGGGCCACGGCGGCGAAGTGGCCGTCGGTGGCGGCGAGTCGCGCCGTGTCGCCCGCCCGCGTCCAGGCGGTCACCTGGTCGAGCGAGGCCCCGGACAGCCCCGCGCTCCGGGGCCCTACGAGATCGATCAGCCGTTCCACACCTTCGAGCATTGGTACCTCCGGTGCCGCGTGACGGCCTAGCCGGGATCGGTCCAGGCCGCGGTCAACGGCGGGTGTTCGGACGACTCGCCCCCCTCGGCGAGCGCAGCGTAGCGGCCGCCGAAGAAGACGAGCGGCGCGCGCGGCTCCGGGCTGACGTCGAAGCGCAGCACCTCGCCCACGACGATCCAGTGGTCCCCGCCCTCGTGGACCGCGTCCACGCGACAGCTCAGCCAGGCCACGCAGTGGTCGAGCCGCGGGGGGCCGTCGGCACGTGTGAAGGAGAACGACGGCGGGTCGCCCCGGTGAATGCCGGCGAAGTAGGACGACAGCGCGCGCTGCTCCTCGCTGAGAATGTTGACCGAGAACTCCGTGGCCTGGTCGATCGACCTGCCTGCCTTCGTCTCCCGCCCCAGACAGAAGAGCACGAGCGGTGGGTCGAGCGAGAGAGACGTGAACGAGTTGGCGGTGAGCGCGCGAATCGACCCCTCGGCCTCCATCGCGATGACGGTCACGCCCGTGACGAACTGTCCCACCGTGTGCCGGAACGCGCGGGGGTCGATCGACATCCAGTCAGCCTTGGGTCCCTACTTCGGCGTCACCTTCTTGATGATGGCGCTGACGTCGTCGGAGCGCACCAGGTCCGGTGCGGTCCACCCATCCAGATCGTACTCCGCCATGCACTGCTCCGCGAACCCCTTGTAGCGATCCGAGGCGCCCATCATGTCGGCCACCATCAGCGTCTCGAAGCGGATGCTCTCGTGATTGCCGAAGTAGTTGCGCTCGTA
>Ga0299906_10001888_pt1 | contig 17719 bp, 16 predicted proteins | sample RVTome_14_FD_200259 | JGI IMG/M metagenome (GOLD analysis project Ga0299906, IMG submission 200259) | Soil microbial communities from uranium-contaminated site in the Upper Colorado River Basin, Wyoming, United States - RVT145D125 (version 2) ...
GGGATCCTTCTCTCGCGTCCGCCCGACTATGACGCGCTCGAGGCCGATCGGCTTCGCCAAAGGACGGCCCCTTCGCCGCCGACCGCGGCGTCCGGCGATTCGGCCGGGCTCCCGGGCCCTGACCTCCCGGACACGGATGCTTCCCCGGATCCGGAACCGGCTCGCGCGGTCGGGGGGTACGTGCCGGATTTTCGGGGTCCCGCGCGTGACGGGCGTTACGAGGAACCCATCCGTACCGACTGGCCGGCTGAAGGCCTGGCCCTGTTGTGGAAGCATCCGATCGGGCTGGGATACGCCTCCTTCGTCGTTGCCGATGGCCGCGCGTTCACGATCGAGCAGCGGCGGGGGCAGGAGGTCGTCGCGGCCTACGACGTCGTTACGGGACGCGAGCTGTGGACAGATGGCTGGGACGGCGAGTTCGTCGAATGGATGGGGGGCGATGGCCCGCGCGCGACTCCCACCTATCACGAAGGGCGTGTCTTCGCGCTGGGCGCTCTGGGCGAACTGCGCAGTCTCGACGCGGAGAGCGGAGCGCTCCTCTGGCGGCGCAACATTCTGACCGACAACGGCGCCTCCAATCTCGAGTGGGGCATGGCAGGCGCGCCTCTGATCCTCGACGACAAGGTCGTCGTGCTGCCGGGCGGTCCGAACGGGAAGTCCGTGGCGTCTTACGACTGGAAGACGGGCGAGCCGGTCTGGACGTCTCTGGACGACCGGCAGGCTTACACCTCGCCGATGGAGGTCACCCTCGCCGGCCTCCGGCAGATCCTGATCGTGACCGCCACCCGCGCCGTCGGCCTGGGCGTGGATGACGGGCGGTTGCTTTGGGAGTACCCCTGGCCGACGAATATGGGTATCAATGCGTCACAGCCGCTGCTGACCGGAGACGATCGTGTCTTTCTGTCCTCCGGTTACGGTCAGGGCGCCGTCGTGTTCCAGATCCGCCGGACCGCAGGCGGTTTCGCCGCCGACACGGTCTGGGAGAGCAACCGGATGAAGAACAAGTTCGCGAGTTCCGTGCTTCTCGATGGCCACATCTACGGTCTGGACGAGGCGATCCTGGCGTGCATCGACGCGGCGACCGGAGAGTTGAAGTGGAAAGGCGGCCGCTACGGTTACGGACAGCTCCTGCTGGCCGGCGATCACCTGATCGTCCTGACCGAGGACGGAGGTGTCGTGCTGGTGAATGCGTCGCCGGAACGTCACGAGGAGATCGCGAGCTTTCCGGCGATCGAAGGCAAGACGTGGAATTACCCGGTCGTCGCGGGCGGGCGGCTGCTCGTCCGCAATATCGGGGAGATGGCCGCGTTCGACATTCGTCCACGCTGACCGCGGCGCCGCCGACGTGAGGAACTGACGTTCCGACGGTGTTCAGCCGGCTGGCGAGAGCGATCTCCCGAACGCCTTCATGTGCCAGGATTTCCGTATCGGGACTTCCCAGCGGCCGGAGCGGAGATCGGCGACGGCAGGAATCGTGTTGTCGAACACGATCGTGTTCGCGTCGACGCCGCCGCTTCGCGCCAGGCCGGCGAACGCGATGCGGTCGACGCACCGAACTTTTCCTTCCGGGTCGCGGTAGAAGACCTGATTCCCGCTACGCGAGAATGTCACGCCCGCGATGCCGCCGAAGTCTTCCACCGCCCGGAACATGCTGTCGATCGAGCAGCCCGAGAGGCTCATCGCGGTCTCATCGACTCCGATGACGAGGAACTGATCGTGGACGAGCGTCCAGGCGGGCTCGATCTCCCGTCCGTGGGAGCGCCACTCCGCGAGGAAACGGTCCATGTGCGCGTTCAGTGCCTTGACCCCCTCGGCGCTCAATGCCTGTTCGGCGCCGTAGATCCACACGCGGGCCGAGTCGGGAAGCAGGTTCAGTCCGGTCATCGTGATCTCGCTTCCCAGGCTTCCCATCCGCCGTCGAGGCTGTATGTGTGTTCGAAGCCGTTGCGGTTGAAGTAGTCGGCGGCGCCCTGGCTCATGTTGCCGTGGTAGCAGCAGACGATCAACGGACGCCGGGAGTCGGCATTGGCGATGAACTCCTGAACGCCCGATTCGTCGACGAACGTCGCTCCTGGGATGTGACCTGCCTCGAACGCCGAACGGTCCCGGACGTCGACGACCTGCGCGTTCTGCTCGTCGATCAGCTCGCGCGCCTCTTCGACGCCGATCCGCATGCAGGCCATGGTTATTCGAACTCCAGGTTGCGCGAAAAGAACGGAAGGACTGCGGTCTCGATCTGTTCCCACGCCCGCCTGGCTTCGAGCGATTGTCCGTGAACTACGGTCTCTTCCACCGTTCCGGTGGCGGGCGCCGGGCCCTGCTTGCGGTCGCACATGGAAACCTCCGTCACCAATTGTACCCGTATTCATTCCGGAACGGACCGGACGAGCCGCGGATAGTAGCAGAACAGGCTGCCGATCCGGGCCAGGTAGTGGACGTAGAAGGCCGCCCAGAGCCCGTGGTTGCCATACGGGGAGAGCAGCCACCACGCGGCGAGGAACACCCCTGTCGCGGCCAGCATCGCGTTCCGCATGTCGGTCGTGCGGGTCGCGCCGATGAAGATGCCGTCGAGTTGGAACGCCCAGACGCCGAGGAGCGGAGCGGCCGCGGCCCAGGGGAGGAACCCTCGGGCCGCGTCTCTCGATGCGGCGTCGACGGTCAGGACGTCGATCAGCGCGGGTCCGGCGGCGAACAAGACCAGGGCGATCGCGGCCGACGTCCCGACGGACCATTGCGTCGTGATGCGCGCGGCGGCCCGGAGTCCCCGGCGGTGGGCGGCGCCCACGGCCCGGCCCGCGAGCGCTTCGGCCGCGAACGCCAGTCCGTCGAGAAAGTAGGCGCTCGTCGAGACGAAGTGCATCAGGATCGTGTTGGCCGCCAGTATGGTGTCGCCCTGGCGGGCGCCCCGGGATACGAACCAGACGAAGACGAAGACCAGGGCCAGCGTCCGGATCATGATGTCGGCGCTGACGCCGAGCGTGCGACGGAGACGGTCGGGCGCGAGGATCTTCTTCGAGAGTCGGAGATCGCGGATTCCGCCGAGATGCCGGACGACGAGCCACAGGCCCGCGCCCACGGCGACGGTTTCGGCGAGAAGCGTCCCGGTGGCGACGCCGCGGACGTCCATGCCGAAGCCGAGGACGAAGAGGGCGTCGAGCGCGATGTTCGTCAGGTTGAGGACGAGCTGGAGCACGAGCCCCGTGCCCGTACGCCCGAGGCCGATGAACCAGCCGAGCAGGGCGTAGTTGGCCAGCGTCACCGGCGCCGCCCAGATTCGGATGTCGAAGTAGCGCCGGGCGAGCGCCTCGACCGCGTCGCTGCCCTCGACCAGCGCGAACGCGATCTCGCGGATCGGCCACTGAAGAAGGATCAGCAGGCCGCCTGCCGCGAGGGCGACCAGCATCGCCCGGAGAAGCACGGCGACGATCTCGTCCTTGTCTCCGGAACCGAGGGCCTGCGCGGTCAGACCCGTGGTTCCCATGCGCAGAAAACCGAATGCCCAGAAGACGAACGTGAAGACGAGCGAGCCCAGCGCGACGCCGCCGATGTAGGCCGCGCCGGGTATCCGCCCGACGACGCCCGTGTCGACGACGCCGATCAGGGCGGTCGACACGTTCGAGATCATCACCGGCACGGCGATGGCGAGGATCGTCCGGTGCGTCAGTGTGGGCTCGGATCCTGCCATGCGATAAGACTTTGATCTTAAGCGATCAATTCCATGGATCGAGCCAGTTCATCCGGGAGAACGTCGAAGCGGTGGGCTTGAGCCAGACTGTAACGGTGCAGACAGAAATGTATATGCAGGCATCCATGGCGCGGGAAGCTCGCGGCCGATCTGACGGCCCTGGCCGGCGAGGGCCTGCTTCAGATCCGCTCGTGGCGACCCGGTCGCAATGAGACGGTGTCGTCTCCCTCCGGCGGCAGCGTGCAGACTCTGCGTCGAGCCACCCACCGGTAGACCCGGCGGCCGAGCGCCGGAATCGGCCAGATATATAAGAAGGGCAAGACAGGCCACAGAAGCGGAACGCGGCCGGCCAGCATCCGGCAGGCTTCGAATCCGGCCCATGCGCGGTCGCCCGCGACGACGTGCATCGCCTCGATGAGCGAGTCGATTTCCAGACGCCCGGCGCCCGCTTCTGTCCGCGCCTCCTCGTCGAGCGCGTTGACGGGGATAATCTGATCGAACATGTCGAGAGCCCGGACGGCGCGGATCGAACCTCGGCACAGCCTGCAGTTGCCGTCGAACAGGACGACGGCCGGCTCGCCGTAGAGGAGCCTTCCGATTCTGCGGATAACGCCCACGGTGCGATCTTAGCACTCGTCACCGACCGCATGATGCGTTGTGAGCCGCCTGCCGCAAACGCTAGTGCTCGTCCTACCGGCCCATGACCGACCGGATGATGCTCTCGAACTCGTCGATCGCAGGCAGGTAGTCGAGCCGCCGCCCGTTGATGAAGAACGTCGGCGTGCCCGCGACCCCGGCGCGGTCTCCCCGCTGCCGGTCGGCCATAATGCGCGCCAGGATCTCCTGAGATTCGATGTCCTCTCTGAAGCGGTCCGTGTCGAGGCCCAGTTGACCCGCCATCGATACGAACAGTTCAGGGTCGTTCGCCCGGCCCCTCCACTGCGACTGCGTGTCGTAGAGCGCGTCGTGCATGTCCCAGTAGCGGCCCTGCTCGCCGGCCGCTTCCGCCGCGGCGGCAGCCGTGATCGAGTTGGCGCCGACGGGAATCGGGTAGTGGTGGAATTCCAGCTCGAGCTCGCTCGGCATGCGGCGCATCAGCTCGCTGACGATCGGGTGGAACGTGGCGCACGTCGGGCATTCGTAGTCCCCGTACTCTATCAGAGTCACCGCCGGGTTCTCGGGTCCCCGGACGTGGCCTCCGCCGGTGTCCGCGAGCAGGGCGGCGTCGAGGGCCGTCGTCGTCGGCCCGGCCCCGCCCGAGGAGAGGTAGACGGCCGCGGCCAGCGCGGCCGCGACGCCGAGGGCGACCAGAGCTATCGAACGGCCCGTCGAGGACTTTTTCAGAGCCCGTGTCGAGCCTGTCTGAGGGCGCTTTTTGTTTGCCATAGGCTTCGAAGCTTACACGTTAGGGAGCTGGATCGCCAGTCAAAGCAGACCGATCATCGGGCCGACCAGCATCAGGGCCGCCGTCATGACCACGATCCAGACCAGGCTGATCAGCGCTCCGGGCCGGAGCATGTCGAACATCCGGTAGTAGCCCTTGCTGAAGGTCAGCATCGGGACCGGATCGAGCGGGATCAGCATGGCGCACGAGGCCGTGAAGATCACGGGCAGCGCGTAGAGCGTCGGGTTGAGGCCGGCGTCGGCGGCCAGCAGCATGATCGGCGGGATCATCACCGCGTTGATGACGGGCGAGACGGGCAGCATCAGGTGTATGAGCACCGTGAACGTGCTGATCACGGCCAGTATGACGACGACCGGCATCCCGGCCAGCGGCCCGAGCGTGACGTCGACCAGCCACTGGGCCAGGCCGCTGGTCGAGGACGCGACGCCCAGCGCGGCGACGGCGCCCGCCATCAGGAGGATGTCCCATCCGGTCGCGCGCTGAGCTTCCTGCCAGGTGAAGAGACGGATTCCGGGCAGGAACATGGCCGCGGCGCCGAGGACGCCGACCGACACGACGTTGAACTGCGGGTACCAGGAGCTGAGGATCCAGAAAACGAGCATGATGGCCTGGATGACGATGACCTTCCGTTCGGGTGTGGTCAGGGGGCCCAGTCGGTCGAGCTCCTGACGGATGTCGTCGGGGTGCCCGATGTCGGCGATCTCGGGTTTGAACGTCCATGCGGTGATCAGGGCGGCGAGAGGCAGGACGACGACGACCATCGGAATCCCGATCGCCATCCATTCGAGGAAGGAGACCGTCGGCCCGCCGTTGGCCTCGACGATCTGGAGGCCGAGGATGTTGATCGAGCTGCCCGCGATCGTGCCGATGCCGCCGATCATGGCGCCGAAGGGAATACCCAGCATGATGGCCTTGGCGAAGGGGGATTCGCCGGCTTTGAGCCCGAGCTTCTCGAACAGGCCCAGCGCGACGGCCATGAAGATCGCGCACGTCGGAACGTCCGAGACGATCAGCGAGATCATGCCGGTGCCGATGACGAAGGCGTAGATGACGCGCCGGGCGTCGGTTCCGGCATTCGCGATCAACGTCAGCGCGAACCGGTGGGCGAGTCCCGTCTTCACCCAGGCGTGGGCGATGATGAACATGACGAGAACGAAAAAGAAGACCGGTCCGATGAAGTTCGTGAACGCCGTGCCCAGATCGTTCAGACCCAGAAAAGGCTGGAAGACCAGCGCGAGCAGGGACGTGATCGCGATCGGCAGGGCTTCGGTCGACCAGAGGATGAGGATCAGGACGAACAGCGCCGCCATCCGCTGTCCGGGAGCCCCGAGGCCGGAGGGGGTCGGCATCAGGAGGACCAGAGACATCGCGGCGACGGCCGCGATCAGCCCGAGGACGTGCTTCCGGTCATTCATACGGGGGTTTTTTCTTCGCGCCTCAGAAGGGATACCAGGGTACTTCGCTGCGCATCGTGACCCATTGCAGTTCGGTGAACGCCTCGAGGTTGGCCTCGAACCCGCCGAGGCGCGTTCCGGCGCCCGAATCCCTGACGCCGCCGAACGGGACCGTCGGCTCGTCGTGGATCGGCTGGTCGTTGATGTGGACCAGGCCGGTCGGGATGCGCTCGGCGAGAGCCAGGCCTTTCATGACGTCGCGCGTGACGATGGAGAGCGCGAGCCCGTACGGCGTGCCGGCGGCGAGCTCGGCCGCCTCTTCGATCGTGTCGAAGGTGGTGATCGGGGCCACGGGGCCGAAGATCTCTTCCAAGTAGGCCGGAGCGCTCGTCGGCGTGTCCGCTAGCACGGTCGGACGGTAGAAGAGATCCTCGTAGATCCCGCCCGCCGCGAGCTTCGCCCCTCGGGCGACGCTCGAGGTCACAAGCCGGTGGACGTTGTCCCGCTGTGTGGAATCGATGATCGGTCCCAGCGCGACGTTTTCGGTCGCCGGGTTGCCGACGGTCAGCTTGTTGGCGTGCGCGACCATCCGGTCGGTGTACTCGCCGGCGACGCTGGCATGGACGAGATGGCGGCTGGCTGCCATGCAGACCTGCCCCTGGTGGAAGAACGAGCCGAACGAGCCGGCGGCGACGGCGCGCTCGACGTCGGCGTCTTCGAGAACGACGAACGCGGAATTGCCCCCGAGCTCGAGATGAACGCGCTTCAGGTGCTCGCCCGCAAGCTGTGCGACGGCCCGCCCGCCGCGCGTCGATCCGGTGAAGACGACGACGTTGACGTTCGGGTCGCGGATGAGCGCCTCGCCGACGTCCGCGCCGCCGGGCAGGACGCTGAGCACGCCCGGCGGCAGCCCGGCCTCTTCGAAGACGCGGGCCAGGGTCACGCCTCCGGACACGGCCGTCCGCGGATCGGGCTTGAGCACCACGGCGTTGCCCAGCGCCAGGGCCGGCGCGACGTAGCGAATTGCAAGCACCAGCGGGACGTTGAACGGCGCGATGACCCCGACCACCCCGGCCGGCAGGCGCCGGGTGAAGCTCAGGCGCGGCTGAGACGAACGAATCAGTTGTCCGTAGGGATACGAGGTCAGAGCCGCGGCCGCCTGGCATATACCCGAGGCCATCCCGATCTCGAAGCCGGCCTTCGGGCGGGTCGACCCGGCTTCCCGCACGATCCAGTCGGAGATTTCCGCGCCGTGCTCGCCCCAGAGGTCGGCGGCGCGCCGGAGGACGGCCGCGCGCGCATCGAACGGCTGGGTCCCCCAGTCGCGCTGAGCAGTGGCGGCCTGGGCGGCGGCCCGGCTGACGTCTTCCGGCCCCGCGCGGCCCAGCGTGCCCAGCTCGGCGCCGGTGGCCGGCTCGCGGACCGAATACTCGCCCCCTGCGGCCGGAACCCAGTCATCGAGACGGATCTTGCCATGCCACACGGGGGGATCGAGCAGCTTAAGAGCCATGGCTCAAGTACCTCCGGCGTGTGACCATATTTTGAAATCTGCCAGAAAGTCAATCGAAGATGGCATAATACGTGCCCTATGCCAGGAACCGGTCAGCCAAGCCTCGAAGACGCGATACGAGCCGCGGGCGGTCCCGTCGAGCTTCTGCGGAACTCGCAGACCGGGCCGTACGTGTACCCGGTCGTCCCGCCCGAGTTCACGAACTGGCGGGACGAGCAGCGCGCCTGGCAGGAGACCTGCGTGCTGTTCAACCAGTCCTACCACATGACCGACATGTACGTGGAGGGCCCGGACGCGCTTCGTTTGCTGTCGGACCTCGGCGTGAACAGCTTCCGGAACTTCACCGCCAACAAGGCCAAGCAGTTCGTCGCGTGCAACCACGACGGCTACGTGATCGGCGACGTGATCCTCTTTTGTCTCGAGGACAACCTCTTCAACCTGGTCGGGCGGCCGTCGGTTCACAACTGGGTCCGTTACCATTGCGAAACGGGAGGTTACGACGCGAGAGTCGAGCTGGACGAGCGGGCGGCGGCCCGCGAGGGTCCGATCGTGCGCAAGGCGTACCGGTATCAGGTCCAGGGGCCCAACGCGCTCGGCGTGATCGGGAAGGCGACGGGCGAGCCGGTGCCCGAGGTCCGGTTCTTCAACATGGACGTGTTGCGGATCGCCGGCAGGGAAGTGCGCGCCCTGCGGCACGGGATGGTCGGGCAGCCGGGGTTCGAGCTGTTCGGACCGTGGAAGGACGGCGAGGCGGTGAAGACGGCGATCCTCGAAGCCGGAAAAGACTTCGGCCTGCGGCAGGTGGGCGCCCGCGCCTATTCCTCGAACACCCTCGAGTCGGGCTGGATTCCCTCGCCTCTGCCAGCGGTCTACACGGGTGAGGCGATGACGGCGTACCGGGAGTGGCTGCCGGCGACAAGCTACGAAGCGATCGCGTCGCTGGGAGGCAGCTTCTGCTCCGGGGACATCCGGGATTACTACCTCACGCCCTACGATCTCGGTTACAGCTACATCGTGAAGTTCGACCACGACTTCATCGGACGGGATGCGCTCGGGAAGATGGCAGGCAAACCGGCCCGCCAGAAAGTGACGCTCGCGCTCGACGGCGAGGACGTCACGCGCGCCATCGGAACGATGTTCCAGTCCGGGGACCGGGTCAAGTATTTCGATTTTCCGTCGGCCGTCTATTCGACGCTTCCCTACGACAAGGTGATCGCGGACGGCAGGATCGTCGGCCTGTCCACCTGGTGCGGCTACAGCGCGAACGAGGGCAAGATGCTGACGCTGGCGATGCTCGAGGCCGCGTACAGCGAGCCCGGAGCCGAAGTCACGCTGGTGTGGGGCGAGGAGGGTGGCGGGTCGGGGAAGCCGACCGTGGAGCGCCACGTTCAGACCGGGATCCGCGCCACGGTGGCGCCGGCGCCGTACGTCGAGGTCGCCCGAAAAGCTTACCGGTCCGGCTGATCCGATCCGACCGCCGCCTCGAGCAGTCCGAGGACTTCGGGCGAGGCCGCGGCCGCTCCGGTCTCCCGGTACCGTTCGTGGTTTTCTTCGATCTGGCCGGGTTCGTAACGGTAGTTCACCATCATCCCTGCCGACTGATCCAGACCCTTCGCGGAAGTATCCGCCAGCCAGTTGATCCTCTCGATGCGGGCGCCGTTGCTGAGATGAAAGTGGGCGACCCGGTCGAGCGCCCTGAGGTTCGTCCGGCTCTCGGTGAGCAGGTAACGGGCGCAAAGCCTCGTGAGGGGGCCCTCGAGAGCCCGTGCGGTGCCGGGGTTGCGGTGCCAGTGAGGGGTCCGGAGAAGCTCCACCGGCACCTCTTCGCCTGGGTGCCCGCGAAGGTAGCTTCCGAAGTCCGGAATCGGCGACAGCGTCGCGAACGTTCCCAGGTTGGGCAGCTCCGCAGTCAGGCGGTCGACCACCCGCTTGATCAGGAAGTTGCCGAGACTGACGCCGTGGAGTCCGGCCTGCGTGTTGGAAATCGAATAGAAGATCGCGGTGTTGGCCGTTTCCGGGTCCGGGTGAGCCCGGGACTCGTCCAGCAGCGTCTGGATGTTGTCGGACATGCCAGGGACGAGAGCGACTTCGACGAAGATCAGGGGCTCCTCCGGCATCCGCGGGTGAAAGAACGCGAAGCACCGCCGGTCCTCGCCGAGGCGGCGCTTGAGAGCGTCCCACGATTCGATTTCGTGGACGGCCTCATACGCGATCAGGCGCTCGAGCAGCGAGGCCGGAGAGTTCCAGGTGATCTGCTCGAGATCGAGAAAGCCGACGTCGAACCAGGAGGCGAGCAGGCCTTTCAGATCCTGGTCCAGACCGCGTAACGCCGGATCGGTTCGCCCATAGCGCATGACATCGGCGCGCAGGTCGACGAGGAACTTGACGCCCGAGGGCAGCGAATTGAACTGCGTGAGGAGTTTCAGATGGCGGGGCGTGAGGACCTCCCGGAGCGTGCGATGAACTTCGCCGCGCTGCTCGGGAGTCCTGGCCTCAGGGACGCTCGCGATCGTCGTCAGAAGCGTCCCGTGGTCGACGCCGAAGTCGGTCGCGAGGATCTCGAGGAAACGCTTCTTTCCCCGATCGTTGAGGGTCAGGTAGATCTGACCGATCGCCGCCGCGCGGGCTCGCGAGGAGACCTCGCCGCCCTTGCTGATCAGACATTCCCCGATTTGCCGTCGCAACGCCCGGACATCGCCGTCGGGGAGATCGGCTCCCGGCTTCCCGAAGTCGGTTCGGGCCGCCTGGCTGATCCGGCGCCAGACCTGGGCGAGATTGCCCCATGCGCGTTCGAGAACGCGGGAAACGTCGACGTTCATCGGGGACAGGTCACTCTTTTCTGCCTTTCTACAAGAAAGCGGAATACGGGAAATGGAAGAAACATGGAAAAGAGTGACCTGTCCCCCTCAGCGATGATAGGACAGGTTGTTCGGGGCGTGGTCCCCCGCCAGCCACTGCTCCAGTGTCCGGTGCGCGTCGGCTTTTCGCTCCGCGTTGATCGTCTCGACTTCCGGATGGTCGGCGGTGAACTCGACGATCAGCCCGTTGGGATCGCGGACATAGAGCGAATGACAGTAGCCGTGCTCGAGGACGTAGTACCCTTCGGGTTCGGTGTACCCGCCCCGCTTGACACGCTCGAGCATCGCGTCCTGCGCGTCGCGCGTCACGCGGAGCGCGATGTGATGGAAGGGCGAGCTCGGCATCGGCGGTCCGAACTCCGCGTGGTCGTCCTCGTCGGCGAACTGAAAGAACGCCAGTGCTCCCCCGTCTTCCAGCGCGAAGAAGCAATGACAATAGACCCGCTCCTTGCCGAACAGGTCGGTTTTCTCCGCCCACGTCGCAACGAGCGGCATTCCGATGACGTCTTCGTAGAACTTGCGCGTGGCTTCCATGTCGGTCGTGACGTAGGCGTTGTGGTGCAGCCTGGAAGGCACGGGCGTTCGGGCCGGTTTGGTCATGGCGTGTCTCCGTTCTGTCGAAACCCTCATTCTATCCGTTCCGGCCCCCGGGCGAAAGCGATCTTCCCGTAGGCCAACATGGCGAACTCGCGCTCGACGATATAGACTATTATCCCCGTCGTTCCGATACCGATGAAGATTGCCACCTACAACGCGAACTCCATCCGCAAGCGGCTCGATGTCGTCGTCGGATGGCTCGAGACCCACGAGCCCGACGTGTTGTGCGTTCAGGAGACGAAGTGCCAGGACCCGGACTTTCCCGCCCTGGCGCTCTCTTCCACCGGGTATCACGTTCACTATCGGGGCATGAAGGCCTACAACGGCGTGGCCGTTCTCAGCCGGACCGCGCCCGAAGAGGTCGCCTGCGGTTTCGACGACGGGTTCCCCGAGGCCGACAAAGCGCGCCTGATGCGGGTCGTCGTCGACGGCATTCCGATCCTCAATACCTACGTGCCGAACGGCTTCAGGATCGATTCCCCGCGATACGAGTACAAGCTGGAATGGTACCGCAGGCTCCGGATGTACTTCGCCAGACACATGTCGCCGGACCGGCCTGCCGTCTGGTGCGGCGACATGAACGTGGCGCCCGAGCCGATCGACGTTCACAGTCCCGAGAAACACCTGAGACACGTCTGCTTCCACGAAGACGTGCGACACGCCTACCAGGCGACCGTGTCCTGGGGCTTCGTCGATGTCTTCAGGAAGCTGCACCCCGACGTCCAGCAGTTTACCTTCTGGGACTACCTGCGCCCCAGCTCGGTCGATAAGAACAAGGGCTGGCGGATCGATCACATTCTGGCAACGGCTCCGCTGGCCGAAAAATGCGGAGCCTGCGCAGTCGACGTCGGCCCGCGGCGCGCTCCGGGAGCGTCGGACCACACGTTCGTCTGGGCGGAGTTCGCGATCTGAGCCTGAGCCGGGATCCGGCGGATTTCGCTCTCTGCCCGCGCAGAAATCCTTGCCGCGTGAGGACAGCGGACGTAACATTTCGCTGTGGAGGAACAGACATGACGAGACCTCTGAGATTCGCAGTGCTCGCCGTTCTGGTATGCGTGAGCGCTGGACTTCTGTCCGCATACGCGCAGGAGGATCCCGCGGCCGGGGGGGCGGAAGACTACAGGACCTTCTTCTTCTCCAGATGGGCGCAGGAGGGTCCCCCGGCCGGGGGGCCCGAAGACTACAGGACCTTTTTCTTCTCCAAATGGGCGCAGGAGAACGACGGGCGCGAGGGTGTCTTGCGCTACTTTCCGGGATGGGCAGACGACTCAGGGGAAGCCGTTTCCCGTCGGATCCGCATCGACGGGTTGGATATCACCGCCGACGCGATAAGTTACGACGCCGGCACGGGAGTCGTCGAGGCCGAAGGCAACGTCACGGTGACGGCGACGCGGGAGGACGGGTCCACGGTCACGATGCGCGCGGAGCGAATGACTGTCGAGCAATGAGGTGATCGTCCGCCGATACGAGCCCGGAGAGGAAGAAGAGATCTGGGACATCTACGCCGGGACGACACGCAAGATCAACTCGCGGGACTATACGCCTGCCCAGATCGCGCGGTGGGCGCCCGACGACCACGATTGCGCGGCATGGAATGAGAAGCTCGCGCGTTCGAACCCGTTCGTCGCCGTCGAGAACGGCCGCCTTGTCGGTTTCGCCGAGTTGGAGACCGACGGGCATATCGACAATTTCTACTGTCATCACGAATGGCAACGCCGAGGCGTGGGAGCGGCCCTCCTCGGCCGGATCGAGGCCGAGGCGGCCTCGCAGGGAATCGCGGCCCTCTATGCCGAGGTCAGCGTCACCGCGGAGCCGTTCTTCACGGCGATGGGATTCGGGATCGAGCGCGAACGGGTCCGCGTGATCTGCGGTGCGCCCGCGAAGCAATTCATCATGCGGAAGAGTCTCGGCGCGCCGCCGCAATCAATCCAGAGTGCCATGCCCGAGATTCCTGTGCTCAGATCCCGCCGCCTGACGCTTCGCCCTTTCACGCGGGCCGACGCGCCGGCCGTCCAGCGTCTGGCGGGCGTTGCTGAAATCGCCCGAACGACCCTCGCGATTCCCTATCCCTACCCGGACGGCCTGGCGGAAGAATGGATCCGGTCCCATAAGGGCCGGTTCGCCGGGGGCGCTTCGCTCGACCTCGCGATCGAACTCGACAGCGCACAGGAACTGGTCGGAGCGATCGGCCTGAGGCTGGAGCAGGAGCACCGCCGCGCCGAGCTCGGTTACTGGATCGGCCGCCCGTACTGGAGTCAGGGTTACGCGACCGAAGCCGCGGGCATGCTCGTCGCGTACGGATTCGATGACCTCGGGCTCGAGCGCGTGTATGCGTACCATTTCACGAACAACCCGGCGTCGGGCCGCGTGCTCGAAAAGACCGGGATGAAACGCGAGGGGCTCCGCCGCCAGCACACGTTCAGGGATGGCGTGTTTCTCGACAGCGTTCTGTACGGGCTCTTGCGCGAGGACACGGACCGTAAAAGCAGGGGCACGCCCTATTCAATTCCTTGACCCTCCGGGCGGCCCGTGTCAGGCTCTTTTCGGAGTTCTTCAAAACCTCTCCCGGAGTTTTCAACGTGAAGATTCTACGGGTCTCGCTCCTTCTCCTGGCCAGCCAGCTCGCGTTTTCCGAACAGTTCCGGCAAACGACGCCCGGGCGCGGTGCCGCGACGGCCCGACGCCGAGTTCTTCAGGGTCCGGAAGACGGACGGTAAGACATACGTCCTGAGGCATGATCCCGATGCCGATACGTGGTCTATGAGGTGGCCGGACGCGGCGGGATGATGATCCAGCCGACGACGTAGGCGACGAGCAAGGGCAGGCCGCCCGTGGCGATCCCCAGGAACACGAAGCCGACCCGCAGGAGGTTGGCATCGATCCTGTAGGCTTCCGCGAGACCCCCGCAGATGCCGGCGATCTTCTTTTCCTGTTCGGATCGGTAGACGCGAATCATGGGAACAGGATAGCATCCCCCCGGATCTGAGCTCCCCGCCGTAACAGGGATCGCGAATTTCTTCGGCCCCGACGAACAATCGTGGAGCAAAAAGCGGCTGGTATCCGTATAGCCCGTTATGCCGATTCCAACGGCCAGCCGCCCGAAGTGCCAACCTTCCGGAGACCCGCGTTCATGACATCCATTCGCCAGGACATCCTTTACGGCATCCGCACGCTTCTCGACCGGCCCGCCTTCACCCTGATCGCCGCCCTTTCGCTGGCGCTCGGCATCGGCGTCAACACGACCATCTTCAGCATCATCAACGCCACGCTGCTCGCGCCGCTGGGCCTCGAGGACGAGGACCGGCTCGTCGCGCTCGCGACCTACCCGCTGGACTTTCCGGGCAACCGGAACGCGGCGCGATACCGCGAATACGACGCGTGGCGGGAGGCGCGGAGCTTCGAGGCCGTCGGCGCGCTGGTCACCGGCGTCAAGAACCTGGGCGCCGGGTCCGACGGAGCGCCGGCCGAGGAGCTCGGGATACTTCGCGTCAGCCCGCCGATGTTCCGCGTCCTCGGCGTCCGGCCCCAACTGGGCAGGCTCTTCACCGATGACGAGGACCAGGTCGACAACTGGGCGCCGGTGGCCCTGCTGAGCGACCGCTTCTGGGAGCGGCGCTTCGGGCGCGACCCGGCGGCCATCGGCCAGACGATGAGGCTCGATGGCGTCGTGACGACGATCATCGGGGTGATGCCCGCCGGGCTCGAGGAGACGCTGTTCCTGCCCTCGACCGAACTCTGGGTGCCCTCGGAGTTCGTGCTGGCGCAGACGATCAGCGAGGCAGGGTTCATCACGACCTTCGCCCGGCTCGCGCCCGGCGTCACGATCGACCAGGCCCGGACCGAGATGCGCGGCCTCGCCCAGGGGTTCGCCGAGGAGTATCCGAACACGAACGAGAACACCGGCTTCGGCGTCGTCGATCTGCACGACTTCTTCTATGGGGGGGCCGAGGAGCCGCTCTTCATCCTTCAGGGGGCCGTGCTGTTCGTCCTGCTGATCGCCTGCGCCAACGTGGCCGGCCTGATGCTTGCCCGGGCGTCCTCGCGCCAGACCGAGATCGCGATCCGGAGCGCGGTGGGCGCCGTCCGTGGGCGTCTCATCCGGCAGGTCCTGACCGAGAGCGTCGTCCTCTCCGCGATCGGCGGCGCCCTGGGCGTCTTCCTGGCCTGGGGCGGTCTTCGCGTGTTCGTCGCCGCGGCGCCTCCCGACATCCCGAACCTCGACTCGATGACGATCAACCCGGACGTGCTGGCGTTCACCGCGCTCGTCGTGGTCATGACGGCGATCCTGTTCGGAATCATTCCGGCGATCCAGGGCACCCGGCCCGACCTGACCACTCTGCTCAACGAATCCGCCCGCGGCTCGAGCGGCGGCGCCGCCCGCCAGCGCCTCCGGATGGCCATGGTCGCGATGCAGACCGGGATCGCCCTCGTCCTTCTGATCACGGCGGGTCTGCTGATCAACAGCTTCATCCAGCTCCAGGACAACGACCTGGGCGCCGATCCGAATGGAGTCCTGACTTTCCGGCTGCAGTTTTCCCAGGACGAGACGATCACGTTCACCGGCCAGCAGGTCAATGGGGTCGGTCTCTGGGACGTCAACCCGGGCGTGGGGCTGACGGTCGCGCGCGTCCACGACGAGCTGAAGCTCGTCCCGGGCATCGAATCCTCCGCCGTCGCGAGCGTTCCGCCGTTTCAGGGCGCTGCGGGCCGGAGCTTCAGGATCGCGGGCCGGTCCGGGGGCGATGGGGACGGCCAGGCCAGCGGCGCCTACCTGGCCGTGACGCACGGTTACTTCGAGACCCTGAAAGCGGGCCTGGTCCGGGGACGCCTGTTCACGGAAAGGGACGACGCGAGCGCGCCTCGGGTCGTCGTCGTCAACGAGGCCATGGCGCGGCAGTTCTGGGAGGACGAGGATCCGATCGGCAGCCAGATCACGCTCGACTTCGTTCCGGGCGAGCAGCCGCGCGAGGTCGTCGGCATCGTCTCGAACGTCCTGCTCTCGCAGAACCAGGAGACCGCCGCGCCGGCGATGTACGTGCCCTACAGCCAGCAAACCGACACCTGGCTGGGACCGCAGTGGGCTCAGCGCGCGGGGGTCTACTTCCTCGCGAGAGGACGAGGAGAGCCGATGGATCTCGTGCCGGCCGTCCAGCGCGCTGTCGCGCGCGTCGATCCGGACCGGCCGCTGACCCAGATCCGGACGATCGACCAGTACCTGGCCGAGCAGCTTCAGGGCGACATCCTCTGGGTGTCGCTGCTGGGAACCTTCGGCGCGATCGCGGGCCTGCTGGCCGTGACCGGCATCTACGGCGTCGTCAGCTATTCGGTGTCCCAGCGCATCCACGAGATCGGGATCCGCATGGCGCTGGGCGCCACGGGAAAGAAGATCGTCGGGCTGATCATGCGGCAGGCGGTGGTGGTCGTCGCCGTGGGCCTCCTGATCGGCGTGGTCGGGTCGATTCTCCTGACGCGGTTCATCGCCGGGACGCTCTTCGGCGTCGGCGCGACCGATCCGGTGACGTTCGCCGCGGTGTCGCTGCTCCTGCTGGTCGCTGCGCTGGTCGCATGTCTCGTGCCGACCCGACGGGCCCTGAAGGTGGATCCGTCCGAGGCGCTGCGTTATGAATGACGGGGGGACGGCGGGCTTGCCCGGCAGTCCGCCGCCCACGCCGCGCTCAGGGTATAGAATTCGAGGAACATGTTGCTCGTTCAGTTGGTCGACCTGTATTCCCTGATCGTCCTGGTCGCTGTGATTCTGTCCTGGCTCCAGCTCCCTTACAACAACCCGATCGTTCAGCTCGTCGGTTTCCTGACCGAGCCCCTGCTGGCGCCCATCCGGAGCGTCCTGCCCTCGGTGGGAGGTCTGGACTTCTCGCCCATGGTGTTGTTGATTGCGCTGCAGATGCTGAAGCGCATCGTTGCCGGGGCTTTCGCCTGATCGGCGCAGGATTCCTGTTCGTTCCGACTCGCTGTCTCCTCTACGGCAGGTCGGGGGCCTCTTCGGTCATCAGAATGTTGTCGATCAGATACCGGCCGGAATCGCTGACCGGCAGGGCGTCGAAGAACATGCTGATGTCCAGGGCGCTGTCTCCCGGGACAAGGCCCCTGTTGGTCAGCTCCATCGGTCCGACGTCGACAACGCCACCGCCGCGCTGCAGGGCGGATACCATGTAAGTCCCTTCCATGTTGTCGATGTGGACGATGACCGTGTGATCCTCGTCGGGGACGAGGTCGCCCAGAACGCGACCGGAGGCGACGAACTGAGCGTTG
>Ga0299906_10001889_pt1 | contig 17718 bp, 22 predicted proteins | sample RVTome_14_FD_200259 | JGI IMG/M metagenome (GOLD analysis project Ga0299906, IMG submission 200259) | Soil microbial communities from uranium-contaminated site in the Upper Colorado River Basin, Wyoming, United States - RVT145D125 (version 2) ...
AGAGACCTTATAAGAATCTCCGGCATCAGAGCCTTGTCATTCGGGGGTGGCGGGCCTGGCAGAGGAAGTTCCTCTTTTAGGAAAGACAAGAAGTCCAAGTCTTCAGTTTCAGGGGGAGGACCTAAAGGTTCAGGTTCTGGCCCTGAGAAGAAAACATCCATGAAGTCGTCATAATCGTCATAATCGTCATCCTCACCAAGCATCAACCATCTATACACCACTTAATCACTGACCTAGGGCATGGCTGACTATCACGAGACCCCGACAGGCTGACGCCCCTCCCACGGTAAGTCGCCGTGAGGATAAAATCGTTCTCAAGTGGATCGAGAAATTTCTGGACCGTTGAGAAAGTCAACGTTCGCTAGCTTGATGCGGTGTATCTACCCCTACCCGATACAGGGTTTCGGAGGACGACACCATGAACATGAAGCTAAAAGACATCGAAGATGCCATTACTGAGGACTACGCTGCTTTTTCTTGCCGAGCGAAGCTGCAACCGATTCAAGGGGAGGGTGGGCGTGTGAGGCCCCCTACCTACGCCGCCAAAGAAAATGGGAAGGAACACTCCTATGCGTACTACCAGCGCAGAATCAAGGGAGAGTCCATAACTTGTGTGGACTTGGACAGCATCCCTTCTCAAGCTAATCGAATTGAAGACTGCTTCCAGCAATTAATCGATGAGGGCCTTCTTAAGATTCCTCATCTTCAGATGATCATCCCTGTGCCAGGGCGAACAGCCATTAAGGTGACGTCTCTGAATGCACCACATCGCACGAGCGACTCTCATTTCTGGTCGGGCAAAGTTGAAGGTACCACTTTCTTTAAGTCCGAGGTTGGTCAGGACTTGGTTAAGGCTTCTCCTAGGGATGCTTCGGCTTTGCTCAAGTACGGGCCTCTGAGTATCGTTCTCGGGTGTTGGAACTCAGGCCCGAAAGGTTCAGGAAGTCATCAATCCAAATTCGAGCGCTGCTTGACTTCGGAGATCATCGCAGTCAACCCAGAGATCTCCAAACAAACGGCGATTCGTCTCGACCCTTTTGTGGAAAATGATCCAACCAAACCCTTGTACAAGCCTAAGAACCCTGATGATGGCCTCTACGTGCTCGATCCTTCTAAGGCCGAAGTCGAGAAGGGAAAGCCTGTACTCGTAGGATCAGACTCCAGCAAAAAGGAAAAGGGCCGGCCCTCTAATGTTGTGCTGGGGTCCATTATATCCACACCCAGCGTCCATGTGAATGGTATTACAGCTGACTACTATGAACACCATGCTGTCTTGTCGTTGACAGCTCTCAAGCGTTCTCAGTTTCCTTCCCTGTCGAAGGAAGAACAAACCTTGGCGTGGACCTACTTGGCAGCCCTAGGGGTGTGTGGTGCCGTACTCATGCAGCATGCTGGGTATCACTTGAGGACGGGGACGGATCTTCTCCCGGTCGAACCTTTGACTTGGGTCTTGAAGTCCAAGAGTCCCAAAGATCCTGAGAAGGTCTTCGAGGTCTCGAAAGAAGATGCTCTTGGGATTCTGAAGGAGGTCTCGGATCTGATGGTGAAGTCCAACATCCCATGGCGTCCTGAACCTTTGGATGTATCACCGACCGATGACCACACGGAGTTGGTTTCGGCCACATTTGGAGCTTCAGAACCTGAAACTACCCTAGCTGCGGAGTAAAGACCCATGTCCTGGACAATGGCTTTCCAGCCTCTCCAGTTTGGTAAACTTGCGGTTGTTCAAGGTGACCAAGCGGAGTATCCGATCTCAGTACGTAGGTTGTACATGGCTTTGGTCTCTGCTTGGGGCATGTTCGAATGCCCCAAGGAGAAGAAGACCCTGGAGTGGTTGGAACAACAACCCCCTCCAAAAATCTACGCGCCGCCCTTCGATGCTGGTTGTGTTAGGAGGCACACTCAGTGGGTTCCAGTTAACAATCAGAGTAAGAGCAACAACCCTAAGATGGGGAGCCGTAAAGAAAAGAAGGAACGGCACCCATACGGCCACCCCAATGGGGGGTCTTACTCTCTGGCTCGTCGTCGGAACCCCAAACAAGATCTTGCTTGGTTCATCGACGAGGACGAAGTGTTCGCCTACACCTATGATGGCGACCTAGGGGAGCATAAAGTACCCCTAGAGAGGATGCTTTCTCGAATCCACAGGGTGGGGAGTTCGACTTCAATGGTCAGGGCCTTTCTAGTGGATGATCCCAAGGACCCTACACATGTAGAGGATGCTGGAGGATCTATGTCGGTGGGTGTCTCATATCCTGGATTCCTCCAAAGCCTGGAGAACCACCATCGCTTAGAATTAGAACGTAATGAGAGAGTTCGCCTCGATCCCATCTTCAAGGCCACTACCTACAGCGAGGTCAACACTAGGGATACTACCACCCATCCTTCCAAGTTTGAGCCAAAGTTCCAGGTTCTACAGCTGGGCTCTGAGGTTTACAGCTGGGCTCTGAAACACGCTCCTGCCTTGACGAAAGCCTTGAGAGGAGCAGTGCTCAGCACTTTTGGTTCCCAAACAATCCCATCGTTCATTTCAGGGCACAACCTAGATGGGTCAGTCACCGAAGATAGTCATTTGGCTTTTTTCCCTCTTGCTGATGTGGGACACCCCTACGCTAGGGGTTTGGTCAAAGGTTTGGGCGTAGCTCTGCCTAGATACCTCACAATCGAACAGCGGAGGCTAGTGCTGACGGCCTTAGGTTCTGTGAACCGCTTGACTCTGGGTAGACTTGGAGCATGTTCATTAGAGCGTCCCACTAAGGACTCTCTGTGGTCTCAACCTCAGACATGGACTAGACCTTCCAGGTTTTGGTCCACGGTGACGCCCTTCGTCTTTGAACGGTTCATCACTAAGACACCAAATGGCATGTTGAAAGCCGTTCGCGAGTCCTGTGCCTATGCAGGGCTACCCTCGCCCTCGAAAGTAGTCTTCTCTTCCAATTCTCCTGTGACTGGAGGAATCTACGCCCCAAGTTACCCTCGCCCTGTGAAAGCGATGTCCAAGCTATGTATACACTTGAGTTTGGAATTTGAGGAACCCGTCCTAGGACCTGTCTTTCTTGGTGCAGGTCGTTTCAGCGGGCATGGGGTTTGTAGGCCGATGAAAGGACCTAACCAGTGACGTTCGATTCATTCTTCCACGAGTTCAAAGGTGTGCACCCCTTCCCTTTCCAAAGTCGCCTCTGTTCAGAAGTGATGAAATCAGGGCATTGGCCCCCTAGCATAGAAGCTCCGACAGCGTCAGGTAAGACGGACGCTGTGCTCTTGACCTTCGTGTATACTTTGGCCTTTTCTGAGCACAAGACCCCACGACGGTTCTTCTATGTTGTGGACCGTCGTCCTGTCGTTGATGAAGGCTTCTTCAAGGCCCAAGCTCTAGCAAACTTTCTAACCACAGCTCAGGAAGGGACTGTTGCTTTTGAAGTAGCTCAAAGACTCAGGTCCTTCGGAACTGGGAACCCTCTAGACTGCTTCCAATTGAGAGGTGGTATTTATCGAGATGAATCTTGGGTTCTAGACCCGAGACAGCCTCTTATCATCTTCAGCACGGTGGATCAGGTAGGGTCCAAGCTACTGTGCCAGGGCTACGGGGTTTCCAACCGAACAAGGTCGATCCACGCTGGTTTGGTAGCCAATGACAGCTTGATCCTGCAAGACGAAGTGCAGTGCTCTCCTGCGTTCAGTGAGCTTTTGAGGGCATGCCTCTACTACCGTGAAGGGCAATCTCTTGTAATCCCCTTCGAGACGACGACCATGTCGGCTACATTACGGGAACCAGGGGTTTTTCAAGTAGAGCAGAGTGACCTGGATCATCCAGTATTCAAGCAAAGGTTCGATGCCCTGAAGAAGACCAGGCTGATGGAGACCGAAGACATTCCTGCTCAACTCATTGCTGAAGCCGAAAGTTTCGTCAAGCAGGGCAAGTCTCGAATCCTAGTAATTACTAATCGTGTTGCGTCGGCAAAAAAGATCCACAACAGCCTCTCCAAGAAGCATGAGTGTGTACTTGTTATGGGCCGGATGCGTCCTCTAGACCGTGATGAGGTCTACCGTGGGTGCTCCAGGTTGCTAAGAGCCGAGAGCACCCGTAGCAGCCTGGAGAAGCCCCTCATCGTGGTGTCCACACAAAGTTTGGAATGTGGCCCGGACTTAGACTTCGATGCGTTGGTAACCGAATGTGCAGACCTGACAGCTCTTACACAGAGGTTCGGACGATTGAACCGATTAGGTCTCTTAACAGATGATGTCGTGAGAGGCATCATTGTGGGTAAATCTGAGACCAAAGGTAAAGACCCCATCTATGGGTCGGCCTTGCAAGCCACCTGGAGTTGGCTCAAGACCAAGGTTCGAGAGGGTTTGATCAACCTATCCCCTTCTCAGCTGAAGACGTGGGCCTGTGAGGAAGACCTCAGTCCTTTGAGAGCCTCTCTTCCTGAGTTTCAAACGCTTTTGCCAGCTCACTTAGATAGGATGTTCCAAACCACTTCTAGGATGGGAGCACAAATACCAGTACAACCGTACCTCCATGGTGTAGACCAAGGTAACCCCGACGTTTATGTGGTGTGGAGAAAAGCTCTTCCGCAGACGGACGACATCAAGGCCGACACAGAGGCTTGGAAGACCATTCTCAACCACAGTCCTCCCAGTTCGGCTGAAGCCATGCCTGTACCCTTGTATTTGGTGTCCAAGTGGCTTTTGGCCAAAAAACAAGTTTCTGTTCAGGAAGGTGAACATGATGGCGACCTTCTAACAGGAGAAACTTCTGCTTCGAAACAGGGCTCAGTCCTACGACGAAGAATCATGTCCTGGGAAGGACCTAAGGAGAGTTCATTCTTGAAACGAGCTGAGGATGTCACTCCGGGTATGACCCTTGTTGTGCCCTTTGAGGACGAAGGTTGGTCTGATTTCGGTGCAATACCCAAAAATCGAATTATAGACCTCGGAGCCCAGGCCAACTTCGAAAGGCGTCGTCTGGTCCTTAGAGTCCACCCCAACATCGAAGAAGACGTGGGATCGCACTTTCATGCTTTATCCCGGGCTTGTCAGGATGGAATAGCTGCTGTACGAGAGACTCTAACCAGCCTTTCTTGGGACGCCCCCATTGACACTATAGTCCAAGGTCTAGCCAAAGACCCCAGTTTGAGAATCGAGGACTACTTTGGAACACCAGGGGCCTTTATCCTGAGGGGGTCCTGGGCTTTTCTGGATGACACGGACACCTACCAATTTGACCAAGTGGTCAGTTTGGAGAGTCACAACAAGGGCGTGGGATCTTATGCCCAGGAAGTAGCCTCGGGTCTTGGTGTCCCCTCTGATGTCGAACAGGACGTCTTCCTAGCTGGGTTCTTACATGACATCGGAAAGGCGGACCCACGGTTTCAGAGCCTCCTTTACGGAGGTGATGAGATCGCAGCTGTGAACGGCCCTTTGGTGGCCAAGTCCACAAAGAACATCAAGAACCAGCGATGGTCACTCTACAAGGAATTAGGGTTGCCTCGGGGATGGCGTCACGAGATGGCATCCCTTGAGATCATAGAGCAGTCCCCGGATCTGTTGTCTCAAGCTGCCGACCCAGATCTGGTTCGTCATCTCGTTTCTTCTCACCACGGGCACTGCCGTCCCCATCCCCCAGCCACTCTAGATGAGGGTGAAGACCTCGAAGTTTCCTTCAAGCAAGAAGACGTGAACCTGTCTGGTAATACCCGAGTCAAAGTGGATAGTGAAGTTGTCGAAAGGTTCTGGCGCTTGACCAAAAAGTACGGTTGGTGGGGTTTAGCCTATCTTGAGGCTCTCTTACGTACGGCCGACTGGAGACGGAGTAACGACGAAAGGAAGGGGCTGTGACTGTACTGAAAGGACTCCTGGGAAACACACCTTTCCACTTTCTTGCCTCCCTGGGTGTGCTCCATGCACTAGAACGGTCGGGAGTCGAAGCTAAGTTGAGCTGGGACGAGAGTGATCACCCTGTGATCCATCATGACGCCCCCTTCTTTCTCGAAGCTCTCTCCCAAGGAATTTCGGCCACCTTAGAAGAGGCGTCTTCGGTTCTCTCCGAGTTCGACTTGGACACCTTGGACGGTTTCACCCAAGCAGTTAAGGCCTGTCGTGGAGACAGAAACAAGGAGGACATCCTAGCCTCTCTTGGTTGTAAGGGGAGCATGGGGGCTCCTTCTTCCAAGCTCATGTGTCTCAAAAGAGGTGAACTGAAGAAGACGTTGGTCAATGTCCAGAACGCCTTCTCGTCTTCCAACTTGGAGGGAGACTTGTATGTCTTTAAACCTCTCCAGGACCTAGCGGAAAGCCTCACCTTCAGGTGGACTATTGAAACTCAACGAAATTGGGCAACACGGGGGTCGAACCCTCGTGTTGGTAGTGACCACCCCTACACTTCACACACGTTCGAGGCCTTGGCTTTCTGTGCCTTCTGCTCTTTCACGCCGGGTAAGGACAGGAGCCCTCCTGGGTTCTTCAAATATATCTTCAGGTGGCCATTATGGTCCCACCCACTTAGTTTGAATGCCATCAAATCCTTGCTGTGTTTAGACGAGCCCCCAGATAAGCTCAGACTCAGGTCGGTGTTCCATCAGTTTGAGGCTCACCGTAGGGTTCCTAAGGAAAAGGATGTGATCTTCTTCTACAGAACCCAACAAATTTTCTGACCTCTCGCAGAGGTCTAGCTCTTTGAAAATTCAGAAGAAAATGATACCTCTTTTGAGGGAGAGGTACCGTGCGCCTTTCGTTGGGCGGTTCCCTACCCTCACCTCTCGCAAACCTCCGTGTAAGGCCAGGGTATTACACCCTTTTTGAGAGACTAGTTGGAGAAGCTGAAAGGCTTCTCTTCCATTGAAGCGTGAGGCCAAACGTCCCCGACTCAGCCGTTAATCGTTGGAGAAGCTGAAAGGCTTCTCTTCCATTGAAGCAGATGATGATGCGTGCACCCGAGGAGTGACGAGCTATCGTTGGAGAAGCTGAAAGGCTTCTCTTCCATTGAAGCTACTTAGCGTTCTGTCCCCGTTTCCCAGTGAAGTGGTTGGAGAAGCTGAAAGGCTTCTCTTCCATTGAAGCAACCTCTCCATGATCCACTGATGACCAATGCCTCGTTGGAGAAGCTGAAAGGCTTCTCTTCCATTGAAGCCAGTCAGTCAGGGGACGGGCCTCTATCGTAGTGATACGTTGGAGAAGCTGAAAGGCTTCTCTTCCATTGAAGCACAGCAGGGTTAACCTAGGAGCAGTCATGGAAGAGAGTTGGAGAAGCTGAAAGGCTTCTCTTCCATTGAAGCTTAGACTTCTCAGTCTCTAGGTAGACGAACTTACGTCGTTGGAGAAGCTGAAAGGCTTCTCTTCCATTGAAGCCAGTCCCATGTAGCCATGAACCACGGGACGTCGGGAAGTTGGAGAAGCTGAAAGGCTTCTCTTCCATTGAAGCAGACTGTCGTATTCCCACACCGTTGCTCCATCCAGGTTGGAGAAGCTGAAAGGCTTCTCTTCCATTGAAGCTAGGGCACGGTATGCCGTGAGCACCTCACCCCACTCGTTGGAGAAGCTGAAAGGCTTCTCTTCCATTGAAGCTAGGCTCCCATGTGAGCCCGCTTGGGCGACTCTAGACTAGTTGGAGAAGCTGAAAGGCTTCTCTTCCATTGAAGCGTGTGGCTACGGTTCTGCGTATCACCGTAATGCACGTTGGAGAAGCTGAAAGGCTTCTCTTCCATTGAAGCACGACCTGGGGTGTCGGAGTCCCCTCTGCAAATGCCGTTGGAGAAGCTGAAAGGCTTCTCTTCCATTGAAGCACAAACACGTCGCGACCTGAGCGTTTGGCCGCCGCGATGTTGGAGAAGCTGAAAGGCTTCTCTTCCATTGAAGTAACACTACTGGGTGTAGCCCCGAACCGTGAGGCGGGTTGGAGAAGTTGAAAAGCTTCTCTTCCATTGAAGCAATAGGGAGCTAGCCAAGCTCGGGGACGTCAACGGCGTTGGAGAAGTTGAAAAGCTTCTCTTCCATTGAAGCGTGTAACAGCGAGGGTCGCCTTCTGTCGAACGACAGGTTGGAGAAGCTGAAAGGCTTCTCTTCCATTGAAGCATGAGCGCATTCTTCGTGAGCACCCACATCCGAAACATTGGAGAAGCTGAAAGGCTTCTCTTCCATTGAAAGCGATAAGTCTTTGTTACCCCTCTTAGGGTATGGCCGATTACCATGAGATCCCCGACAAGCTGACGCCCCTCCCTGAGAACGATTTCATCCTCACGGCGGCTCAAGCATGGAAGAGGTTCTACGGTAAAGGCCCTGAAGTTCGACAGCTGGCTTGCTGCTTAGCCCAGATGATTCTGGAGGTTGGTCGGCAGAAGCACCCTGACGGCACCTACACCTGGGGTCGTTTTTGCCATAACTACAATGTGGGCAACATCAAGAGCCGCCCCAACGACGGCTCCCACTGGCAGTACTACGACTGTGGCGAGGAGGTCAGCCTCAAGGAAGCCCAGCACCTGATCGCCAAGGACCCCTCCTTGGTCAGCATCAAGAAGCAATACACCTGGGGCAACGGCTCCCAGAGGGCTTCTATCTGGATTCTGGCTCCTCACCCCTGGTGCCGCTTCCGGGCCTATGAGACGGCCGTAGACGGCGTTCTGGACTACATCGACTTCCTGGTCACCGAACGTACCCGGTACCTCACAGCGTGGAATGAGGGCGTCCTGAAGGGCGACCCCGTGACCTTCTCGATGGAGCTGGGCAAGGCGGGCTACTACACGGCAGACCCCCAACGGTACACCAAGACCGTGGTGGTCCTCTTCCGGGAATTCGAAGACAAGGTCAAGTTCGTCCTGGAAGGCTCCGAGGGACAGAAGATCTTCGAGACTGAGAATGAGGCTGAACGTCAGAGAATTCTGGCTCTCAGCGGTCTAGCCGTGCAGCAAGCCTTCACCAGCTACTTCTCGAACGCTGCTGACTTTGATGGCCTCGATGAGGATGAGGCTCGTATCTGCCAGACGCCTAATGTTCCAACGTCTGTTTGACCTGTCTTAGTCTTTTCCCTCTTCTCTAAACGCTGTCGGAGTATCAGACAGACGTCGCCTTGCTTCTTTCAGCGCTAACCAGCGCGGGGCCCGCGCTCAAGGGAAATCGATGAAGCAACTGCCGATTTCCCGCAAACACATGAAAAAACTAGTTTTTTTTTGAGGTACTCCTACCAAGTAGACTTATGAGGGATTCTGAGCCACTTTGGCAGGCTGCTTCTCATCGCTACTACGTTCGATTAGCTCCTGGGTGACTTCTTGGTCCTTGAAGCCCCGGTTGAGCTTCGTACGCTCGAAGTAGCGAATGGCCACACCGATGCGAGCACGGCTCTTTACCTTGCCACCTTCAATGTAGTCCCGCTCTTCCTTGGTCTGGTCCTTAGGATAGCAACGACCCACCGCATATGCCGTGAGACGGTCTTGAAGGGGTAGCTCCTCACATGCCTTGAAAGACACACGGACGAGTTTGTGCCCCTCCTTGATGCATTTCTGGCGGTCCTCGATGAGCTGGTCTCCAGTATAGCCCTCGAAGATTTCCTCTTCAGGGTCACCCCAACGAGGCTTACGGTCGTGCTTCCAATTCCACTTGATGGTGTGACCCTTACCGATTCGCAATTGCATCATGCACCAGGACAACCCACCATCCCCACGACCATGAGGTCCGATGTTGTAGTCCACATGCTTCATGAAGCCGGACTCTTGAAGCATGATCCCCATCCACACAGCAGCAGTCTGGCTACGACCATGATTCTGGCTTGAGAAGATGCTCTTGGTCTCTGGGGCGTAAGCTACCTCGACAATGTCCCAAGCAATCTGGCTGTAGCGCTCTAGTGCCTCTTCTTCGGTTTCTTGACCGCCTTCGTAGTAGATTTTCCGTCCGGGTGGGGCAACCTTCGTGATGAAGTCCATGACCCATGCATGGGCCTTATCCAGAGCGGTGACATTGGGTGCTGCTGATACGGTGCTGGCTAGAAGGCAAGTGAAAGCAAGGCACAAGGCGACAAGTCGTCTCATCTAGTGATTCTCCAATTTCCAGAAAGGTAAGGTGTCCTTACACCGGAACCTTTCGGGTTAGGCAAAAAGAGAGCCGAGGGAGATAAACCCACGGCTCTCTAGGCTGGTAAGGCAGACAGTGATCAGGCAGAAACAGCGTCGTCAGCTTTGAGGGCGGCAATGAGGTCCGCCTTGGACATCTCAGAGCGACCCTCGATGTCACGAGCTTTGGCTTCTTCGTACAAGTCGTCTTTGGTCCAGGCCGAATAATCCCACTCGTCCTCTTCGACCGGCGCTGGGGCTGGCTTGGCCGCTGCGGCCGGTTGGGCTGCTTGGACGGGCTTGCCTGCCCGTTTGGCCTTGATGGTGTTACAGAGGGCCAGAAGGGCAGCAGCAGACCCTCCAGCAGCCTTTGAACCGGCTTCCTTGGCCAGCTCCGCCGCATAGATGTCTCCACGGGCAACACCGTACCCTCGGAGGGCGGCTTTCTGGACTCGTCGGGCAAAGTTGTTGAGTTGAACATCAGTCAGCATAGCTGGTATCCTTTCTTACAGTTGGAAGGATCCCATAAGAAAAAACGCAGGTTCCTATCCCTCTTCGTAGGGTTTCTCCGCAGATGCCATCTTTTCTTTGGGTTTACGGGGAGTTCCGTGGTTCTCCTCCTGGCCTAGCTCCTGAGCTACTGCCAAAACTACGGCTTTTTCCTTGAACTTGGCCCGAAATTCCTTGGTACTTTCATACCACCGAATGGCCGTGCTCATCCTTACTCGGCTTTCACGAAGCCCCTTGTGACATTTACCGCTAGTGTAGGAGGCTAGTTTCAAAAGTAGAGGGTTTCGATGGCAGGCCAAAAAACTAACTCGAACAACTTTCAAGCCTTCCTGGATGCACTTCTGGCGATCTTCCACTAGCTCCTGCCCCAGATACCCTTCGAAAATCTCAGTCTCTGGGTCCCCATACTTGGGAGGGCGATCGTGTTTGGTGTTCCACCTTAAGGTTCGACCATTCCCAATGTTGAGCTGCATGAGGCACCAAGAATGGCCTTCATCTCCCCGAGAATACTTCCCTAAGCCATAATCTACATGCTTCATGTATCCACCACTTTCGTGGAACATGATGCCCAACACCAGGGTGACTGTACGGGCTCGGGCATCCTTCCCTTTGAAGGGAAGGGCCGTCTTGGGGTTGTAAATGACCTGGATGACGTCCTTGGCGATGCTGCGGTACCGTTTCTCGGCATCCTCCTTGGATTCTACACCATCGGCGTAGTAAATCCTTCGTCCTGGGGCCGCTTGGGCCACCATCATGTCGTAGGCCCATTGTTCCGCTAGTTCCCGGTCTGAGGGCGGTTTAACCTCTGCTGGCGCCTCAGGGCTCCAAAAGGCCCCGAGAGAAAGTAGGGCAAGGGTTATCAGAACTCGGTACACAACTACCTCGTTTGCTTGGGTTGTCTGGACACAAAAGCGCAGTCCTATGCGCCTACGGTCTTCATGTAGGTCTAAGGTTCTTAATCTACGGAAATTAGCGCCGCAACCTTTCAAGTCTCGAAATACACCTCCCCCGGTGTATTACAGTGGGAAGACATGGATCTTGAGACCTTTCACAAAAAACTGCTGGGCCAAAACCCCAAAAGAACCCCAAAAGAGTATCTCCTGACCAAGAAACAGCAGGCCCTCTATGCTGCGGTCGAGGAAAGTGACCGCCGGGGTTTCTTGGCTCTAGGTGCCAACCGACAGAACTTCGAGAAGTTTCTCGGCACCTTCGTCCTGGCCTATCACATGACAACTTTCCCCACCAAAGGAGACGTCTACATCGTGGTGTCCCGCATCGTGGAAAAATGGGCGGTGGAACAGCTAAAGACCATCATCCGCCACATCTACCATGAGCGGAAGGGAGCCTCCAAAGAAACCTTCGACGTCATCGATGACGCTATCAACCGCATGCATGTGGGTTCGGGTAGTAACCAGATCGACGACGAACCCGATCGATGGGTAGCCTTCGGATACAACAACCTCGATGTCCTACCCCCTTGGATGAGAGGGCGACTCATTCGATGAGTGAAGATTTCGACGACCTTGAAGATGACTGGGCTATCCTCGAAAAGAACCCTCCTCTGATTCGAGAACCGAAGCTCATTCAAGAACTTGAAACTACCACCGAGATCACGACGACTGAACTGTCTGAGTGGGCCAAGAAGTTCGAGGGGGGACCTGCCACAGTAGAAGTGCTCAGTGCCATTGCGACTCAAGCCGTGAGGCTCTTCATGGTCAACTGGCAAAAAGTCATCCAGAATAAAAACCTGACGGGACTTATTGAGATTGTTCTGGAGAAACAAGCCTTACCTCCCGAGGAGTTGGAGGCTTTCGTTAGGGCTTTGCCCGACGCTTTACTTAATCGAGTACTCTGTTCGGCCGTAGGCACTGTCAACGGCGTCCACGCTCTTCTATCTATTGAAATGGGAAGGCGTGAGGGTGCGCTTGAAAAATACACCATTCACCAAACGAGCGAGAACAGGGTATTTGTCAAAGTGCTACATGCCAACAATGAAGAAATCACCTTCTGGTTGGATGAGATCTTCGAAGGTCTCTCCGAGAATCATCCTTCTGTGACACTAGGATCTTCTGCCCCAGTCACGCTTCCTTCCCGTACCGAGGACGAACATGCCTCTTGATTCTGACATCCGGGAAATCAGACCCTATGAGAGCTCCATGAGTTGGAACTTTCCCGACGTGCAGACACTACGCCAGTGGGTTGTAGATCTTGGTACCGGTCAGGGCCATCCTTTGGTCACCGTACTAGGCCCTACTCCTGAGTACCGTAGCCGTATCTATAATTCAGCGGCGGAGGTTAGCTCAGGCTTAGTGGTCTTGGACAAAAGCCACTACTGCTACGATTGGCCTAGTAAATCCCTGTTCGAGAACTTGATTCGTAGAGTAGCTCTCCCATCCATCCTAGGGTCCTTGGCCGTCAACGATGAGCTACACACCGAAGAGGAGCTGGTCGAGTTGATCGATAGGGATGCCCGCCTCTCTGAAGCATTCAAGGTGTTGTGGGACATTCGATTTCTCGTGGAAGAAGAACGGGAAGAAGAAGCGGAAGCCATTGTTCACGCCCTAGCCCTGTGGTCCGTAGGGAGACCTTTGGTTGATGCAGATTCGATTAAGGTATTGGACCAACTAGGTATCAAAGACAGGGTCACTTCTGTGGATGAGAGGTACGACCTGTTCTTCATGTGGATAGCCCTTGCCCGTTTCAATGGGATCTTCGACAGGCTCCTTCTTCCTTTCGACGGGTTCGAGCGAGCCCCCGATCGGACCGAAGACTTGGAAGGGCTTGTCCGTATGGCCTCCAAGTGGAGTTCTTACGGGGCACCCCTCGGAATCTTGGTAGGCGTCCCCCACCTCAACTTCGAGATGCCCGAAGGCCTCCGTAAGTTACTAGGGGAGACAATGGTCTAGGTCTCGATGAAGTCGTCATCGTCGTCCCCATAGGACGAATTCGGGTTGTCCCGAATGATGGCAGGAACCCTTGTGGGAGCCGCCGCCTGAGGGATGTCGGGGCGACGAGTTAAACCCCGCCCCAACTCAATGGCCAAGTGCATGGCCCTTTCCAGGGCCGCTTGGGCCCTTTGAGCCTCGATTAAGTTCGCTTGGGACTGGCGCTCAGACAGAGCCCGAACGGCCCTCTCATTGCGAATGTCGGCTGCTCCGAGGGCTGTCAGCACCCGATCCATGTGGTGGATGACAAGGATACGCTCTTCTGCCCCAAGTCGTCGGCGACCCATAGCCTCCCAGAACACGACGGCAGCCTCATCCGGCGTATACTCGGGGCCGTAGACAAGCTGACCATTGGCTTTGATAAGGACCAGTATCCTCTCCCTCGATGTGCCGATGACCAGGTCTCCCGCGTCAGCCTCGAACTTTGGGGCCTCGGGCTCTGCTGGGGCTCGCTGGGTACTTACTGAAAGTTCATCCCAGTACAGTTCGATAGCGTCATCATCATCATCAAAATCGACCGGCATTCGTCTCTAGTACACCGCCGGCCGGGGTAATGAAAGAAGGGGACCGAAAACTTGGCCCCCTCCACTCGCTGCGTTGATGCTGGGCCTCGAAAGGAGCCGCCATGTTCACTATCGACGACTACTACGAAGCCTGCGAGAAGGCTATCACCGCCCAGTCCAAAGGAAGCCCCCTAGCTGTCCACGCTGCCCTCCAGAAGGCTGTCCACATTCGAGACACCCTTCTAGACAGGGCCAAGGTTCGCCTGGAGTTCCATGCGGCCCACGATATCGTCGTATACTGGGATGCCACCTTGTCCAGCATCGCCATAGCTGCCAAGACCAAGAAAGCCGCCATTCTTCTGGAGGATCCTCCCGAGAGTGGCGGAACTTGGGAAGAAATCGTCAAATCGGTGTAAGAGTGGATTTTGGGATCCAATCGACTCACCTTAGGGTTACACAAGACATGGAACGCACACTCTTGGAACGCAAACTCTTAGACACCCCGAAAACTCTTATCTCTGAGGAGCAGGCCAAGAAGATAGTCGCTACCTTGACCGATTCGGACCCAGACTGGTTCTATAAAGCTATACCGGCGGCCCCTGATTCCAAAGAGTCCAATTTCTACTGTGTCGAGGTGCGGGATGAAAACCACGACCTCATGGGATACATCTAAAATGACATTTGAAGAGAAAGTCCAAAAAGCCCAAGAACTGTTGGAAGAGGCTGAACGAGACATTGCCCAACAATTAACCCGAGCGGGGAAAACCTTGATCTACAAGGGTATGGCCATCAAGCTCGGTGGGATTGCTGCGGCCCGAGCCGCTTTGGAGACCGTTGCGTGATCCAGATCGACATCCCCTCCCATCGATATTGTGCCGACCCTACGAAGACCCCCATCAAGATCTCGTGGGAGAAGGCGACCAAGTACGACCCCCACTTAGCATCCCTCAAGGATCAATCCGTCGTTGTTTTCTGGCCTTCAGTGCCTCAATTGGGGCATCAGATCGTTGTGTCTTTCAACGAAAACCGAGCCTGTGTCTTCGTGGTCGTTGAGCACCCCATCTGGCATGATGGTGGTGTTCTCTTGAACGTCGTCTACCAAAGCGAGTGGAAGTGAAAACCCTTCTCTTCGCCCTCCTGGTGGCATTGACCACACCATCGGAAAAGGCTCACTGTTATTCAGCCTGTGTCGAGTGTCGTGTTCGATGTAAGCAGAGGTCGTCCAACCCTGAGGCGTGTATCGAATCCTGCCTCCAGCTGAAGCGCTCATGTTGTCAGAACTGTGGGGCGGGGCCTGGTCCTACCAAGACCTGTAGTTGCACCTGAATTTGTAGGACCCTTCAAGTATGTTTGGTGTGATCGTTTTCTTCCTTTCGACTTTTTGGTTGTCGATCGGCTTCATCCTTGGTCTGCTCTTTTTTGCAAGACAACGGCTCTCTCGTCTTCATCGTGCTGTCGAAGCTGAGCCTGGGACCCATATTCAGAAGAGTCGTGTCCTCGCCTGGGTTAGTCGGGAGGCCACTATCTTCGGGAAATCTGAGGACTCCTTGTGAGAAGATGGGAACAAGGGCGGCAACGCTCGGGCTATTGGAAGCTCAAGATCATTTCCTTTGAGCCCTACTTCGATCTGTACCTCCTGAAGTACCCTCGGGGAGCCTACATCCCACTCCACCGAGATCCCGTCTTAGGCCGGAGGCACTACCGAGTGAACATTGTCCTGAAGAAGGCCGAGGCTGGTGGTGAATTCCGATGTGACAAGGCTCTGTTTTCCTGGGGACGCATTGTTGTGTTTCGGTCTGACATTCACCCTCATGAAGTTGCCCCCGTTTGGCGTGGGTGTCGCTATGTTTTGAGCCTCGGCGTGTCGAGTGGTGTACCCAGTGTTCATGAAGAAGACTGGGAATTCTCTGGTAGACGACTCCACAGCTGAATGGATTGTGGGGTCAGACGAAGCCGGCTACGGAACGTGGGCTGGGGACCTCGTCGTTGTTGGCACAGCTGTTCCACGCGATTGGAACGACAATAACGTTCAGGATTCCAAAGCTCTCAAAGACCGAGAGCGCGAAGCAGTTGTCCGCAAGTACCGTAAGACGGTGTTGTGGAAAGCCATAAGGGTTTCCCCGACCCATATTGATGCTGTGGGGGTCTGGAATGCCTTGATCCAAGCCCATAATGAAACACACGCATTTTTAGGAGAAAGCCTGACAAGCCAAGGCGTTCAGTCCAGTGTACTACACATCGTAGACGGTTTGGAGAACGCGAGGAACAAGCTCTTGTCTCACTTGATACCCATGGCCAAAGCCGACACCAAGGTACCCGCCGTATCCTTGGCCAGTTGTTTTGCCAAGGTGATCCAATGCAAGCTCATGGATCAAGCGGACAAGGACTACCCAGGGTACGGCTTCCGATCACATCGCGGCTACCACTCACCTCAGCATGTAGCGGCCCTTAAGAAGCTGGGAGTCTGTCCGCTACACCGTCGAAGCTACAGTTCAGTGAAGGCTTACCTAAAGAAGCCGTCTCAATCTGAAACCATCGAAGACTTTTTTGATGATTGGGGATCCAATCCAGACTCGTGAGGGTTACAATGGCTATGAAGGCATTAATCGTTGACGATTGCGAGACTCTACGCCGCTCTGTGGCTCGTTCCCTAAAGTCCTCCTACGAGGTCTCTCAAGCAGGAGACGGTATCGAGGGGTGGCAACTGATTGTTGCTCAAAACGGGGACTTCGACATCGTTATCTGTGACATGCAGATGCCCCGCTGCGACGGCAAAGACCTCTACCTTTTGGTTCAAGCCAAATATCCAGAGTTGGCCCGCAAGTTTGTTTTTTACACGGCAGGCACCGTGCACTACGAATGGCTGGCCACTCAACCTCAGCCGGTCATAGCAAAGCCCTTTACACCTCAAGATATGCGGCAAGCCTTCTCCAAAGTCGGTGTAGTAGAGACTAGAGCAGCCATGTAGGCCGCTCTACGACCCCCAGGTGGGGTCAATCATGTCTTTGTTCCAACCTCAAGGAGTGGCTTCCATGCCGTCAAAGGATAAGTCTGAGGTGCGACCGTTTCTCAAATGGGCAGGGGGTAAGACCCAGCTCCTTCCTCAACTAGAAGAGTTGCTACCCCGAACAATCAACACCTACTTTGAGCCCTTCATAGGGGGTGGGGCCTTCTTCTTCCACCTCGCCAATAAGAATCGCTTCAAGCGGGCTGTCCTGAACGACTGGAACCCTGAATTGGTCAATGCCTACCGCGTGGTCAGCGACTTCACCGAAGAACTCATCGAGCAGCTAGGCCAGTTCGAGATCAGCAAGGACTACTTTCTGGAAATCAGAGCCACCGACCCCAACGATCTATCCCCAGTGCGGCGGGCTGCCAGGACCATCTACCTCAACAAAACAGCCTTCAACGGTCTCTATCGCCAGAACAAGAAGGGGCAGTTCAATGTCCCCTGGGGGCAATACAAGAACCCCAGAATCCTCAACCCCGAGGTCCTACGAGCTTGTGGACGAGTTCTCAACCACTATGCTTCCCTCTATACGGGAGACTTTTCCAAGTCCACGGAAGGGGCGGGAGAGGGGGACGTCGTCTACTTCGACCCTCCCTACGTCCCACTGAGTAGCACAAGCAACTTCCGTAGCTACACGAGTGATGGCTTCACGATGGATGACCAAAAGAGACTCGCTGAGCACTTCAAGGAATTGGTCAACCGAGGAGCCG
>Ga0299906_10001890_pt1 | contig 17715 bp, 15 predicted proteins | sample RVTome_14_FD_200259 | JGI IMG/M metagenome (GOLD analysis project Ga0299906, IMG submission 200259) | Soil microbial communities from uranium-contaminated site in the Upper Colorado River Basin, Wyoming, United States - RVT145D125 (version 2) ...
ACTGCCTTCGAACGTGCCCCATAAGGCCGAGGCGCTCGAGGACACGCTCGACGTGGACTTCTTCACCCCGCCGCGTCAGGACTGGCTCGACGGGACGGACGACTACTTGAGGCGGCAATAGCCCGCCGGTGACGAGCTTCTGGAGGGGCGCGGCGGTCGGAATCGCCGCGACCGCGATTGGCCTCTCGGCTCTCGCGGGGTCCTTACTGGGAAGCGGCCTTCCGCTCGCCGTCGAGGTCGCGCTGGGCGCCCTCGCCGGCGCTTTGGTCTTCTACGTCGGTCTTTTCCTCGTCCGCGGCTTCGCGTCGGTCGCCAAGCGTGCTCCCTCCCGCGTCCTCCTGTTCCTCGCGGCCGCCGCGGTCGTCCTCGTGGGGCTTCAGATCGTGGAGTTCGGCCTCCCGGCGCTTCTTTACTACCCCGGGATGACCGTCTTGGTCCTTGCGCAAGGCGTCCTGGTGGGAGGTGTCCTTGCGAAGCGGTGGGGCCTGGTCCTCGTCGCCCTCGCCGTCGACGCCCTCGCGATCGTGTTTCTTGCGAGCCCCGGACACGATCCCTATCCCGTCGAGGAGGTCCGTGAGCCGACGCCGGTTCCACCGTCGCTCGACCTTCCGAATCCCGGAGAAAAGGGCGACTACGAAGTCGAGAGTCTCACTTATGGGAGCGGCGCGGATCTCCGCCGCCCGGAGTTCGGAAAAGAAGCCGACTGGACCTCGCGGTCGCTCGACGCGACGAAGCTCCTCCCGGAGTGGAAGGGATTCCGCGCCCGGGCTCGCGAATGGTACTGGGGCTTTTCCCTGAAGGAGGCGCCGGTCAACGGAAGAGTGTGGCTTCCGCGGCGAGACGGCCCGTTTCCCCTGGTGCTGGTGGTCCACGGAAACCACCGCATGGAGGAGCACTCCGACCCGGGCTATGGGTACCTGGGAGAGCTCCTCGCGAGCCGCGGGTTCGCGGCCGTTTCCGTGGACGAGAACTTCGTGAACGGCACCTGGTCGGGGGATTTTCGCGGAAAGGAGATGCCGCTCCGCGCGTGGCTCCTTCTGGAGCACCTCAAGCAGTGGCGCGAGTGGAACGACTCGAAGGGGCACACCGTCGAGGGCAAGGTGGACCTCGACCGCGTCGCGCTCGTCGGGCACTCCCGGGGAGGCGAAGCGGTGGCCATCGCTGCCGCGTTCAACCGGCTCGCACGCTTTCCCGACGACGCCACGGTCCTCTTCGACTACGGGTTTGGGATTCGATCGCTCGTGGCCATCGCCCAGATCGACGCCCGCTACCCGCGCCGCATGAAGCTCGAGGACGTGAGCTTCCTCGCGCTCCAGGGCTCGTACGACAGCGACGAGGCGAGCTTCCACGGGCTTCGGCAGTTCCGTCGGATCGACTTCACCGGCGAGGGCTACCATTTCAAGGCGGGCCTCTATCTCCACCGGGGAAACCACGGACAGTTCAACACCGTGTGGGGACGCCGGGATGCCGGGCCGCCTTCCTCCTGGCTCCTGAACCTCGCGCCGCTGGTCGACGGCGAGACGCAGCGCCAGGTCGCCCGGGTCTCGATCTCCGCGTTTCTCGAAGCGACGCTTCACCAGCGACTCGAATACCTCCCCCTCTTCCGCGATCCGAGGGCCGGCCGCGCGTGGCTCCCGGAGGTGGAGCTCGTGTCCCAGTTCTCCGACTCCCGGACGGCTCCCCTCGCGACGTTCGAGGAGGACCTCGACGTTCTCACCGCCACCTTTCCCGGGGCACGCGTCGAGACCACGGGGCTCGCTCTTTGGCGCGAGGAAGAGCTCCTGTTCCGAGACGATCAGAAGCAGGGAACGAGCGCCGTCGTTCTCGGCTGGACTCCGGAGAGCCGCGGCGCTTCGAGCGCGGTCTACGCCATTCGCTTCCCGCCCGAGGGAGCGGCGTTCGACCCGACCTCCCGTCTCACGTTTTTTCTGAGCGGATCGACCGAGCGGCCGAACGGCGAGGACGAGGCCGAGGAGCCGCGAGAAACCCCGTCGGTCGAGATCGAGGTCGAGGACCTCGATGGAGAAAAAGGCCGAATCGACCTCTCCGAGCTTGCGCCTCTGGCGATGCCGCTCGAGGTGCAGTTCCTGAAGCTCGCGTGGCTCAACCTCGAGGCTCACGGACGCACCTGGGAGCCGACACTTTCCAGCTACGAGGTGCCCTTGGAGACGCTTCTGGCGCGAAACCCCGAGATCGACGTCGCGCGGCTAAAGGCGATCCGATTTCTCCTGACGAGCGAAGGGGGGAGCGTGATCGTTCTCGATGACGTCGGCATCGCACGCGGGGAAGCATCGGTCGACTTGATTTCAACAAGTCAAATTCGATAGCTCACGCCGCCCTCGGAATTGACCCGGACCGCTCGCTTCCTCGGTCGATAAGGGCGAGGGGAAGCACGACTCCGAACGTGACGAGAGCGAGCGCAGGGACCGCCCATCCCAGAAGTCCCAGCCGCTCGACGAGGTCGATGAAGAGAGCCGCGATCATCGGCCCCACCAGAGACGCGTAGCCGAAGACCGTGGAAAAGGCCGCGTTCGCCCGCGAGAGAAGCGCCGGCGGCGTTCTCTCGCCGAGAAGAGCGAGGCTCACGGGAAAAATCCCTCCCACGGCGGCGCCGACGAAAACGAACGCGACCGTCGCCTCCGGGAGCGCTTCCGGAAGGCGGAGAGACGAGATGGCGCCGGCCGCGGCCGAGGCCACGAACCCGAGTCCGGCCAGGCCCAGGAGGACGCGACGCTTTCCGATGGCGTCCGCGAGCCATCCGGCGAATGGCTGGATGGCCACGGTTCCCAGGGCCATCCAGCCCACGACGTCGAGTGACTGCACGCGGGAGAGTCCCAGCCTCTGCCCCTCGACCGGATAGGTGCCGATCATCGCCACGTCGAGGACGGCATAGACGACGGCGCCGTAGAGCGCAAAAAACACCCGCCGGATCGGAAGCGGCGCTCCCACCCCCTCGAGCGACGGCAGAGAGTCGCGCGCCATCCCGCGCATTCCCCAGAAAGCGAGGGGAGCGATGAGGACGGCGACGCCTGCGAGAACCAGCAAGCCCGCGAGCCCGAAGACGTCGTAAGCGCGGTTGCCGAGGAACACACCGAGCATGAATCCGAGCCCGAAGGCCGCGCCATAGGCGGCCATCACCCGACCGCGCATGGAGGGTCTGGTTCCTTTCAAGAGCGCGTACTCGGCGGCGACGAAGGTGAGAGCCGCCGCGATTCCCAGCCAGAGGCGCGCGGGGAACAGCAGGCGCGGGTCGATCGCGAGGGCCGCCGCCAGGCCGGCGAAGCCCACTCCCTGCAGCAGGATCCCGGCGACGTTCACGGGGCGAGGGCCGATGCGATCGACCAGCCGCCCGGCCCAGGGGCTCGCGAGCGCGAGCCCGAGAGACAGCATCGCCACGACGCCGGAGGTGAAGTACTCGCTTGCCCCGCGGCTCTCCAGAATCGAGGACACCAGAGGCGACGAGCCTCCGAACGAGACCCCCACGAAGAAGAGCGAAAGGATGAGAGCGCCCGTCTCGGCGAAGCTCAAGTAGGCGCTCATGAGGCCCTGCGCGCGAGGACGTCGACCTGGTGGGCGCAATAGACCAGATCGGCCGACTCGAGCTCCCGGCGCCTCTCCGAAAGCCACGTCTCGAGACTCGCCCGGTCCACGCGATCGCGGACCGCGACCTCGATGGTCTTCAAGATGAACTCGAGGAAGAACGCTTCGTCTTCAGGGTATTCGTCCCCGCTCGGATGGACGATCCAGTCCGAGCTTCCGATCTCGAGGATCTCGGCAGGGGTGGACCGAAGCGCGTGGAAGAGCCGGCGGCCAGTACGGCCAGTACGGCTCGAGCCCCGTTGCTCCATGGTGTCGTGATACGCGGAGAGAACGGTGTCGTCCAGGCTCGAGGCGGGCTCGAAGATCGTCTCGCCGTCGAACGTGATGGGAAGGTACAAGAGCCCGCCCGGCCGGATGAGGCCGGCGAGCGCCTCGAGCGACGGCGAGAGCTCGAGAATGTCGAGGAGCGCGTGGGCCACCACCAGGTCGAATCGGCCGCGGTTCTCGTCCCGGGCGGCGAACTCCTCGAGGGTCTCGGCGGCAAGCTCTGAAGGGAAGGGAAGCGACCGCAATCGGAGCTGGGCCTCCTCGAGGAGCTCCTTCCGTGGCTCGACTGCCGTGTAGCGGACGGCCGAAAGAGGCTCGACCAGCCGCCACTCCGCGATGCGCTCGGCCCCGGTGCCGATCCCGGCGCCGACGTCGACGATCCTGAGCGAATCCGCCGGAGATTTCCGAAGCTCTCGCTGGAGCCGCCCCCAAACCCGGAGGTTCAACGCCCGGTCGTCGACGCTCCGTTTCGCGAGCAGATACCGTGCGAACTCCTTCATCGCCGTTTGCGCCATCTTATCGTGTGGGATATACAGATCGTGGGGGCCGATGAAATGACGCAACGGGTCGTGAGCTCGATTCTCTCGGAGCTGCTCGTCCGCCTCGAGGATGCCCAGGCGCAGGCGTTCCGGCGGAGCCGGCCCTTCGTGACCCTCGCGTACGCCCAGAGCCTCGACGGGAGCATCGCCGGGGAGGGCAACCGGCCGTTGAGCCTGAGCTCCCAGGCCTCCCTGCAGCTCACCCACGAGCTCCGAGCCTCGCACGATGCCATCCTCGTTGGAGTCGGCACGGTTGTCGCCGACAACCCGCGGCTCAACGTGCGCCTCGCGAGCGGCGAAGACCCCCGTCCGATTGTGGTGGACAGCCGGCTCCGCATCCCGCGCGACGCGCACCTGCTCGAAAACGCAAGAGGAGTCTGGCTCGCGACGACGGAAGCGGCCGCAACCTCGACCGAGGCCGAGCTGCAATCGCGCGGCGCCCTGGTTCTGCGCCTGCGCGCGCTCGAGAACGGCTGGGTCGATCTCGAGGCTCTCCTGGAGCGTCTCGCGAAGCGCGGAGTGCGCCACCTGCTGGTCGAGGGAGGGGCGCGGATTCTCACCAGCTTTCTCGAGTCGAAGATCGTGGATTACCTGGTGATCACGATCTCGCCTCGGTTCGTCGGCGGCCTGCGCCCGCTCGACTCGCGAGAGCTCCCGTCGTTTCCGAGTCTCGTCTCGTGGCGATCGGAGCGCGTGGGAGAGGACCTGGTGATGGCGGGCGGGCTCGTCTGGCCCCCCGAATGAAGGCGCGGGTCCTTTACTTCCAGGCGCCGCGACGGATCGAGATCCGAGCCGAGGATGTTTCGGAGCCGGGAGAAGGTGAGGTCCGGATCGAGGCCGAGCTCTCGGGTATCAGCGCCGGGACGGAGCTCCTCCTCTACCGCGGCCAGGTTCCTCCGGGCACGATTCTCGACGAAAACCTGCCGTCGCTCGCGGGAACGGTGCGTTATCCATTCGCCTATGGCTACGCCGTAGTGGGCCGGGTCGTGGCTGAAGGCGCCAGAAGCGATCTCCTGGGCCGCCGGGTTTTCGCCTTCGAGACCCATCGGAGCTCCTTTCTCGCCCGACCGGACGATCTCCAACTCGTTGCCGAGGACATGCCTTCCGAAACCGCCGTGCTCCTTCCGAGCGTCGAGACCGCGCTGGGGCTGGTCCAGGACGCGCGACCCTTGATGGGAGAGAGGGTGCTCGTGGTCGGCCAGGGAGTCGTAGGGCTCGTAACCACGGCGCTTCTGTCTCGATTCCCTCTCGCGAGGCTCGTGACCGTGGACCGATGGGAGCTCCGCCGGCGGCTTTCGGTCGAGCTCGGGGCAGCGCGCTCCCTGAGCCCTGACGATTTCGACGAGCGCGACTTCGACCTGACGATCGAAGTGTCGGGAGCTCCCGAAGCGCTCGATGTCGCCATCGCCGCCACCGGCTTCGAGGGACGGGTCATCGTGGGCTCGTGGTACGGCGACAAGCGCGCCGGCCTCGACCTCGGGACGCACTTCCACCGCGGACGCCTCACCATCCAGTCGAGCCAGGTGAGCCGACTCCCCTCCCACCTTCTCGCGCGTTGGACGAAGGAGCGCCGCATGAAGGCGGCGCTCGAAGCAGCCTCCGGCCTTCCGGTTCGGGATCTGGTAAGTCACCGCTTCCCGATCGAGCGTGCCGCCGAGGCCTATCGCCTTCTCGACGAGAGGCCCCAGGACTGCCTGCAAATGCTCCTGACCTATAATTGAGGTCCTTATGGCCGACTTCGACGTCGGAGTCCTGGCGGACTTCATCGCGCAGCACTTCCTCGTTGGAGCGGACTTCGGTCCCGAAGGCTCGCTCCATTCACACCACTACCGGGTAGAGCTCACCGTCTCCGGCAATGAGCTGGACCGGCACGGCTTTCTCGTCGACATCGTGCGGCTTCGTGAGGAGCTGAACCGATTGCTGGATGGTTACCGCGACCGGACGCTCAACGATCTCCCGGACTTCGCCGGCCTGAACCCCGGGGTGGAGGTCGTCGCCAGGGCGATGGCGGTGTCGCTCGCGCGCGCGCTCGCGAACGAGCCCATGGCGAGCCTGACGGTCAAGCTCTGGGAGAACGATTCCGCCTGGGCGAGCTATCGCGTGGCGCGGGACGTAAAATAGACGGCCATGTCCTCCGAGACCTATCCCTTCCGCGCCGAGGTGCAGCAGCTCCTCGACTTGATGATCCACTCACTCTATTCCCACAAGGAGATTTTCCTGCGGGAGTTGATCTCGAACGCCTCCGACGCCCTCGATCGCCTGCGGTTCGAAGCCTTGACCCGGCCGGAGCTCCTCTCCGAGGGCGTCAAGCTCGAAATCCGGCTCGAGGTGGACGAGGCCGCGCGCACGCTGATCGTCCACGATACCGGCATCGGCATGAGCCGCCAGGAGCTCATCGACAACATAGGTACCATTGCGAAATCGGGCACCCGCGAGCTCGCGGAGAAGATCGGGAAGGGCAAGGCCGGGGACAAGGAGGAGGGCCTCACCGAGCTCATCGGGCAGTTCGGCGTCGGCTTCTACTCATCGTTCATGGTCGCGGACCGCGTGGTAGTGGTCACGAGGCGCGCGGGGGAAAAAGGCGCGACCCGGTGGGAATCGGCGAGCACGGGCGAGTTCGAAGTCGCCGCGGCCGAGCGCGACTCCCAGGGGACGTCGGTCACGCTCCACTTGAAGTCCGTCGAGGAGGAGCAGGGGATCGAGGATTTCACCCGGGAGCAGGCGCTCACCCGCATCGTCCGGCGCTATTCGGATTTCATCGCTTATCCCGTGGTTCTGGGGGACAAGACGCTGAACTCGATGAAGCCCATCTGGGAGCGGCCCGCCTCCGAGGTGACACCCGAGGAGCACGCCGAGTTCTACAAGCACATTTCCCATGACTGGCAGGACCCGCTCTTGACCATCTCACAGAGAGCGGAGGGCCTTCTCGAGTACCGGGCGCTCCTCTTCGTTCCCGCGGAGGCGCCCTTCGACTTGTTCTACGCGGGCTACGAGGCCGGGCTCAAGCTCTACGTGCGGCGAGTGCTCATCGTGGAGAAGAGCCCCGATCTCCTCCCACGGTACCTCCGCTTCCTTTCGGGGGTGATCGATTCGCCCGATCTTCCCCTCAACGTCTCGCGGGAGATGCTCCAGCACGATCGCCAGATTCGGCAGATCCGGAAAGCGCTGGTGAAGAAAGTCCTCGACGGCTTGGCGGAGCTGAAGGAAAAAGACCCTTCGAAGTACCGGTCCTTCTGGAAAGCGTTCGGCCGGGTGCTGAAGGAAGGCCCCTCCGAGGATTACGAGAACAAGGACAGGATTGCCGAGCTCTTTCTGTTCGAGAGCTCGCACCACGAGGAGGAACTTTCGACGCTTTCGGAGTACGTCTCCCGGATGAAGGAAGGGCAGGAGGCGATCTATTACCTCACGGGCGCTTCCCGGGCGGCGATCGAGAGCTCGCCCCATCTCGAGGCGTTCCGCGCCAAGGGGATCGAGGTCCTTTATCTGACGGACGCGATCGACGAGCTCCTGGCCGAGTCCCTCGCGGAATACCAGGGGAAGAAGCTGAAGTCGGCGGGGAAGGGGACCGTGGATCTCGGAACCGCGGAGGAGAAAGAAGAGAAGAAGAAGGAGCTCGACGAGAAGACCCGGGCGTACCAGGGACTCCTCGGGCGGATCCAGAAGGCACTCGACGACCGGGTCAAGGAAGTCCGGCTCTCTGCGCGTCTCACCGCTTCACCGGCCTGTCTCGTGGGCGCGGAGAACGACTTCAGTCCGAGGCTCGAAGAGCTTCTGAAACGAGAGACCGACCGGCCGCGCCAGAGGCGGATCCTGGAGCTCAATCCCGATCATGAGATCGTAAGAAGGCTCGAGGAGATGGTGGAATCCGACGCCGCGGACGAGAAAGTGGGGGAGTACGCGGAGCTTCTCTACGGCTACGCCGTGCTCGCGGAAGGCTCGGAGCTTCCGGATCCGGCGGCGTTCGCCCGGAGGATCGTGGACCTCATGAGCCAAGGGCTCGAATCCAATGCAAGGGGGATAGGGGGATAGAAGGAGATGGGGAGATAAGACCGATCGATTCATCTCCCTATCCCCTCCTATCTCCCCATCCCGTTTTCGTTTTTCGTTCATTGGTTGTTGCTTCTGTTGAGCCAGCTCACGACACGGCGCACTGTCCAGCGCGGTGACAGCCGGACCACGAGGGAAAGGGCCTTGTTCGAGATCCCTGGAATCACGACCGCCCTTCCCGCTTCCATTCCGCGATAGCCGGCCTCGGCCACGGAGCGCGCGTCCGCCATCCCCATGCGAATGAGTCTCGAGCCCGCCATGTCCGCGCGCGACTGGAACTCGGTGCGCGTCGGTCCGGGGAGAAGCGCGGTCGCCGTCACCCCGGTTCCGCGAAGCTCCTCCGCGATGGCCTCGGTGAATGAAAGAACGTAGGCCTTGCTGGCATAGTAGACCGCCATCCATGGCCCCGGCTGCAGACCGGCCGTCGAGGCCACGTTCAGGATCCGTCCGCGGTGCCGCTCCAGCATCGGCGGGAGGAACAGGTGGGTCAGATGGGTGAGGGTGACCACGTTGAGGCACAGCATCGAAAGCTGCCGGTCGGACGGCGTCTCGTGGAACCGGCCGAGGCTCCCGAACCCGGCGTTGTTCATGAGGACGTCGACGTCGATCTCCCGCCGCTTCGTCTCGCGAAACAAGACCGCCGGTGCTTCCGGGGCGGCGAGGTCCAGCGGCACCACCTCCGCACGCACTCCATGAGCCTCCCGGACCGCTCGGGCGAGCTCCGACAGCTTGTCTTCGCTTCTCGCCACCAGGACGAGAGGGCACCCCCTCGATGCCGCGATGAGGGCGAGCTCCCGGCCGATCCCGGTGGAAGCCCCGGTGACCAGGGTGAACCCCTTTACCGCGCTCACGGCGATCAGCATATATCAGGATGGGCTTGTCATCCGGGATCGGGTTTCTTACACTGTTCTCATCCCGCTACGCTATGGCCATTCGGTGTACCAGCTGCGACCACGAGATCCAGGAGGACGACCTTCCCCGCCTTTCGGACGCCGCTCGAGTCCTCTGCCCGGAGTGCCACCAGCCGCTCACGCTTCCCGAGATGACCATCCCGCTCTCTCTCACCCACGTGCAGAGTCGCATGTCCGGCACCGAGGGCCTCGACCCCGACAAGAAGTACGCGCTCCTCGTCCTGAGCGGTAGCGAGACCGGGCGGGTGATCGAGATCGTCAAGCCGCTGGTGACCATCGGGCGCAGCGGCTGCGACGTGATTCTCGACGACCCCGAGCTTTCGCGCCGCCATGCTCGAATTCGCATTCGAGGCTCCGAAGGCGCTCTCGAGGACATGGGCAGCACCAACGGGACCTTCGTCGGGAAGGAGCGGATCGGGGCAAGCGTCGCGATCGAGAACCGCTCCAAGTTTCGAGTGGGGGGAGTGGAGCTCGCCTTCGTCGTCACCGATCGTCTCGCCTGAGCCCCGCTTTACTACCAGTCTCTCTTCGCTATAATGGGCGTCCCCCCGGCGGGTAACAAACGAGGGCAGATGCCTTATCCTTTTAGAAACAAGGAGATAAGCTGGCTGTCCTTCAACGCCCGCGTTCTCCAGGAGGCGAGCGACCGAAGCGTTCCGGTCATCGACCGGATGCGTTTTCTCGGGATTTTCTCCTCGAACCAGGACGAGTTCTATCGGGTTCGGGTCGCGACACTCCATCGGCTGGCTCGGCTCGGGCGGAAGGGCAGGAAGCTCCTCGGCCACGACCCCAAAGCCGTTCTTCGCGAGATCAAGGAGATCATCCTCAAGCAGCAGGCGGTGTTCCAGGGGGCCTACCAGCAGATCCTGGAGGAGCTCGCGAAGCAGGGCATCCACCTCGTGGACGAGACCCAGCTCACTCCCGAGCAGGGGAGCTTCGTGCGGAGCTACTTCCGCCGCGAAGTGCGCCCCAAGCTGACGCCGCTGATGGTCCGCGCCAAGGTAAGGTTCCCCGAGCTCCGCGACAAGTCCATCTATCTGGCGACGCGGCTCCGCACCAAAGGGGGAAAGAACGACCGGTTCGCCTTGATCGAGGTGCCGACGGACGCGCTCCCGAGGTTCCTCACCCTGCCTCAAGTGGGCAGAGAGCAGTACGTCATCCTTCTCGAAGACGTGATCCGGTACAACTTGAAAGAGATTTTCTCCCTCTTCGAGTTCGAGAGCATCGAGTCCCACATCGCGAAGCTGACGCGAGACGCCGAGCTCGACATCGACGACGACGTCACCGAGAGTTACGTGCGCAAGGTGGTGAAGGGAATCAAGCTCCGAGAGGAGGGAAATCCGGTCCGGCTGGTCTGCGACCGCGAGATCTCCGAGGAGCTCCGCAAGCTCCTGGTGCGCAAGCTCGGCCTCAAGACCGAGGACAGCTTCGTCCCCGGCGGGCGTACTCACAATCACAAGGACTTCATCGACTTTCCCCGGGTCGGCAGACAGGCCCTGTTGTATCCCTCGATGGAGCCGGTTCCGTTCCCCCTGATCGAGTCCCAGGGCAGCATCCTCTCCGCCATGAGGAAGCAGGAGTTCCTGCTCCATTTTCCCTACCAGTCCTTCGACTACGTCATCGATCTGCTGCGTGAGGCGGCGATCGATCCGAAAGTCACGGCCATCAAGGTCACGCTCTATCGCGTGGCCCGACACTCGGGAGTGGCGAACGCCCTGCTGAATGCGGCGCGCAACGGCAAGCAGGTGACGGCGATCATCGAGCTCCAGGCGCGCTTCGACGAGGAGGCCAACGTCGCCCTCGCGAACCAGCTCCAGAAGGAGGGCGGAAAGGTCATCTTCGGCGTCCCCGGGCTGAAGGTGCACGCCAAGATCGGCCTCATCGTGAGGAAGGAGAAAGGCAAGCTCCAGCGGTACGCTTTTCTCGGAACCGGCAACCTGAACGAGGACACGGCCAAGGTCTATTCCGACCAATGCCTGTTCACCACCGACCGGCGTCTCACCAGAGAAGTCGAAGCGGTGTTCGAGTTCCTCCAGGACAACTATCGAGTCTCGGACTTCCGGCATCTGATGGTCGCGCCCTTCGGCTTCCGCGAGGGTCTGATGAAGCTGGTGCGGAACGAGATCAAGAACAAGAAGAAGGGGAAGGAAGCGTACATCGACCTGAAGCTCAACAATATCGCCGACCCGGAGATGCTCGGTCTCCTCTACGACGCCGCCGATGCGGGCGTCAAGGTGAGGCTCAACGTGCGAGGCATGTACTCCGTTCTTCCGAGCGCGGTCGAGCATCCGGAGAACCTCGAGGCCATCGGAATCGTCGACCGTTTCCTCGAGCACAGCCGCATCCTGGTGTTCGCGAACGGCGGAAACGAGAAGATGTTCCTCTCGTCGGCGGACTGGATGACCCGAAACCTCGATCGGCGGGTCGAGGTGACTTTCCCCATCTACGATCCCAAGCTGCAACAGGAGCTCAAGGATTTCCTCGAGCTCCAGTGGGCCGACAACGTCAAGGCCCGCATCCTCGACGAGCAGCTTTCCAATCAGTACCGGCCCCGGAAGGGCGAGGCGGTTCGCAGCCAGTCGGCGTTCTACGAGCTGGTCAAGAAACGCACCCTCGGCGAGGAGCTCAAAGAACCGAAGCCCCAGGCGACGGCCTGAGGGTCAAGAGCTCACGTAGGCGGTCTTCACCGTGGTGTAGAACTCGCGGGCGTAGCGGCCCTGTTCCCTCGGCCCGTAGCTCGAGCCTTTGGTGCCCCCGAAAGGCACGTGGTAGTCGACGCCGGCGGTGGGGAGGTTCACCATCACCATCCCGGCGCGCGATCTCCTCTTGAAGTCGTCGGCGTGCTTCAGCGAGGTCGTCACCACGCCCGCCGAGAGGCCGAACTCGGTGTCGTTCGCGACCTCGACGGCCTCCTCGTAGCCCTTCACCCGGACCACGGTCGCTACCGGGCCGAAGATCTCCTCGCGGTTCACGCGCATGCGGTTGTCGGTCTCGACGAAGAGCGCCGGGCTGAGGTAGTAACCCCTGGTGTCTCGCGAGATCCGCTCGCCTCCGAAAGCGAGCCGGGCGCCTTCGCCGCGGCCGATCTCGATGTAGGACAGATCCTGATCGAGCTGGCTCTGGTCGACGACGGGACCGACGTCGGTGTCCGGGGCGACGGCGTCGCCGACCCGGAGCGCCTTCAAACGGGAGATGGTCTTCTCGACGAAAGCATCGTGAATTCCATCAGTGACCACCAGGCGGGACGAGGCGGTGCAGCGCTGGCCGGTGGAGTAGAACGCGCCCTGGACCGCGCAGTCGACGGCGACCTCGATATCGGCGTCGTCGAGCACCACCAGCGGATTCTTCCCGCCCATCTCGAGCTGCACCTTCGCGTGCCGCTTCGTCGCCGCGAGAAGGATGTGGTGGCCGGTTTCGACGGAGCCGGTGAAGCTGACGGCGTCGACCTCGGGCGAGGTCACGAGGATCTCGCCGACGATTCTTCCCTTGCCGATGACGAGGTTGAAGACCCCCGCGGGAAAGCCGGAGCGGGAGATGATCTCGGAGACGGCCCAGGCGCATCCGGGGGTGAGCTCGGCGGGCTTGAAGACCACGGTGTTGCCGAATGCGAGCGCCGGAGCGATCTTCCACGCGGGTATGGCGATGGGGAAGTTCCAGGGGGTGATGATGGTAACGACCCCGACCGGCTCGCGCGTGACCTCCACATGGACTCCGGAGCGCACCGAAGGCACGAGCTCCCCGCTGATACGGAGCGCTTCCCCGGCGAAGAACTTGAAGATGTTCCCCGCTCGAGTCACTTCTCCGATTCCCTCCTTCAGCGTCTTCCCCTCTTCTCTCGCGAGAAGCCTCCCGATCTCTTCGCGGCGGGCCAGGATCTCGGTCCCGACCCGATCCAGGGCGTCCGCGCGGGTCTGGATGTTGCTCCGGGACCACTCGGGCAGCGCCGCGCGGGCGGCGGCGACCGCGTCTTTCGCTTTGGCCTCGTCGGCATGGGCGTACTCGCCCACGCTCTCGTCCAGGTTCGAGGGGTTCAGGTTGGGTTGGTAAACGGCGCCCTTCACCCAGGAGCCGCCGATGAACAGATCGTGTTGAGTCATGGGAGAGAAACGATAACCCACCGGCTGGCCTTTGCCAACTTCTGGTAGAGTTCCCGAATGCGAATCCAGATGGCGCTTGCCGGAGCGATCCTCTTACTCCTCGGGGATGCGGCGGCCGAGACTCCGGAGACACTCGCGGGCTTCGACGCATATGTCGCGAAGGGCGTTGCCGACTGGGAGATCCCCGCTCTCGCCGTCGCCGTGGTCAAAGACGGCGAGGTGGTCTTCGCCAAAGGATATGGCGTTCTCGAGCTTTCGAAATCCGATCCGGCGGATGAGAACACTCTGTTCGCCATCGGATCGACGACCAAGGCGATGACCGCGGCGGCGCTCGGGATGCTCGTCGACGAGGGAAAGCTCCAGTGGGACGATCCGGTGACGAAGCACCTCCCCTGGTTTCAGCTCCACGATCCCGTCGTGACCCGCGAGGTCACGGTGCGCGATCTGCTGACGCATCGGGCCGGCCTTCCGAACGCGGATTTCCTCTGGTACGGCCGCGACAACGGGCCGCGGGACATTCTTTTCCGCATGCGATATCTGCCGCAGGAGACCTCCCTTCGCTCGCATTTCACCTACCAGAACGTCATGTACGCCGCCGCGGGAGCGGTGGTCGCCGAATTGAGTGGGGTGCCGTGGGAGGATTTCGTGCGCACCCGGATCCTGGAGCCCCTCGGGATGACGGGAACCCCGGTCACGCTTTCGGAGCTCGCAGGACGGGGAAACGTCGCCTCTCCTCACTACCGTATCGACGGTGAGGTCCGGGTCATCGAGAACGCGAGCGTCGACCCGGTGGCGCCCGCGGGCTCCGTATGGTCGAGCGTTTCCGACATGGCGAAGTGGATGCGCTTCCTCCTCGAGGGGACGACCCCCGACGGCGTGCGCCTTCTAAAAGAGGAGACGGTCGAGGAGCTCTTCCGTCCCCAGACGCTCGTGGACCGGGACGAGTTCTACCCGACAGAGAGGCTTACCCATCCGAAGTGGACGACGTACGGCCTCGGATGGTTCCAGCATGACTACCGGGGGCGGGCCATCGACTTCCACACCGGGAGCATCGACGGGATGGTCGCGATCCACGGTCTCATCCGAAGCGAGCGCCTCGGGGTCTACGTCCTCGCGAACCTCGATCACGCGGAGCTCCGGCACGCGCTCATGTACACCGTCTTCGACCTCTATGGCGGAGACGAGGGGCCGCGGCGCGACTGGAGTGCTGCGCTCCATGAACTGTACCGCTCTCTCGCGAAAGAGGCGGAAGATCGACGGGCGGAGGCGGAGGCGAAGCGCGTCCCCGGAACCCGGCCGTCGCTTCCTCCCGAGGGTTACGCCGGTGCTTACTCGGACCCTCTTGCCGGACGAGCCACGGTCTCGAAGGGCGAGGACGGGCTGCGCCTGAGTCTCGGGCCCACCCTCGCGGGAAGCCTCGAGCATTGGCACTACGACGTTTTCCGGGTGTGGTGGGATCGAAAGTGGCAGGGAACGGGTTTCGTGAGCTTCAGCCTCGGGGTCGCGGGAGAGGTGGAGAGCTTGGAGATCGACGGGCTCGGGTTCCGGCATACCCGCGACTCGAGCTCGCCGCCGCAGTAGGAGGAAGTCTTCATAGTGAGACTCTTGATCGGCACTCACTATTGGGATATTCTGGCGTCATGAAGGCGGTAACGATCCGGGAGGCCAAGGCGCGTCTTAACGCGCTGGTCGAGGCGGCAGAACGAGGCGAACAGATCGTCCTGATGCGAGGCTCGAAGCACGTGGCGGCGATCGTGCCCGTGTCTGCCGATGATCTCGAGCTTGCACCCAGTCTTACGGATGCTCAGGCCGACCGCCTGTGGCGCCAGCTCCATGAAGAGCGTCTCGCGGGAACGTCGATGGTTTTCGAAAGCCCTGAGCGGGCCGTAACCTTTCTTCGAAACGCGCCGAAAGGCGGAGCCAAGCGGGAGAATCGAGCTACTGGAAAACGGCCCAACCGCGCGCGTCGTCGATGAAGATCGTCCTGGCGGCGGGGTTCCAGCGCGACGTTAAAACCCTCCCCGAAGACAGGCTCTCGGCGGTTTTCCAATCGATTCTCGCACTACCCAAAGCAATGGGAGAACCTCATATACACACCGGACTCGGCATTCGGAAGATCCACCGGAGCGGAATCTGGGAGGCGCGAGTGGGTCTGGGCCTCCGGATCGTCTTCGCCGTCGCGGAGGAGGCCATCACACTGATTCGCGTAGGCACCCACGAAGACGTCCAGCGATACCTTCGCGAGCTGTAACTCGAGCTGCCCTGAGGATGTGAACGAGGTTTCGGTGTGCTAGCCTTTCCTTTTCCAGAGGTACAGTGATGCTGAAAAAGCTCTTCGTCGTCCTTGCGGGGCTCGCGGTGGTGGCGGTATTCCTCCTGTCACGAGACTGGGATTCCCCCGAGCTCGGCCAGGCGCTTCTCGGCAAGGTCTCCGCCGCGACCGGGATTCAGATGAAAGCCGAGGGGTTTCGGCTGAACCTACTCAAAGGCGTCGTTCTCGAGAACGTCGAGGCGAAGTCCTCGGGCGAGGGCCGGGAGCTCACCTTCAACCTGGACCGGCTGGTCTTCGAACATCGACTTCTTCCGCTTCTTTCCGGGACCGTGGCCATCGATCGCATCCTGCTCGAGAAGCCCCGGTTCGACATGGTGCAGTCGGAGGCGAAGGAGTCTTCGTCGAAGAAGCGCGAAGCGCCGGAAAGCGCGCCGGGCGATGCGGCCGATGCGGCCGAATCCGGAGAGGGCGGGGGCGGACTCGCCCTCGAAGTGAAGCAGATCCAGATCGAGGACGGAAGCCTCTCGGTGAAGAACGAGAAGGGCGAAGAGAAGACTCACGTGGAGGGTCTCGACCTCGAGATGCGGAACGTGGGCTTCGACCCGAAGGCGGCGTCTCTCTCGGGCCTCTCGGCGGAGGGGACTCTCGGAATCCGCGAGATGGTATTCGATACGATGCAGCTCACCGAGACCGAGGGAGAATTTCAGCTCGCGGACGCGGTCTTCGTCATCCCGGAGCTTTCGTTCTCGATGCCGGACGGGAGGTTCACGGCCAGCGCCAAGCTCGACTTCCATCAGGTGCCCTTCACCTATTCGATGAACGCCAAGGGAGAACCCCTGGATCTCAACGGAATGGTGGGAGCGAAAGAAGGCTTCGGCTCCGGAACCCTCCATCTCGAGGTCCAGGGCGCCGGGCCGGAAACCAAAGACCTGAGGGCCGAGGGACTCCTGGCGCTCCCGGAGGGCCGGTTTCCCGACGCCCCGATGTTCTCCCGGATAGACACCGCCCTCGGGAAGAAGACAGTCGTCGGCGCGCCGTACAAGGTGACGGAGGTGAGCCTCCGCATGGAGAACGATCGGGTGATCCTCGCCCCCTTCCGATTCGAGAGCGGCGACGCCCGCCTCGATCTGCAGGGTACGATGAACCTCGAGGGCTCCGTCGATTTCGACCTGTCGCTCGCGACTCCCAGGGAGGGGCTTCGGATCGAGGGGATGGGATCGAGCGCTCTGGACCTCCTCGCCGACGACCAGGGGTGGGTCCCCGTTCCCATCGCCATCACCGGCACCCTGGAAGACCCCAAGGTCCGCCCGGACGTGAAGGCCCTCGCTTCCCAGGCGGGGCGCGGGGCGAAGCGCGAGGTCACGGAGAAAGCGACCGACGCCCTCCGCGGCCTGGTGAAGAGGAAAAACGAGTAAAATCCAGGCGATGAGCACGACGCCCGCGGATACCCGTCCCGAACGCAAGCCCGAGAACCGCATCGACGTCCAGGAGCACGGAACGGCCCCGGACGGGAGCCGGAGCTCGACCGATCGCCGCCTTTTCATGCAGCTTCAAGTGTTCACCGAGTGCCGGGACGCCGAGGCGGTGGCGAAGAAAGTGGAGGCGAGCGGCCTCGAGGCCGTGGTCTACCTCGACGTGAACGATCCCCGGGGCCTCGGGCTGCTCACGATGTCGGAGGACCCGTCGCGGTTCGTGACCCTGGTCCGCCCTCTGGTCAACGAGGAGCCGTTTCGCTCGCTCCGGTTCCGGCCCGAGCTGGCGATGCTCGGGCGCACCTACGCCAGCGGATACGAGCCGAACGTCGAGGATTTCCTTCTCAATCGACCTCGGCGCAACGTCCTGGATCCCGAGTGGACGTGGGCGATCTGGTACCCGCTGCGGCGGGTGGGCGCGTTCAACGCGCTTGCCGACGAAGAGCAGAAGAGCATCCTCCGCGAGCACGGCGGCATCGGCCGGCTCTACGGCGAGCAGGGGCTCGCCCA
>Ga0299906_10001891_pt1 | contig 17715 bp, 15 predicted proteins | sample RVTome_14_FD_200259 | JGI IMG/M metagenome (GOLD analysis project Ga0299906, IMG submission 200259) | Soil microbial communities from uranium-contaminated site in the Upper Colorado River Basin, Wyoming, United States - RVT145D125 (version 2) ...
TCTCTTCCGGTCGACAGATTGTCTTCTACGGTCTTGGATATCGGAAGCGGCTGGGGCATTCTCTCGTTCTCGTTGGCGAACTTCTTTCACGAAGTCGTGAGCTTGGAAGCTGTCCAGGAGCGCATCGAATTCCAGAGTATTCGGCGCACCCAGGACGGCGCGACGAATATCCGACTTGTCCGCGCCAACCTGATTGACGAGCCGTTCGAGACGAAACCGCAATTCGATGCGATTGCGATGAATGGCGTTCTCGAGTGGTTAGGGTTGTCCGACTTCTCCAGGAACCCGGGCGTTGTGCAGCTTGATGCGTTACGGTACACGCAACGTTTGCTGAAACCCGGCGGCGCCTTGTACGTCGGCATCGAGAATCGGACCGGCGGCAACATGTTTCTTGGAACCAAAGATCATACGGACCTGCGGTTTACTTCGCTGATGCCGCGTCGACTTGCGTCCTTGTATATGAAGTTCTTGAATCGGAAGGAATTCTCGGCGTCCAAGCGAACCGATCGTGGACTGAATGAATACCGTACTTACACCTATACGTATTGGGGATACATGGATCTCTTGCGGCGCGCCGGTTTTGAACGCATTGAAATACACCTCGTGTTACCCACATACAGTTGGCCGAAGTATGTGATTCCCCTGAAATCCAATGCCGCACTCTCCTATTTTTTCCGTAACTTCAGCTCGGCGGAAAGCTGGAAAGACAAGGTGATAGTCGAGTTCGGACGTTTGGCCCACATGTTTCGACTCACCAAATTGTTCGCTCCTGATTTCTTGATTATCGCGCGGAAGCCATGATCCACGAACTCGCCCGTACACTTCGACATGCCGGCCGGGGGCCCGATATCGAGCCGGAGAACGTCCATGGCCTGCAGTTCGTGGGCGGCACACACGTTGACCGGCACGTGCGCATGTTTCTCTTCGAGAATGGAATGCGTGAGCCTTACACCGTCGTCAAAATCGCCGTAACCGAAGCATCAGAAACAGCGCTGAACCATGAGGCTGATCATTTAATTCGCATCGCCGAGGTGAAAACGCCCGGGGTCAGCGATACGATTCCACGTGTTCTGTTGGATGCCCGCGTGAATCATTACCGGTCGCTTTTCCTCTCCGTACTACCTGGTCGGTCCATTTCACAGCGAACTGCGTGGCGTTCCGTCAAGCCTAACGTGATGCTTAGAGATGCTAAGCGAGTATCCAAGTGGCTTGCTACGTACCACGACGTTTTCCCCGGATCCTGCTATTGTCCGGATGGACTGGAAGCATGTCTTGGTTGGCTCGCCGACGTAGCCCCCTCGTCGGTCGACGCCCTTTCGCAGCGTTTGGCCGCGTTGTCCGCGGATTCCGTATTCGGCCACGGCGATTTTTGGTGCGGAAACATATTGTTGGATCAGGCAAACATCGCCGTCGTCGACTGGGAATGCGCCCGCTCGCATATGCATCCGGCCTTTGATTTGTTGACCTACATATTCACGCTTTCTCCACGGAGACCGAGCATGCGGGCTGGAGTCAGAGGTTACTACAACGTTCTCGTTTACAACATCATGGAAACGATATTGAAGTCGAGTGCGTACACGCACGCCTACCGCTCGGCGATCGATCGGTATTGTTCGGCGCGTAAGTTGGATACGAAAGAAATCTGCATGTATGTTCCTGTGTTCCTCGCTCAGATGGCTCATCGCGTACATCTTGCCGATCCGGATGCTGAGGCGCGCCCCGGCGGCAATCCATGGGTTGAGGTGCTTCATCAGTGCATGGAAAACCCGGGCCCTCTTTTCAGGACATGAAATACTGTGCAGAATGACGTAAAAGAATTGCCTTGTTGTCTCGTTCGGTGGACTGATTCCTTCACGGAGAACCGGGGCATGCCGAATCGGATTCACGTTCCGCGCTTCGTTCTGAACGCCGTGTTGTGGGTAATCATCGGTTCGTGCGTTGTCGCCCTGGGTGATGCGGAATCGTCTGCGCGCCCGGTCGTCAATGACGATCGACCGCCTGACGACACGCCGTTCTCGTTCGTCGTCCTCGGGCATCCCAAAGGCGCGGTCGACGGCCAATTCGATGCCCAGCTCCCCGAGGCCGTCGAGCGTATCGCGCGACTCGGACCCGACTTCGTGGTCATCACCGGCGACTGTATTCACGGCGACTACTACCTTCCCCCGCCGGACGAATCCAAGAAAATCGCTGACGAACGAATTATCGTCGACGACTGGGAGCGCTTCGACGCGCTCTTTCGAACGCTCGACATTCCCGTGTATCGCGTGCCCGGCAACCATGACGTCCACTGCCTGGTCTCGCGACGGGTGTGGAACGCGCGCTACGGCGACGTGCCGCGCGCGTTGACGTTCGGCAACAGCCTGTTCCTTTTGCTCGATTCGGTGGGTCTACCGCGGGTCGACAATGAACCGGCGTCTCGGGCCGCGTACGATCAATGGAGCCTGGGATCACAGCTCGATGCGAAACAAGTTGCGTTCATCGCGCAGCAGCTCGCCGACGCCGACGGCTACCGCCACGTCTTTCTCTTTCTGCATCACGTGCTCTGGCGCGATCCGCGTGCCGCCTGGTGGACCGAGGTGCATCCCCTGCTGCGCGATCACGGCCGGGTTCGTGCCGTATTTGCCGGAGACATCGCCGGCGCCAAGTTCTCCCATATGCAGTCCGACGGTATTGACTACGTCCAGAACACGATGCTCGACGCGCCGCCGGCGACGCATCCGTTGGGCGGGAACGACGACCTGCGTTTGCGGATTCAGATGGATCACATCGGGCACGTGCGGGTCGACGCCGACGCGGTCGGCATGGACTTTCACGCCGTCGGCGCTTTGGATACCGATGCCCTCGATCCGGCGTATTGGAAAACCGTGGATCGCGGCGCCCACCGCGGCCTGCTCGATAGAATGTATGCGGTTCTCGAAGGTCCCCGGCGATTCCTCGCCGCCCTGAGTTCTGTCCTGATCTTCGGTTTCGGCGCGGGTTGGTTCGTGTCCCGCCGCCGATCGCGACGTGCCGAGTCAGCCGAGTAACGGATGCTTGCGACACGATAGTCGCAAGATATCATGCCCTGCGGGTTTCGGGCCGAGCCGGTAGAAACCGATCTCGCCCACGCATTCGGAAGGATTGTTTCGTGCCGACCAGTATGCCGTTCTCATTCACGACGCCGGCGGATCTCTCGATCCGGACGCTGATCCTGAACCTCGTGCTCGATGCGGTGCTCGCCCTCGTGCTGGCGTGGCACTTCCAGCGCTACGGGCGAACGATGTCCAACCGGGTCGCGCTGGCCCGGACGATTCCGTTCATTTCGCTCACCACCGTGCTGATCATCTCGGTGGTGAAGTCGTCGCTCGCGCTCTCGCTCGGGCTGGTCGGCGCGTTGTCCATCGTGCGCTTCCGCACCCCGATCAAAGAGCCGGAGGAACTCGCCTACCTGTTTCTGGCCATCGCGATGGGTCTGGGTTTCGGCGCCGACCAGCGTTACGCGGTGATCGCCGCCTTCGTCATCATCCTGGCCATCCTGACGATCCGCTCGATGTGGACGCGACGGGCCAAGGCACACAACCTCTACCTGAACATCGAAGCGCCGGATCGGCCCGACGAGGAGGCGACCTACGCCATGGTCATGCAGTCCATCGGTGAGCACGTCGAGGTCGCCGACCTGCGCCGGCTCGACGTTCGCGACAATATGCTCTACGCCACCTTCTACATCGACTGCGAAGACGACCACGCGCTGGTCGCCGCCATGGACAACCTCAAACGGAACTTGCCCGGCGTCGCCGTCAGCTTTGTGGAGCAGGACCCGTTCCTCGGTGTCTGATCGATCATGATCGTCGCTCGATCCAACGCTAAAACCGCAACCGGCCAATCCCGTTGGCGACGTCGTCTGCGCCGGCTGGTGCTGCTGGGTGTGGTGTTGTGCGCGTTGGCGGGTACGTTCGTGGCCGGCGCTTACTTCCAGCGTGAAGGGGACATTCGGCGATGGCGCGACCACGCGACGCCGGCGGCGGTGGTCAATTATCTGCGCGCACGCGTCGTGGACGGCACGCTGCCGACGCTCACCCTCGACATCAAGTACAAGGATCTGCACCACATTGAACAGAAGCGTGCCGAAGCGCTGCAACGTGGCATCCTGCTCACCTCGGATGAGGATTTTGTGCCCGCCCGTCTAAGTCACGGTGACGAAACGTACCCGGCCAAGATCCGCCTCAAGGGTGACTGGACCGATCATCTGGAGACCGACCGCTGGTCGTACCGCATCCAGCTCAAGGACGGCCGAAAGCTCTTCGGCATGCGTCGGTTCTCGATCCAACACCCCGCGACCCGTGAGTTTCACCTGGAATGGGCCTTCCACGAGAACGCCCGTGCCGAGGGTCTGGCGGCCACGCGCTATCGCTTTGTCGATGTCGTCGTCAACGGCACGCCGAAGGGCATCTACGCACTCGAAGAGCACTTCGCCGCCGAACTGCTGGAATCACAAGAGCGCCGGGCCGGCGTCATCCTGAAGTTTGATGAAGGGCCGCTCTGGATCAATCGTCTGCGCGTCGGATCGACCCTCGCGGACGAGAAAAGCTCGGACATCGCACCCAACCACTTTCGCCAAGCCGCCGTCGATGCCTTCGGAGCAAAACAGATCGCTAGCAATCCTGATTTGGCCCACCAGCGGGACGCGGGCATCGCCTTGTTGCGGGCATTCGTCTCGGGCGAGCGCCCGGCCGCCGAGATTTTCGATATCGATCTGCTGGCGCGCTATCTCGCGCTGACCGATCTTTGGAACGCCGACCATGCGCTGAGTTGGTCGAATTATCGATTCTACTACAATCCCATCACCGCCCGACTCGAGCCGATCGCGTTTGACTGCCATCCGCGTAATGAAAACTTGATGATGGTGCCGGAGAATCCCGAGCCGTTCGTGCGATCTCTAATCGAGGATCCCACACTCGCCGCCGCCTATGTGCGCGAGTTGCGTGCCAAGAGTCGGCCGGAGTATCTCGAACAATTGCGCGAGCAACTCGACGCGCCGACGCAAGAGGTGCTCCGTGCCTTGCACCGCGAATGGCCCGCGCTGCAAACGCCCTGGGGAATGCTCGCGAAGAAGCAAGCGTACATGCGCGGGGCGATGGCGCCCGCGGCGCTGGTTGTCGGTTATCTCGTGCAAACCGACGACGAGCGCGCCCGGCTCGAAATCGCCAGCTTGTTGAACCTGCCCGTCGAGTTGGTCGGTTATCAGGTCGATAGGGCATCGCCGCCGGACGCAAGCTCGACGCCGACCGCCTTGCGCAAAACCATCGTGCTGCCGCCGGTCGATGCCGACGGCGCGTCGCGATTCGTCGCCGTCCCGCTGCCGAGCGATATCCTGCAAGGTGATCCCCTGAGCCTCAGCGTCTCGGTTCGGATCGTCGGCGATACCTCGACGACGACCGACTCGATCCGCTTGTTGCGGGACGGTCCGAGACGGCCGCCCGAAACCACCCGCGACCTGGTGCTGTCACGTCATCCGTTCCTGACCGCTGACGCGTCGTCGGACGCGCTTTCGATTCGACCCGGCACGTGGGAGGTGACCGAAGACCTCGTTTTGCCGCCCGGCACCACGCTTCGCGCCGGGCCGGGCACGACGCTGCGTTTCGCGCCCGACGCGCTCCTGCTCACTTCCGGACCGGTTCTCCTGGAAGGTTCGGCCGATCGCCCCGTCGTGCTCGAACCGAGCGGGCGTGATTGGCCGGGCATCCTCGTCGACCGCGCGGCCAAGCCGTCGGTGCTTCGGCACGTCGAGGTCCGCGGCGTCCGGGGCATCAACCGGCACGGCTGGTCACTGACCGGCGGTCTGACCTTCTATGCCTCTCCCGTAACGGTTGCGCATGTTCACCTCGCCGACGCGTCCGCTGAAGACGGCATCAACGTGGTGCGGGCCGACGTGACGCTGGTCGATTCGATTCTCGGTCCGTGCGATTCCGACGCGGTCGACTTCGACTTCGTGACCGGCACGATCGAGCGATGCACGTTCAACGAGGTCGGCGGCGATGCGGTCGACTTCAGCGGCAGTACGATCACGCTGCGCGACCTCGAAATGCGGCGAGTCGTCGACAAGGGTATCTCCGCCGGTGAAGCCAGTCGCGTGTCAGCCGACGAGATCCGCATGAGCGAAGTGGGGATCGGAGCGGCGAGTAAGGATCACTCGACCCTGACGATCCGGGACCTGCGTCTTGAACAAGCGCGGATCGGCCTGGCGGCGTACACGAAGAAGCTCGAGTACGGGCCGGCGAAGCTTGACGCCATCGACGTCCAACTCACCGACGTGAAACAGCCGACGCTCGTTCAGGAAGGCTCGACCCTGCGTATGAACGGATCGGAAGTGCCCGGCGCGAAGATGGACCCCAAAGCGCTGTACGACGCGGGGATCCTCGGGAACTGACCATGACGGAACCCGGCATGATCGCGCCTGACGGCACCCGGATCGAGTTGAAATTCGTCGTCCCCGCCCTCGCGTTGCCGCGGGTCCGAGCCTGGACACGATTACACCGGGCGGGGTTTCATACCGCCTATCCGCCGCGAACGGTCAACAACGTCTACTTCGACACCCGCGATCTGGCGAGCGTACGCGCGAACCTGGACGGCATCGCGCAACGAGGCAAACTGCGCCTTCGCTGGTACGGCCAAAGCGACGTCATCGACGGCGGCGTCCTCGAGCTCAAGTGCAAGCAGGGATCGGCGGGCTGGAAGCGAACCCACAAGGTGACGGAAGTCATCGACCTGACCACCCGGCGCTGGCCGGCGATTGTCGAGACGCTTCGCGCCGACGCGCCGCGGCGATTCAGCCTCGCGCTCGAGACCGCCTGTCACCCCGCCATTCTCAATCGATACCGGCGCGAGTATCTGATCTCCAGCGACGGTAGAGTACGGATAACCCTCGATCGGCCGCAGACGGTCTACACGCAATGGCATGCTTCACGTCCGAATCTGACGCGAGCCGCCCAGCCCGAAGACGTGCTGGTGCTGGAAATCAAGGCCCACAGCGATCAGTCGGACCGGCTGTCCGCGGTGGTCGACGATCTGCCCGGTATCGTCGCCCGGCACTCGAAATACGTTCAGGGCGTCCATGCGGCTTGGCTGTAGCGAAGTGATCGACCGTTCGTCGTGAACAACCCACCGGACATGACCGACGCCACCTCCCATCGGCCCGGCCTGCGTTGGCACGTGCTTGCGGTCGTCGTCCTGATCGTGCTGTCCGCGGTTCCGCGTCTTTACCACCTCGGACAGCCGAGCCTCTGGGTCGACGAGCTCGCAACCGTCGGGGCGTCGCTCCATTGGAACCCGACTTGGTCAAGACCGATCGCGTTCGTAGCCGAGCATGTTGCGCTGCAAATCAAGGGTGTTGAGCGACAATCGAGTCCACCGTGGAAACCGGAACAATGGCGCGCCCGAGGGATCGACGAAACCGTCGCGCGTTGGCCCGCATGCCTGATCGGCATATTCACCGTTCCGATCCTGTACGGTCTGGGCTGTCGCGTGATCGGCCCGCGCGCGTCGTTTTGCGCCGCGGCGTTCCTCGCATTGAACGCCTGGCACGTGTATTGGTCGCAGACCGCGCGGTTCTATGCGTTACAATTCCTGTTCTACAACGCCGCGCTGCTGATGTACCTGCGTTTGCTGACGTCACTGACGCAGCCGACGGCGGTGGTGCTCTTCGGTGTGTTGGTGTTGGACGGACTGGTGCGCGTGGTGCGATCGGGCGACCGTCGCGCGCTAAAACGCCTCCTGGTCGGGTTGCTGGTACCGGCTCTGGTCATAGGCGTCGCCCTGGCCGTCGCGGTCAGTCGTCGACCCGAGGATTGGACCCAGTTCTTCCAGAAGCCGAATCTGGGAAAGTTTCGTCTTGTCTTTTCGGGTGCGTATTTCATCGGTCCGCCGATCGTCCTGGCCGCGCTGCTGGCCGGGGTACGTGCGCTCCGACAACGTGACGACACCGCGACCTCGTTGCTGATCGCCGCCCCGTTGCCGATCTTCGCGTTCAGCGTGCTCGGGTTTTGGGGTCGGGTCGAGTTACGTTATTGTCTGGTTTGCCTGTATGCATGGGTCGGGTTGGCGGGGTGGCTCGCGTTCGAGATACATGGCCGATCCGCACGTGCGGGGGCATGGGCGCTGGCGGGTTGTCTGGCCGCCGGTTCGTTGGTACCGCTCTATGATTACTTCCGATCCAACGGGTTGCGGCCCTACACACGTGAGGCGGTCACCTACGTGCAGGTCCACCGGCGGATCGGGGAACGGATCTTCATGGATCCCCTCGAGGGCGGTTTCTATTTCGGTGAACCCGTTGCCGGCGACCCGCCCGCCGTCGCCGACGACACACACGATGAAGCGGCGTGGCTGATTTATCGGACCGACGATCGGGGGACACTGCCCCCGCCTCGGCGATGGACCGATGAACATACACAGCTACGCGCCGTCTTCGGATCCGAGGGTATCGGTCGTATGGCGCGCGTTTACGTGAGGTACCGTCCGGCGCGATGACACAGGCTCCGACGCTACGATCTTCCACGGGGGCTCGGCTGGTTGCCGGTCACGTCGTGACCTTGGTGATCGTCACGATCCTGCCCCGCGTGGTGTTCCTCGGCGTGGTCCTGGCGAGCGGCACGACGGCGATCGGCCCGAACGCGCCCGATTTCGAGGAATCCAACGACGGGTACGTCGCACTCGCCCGCAGCCTCGTCGAGACCGGCCGGTTCGCGTTCGAGGAGACCGCGTCGCAGACCGTCCACCGCGGTCCGGCTTATCCCGTCGCCATCGCCGCCGCCTACTACATCATGCGTTCCTTCACGTGGGCGACGCTGCTGGTCAACGTGCTCAGCTCCGTCGTGGTGACGCTGGCGGTCTATCGCATCACGTGCTGGTTTTATGCCGAGCGTATCGCCTACGTGCTGGCGCTGCTCGCGTCCTTCTATCCGGTCGGCCTGTACTACATCGGGTGGAGTTTCGCCGACGTGTTTCTCGCCGCGACGTTCGCCCTCTACGCATGGTTGATGCTGGAGGCTATCGAGCGCGACTCGCTGCGCTGGATGATCGCCGGCGGCCTGATCCTGGGATTGTCGATGTTGACCAAACCGATTCTCGGCCTGTTCCCGCTGGTCGCGTTGGCGGTGGCGGTCGTCTATCGGCGAACATGGCTGCGCTGGCTGGTGGTTCAGATGTTGGTCATGCTCGTGGTGGTGTTGCCCTGGTCGGTGCGCAGCTCGCTGTTCGCGGGTCGCCCCGTGTACCTGACCACGGGGAGTGGGTTCAACATGCTGGTCGGTAATTTCATGATCGACCACACCGGCGATTGCAATTCGAGCTTTGACGGCGGCGTGCGCGACGCCCTCGCCTACGTGAACCGGCGGGAAGGTTTGAGCCTGACGCCTGCGGACCTGGCCACCGGCTCGCATCTCGACCTGACCGCGCGTCATGACTGGCTGTTTCTGGAGCATGCCATCGCCCACATTCGCGACACGCCGCACCGATTCGCCCGCAAGATCCTGGTCAACCTGGGTCGATTCTGGTATTTCGGGTCGACGCCGAATCGCTGCATCTTGCTCGGGGCGATCAACCTGCCGATCGTGCTGCTGGCCGGGTGGGAAGGGTGGCGACGCCGACGAGCCATGCCTGATCAGATCGCGGCATTGGCGATCCTGGTCGGCTACACCTGGCTGCTCTATGCGGCGATCATCGTCCACTCGCGATTCTATCTCACCGTCATCCCGCTGTTGTTGCCGTTCGCGCTGGCCCGGGCGGGCCGAATTGTGGGCAAGATGACCGTCGCGCCGGACCACCCGGCCGATGAATCCGGTATCGCCGTAGCCGGCACCCAAGAGGAACGCATGTCGTGAACGATGAAGGCCGCGAACATCCGGGCGATGTTGACGTCTCGATCGTCATTCCGCTCCAAAACGAGGCCGACAACGTCGAGCCGCTCTACGCCGAGTTGTCCGAGGTCCTGTCGAGCGCCGCGTTCACCGCCGAGATCATCTTCGTCGACGACGGCAGCCGTGACGGGACCGTCGAACGTCTGATCGCCGCCGCCGGCAAAGACCCCCGGTGCACGCTGGTCGAGCTTCGCCGCAACTTCGGGCAGACCGCGGCCCTGGCGGCGGGCTTCCGACGCGCCCGAGGCCGGTGCATCGTCCCCATGGACGGCGACCTGCAAAACGACCCGCACGACATTCCCGCACTGGTCGCCCAGCTCGACGAGCCACCCGGTTACGACGTCGTCAGCGGCTGGCGGAAGCGACGGCACGACCACTTCTGGACCCGTCGCCTGCCCTCACGCCTCGCCAACCGCCTGATCGCATGGATCACGAGCGTGGCCATTCACGACTTCGGCTGCACCCTCAAGGCTTACCGTCGCGAGGTGCTCGACGATGTCAGCCTCTACGGCGAGATGCATCGCTTCCTGCCCGTCATCACCCGTTGGCAGGGCGCGCGGATCACCGAAAAGGTCGTCAACCACCGGCCGCGCATCCATGGTCGGACCAAGTACGGGCTGCGGCGCACGATCAAGGTGCTGCTCGATTTGATCACGGTGAAGTTTCTCGGCGGTTACTTGACCAAGCCGCTCTATTTCTTCGGCAAGCTGGCTCTGGTCGGCACCGTGCTCGCGTTCGGCACGCTCGGGGTGGCGGTCGCCCAGAAATACGGCTATTTCTCCCCCGACAGCCTCTTGGATTTCCGCAGTTATTTCACGCAGACGGAACGACTTCACCTCAATCGCAACGTGCTGGTGCTCATGTCGGTCATGTTGATGCTGATGTCGGTGATTTTCCTGACCATGGGTGTGCTGTCCGAACTGCTCGTACGTATTTATCATGAGAGCCAGGGACGCGTGCCCTACAAGATCCGCCGGGTGAGGCGGGGAGGCGGGAGCGAACCCGCGGAGCCGACCCGACCCCACGCGCCGGCGACCGCTGATCCGGAATGAAACGAATGAGCGCCCTCCAAACCGCAACCACCTCGTCGGCAGATGTGGTCGAACTCCGCGTGCTCGAGACGTTGTCGGTCGTTATCCCGGTCTACAACGAACGGGCTACGCTCGTCGAGATCATCCGTCGGGTCCTCGCCGCCGAGACGCAACTCGCGATTCAGATCATCCTCGTGGACGACTGCTCGACCGACGGCACACGCGACATCTATCCGACCCTGGCCGAGACGTTTCCCGACGCCGACATCGAAACGCAATTCCACGAGCACAATCAGGGCAAGGGCGCGGCCCTGCGCACCGGGTTCGCCGCCGCGACCGGTGACATCGTGCTCGTGCAGGACGCCGACCTCGAATACAGCCCGACCGACTATCCCCGGTTGCTCGAACCCATCGTCAACGGACAGGCCGATGTCGTGTACGGATCACGCTTCGTGGGCGGTCAGGCCCACCGGGTGCACTTCTTCTGGCACATGGTCGGCAACAAGGCCCTCACGCTGCTCTCCAACGCGATGACCAACCTGAACCTGACCGACATGGAAACCTGCTACAAGGTCTTCCGGCGTGAAGTCCTCGAGGGGCTTAACCTGCGGTCCAATCGATTCGGGATCGAGCCGGAGATCACCGCCAAGATCGCACGCGGGAACTGGCGGATTTACGAAGTCGGCATCACCTACCACGGACGAAGCTACGCCGAGGGCAAGAAGATCACCTGGCGTGACGGCGTGCAGGCCCTCTGGACCATCTGCCGATTCAAGCTGTTTGATTGACCCCGATCGACGGCGCATTCCGCCGCGCTCGCCACAAGATCACCACGAACACGGCCAGGGCGACCATCGACGGCACATCGTGCAAATGACGCAGGTGGACGTGGAATGCCTCGACCGCGATCTCGCCGTCGGTGTACCGCCCGCGCACCGACACGATGTCTCCCGCCTGCGCCTCCGCCGGCACGCCGACCAACCGCAGGTCACGACCGTACCAGGTCCGTAGGATCGGCGGGTTGGTCCCCGCCAGGAGGTTCCGGTCGAAGCCGACCGTGCGCCCCTCGAACGATGTCGGGTCGGACACGAACGCCATGCCGAACGTGTCGTCACCCCGCATCAGCGACCAGGTGACCACGGGCATCGCGAAGTAGCCGACCAACAACACCGCGACCCACATCGCGGGCGGTCGCTTCCACGTCATCGACGCCACGCCCTGTTTGGCGACGACCGCGACGAACCCCACCGACAGCGCCAACATCGCCAACCCGACCGGCGACTCCTCCCAAAACACTTCGAAGTCGTATAGCTTTCCCGACAGCGGATAGAGAAACGCGACGCCGTTGCCGAACCGCGTTTGGCACGCGTCGAGCAGGAGATGCAGCCAAGCGGCGGCGACGAACGCGACGGCCTGACGCCGCGGACGCCGCACGCAGCACGCGAAGATCACGCCCGCCCACAGGCACATCAAAGGCGTCGCGAACGGCTGCACATAGTAGCTCGGCGTCAAGCTCGACGAGATCGGCACGACCATGTGCAACCCGCGCAGCAACACCCAGGGTAAGTCCGGCCAGGTCGCGCCCAACAGCAAGCTCATGGTGATCGAACGATCGCGCAGAGGCCAACCCGCCGCCAACGTCGTTCCGTAGTGAATCATGAGACTCGGCAAATCGCGACCTCCGACCGAAGCGTACGGTAGCGTGACCTCGATAAACCCACCACCACCGGCGCACGATGCTCCCCGCCTCGATCCCGCCCGGGCGTTCTGTCTGGCGAGCCTGCTCGTCGTGACGCTCGGCAGCGTCGCGCCCTTCTCACCTTCGCTCTCCGGCGGTCTGTTGGGTGAACGCGTCGGGTCCGCCTTCGATCTTCCGTCCAACGACCTTTATGCCTGGCGCGACCTGATTCTTCACGTCATGCTGTTCATGCCGCTGGGGCTGTGCCGGCCGGCCTGGCGGCCGCACGCGGATCGGAGACAAACGTTTTCGATGACGTTGCTGATCACGGGGGCGCTCGCGATTGTCATCGAGACCTACCAGGTTTTCCAGCCGTCACGCCACCCGCAGATCACTGACTTGTTGGCGCATGTCCTTGGCGGCATGCTCGGAGCGGAATGTGCATGGCGCCTGCGCGATCGTTTCGACCGACTACGAACTTTGTACATCCGTCACGAGTTGCGTATCGGTCGCCTCGGGCTGGCGGCGACGACGACGTTCCTCTTCACACTGATCGTCGTACCGACCTCGTGTTGCATGTCACTCGACAGTTGGGATCGAAGGGCTCGCCTGATCATCGGCAATTCGCTGGACGACGCGCGACCCTGGCGGGGTGATGTCCGCGACGTGGCGATCTTCGACCGTGCCCTGACCGACGACGAAATCGCACACCGCATCGCATCCGACATGACCGCATCGATACCCGGCCTGCTCGTCGCGTACTCGTTCACCGGCAAACCGCGTAACACCGTGCCCGGCACCGGTCCGGCCGGTCCGCTGTCGCTGGTGCTCGAAGACCCGCAAGCCTGCACATGGCTACCGGCCGATGGCGGACTCCGGTTGCAACAACCGACCAGGATGGCGACGCGACAACCCGCAACCGCGCTGACGGAAGCCGTACAGGCGACCAATGCATTGACCATCGAGATGCGCTGCCGCACCGCCGACCTGGCCCAAGGCGGACCGGCACGGATTATCACCTTGACCGGCGGCGGCATGACGCGGAACCTCTACATCGGTCAGCGTTTCGGCGGCATCGCGGTGCGGGTTCGCAATCGACTCACCGGCCCCGACGCGCTCACGCCGTTTCTGTTCGTACCCGATGTGCTCCGCAGCGACCGCATGCAATACTTGGCCTTCACTTACGCACAGGGTCGCTGCCGGCTTTACGTCGACGATGCATCGGCCCGGTACGACCTCGACCACGATGCGCCGGCGACGCTTCTGGCTATGGGCGAAACACCCGTTGCGCATCTGGCCGCGGCGGTACTCTGTATGTTGCCGTTCGTCATGACCGGTCGGATCGTGTTCGGTCGGCGCGAAAATACCGGCACCACGCTGCGCGTATTGGGTTCTGCCTGCGGCGTCGTGCTTGCCGGTTGGACGACGAACTACGTGGCAACGGGTATGACGCCGAACTTCGCGACCGGCGGCTGGTGGCTGATCGCGGCACTCCTGCTGAACGCAAGACCGAATGTGAAACTGACAATCTTTTCGTCCGCAGTGTCCAAACCGGGTGTACGCCGCGCTCTGGTAATCCTCGCGGCGTGTTTCGTCGTCGTCGGCGCGTATCTGCTCGGCCACGCACTTACGCACCGCGGCGAAGCGCGATGCGTGTTCTGCACACGCTTGGCGACGCACAAAGTCGGTCCCCCAACGCAAACGATCACGATCGAGACCCCTCGCGGCCAGGGCACGCTGACCAGTACCTATTGGCTTTGCGATCGGTGTGAACCCAGAACCGAATACGTCGAGCGCCTGCCCGAACACGCCGGCGCCTTGACCGCCCCGCACAGCGTAGGCGCGTTTCTGGGTTGTATGATGCTGTTTACCGCCTGCCTCATCGGTTACGGACTTCGCATTTCCCGCGCCGCTCCCCATTCGTTCCGCAATGAACCCCCAACGTGATCCCATCCGCGGAACGATCGATTCGTCTTCCAAGGTACCACCAAGCCCACGGGTTGCACCCCGTGGGAATTATTAGCGACCCCACACAAATCAATCTACGATCGCGCGCCCCCGACTTCCATCCCCAACTCGACTGACGTAACATCTCCGAACCGGCAACGCCGCCGTACACGCGCTACATCACCGGATCAGGAGTTTCGTCCGCCGTGTTGACCATCGGTTCGGTTCCGATCGAGCATCCCTTCGCCCAGGCGGCGTTGAGCGGCTACAGCGACCCGCCGATGCGACGCGTGGCCCGCATGCACGGGGCATCGTACACCGTCAACGAGGTCGTGCTCGATCGCTCGGTCATGCACGAGAGTGATTGGCAGCGTCAGCTACTGTCGCTCGAGCCGGATGCTCATCCGGTCGGCGGGCAGTTGATGGGGTCCGACCCGGCTTCGTTCGCTCCGGCGGCGCGGCTTCTCGCCGACGCCGGCTACGACGTGATCGACATCAACTTCGGCTGCCCCGCCCCCAAGGTGCTCGACCGCTGTCGCGGCGGGTTCCTGCTGTCCGACCCGGAAACGGCGCTCGAGATCATTGGCCGGGTTGTCGATGCGGTCGGCGATGACCGGCCGGTGACGGTCAAGATGCGGCGCGGTCACGACGACTCGGCCGAGAGCGAGCGCAACTTCTTCACCATCCTCGACGGCGCGTTTGACCTCGGCATCGCCGCGGTCACCGTCCACGGCCGGACCGTGCGGCAACGCTACACCGGAGCGAGCAACCGCGCGTTTCTTGCCCGCGTCAAGCGACACCTCGGCGACAAGATGATGCTCGGCAGCGGCGACCTGTTCACCGCGCAGGACTGCATCGACCTGATGCGCGAAACCAGCGTCGACGGCGTCTCCATAGCCCGCGGCGCCATCGGCAACCCGTGGATCTTTCAAAACTGCCGAGCGCTCGCCGCCGGAGAGACGCCGACAACGCCGACCCCCGCCAAGCAACACCACACCATCGCCACCCACCTGGCCGAAGTCATCGCGCATTACGGCGAAGCCTCGGCCGGCAAGATCATGTCCCGCTTCGGCGTCAAATACGCCAAACACCACCCCGAGCCGCGCAAGGTCCGCGAAGCCTTCGCCGCCGTACGCTCGACCGACGACTTTCGTGACGTGCTCGATCGTTGGTATGCCGTCGATAATCAACTGTACTCCGTGCCCTGTGCAGGGTAAGCCGTTACCCATGGCTCACCCCCTGGGCTACGAATTGCCGCCTCTCCGAGGTTTTTCATTCACATATTCAACTCGGCTTTACCCCGTCGGCTCGGCTTGCAGGAACGCATTGATTTCGTCGCGGAGCCAGGCCATTTCCGTCGGCTCGTCGAGCGGGAGCTTGACGATTCCACCGGCGTGGACGATCGCGAGCGTCTGGTTGCTGTTCGCCCCTTCCGATTGCCAGGTCTTCTGCCGCATTTCGGCGTGCTGGATGTGGCGTCGCGGAATGACGCGCATGCGGTGAACCAGGAGGCATCGACGTTCGACGATCATTCGGTCGGGATCGATCCGGAGGTTGACCGTGCCGCCCATCGACCAGATCGCGCCGCCGAGCATGACGACGCCGATCACCCAGAACGGGATGGAGAAGGCGGCGAACGCGAAGTTCATCGCGCGGGGTTCGCCCGCATCGAAAAGCACGCCCGATGCGGCGAGCGTCCAAAACGCGGTGAAGACTGTCCAAAACGTTGCGAAACCGAGCATGACGACGCCGGCGGCATGGAACCCGCGCTTGGGGACATAGATTTGGAGTGACCGGCCGGTGTTTTCGATCAGGGCTCGGGCATCGTAAGGGCGTGCGGTCGGCATGGCGTCGATCCGAAAGACCTCGTCGCGGCGGCGGCCGGCAATTCCGTTCATGTCTGCAACGGACCCGCTGGGCGAACGATCTGATGGTATGCGATGCGTCACCGCGGCGGCAAGACCATTGAGGACGACCCTCCGAGCGGGTAAACTGAATTTCTTTACGCCCACGGCTGGACGATGCCCGATGAAGCTTACCGACATTCTTACTTCCGAGTGCGTCAAGGTCCCGCTGAACGCGGTCGACAAGGTCGGCGCGATCGAAGAGTTGGTCGACCTGCTGGTCGCGAACGGATTGGCCAACGACCGCGACACGCTGCTCGAGCAAATCCTGGCCCGTGAGGAAGCGCGGACCACGGGCATCGGGCACGGGCTGGCGATTCCTCACGGCAAGAGTGACGCGGTCCGCGATCTGGTCATCGCGGTGGGCAAGCCCGCCGAGCCGATCGACTTCGCCAGCATCGACCGCGAGCCGGTGAACGTGGTCGTGCTGCTGGCCAGCCCGCCGACCCAGACCGGTCCCCACATCCAAGCCCTCGCCCGGGTCAGCCGCTTGATGCTGATGGAGAAATTCCGCTCCGCCGTCGCGCAAGCCCAGTCGTCCGAAGAGCTCTACGGCATCATCGCCGGACACGAGGGCTAGGCGCCGCTTCGTAATCCAGTCCGTCCTCGCAACGGTTGATCAATCCGAGCCCCAAGCGCGAGCGCGGGGGTTCTACGTGGCGCGCAATCCGACGTCCAAGAACCCGCTCGCTGGCGCTCGCGGCTCTGAAATCTTCACCCTCGTGAAATAATATTGAATGCGATGCGTCAGGTCACGACCTGGTCGATGGTGACGCGCAGGTGTTTCTGGCGGTGGCCGGTCTTGCGCTTGTAGCCTTTGCGGCGGCGCAGCTTGTGGACGTAGATCTTCTTGTCCTTGACCTTGCCCCCGATGCTGGCGACGACCTTGGCGCCGTCGATGGTCGGTGTGCCGACGGTGACGTCCTGGTCCGAGATCATCAGCACCTTGTCGAACTCGACCTGCTGCTGGCCCTCGGCCAGTTCGCGCAGATCCACGTCGATGATGTCCCCCGGGGACACTTTGTACTGCCGGCTGCCGTCTTCAATGATTGCGTACACTGCACTGCTCTCCGTCTACTTTGCGAATCGGGTAGCATGGCGATTTTGGGGCCCGGCGTCAAGTCCCCTCCGGCTCATGGGCCGCGATTGGGTGCGTGACACATTTGGCGGCCCGGAAAAACCGAAGGTTCCGTGTGCCACTGCTGTGTCAGCAGTGGATAACAGGGCAATGACGCTTGGTAGGAGCACTGCTGACACAGCAGTGG
>Ga0299906_10001892_pt1 | contig 17710 bp, 15 predicted proteins | sample RVTome_14_FD_200259 | JGI IMG/M metagenome (GOLD analysis project Ga0299906, IMG submission 200259) | Soil microbial communities from uranium-contaminated site in the Upper Colorado River Basin, Wyoming, United States - RVT145D125 (version 2) ...
TGTGCTTCTTGATGGTCCCAGGGCTGAGCACCAGTCGCTCGGCGATCTGCGCGTTCGTCAGGCCTTGAACGGCCAGCTCGAGCACCTCGCGCTCCCGCTCGGTCACCTCGCCGGGCTCGCGCCGACGCCGGATCGGCCCCCGGCCGCTCAGCCACCCGGCGGTCTCCTTGGCCGAGGGAACGGCGCCGAGCAGATCGAAAGCCTGGTGGGCCGCGCGCGCAGCCTCGATCGCGTCCCGCCGCCGGCGTACCCGCCACAGCGCCTCTGCGGCGGTGCGCATCGCGCGAGCCTGCTCGAACACCACGCTCGATGGCTCGCTACGCCACGGCTCGAGCAGCGCCACCGCCCCCGCGTTGTCCCCCTCCGCGAGTGCGACCTCGGCGCGCAGCCTCGCGATCGTCACCGCACGGATCGGATCCTGCGCGAGCACTTCGGCGGTCGCCAGGTGATGCTTCGCGTCCTGCATCCGATCACACGCCAACGCCGCGTCGACCATCGTGGTCGAGAACAGCGGCACGTCCACGGTCGCGTAGGGCGTCAGCACCTCTATCGCTTCCGTGGGTGATCCCGACGTCATCAGCGCGATCGCGAGCGCGTTATGGATGTCGCCGGACACATCGAACGGGGCGAGCGTGCGCGCCGTGCGCGCCGCGCGCGATCCCACGTCGAGCGCGCGCGCGAGCCGTCCGCGCCAAGCGTCGAGGCTGACCGCGCACGCCTGCAGCCGCCAGAGGCGCACCATGATGCCGCCCCGCTCGGCCTCGGGGATCGCCATCGCGAGCGCGCGTTCGGCGGCGTGCCACTCGCCGATCAGGACCCGGGCCCACGCCAGGTTGTTGAGCATGAACAGCTGCCCGGTCCCCGGCTCGCTGCGATCCAATCCTTCCTCGAGGAGCCGGCAGGTCTCGTTCAGATCACCCTCGATGTACGGGAACATGGCGAGCAGGCCGAACGCGGTCGGCACGCCCCGCGCGGTCATCTCCTCGAGGTCCGCGCGCGCTTCCTCGCTCCGACCGAAAGAGATCAGCAGGCTCGCCAGCCGGAGGGTGAGGTCGTCGCGCTGCTCGTCGGGCGTCTCGGCGATCGTCGCGCGCAGGGTCGCGATGCCCTGGTCATGATCACCGAGCAGGGAGGCCAGCTCGGCGCGACCCACGGCCGCCGCCCGAACCGCAGCCGCGTCGGCGTCGAGCCGGATCACCTCGTCGTAGCGATCGATCGCCGCCTTCGGATCGGCGCGGGAGAGCGCGCGCGCCCATTCGAGCAGCGCCGCCGATCGGCCAACCGGATCTCCTCCGCGCCGATCCGCCAGCACACCCCACCACGCCGCGGCGCGGGCCGCGTCGCCCTCGATCGTCGCTTCGGCGGCAGCATGTTCGACGATCTGGTCCAACGTTTCCGGCGGCGTGAGCGCGCGCACCGCATGGTGTGCTCGCTGATCCGGCCCAAGCTCCAACGCGAGCAGCGCCTCGTGCAGCCCGGCAACCAGCGCCGCGTCGGCCCGGCCGAGTACGGCTTCCCCATGGAGCTGATGCGCCAACTGGAACCGCGGAGGCACGACGGTCTGCTCGGGAACCACCCAGGCGTAAGATCCCAGCCCGGTCAGCGCGCCCGTGATCGCGGACGAGGCCAGCCCCGTGGCGGTGCAGAGCTCCTCGAAGGTCAGCGCGCGATCAACGAGCGCGAGGCAGCGGGCGACGAGCAGCTCCTCCGGCTTGAGGTCCGCCGCGGCGGCAGCCAGCGTCTCCGCCAGCGTGGTCGAGACCTGCGCGCGATCCTCGTCGAGCACGTAGCAGCCGCCGATCATCATGATCGCGCCTTCGGCCTGCCAGCGACGGAGCAGCTCCACCATGAACAGTGGAACGCCCAGCGTCTGCGAATGCAGCTCGGTTGCTAAGGACGGAAGCACATCTCCACCCAGACGCATGCCGGCGATCGCGGATACCTCGTCCAAAGACATCCCGTCGAGATCCACCGTGGCCAGGGGAAGTTCGCCATGCGACTCCATCCCCGTGGGGAGACCGTCCGGCTCATCGCCCGTGCGCCAGGTGCAGACCAGGCCGATCCGCCCGCCGGCGAGCCGGATCGCGTCGAGCACGACGCGCCTTGCCTCGGGCACCACCGACCGGAGGTCGTCCACCGCGACCAGCGCGCAGCCATCGCCCACGGCTCGATCGAGCTGCTCGGCCAGCGCGATGACCGCAGACTCATGGGATCCTGTTGCGTCCGGCGCCAAGGCGGTAGCGTGCAAGCCTTCGAGGATCTGCTGCACGAGCACCATCATCGGGAGTGGGATGCTCGACGGCGGCCGGATCAGGGTCGAGCGGACCCCGCGCGCGGCAGCCTCGGGAAGCATCCAGCGCAGCAGGTGGGTCTTGCCCATCCCGGGCCGTCCCCGGATGACAACGACGCCACGCTCACCGGCGAGCAGCTGCTCGATCGATGCGATCAGGCGCGAGCGCTCAGCATGGCGACCGGCCAGCTCGGGGACCTGATCTCGCCGCGCCGTCTCTGCGCGCATCAGCCGATGCCACTCCCCCGCCTAGCGGCTGGATGGCTCGGCATCCGGCCCCGGGCAGCGCTCCCCAGTCGCGGTCTCGCAGACGTCGTTCAGGATCTCGAAGATCCAGTCGGCGCATGGGCCGGCGCCGCATTTCACTGGGGCCTCGGGACTGGCCACGGCGCTGCTCAACCCGGCGGCCGCGATGGCGAAAGCGGCCAAGCCGACACGAACCCGACCGGAGGTTCCCTTGAGTCCGCCCCTCATCGCTCCCCCTCGCCGTGGTCGGTTCGTTAAGTATGACCGATTCGCCGGGACCACGACAAGGGCCTGCCCCATCCTTTACCGAACCCTGACCGGCTCCTTCCGGCAGGCTGGCCGGCCCCTTGCGCGCGCCCCTCTACCGTGGTCATCGACCGATCGAGCAAGGGAGGACGAGATGAGGATCAAGTCGACGATCATCGTGCTGGCCGGCGCGGCGCTGCTCGGCGTGGTGGGTGGCCTGTCGATCGCGGCCGCTGTCGGAGGCGGAGCCCCGCAGCCCGGCGGGACACACTCAGCGGGAACCGTGGCCCAAGCCACCTTCGGGCGCTGGGCGATGCCCTGTCATTCGGTCCCGAACGATAGGATGGCTCCGTGGTCAAGGACACAGGCATCAGGGTCGGCCGGGAGCTGGAGCGCGAGTTCCCCGGCGCCGATCATCGCGCGACCGGGGCCATCATCAACCTGGCGCGAACCGAGAGCCTGATCGTCGGCCGGCTGTCCGAGCACCTGCGCGCCTACGACCTGACCGTGGGCACGTTCAACGTGCTGATGATCTTGCGAGGCGCCGAAGGGCCGCTGTGCCCGTGGGAGATCAGCGAGCGCCGTCTGGTGGCGCGCGGCACCGTCACCGGACTGCTGGACTCGCTCGAGAAGCGCGGCCTGATCCGCCGGGACCCTCATCCCGAGGACCGACGGATGATCAACGTAGAGCTGACGATCAAAGCGCGTGAGCTGCTCGACCGCCTGCTTCCGGGGTTCCACGCGTACGAGGCAGCGCTGCTGCGAGGCCTCCGCCAGCGCGAGAAGGACACGCTGATCGACCTGCTCGGCAAGCTCCAAGCCGGTCTTCCGTCCGAGGGCTGATCCGGTCCGCACCGCAGCCGCCCGAGATCCGGGAATAATCGTTAGGTCCCTAATCGTTAGGGACCATATTGGATGCGCGGGAGAGGCTCGCGCGCGGAACAGGAGGCATCACATGAGCCAGGTTGTCACCACCCGAGCCCTCGATGGCGTGCGGCTTCCGACGTCGGGTCTGTGGGTCATCGATCCTGCCCACACCGCGATCACCGCGGTGGCGCGTCACATGATGGTCACCAAGGTGCGTGGACGTTTCGCGGGCTTCGAGGGCGCGATCCACGTCGACGAGGATCCAGATCGCACCTGGGCGGAGGTCGAGATCGATTCGGCGTCCATCGACACGGGGAACCCGGGCCGAGACGAGCATCTCCGCTCCCCGGATTTCCTGGACGCGGAGCGCTTCCCGAAGATCCGCTTCCGCAGCACCGGGCTGCGCCGGACCGGCGACGACCGGTTCGAGTTGGACGGGGAGCTCACCATCAGGGATGTGACCAAGCCGGTGACCTTGGACGTCACCTACGGCGGGGTAAGCAACACGCCGTTCGGGGCGACCATCGTCGCGTTCTCAGCCAGCGGCCGGCTCGACCGTGAGGACTTCGGCATGACCTGGAATCAGGCGCTGGAGACCGGCGGCGTGCTGGTCAGCAAGACGCTCACCATCGAGCTCGAGGTTCAGGCAGCGCTCCAGACCTAGCCGGCGCGCGAGCCCGTCTTTGGCCGGCCCCCCCCCCGAGCCAACCGAGTCGCGCGCCGGAAGTGTGTGCGTGTGCCGTCCTGACGGCACACGCACACGATCCCCGGGAGCAACATGTCCTTGCTCGGGGACGCGATCGTCTCGATCGCGAACCCTCAGGTCGGGGACGCGATCGTCCCGATCGCGTCCCCTGCGCCGCTCACTCCTCGGTGGACACGCAGCGATACACCGCCACGTCATCCACGAACCACCCCTGCCGGCCGGCGCAACTGTCAACTCCGAAGTCCCATCGCAGGCTGTAGGTCTGCCCCGGGTCCACCAGGCGGTCCAGATCCACGACCGAGGTGCCCCAGGATCCCGTCACGTCACCGGCGTCGTAGCCGTGCCAGGCGTACTCCCCCGCCTTCGGGTTGAGGTTCACCGCGACCACGGCGACTTCGGTGAGCCGCTCCCGCGGCGGGTTGTGCACGAACGCCTGGTTGGACACCACCACGTACTCGCCACCGTCGATGCTGATCTGAACGTTGCCGCCGTCGAAGCTGCGCTGGGTATTGACGAAGTGGTCGAACCGCAGCAGCAGGCCGCTGGTATCCGAGGGCGCCGTCAACACCGGCGTCGCCATCGAGAATCGCCCCGTGACGTCGTCGACCACATAGGCGTCGCACGAACCCGCAGATGCATCCACGGCGAACGCGGCAGAACCGGGTCGCCCGCCCGGCAGCGCGCCGCGGGCCTCCCAGTTCCACCCCGGCCAAGCCATGAACTCGCCCTCGCTCTCCAGCGTCCAGCCGTCGAGCCCGCTGTCGAAGTCGTCCGAGAACAAGGTCTCGGCGCCATCACACACGGGCGGAGCGCCGGGCAGCAGGATCGGGAAGAAGACGCACCGGGTCGTCTCACTCAACTCCACGGCGGCCGTGGCTTCGGCGACCTGCGCACAGTCCTGGGTCGTGAGCACCTCCCCCGACGGGGCACCGCCGATCAGGCTCCCGAGATCGACCCCCAGTAGATCAGCGCACGAGGCCTGCAGCGCCTGGTCGTGTTCGGGGAACTTTGTCGCCGGACCTTGGTAGTAGCGCTGCGCCTGCCAGTACACGTGCGCGGCCTTGGTCAGGCCGAGCCCCTCGATCGTGTGCCCGTTGTACGCCTTGCCGTCGACGAGCATCGCGTAGGCGTGGTTGGGCACCGACGAGTTCGTGTGGACCCCACCGTTGTCACCCGTGCCGCATACGTATCCGCCACCGAGCACGCGGCCGGGGGCACCGAGCCGCTCGGGGTTCCACATGTCGCGCAACCCGATCGCGCGATGCACGCGATCGTGCAGCGTGGTGTCCTCACCGACCAGCCACCGTTGCCCGGCGGGGAAAGGCTCGTCGTTGTTCGACCCGCCGAGCGCATCGCGCCCATTCAGCAGATCGATCGTCTCACCCCAGATATCCGAGTAGCTCTCGTTCAGCGCGCCCGGCTGGTACGCGTACACCAGATCGTGAGTGAAGTCGGTGTACGCGTGACCCCATTCGTGTGCAACGACATCATCGGTGTCGAAGCCGGGGCAGTAGTAGGTCGCCCGCCCGTTCCAGTACGCGTTCGGACACACCTCGTTGATCAGGTACACGGTGCGCATCTTGATGCCGCTGTTGTCGTACGAATCGAACCCGAACGCGTCGTTGAAGAAGTCGTAGACCTGCCCCGAGAAATCGTAGAGGTTATCGACGGGACCGGTGCCGAACGAAGGATCTCCTTCCCGTTTCGCCACGAACAGCTCCGGGTTGTCGGGGTCGTAGCGCGGCGTGTACACGCACCGGTCCTTCGCGGCATGCTGCAGCGGATACCGCGCGAGCAGCGTGCCGTCGGCCGCGTCGATCCACACCTGCTCGCGAACGCCGTCGCCGGCGACGACGACGGCCCAGGCCAGCGAGGTCTCGCCGCGCGTCCCCTCGATCAGGCCCCGGTGGAAGATCTGCAGCGCCGCCTCCTCGGCGTGCACGCCGTCGTGTTCGGAAGCGAGCGCATCGACGGCGGCCGCGCGGGCGAGCTGCTCGCCCACCGCCGGCGTCGTAGCGACGCTGATCCAGGGCACGAAGGTGCCGTTGATGGCGGTCACACCCTGATCGTCAAGATGCACGTTCAGGCGCGTGCCGAAGACGGGGAGGCCGCCGTGCAGCTGCTCGAAGCTGACGTGGATCCTGCCCGCCGGATCGGTCGCCACCTCTCGCACCTGCAATGTCGAGCGCGAGGCCGCGCGCTGCGCAGCCGTCATCCCGATCAGGTCGCCGTGCTCGGCCAGGAACGCGCGCGCGCGATCCTCCGCCGGCAACGCCGCATCGCTTTGGGCGAGATGCGCGCGCGGCAGCGCACGCACGAAGCTCGGCACCCCCGTCGCGGTCTCGATACGGACATCCACTCGACCGCCTGTGGACCTCACCACATCGGCGAGAGCGGCGGTCAGGGGATCGGCTGCGATCTCTCCCGCAGCCCCTTGTGGGGGCACGGCGAGCGCGAGCAGCGCGATGGTGATCGCGAACCTGCGGGCACGAGGCATCGGAACCTCCCTCTTGGGATCGGTCCCTACGACGGTTCGCCGCCCCCAACTGAGGTTCCTTCTTATCCGACATCAAGGACATCTCATCCCAGAAGTTGCTCACCACCCCCGGGCCCTTGGTCCCTGATCCCTGAAGCCCCGGGACGACCCGCCCGATACACCGATCAGGGGAGTCCAGGGAGGTTGAGGTGGCCATCGTCCTTTTGACCGAGGAGGGGCCGGCGGATCGGGCGCTCGGCCGCAAGACGCTGCTCGCGGCGGGTCATACGATCGTGGAAGCGGCCAATGGCGCCGAGGCCCTGTGGGCGCTCGCCCGGGAACCCATCGAAGTGATCGTGCTCGACAGCGCGCTTCCCGACATGACCGGCGAGACACTGATCGACCGCATCCGGGAGATCCCCGCGCACGTGCTCACTCCCATCGTAGCCACCGTCGCCGTCGAGCAACCACCGGGACCCAAGCGGAAATGGTGGGCGATGCGCCCCGAAGACCCAGCCGAACGATCGCCGCTGGCAGAGTTCGCCGTGGAGAAGCTCCCGAAACCGTTCGCCCCCCACCAGCTGGTCGAGGCGGTGGCGCGCGCAACCCTGATGCGTGCCGAACTGGGCGCATCGGTCGGCGATCCTCAGCAGCGAGCGCTCGGCTTCGCCGAGCTGGCACGCCTGCAGAACCAGGCTCGGGACGAGGAAACCTAACCTCGCGTCACGCGAGCAGCTCTCCGCGCGCAACCATCACCGCATGGCCCAGCAGCGCGACGCGGTCACCGCGCCGCCGACAACGCACGATCCCGCCGCGCGCGGACGCTTGGTAGCCGACCACCTCGTCGCGTCCGAGCCGCTCGCACCACAGCGGGCCGAGCGCGCAATGCGCCGCTCCCGTGACCGGATCCTCGTCGATGCCGGCGCTCGGCACGAAGAAACGCGAGACGAAATCGACGTCATCCGACGACGACGCCGTGACGACGAACCCATCGTCGGGGAACTCTGCGAGGTGACCGAAGTCGGGTGCCAGCGCGCGCACGGCCTCCTCGGACGCAAGCTCCACAACGTAGCCGATGCGGCCGTGCCACACCGCCAGCGGCTCGGCACCGAGCGCGAGCGCTGCTGCATCCGGCAGCCCCGCGGGCGTCAGGGGATCCGCCGGGAGATCCAACTCGACGACATCATCGCCGGGCCGCGTCGCGCGCAGCACGCCGCTGCGTGAATGGAACGCGATCGACGCATCCGACGGCACGCGCTTCTCCTGCCACAGCGTGAACGCGCTCGCCAGGGTCGCGTGCCCGCACAGATCGACCTCGACGGTCGGCGTGAACCATCGCAGGTCGTGATCCCCGCCGCCTCGTGGCGAAACGAAGGCGGTCTCGGACAGGTTCATCTCGCGCGCGACCGCGGCCATCCACGCCTCGTCGGCCGGCTTCTCGAGCAAGCACACGGCAGCCGGGTTGCCGGCGAAGGCGCGGTCGGTGAACGCATCGACCCAGAACACGGGAACGCTCATGCGCCGCATCATGCCATCGGCGGCTCGTATCCTGCGCGGATATGCGCGCGTGGCTGTTCCAGGCGAACCCGGCTCGCTGGCGGGTCTTCGACTACATCAGGGAGCATCCAGACGAGCTGAACCGTCCGTGGACCTGGTCCTGCTGGCGGTACCGCGACGAGGTCGCGCCCGGCGACCGCTGCGCGCTGTGGGTCTCGGGCCGGGCAGAGGCGCGCGGCGTGTACGCGATCGGGCGGCTCACGGGACGTCCCTTCGTCGAGGTCGAGGACAGCGAGTACTGGACCGACCCCGCCGAGCGCACGCGTCCGCGCTGGCACGTCGAGATGCGCTTCGACCACTGGCTGCTCGAGGACCCGATCCTCGCGGTCGAGCTGCGCCGCGACCCTCGGTTCGCAGGCGCTTCGATCCTTCGCACACCACGCTTCGCCAACCCGCATCCGGTCACGCCGGCGCAGTGGGGAGCGATCGAGGACCTGGTTCCATAGTGCCCCAGACATAGATGCGGCGAGCTCTCAGATGCCGAACTCGCCGCGCATCGCCTGCGCCGACCGGCGAGCGAGCACCTTCACGCCTTCCTCCAGCCGCGCGAACTGAGGATGATCGGTCACCCCACCCAGGAAGCGACGATAGGACCCTTCCATGATGATCGCGATCTTCCATCCCGCGAGGGCCACGTACCACCCGATCTGATCGACGTCCGCGCCGGTGGCCTTCGCGTAGCGCTCGAGCTGCTCGCCTCGCGAGGGGAAGCCCTCGAGATCGGTCACGGTCGCCACCGAGAGGCCGAAGCGTTCGTCACCGGCCTCGAACCAGAAATACAGCAGCCACCCGAGGTCGGCCAGGGGGTCGCCAAGCGTGGACATCTCCCAATCGACCACCGCGGTCAATCGCGCGGGCGCCTGCGGCGCGAAGATCACGTTGTCCAGCTTGAAATCGCCGTGCACGATCGCGTCGCGCGCGGTCGACGGCAGGTTCGCCTCCAGCCACGCACCGACCTCCTCGAGGTCGGGGATGTCGCGGAACTTCGCCAGCTCCCAGAGCTGGTTCATGCGCCGGAGCTGACGGGCGAGGTATCCCTCGGGCTTGCCGAATCCCTCCAGACCGATGGCGCGATGATCCACCTCGTGCAACTCGACCAGCGTGTCGAGCAGCTGCTCGCCCATGCGCGCGCGCTCGGGGATCGCCTCGAGTTCGGGCGGTAGCTCCGAGCGGATCACATGCCCGGGCACTGGTTCCATCAGATAGAAGTTCGCGCCGATCACCGAAGTATCCGTGCACAGATCGATCGGCCTGGGAACGGGGACCGCCGATCCGTGATCGTCCAGCGCGCGCATGACCCGGTACTCGCGCGTCACGTCGAACGCGGTGGGGGGAAGATCCCCGCGCGGCGGCCGGCGGAGGATGAACTCCCATCCATCGCCGCGCACCATGAACGTCAAGCATGACTGTCCCTCTCCGAGGCGCTCGACCTCGAACGCGCCGGGGAACTCTGGGTGCTCGCCCGCCAGCCAGCCGGCCAGCCCGCGGGGATCGACGGGACCTCGGTCTTCGTTCTGGGCGCTCATGGGCCTCAAGGATGCCCGATATCCGGTGTTGTGGTCGAACCACGCCCGTGGCGGGCGGCGGTTCTGGACTTCCGCACAGGGAAGAGGGACGATATGGGCAGGACGAAGGAGGAGAGGTCGATGGCCCGGATCCTGCTCGTCGACGAGAACCCCGTCACGCGCGCGCTGTCTCGTAAGACCCTGCTGCTCGCCGGACACCGGGTCAACAACGCGACCACGGCTGCCGAGGCGCTGGATGCGATCTCACAAGGCTCCGTCGACGTCGCTATCGTCGATCTGTCCCTTTCAGACTTGCCCGGCGTCGAAGCGGTCGAGCGCATCCGCGCGGCGAACGACGCGGTCGTGATCATCGCAGTGACCGAGGAGGGCATCGCCGACACCCAAACCCTCGCGTCGCTGGCCGGTCTCTCCGTCCTGCGCAAGCCGTGCACGCCTCACGAGCTCGTGGAGGCCGTCTCGCGGGCGTTCGAGCTCCGCCGGGTGGTCACGCTTCCCGAGCAGGAATCGGTCGAGCACCAGGCTTGACCTACGTGCCCCGAGGAGCACTAGGGAAGCTCCGGCACCGTCACGGTCGTCCACGACCAGTTGTCGGCCTCGTCGGTTTCGTGCAGCCGATCATCCGGATCGATCGTGATCACGAGCGCGTACTCCCCCGGATCCACGCCGGCGAGCAGGATCTGCTGTCCGGGTAGATCCTTGGTGTAGGTGTCGCCCCACCCGAACGAGATCCCCTGTATGACACCGGGACAGAACGCCGTGTAGATGCCGACTAGGGCACCCGGCTGACCCGATGGACCTTCGGTGTCCGCCAGACAGAACGTGACCTTCTCGCCGCCGGCGACCAGCCCTTCGGGTGACAGATCAGGCTCGCCTGCGCCGGTGAGCGACCGGAGCTCGTACAAAGCGAAGTCCTCGAAGTGCCAGTGGCCGTGGGCCGCATGCCAGACGAAGTCCCCGACCTCGACACGCTCCGAGCACAGATACGGCGCGGCCCAGAGCGTGCACTGCCGGGCCGGCGCGCTCTCGGTGTCACGCGGCGGGAATCCGAGGAGGTCCAGAGACCAGTCACCGGCGTTGCGCGTCGTGACGGCGAAACGCAAGGCCAACCCTTGTCGAGGGTCGTCGGCAAGCGCGATGTCGATGTCGCTCGGAGGCTGAGGCACGAGGTTGGGGAGTTGCACGACAACTGCGGGCGCGCGCCCCGCCGCGCCGAACGTGACGAGCAGCGAGACGAGCAGCGCGACGCGCATGGCTCTGGTCATGGTCCTCCCCCGGGTGCTGGTGTCGCGCTCGTCCTTCGACGCGCGCGACACCAGCTCCTTCCCCGCGAGACGGAAGGGCCCCGCGAGACGCGGGGCCCTTCTATACCCTCCATCGGGTTGTCCCTCTAGGCCTGGTCCTCCTCGCCCGTCTCCTGCTGGGGCGGTCCCTTGGGGCCCTTCGCCTTCGATGTTCCCTCGCTCTGTGCGATCGGGGACTCGGCGTCATCCGCCTCCTGCTCGGCGAGGGCCTCAGCCAGCGCCTCCGAGAAGTCGCAGGTTTCGTCGGGCTCCCCGTCGTCGGAGACCTTGCTCGAGACAGCTTCCTCGTCCTCCGCGATCGCGCTCACGAAGGCTCCCTTGGCGCGGCCCGTGAGGCCGTCTGCCTTCGCACGGCGGGCCCAGTAGGAAACGCAGTGGCCGTGATTGATGACTGCCTCGCCTTCCACCTGGGTCACTTCCGGCTCCTCGGGCTCCTCGGGCTCTGCCGCTGCGACGGTCAAGTTCGCCACGTTCTCTGTCACAAGCTCATCTGCCAGCGAGACCGAGAACGTGATCGTCCCCACTAGATCGTCGGTCCCTTCGTTCACCACGGTTGTGAACGAGCAGACGAACGAACCCTCGCCCTCGACGTCCGTGGTGATCGTCGCTGCGTCGGTCTGACACACGCCGACCGGGTCGGCGCCGTAGGTGATGGCAAGGTCGTAGTCGGTTTCGGGGTTCGCGGAGAGAGCCAATGTCATCTCCAACGGTTCGGCCGACTCGAGGGTCTTCCCCTCGGCGACCTCGTCGGGCAACAAAGAAGCGGTCGGCTCGACGCTCTCTTCCCCGGCGCCGGCGAGAGCCATGCCGGCGAACGCGAACACGGCGAGCCATGAGATCGTGGGGACGCCCCACTTCCGGAATGACAGTCGCATCTGTTTCCCTCCCCGGGCTCATCGCCCGTCGTCGCTGGCCACTTCCAGTTAGTCGCTGGCCACTTCCAGTTAAGCGCCTCCGTAGCCCCCCTGGTTACTTCGGCTCATCTCATCGGGAAGAAAAGAGCCTCAGGTCCCGGGACGGAACGAGACAACTTCGGACGATGCGGGCGGCTCGGATCGCTCGCGCGCGCGTCCGAGCCGCACACGGCAACAAGATGACACTTGCAAGATCGATGCCGCCCTCCTCCTATGAGGCTGCTGGTTTCGCCGTGGTCCTTTTGGCGGTCGCCTTCTTCGGCGACGCGGCCCTCGGGGGACGCCTCCTCACGGCCTCACGGTGGTCGTGGTCGTGCGCCTCGAACCGATGCTCATTCTCGAAGTCTTGGTGCGGGTAATGGGCGTGATCCAGTGGGGCATGGTCGTGATCGTGCTCGTGGCTCGAACTCAGGTGATCGAACCCGCCGGTCCGCTGATTGAGGTTATGGGTGACGTGATGATGCTCGTGCCCGTGCACCAGAGGCTCATGGGCATGCCGCTCCCAGACCGGCGCGTGTTCGCTCATTCGGCTTCCTCTCTGGTCGCCTGGGGTTCTCATACCCAGGACGACCGTGTTGGAACACTCTCATACCAGGACACGGATGATCGCCGCGACGCCGGAGCCGACCGCGAAGACCAGAACCGCGGGACGGAGCCACCGGTCGTCCACGCGCCGGCCGATGGGTCCGCTGAGCACGAGTCCGGCGACCAGCGCCGGCAGTGAAAACAGGGCGAGGCGCGCCTGCTGCCATCCGAGTCGTCCGGCAACGGTGACCCCGATCGTGGACAGCGTGGCAGAAACGAAGAAGGCGGCGGCGAGCGTGGCTCGGAGCTGAGGACCGGGTCGTCGCTGGAACAAGAGCGCGATGGGAGGACCTCCGGTGGATGCGACCGTGCTGATCACGCCGGACACCGCGCCGGCGACCACCCTCCCTCTCGTTCCCGGCTCCGCGCGCGGCCGCGCGATGCTGATCCCGGCGGCCGCGACGATGGCCGCACCGAACGCAGCCACGAGCAGCTCGCCCGGAACCATGATCAACACCATTGCTCCGACCGGGGTCCCGAGCATGAGTCCCACGGTCACCTCACGAAGCGCAACCACGTCTAGCGCCCGACGCTCACGCACCCCGATGAACACGTTGACGGGGAACGACAGCAGGAGCAACGTCGCCGGGATAGCATCCGGCTGGATGAGCCCGACCGCCGCCGCGGACACGAGGGCGAAGCCGAACCCCACCGAACCCTGCACGATCGCCCCGGCGAAGATCGCGACCATGATGAGCGCAAGTTGCCAGGCCACCGGATCCCGCACGCGCGCATCCTGAAGCAACCCTGCCGTCCCGGGCAAGAGAGGATAGGGTTACGATCAGGGATGAGCGGCGTGTGGCGCGACCGCGCGTCCCGGCCGCGAGCAGCAGCCGGGCTGATGCTCGCGACTCTCCTGGGCCTCGGCGGCGCCGCACTCGCACAAGCTTCCGCGGGGAACACGATCCTGTTCAGCCCGGTCGAGGGCGAGATCATCACCCCCGTGATCGCCGGCTTCCTTAAGGACGGCGTCGAGCGCGCGCGCGCCGAACAGCACACCGCGTACCTGATCCAGCTCGACACGCCCGGCGGCCTCGACACCTCGATGCGCGACATCATCCGGGCCTTCCTCGATTCGCCGGTTCCCGTCATCGTCTACATCCCCGCCGGCGGCCGGGCGGCATCCGCAGGAGCCTTGATCGGGTTCAGCGCCAACGTGCTGGCGATGGCGCCGGGGACGAGCATCGGCGCCGCGACCCCGGTGGATCTCCAGGGCGGCGACATCTCCCGCAAGATCATCAACGACGCAGCCGCGTTCGCCGAGGACGTTGCGCGCGCGCGCGGTCGCAACGCCGCCTTCGCCCGGGAGACCGTGACCGAGGGCCGCGCAGAATCCAGCCACGAAGCGCTCCGGCTGAAGGCGATCGACGTGATCGCGGCGGACCGGGACGCGCTGCTCGAGCAGCTCGACGGTCGCGAGGTCACGACCACCGTCGGCACGCTCACCCTGCAGACGGCCGGCGCCGCGCTGGTTCCGCACGAGATGAGCTTCCTTCGGCGAGCCCAGCAACGCCTGGCCGATCCGAACCTCGCGTTCATCTTCATGTCGATCGGGACGCTGGCGATCATCTACGAGCTCGCCAACCCCGGCATCGGCGCCGGCGGGATCGTCGGCGTGATCCTGATCCTGCTGGCGCTGTTCAGCCTTTCGGTGCTGCCCGTCAACACCGTCGGCGCGCTGCTGATGCTGCTCGCCGCGATCCTGTTCGTGGGCGAGGTGCTGACGCCCGGTGTCGGGGTGTTCGCCGCCGGCGGCAGCGCCGCCTTGGTCCTCGGCGGCCTGTTCCTGTTCCGGGGAAGCGTCGGCGTCAGCCTGTCGCTTCTGTTGCCTACCGCGATCGTGGTCGGATCATTGGTGGTGTTCGCCGGCCGACTCGCCTGGCGCGCGCGCCGAGCCCCCAGCCCGGTCGGCGCCGGCGGAGCGATCGGCCACATCTTCGAGGTCAAGCGGGTCGATGGCACGACAGCGCAGGCCTTCGTCGAGGGGGCCTGGTGGCGCGTGCGGTCACGCTCGGGCGAGCAGCTCGCGCTCGGCCAGTCGGTACAGGTGGTGGGGGCCGAAGGCCTTGAACTGATCGTCGAGCCCGCGGCCGAGACGGCCGCGCAGGAGGGATGAGATGGAAGCGTTGCTCGCTGGCATCGGCGTCGCCGTGGTGCTGCTCGTCGCGATCCTGGCGGCGTCGATCCGCATCGTGCAGGAGTACGAACGCGGCGTGATCTTCCGGCTTGGCCGCGTCATGGGCGCGAAGGGGCCGGGACTCTTCTTCATCATCCCGATCATCGACCGGATGGTGAAGGTCAACCTTCAGACCTTCACCCTGGATATCCCACCACAGGAGGCGATCACCAAGGACAACGTGACGGTGCGCGTGAATGCTGTCACATATTTCAACGTCGTCGAGCCCGTGAAGTCGGTCATCAACATCCAGAACTACGTCTTCGCAACCTCGCAGGTCGCTCAGACCACGCTTCGCTCGATCATCGGCCAGATCCAACTCGACGAGCTGCTCATCAACCGCGACGAGGTCAACCAGCGGCTCCAGCAGATCATCGACGATCTGACCAACCCCTGGGGCGTGAAGGTGTCCCTGGTCGAGGTCAAGGACGTCGAGCTGCCCGAGTCGATGCGGCGGGCGATGGCCCGGCAGGCGGAAGCGGAGCGCGAGCGGCGCGCGAAGGTGATCCACGCCCAAGGCGAGTTCGAGGCGGCCGAGAAGCTCGGCCAGGCCGCACAGGTACTCGAGGTACATCCCGGCGCCATGCAGCTGCGCGTGCTGTCGACGATGGCCGAAGTGTCGGCCGAACGGAACTCGACGCTGATCTTCCCCCTCCCGATCGAGTTGCTCCAGTGGGCGCAGAACGCAGGCCTCGGAAGCAACCGCGGAGAGAAATCTTAGGTCCTGGCTCCGCGACGAGAGGTCGCAGGCGTGCCCGGGCTTCCTCACATCCCCGCCCCGAACGATGCCGTCTCGGCCCCGTGATAGGTTGCGCGTACCCATGACCGACGGTGCTGTGGAGTCCCTGGCGTCGCAGCTGCCCGAGCAGCTCGCGCCCCTCTCGGAGATCGCATTCGACTACGCCTGGTCCTGGCAAGGCGGGGACGAGCTGTTCCGCTCGATCGCGCCGCACCGATGGGAGCTGGCCGGCGAGAATCCCGTGCGATTCCTTCATGAGCTGTCGCGCGATGATCTGGAGCGCGCAGCGGCGGATCCGGCGCTGGTCGCGCGCGCGCGCGGCCTCGCCGAACGGATGCGCGCGCATCGGCGGGCGGCTGCGACCCCGGCCGGAGAAGCGACGCCCGATCGTCCGATCGGGTTCTTCTGCACCGAGTTCGCGATCCATCGCTCCCTGCCCCTGTACGCAGGCGGGCTGGGGGTACTTGCAGGCGACATCCTGAAGGAAGCCTCCGACCGCGCGCTGCCGTACGTCGGCGTAGGCCTGTTCTACCGGCAGGGCTACTTCCGGCAACGGGTCGACACCTCCGGATGGCAACACGAGTACTGGACCGAGGTGGACCCCGACATGCTGCCGGCGCAGCTGGTGGCGGGACCGGACGGGCGCCCCCTCACCGTCTCGGTTCCGGTGAGACGTCGCGAGGTCACGGTGCAGATCTGGCGCGTGGACGTCGGGCGGGTTCCGCTCTACCTACTCGATGCGGTCCGCCCCGAGAACGAACGCGCCGACCAATGGATCACGATGCGGCTCTACGTCGGAGACCGGCATTTCCGGTTGGCGCAGTACGCACTCCTCGGACTCGGCGGCATGCGCGCCCTCCGCGCGCTGGGACTGGATCCGGCGATCGTGCATCTCAATGAGGGGCACGCCGCGCTCGCCCCGCTCGAGCTTGTGTCCGAGCACATCGATGGCGGCGCGCGCTTCGCCGAGGCGCTCAGCAGCGTGCGAAGCCGGACAGTGTTCACGACACACACGCCGATCGCCGCGGGGAACGAGGCTTACACGCCGGCAGAGATCGTGGACGCCATCGGCGGCCTGCCGGCGCGTCTCGGCGTCGACGAGAAGGAAGTGCTCGGGCTCGGGCGCGCGCGCCCGGAGGATCCGGACGAGCCTTTCGGGATGACGCCGCTCGGCCTGCGCGTCGCGGGACGGGCCAACGGGGTAAGCCGCCTCCACGGCAAGGTCGCGCGCGACATGTGGCGGCACCTGTACCCCGACGCCGAGCCGGACGGCGTGCCGATCGGGCATGTGACCAACGGCGTGCACCTGCCTACGTGGATGGCGCCGCCGATGCGCGCGCTGCTCGACCGATATCTCGGCGACGGATGGATCAAGCGCGCCGGCACGCCTGAAACATGGGAAGCGGTCGACTCGATCCCCGACGCCGCGCTGTGGGCCGTCCGCGATGAGCTCCGCAGCGCCCTGGTCACCTACGCGCGCGATCGCGCGGTCACCGACCGGCTCTCACGCGGCGAACCGGTGGAGTATGTCGAAGCGGGGACGCGAGCCTTCGACGTGGATGTCCTGACCCTCGGGTTCGCGCGCCGTGCCACCGCGTATAAGCGGCTGTATCTGCTTACCTACGATGCGGCGCGCGCGCTGCGCCTGCTCGACCAGCCGTATCCGATGCAATTGCTGCTCGCCGGGAAGCCGCATCCCGCCGATGAGGAGGCGAAGCGGATCGTCCAGGGGCTGTTCGAATTGAAGTGGGCGCCTCACGTTTCCGAACGAGTCGCGTTCCTGGAGGACTACGACCTCGAGATGGCCAAGCACCTGGTCTCCGGCTGCGACGTCTGGATCAACGTGCCGCGCCCTCCGTTGGAAGCGTCGGGGACCAGCGGGATGAAGGCCGTGCTCAACGGTGGGCTCAACCTCAGCGTGCGCGACGGCTGGTGGGACGAAGCGTTCGACGGCTCGAACGGATGGGCGATCGCTTCGCCGCCCACCGGCGATACGCATGCGCAGGACGCGCACGACGCCGCGGCGTTGTACGACCTGCTCGAGCAGCAGATCGGACCGCTGTTCTACGATCGCGACGCCG
>Ga0299906_10001893_pt1 | contig 17708 bp, 11 predicted proteins | sample RVTome_14_FD_200259 | JGI IMG/M metagenome (GOLD analysis project Ga0299906, IMG submission 200259) | Soil microbial communities from uranium-contaminated site in the Upper Colorado River Basin, Wyoming, United States - RVT145D125 (version 2) ...
CGAGCTCGACGCCCACATTCGGTCCGAGCAGGAAGTATTGCGTGCCGGGAACGACAATCAATGCCGCGGCGCTTGCATAGGCGAAGGGCACGCGGCCGGCGGCGGTCTGCAGCACGATCTCGCGGGCGCCGCCGAACGGGTTGCCGCCCACGCTGATGGCGATGCGCAGTTCCGTGCCCTCGGCGTTCACCTGGAAGGTCGACCCGAGCGTCACTTCACCGGCGGGCGAGAGCGAAACCGCGGTGACCTGATCCAATCCGTAGCCGCGCAGGATCACCTCTCCCACCGTGTAGGGACGCAGCGTCGGCGATTCGACGCTCACCACCACCGGGCCAACCGCTGCGCCGAGCGCCGGACCGACCACGGGCTCGACCGTTCGCGACGCCGGCACGGGCGCGCTGTCCTTGCTCACCCCGACGTGCGGCGAAACCAGCGGTGTCCACACCGGGCTCAGCGTGTTGGCCAGCGTCACCGTGTTGTTCGCAGCGGGCGCGCCGTCGGTCTCGCCTGCGGGGGTGACCACGACCACGGTGCGCGGGCCGGGTGCAGCCCCGGCGGCCACCGTGACGTTGATCGACAGGCTTGCGCTGGAAGCGACGCTCGGCGGCGTGCTAACGGTGATGCCGTCGGCGGGCAGGATGCGCACCGCCGAGGCGTTCTGGAAGTTAGCGCCGCGCACGGTGAGCATAGCGGTGGGCCCGCCGATGCGCAGCACCACCGGTTCGATCGACTCGATGCGCGGCTGCGGCGGCGTGATGCGGAACAGCGCCGTCGCGCCGGCGGCGAAGGGAATGGAGGCGGCCCCCGCGCGCACTTGGATCGCACGCAGCGTCTGCGGCGCATCCGGCGCGATGACGAGGCTCACCGTGAGCGCAGTGCCCTCCGCGTTGACCGCCGGCGCGCCCGCCGTCACGCCGGTCGCGGGTAGCAGCGACACCGCGTCGACGCCCTGCAGACCGGCGCCGCGCAGCTCCAGCGTCAGCGTCTCTCCGATCGTGCCCACGGCCGGCGTGCGCTCGACCACGACGGAACCCACGGAGATGCCGAGCGGCGTCGAATTGGCGAAGCTGCCGAGCGCAGCCGGCGTCGCGGTGGAGGCCTTCTCCACCCCGACGCCGGCGGCGGCGATCGGCGAGAGCACGGACTGCACCGTGCTCACCACGCGCAGTGTGTTTGCGGAAGTCGCAGCGGCCGGCGACACCCCGCCGGCTGTGGCCACGCTGATCGCGTGGAGGCCGGGCGCCGCGTTGCCCGCCACGCCCAGCGCGGTGGTGAGCACCGTGCCGTCACCGCTCACCTGCGGCCAGGCGCCGAGCGACAGGCCGCTGCCCGGTGCTGCGCTCACCAGCGTGGCGCCTTGCAGATTGCGGCCGCGCACCACCAGCGTCGCGACGGTGCCGGGTGCGACGAACAGCGGTTCGATCGATTCGATCTCCGGCGGCGGCAGCACGATGCGCAGGCGATTCGAGTCGGTGCGCGATGCCGCATACGGTTGGTGTGCGCCGGCCAGGCTCACCTGCCGCAACGTCGGCGCGGCATCCACGGCGACGGTGACCGGCACGCTCACCGCCGTGCCGTCGCCATTCACGGAGATGCTGCCCAGCGTGATCCCGGTGGGCGGCAGGATGGCGACGCCGGTCACGCTCTCGAGCCCGGCGCCGCGGATCACCAGGGTGGTCGGGCCGCTGCCCACCTGCAGGCTGGCCGGGGCGATCGCCTCGATGTAGCGGCCATGGCTCACCCCCAGCGCAGGGGAGACGAGCGGCTGCGCTGTCCTCGTGCCGGGCGTTGCGGAGGCGGCGAGCTCCACGCCCACCAGCGCCGACTGGCTGGCGTTGATGCGGTCGTACTCGGGCGTGACCAGCACCTGTGCGGTGGTCGTGGTGAGCCCGGGCGAGGTGATCGTCAGCGAGGTCGCGCCGGTCTTCAGGCCACGGATGCTTACCACCTGCTGCGTCTGTCCCGCGGCGACGGTGAATGCGAGCGGGGTGACGTTCACCACGGTGGCATCGCCCACCGCCACGCTGAAGGCGTGGTCCTCGTCGTCCGAATCGTTCAGGCCGATGCGGAACTGGCGCGTCGCGTTGTCCGGGGGCACGCCGAGCAGGGAAGGCGTGACGACGATTTGCGGCAGCGCCTTGCGCACGGTGACCTGCGCAGTGCCGATGCCCTTGGCGACTGCCGGGTTCTGCAGCTCGATCGATGCGGTGTTCAGCGCGGCATCGGCCGCCGCCGTGAGCGAGAACGTGGCCTGCGTGTCGGTGGTCTGCAGGCCGGTGAGCTGCACGCCGGGATGGTTGGTGACGACCGCGGTCGCACCCAGCAGCCAGGCGCCGCTCACGGCGAAGCTGCGTGTCTCGCCGCGCCGGATCGAACCGGGCGTGACGCCCGTCACGGCGATCGGCGGCAGCGGCGGAATGACCGTCAGCGCGTCGTCGAGGCGCGCCCTGCCCGCGGCTACCTGGGCCTCGGCCGCGATCACGCCTACCTCGGCCGCTGGGCCGGCGCTGAGGGTCACCGGAACCTGTGTGTCGCTGCCGCCATCGCGCACCACAGCGCTCACGCCCGGGCTGCCGAGAGTGAGCGACTCGGCGCCGCCCAGGCGGCTGCCGCGCACCACCGCGTCCAGCGTTTCACCCTGCTCGATGCGCGCGGGCTCGATCGCCGTGATGATCGGCGGCGCACCGATGCCCACCGTCCCGGCCGGGATGACGAAGGGAATGCCGCGCAGATCCCACTTCACGTCGCCCAGGATGTCGCCTGCGGGGACGACCACCGCATTGACCGTGTTGCCGATCGCGCGGTTGCCCGCGCCGAACAGCGACGATTGCAGGTCGATGGTGATCGCCGGGCCGGCATGACCCGCGACGGTCACGTCGTTCAGCGTCGCGGACGCCTGCTCCAATCTCAGGCCGCTGCCATAGCGGATCTCGACGCGCTCGAGCAGCGTGGCGGCGGCGTTGGTGCCCGCCAGGAAGCGCAGCGCGCCCCAGTCGCCCGGAGCGGGGGTGTCGCCGGCCTGGTCGCGCACCGAGGTGATGACGACGGGCTGCGCGGCCGTCCCCAGCGCGCGCAGCGCACCCTGCTCGACGCTGAGGTTGACGCCGGCGCGCATGTGCAGCGTCGCTCCGGCTTCGATGGTCAGCGTGGCGCCGCCGGCGACCGTGACGTCGGCCACGACATCGAACGGGCCATCCTGGGCGCGCCAGGTGGTGTCGGACCGGATCGCCCCGGATACGATGCTGGCGGCATCGGCGGAGCCGGCGATCGCCAGGAGCGCTGCAACAAGACCACTCGCGGCTGCATGCCACCCCCTCATCGCGGACCGGCCGGATCGAAGGCGCAGGCAAAGGAGGGAACAGGGCGGACGCCGCGGGGGCACGCCTTGCATGCGGCGACGGACGCGCCGCGGCAGGTGAACCACACTTTATTGCGGCGCGCACCGGCCACCCGGTGGGGCGCCCCTCCCTTGAGTCGCTGCCTGGACTACGCTGTCGAGGGCCCATCGGGCCCGAATTATTGTTATGCCCGAGGAATCTTGAAGAGCGGCGTGCGGCTTGTCAACCGCGGTAAATGACCCGCAAATGTAACAGGCCCGTCATGCCGCAGGGCCGGCGCGCGCTGCCCGGTGGTATGAGGTTTGCGGTTGGGCCGGTAGCGCACCACAGGAGAGCCTCATGCCGGCCACACTGTCGAAAATGGGAGCCCGCGCCGCGGCCCTTGCCGCCTGCCTCGCCTTGCCGTGCATGGGCCACGCCCAGCTGTACAAGTGCTTCGACGAGAAAGGCCGGATCACCTACTCGGACAGCCCCTGCATCTCGTCCGTGCCGCCGCACCCCGGCCCCGGCGAAGTGGGGAAGGTCACCCGGGAGCAGGCGCTGGCGTTCATGGCCAGCTTCGACAGGGCGCTGGCGCGGGTGGATTTCGACCGCGTCATCGCGCATTTCGCCGACGACGCACTGATCCAGATCCAGGTGAAGTCGCAACGCTCCGGCGGCTCGGCCACCATCGGCAAGGCCGAGTTCCGCCGCCTGTTGCGGCAGGCGAGAAACAGCTTCTGGGACTACCGGCTGCAACGCACCATCGTGGAAGTGAAGGTGATGTCCGACGGCAGCCAGGCCGAGGTCGAGTCGGACCTGACCGAATGGTGGAAGGACCCCGGCGGCGCCGTGACGGTCAAGTCCAAGGAAACCTACACCGTCGAGATGCGGGCCGGCGGGCCCAGGGCCACGGCGCTGCACGTCGTCACGCGCGATCCCGAGCCGCAGGTGAAGACGCAGCCGTAGTCTTGTGCAACGCTCAGTCGAACAGCTCCGCGCTCTTGTGCGGCTGCGCCACCTCCACGGTCCCCGCCCGCACTAGCGAGCCCACTCGCACGCCCAGCAGCCGCAGGCGCCTGTCCAAGGGCGTGCGCTTCAGGCACTCGCCGGCGGCGCGGCGGATGGTGCGCGCGTCGGCGGTGGGCTGCTCGATGGTGTGATCGCGCGTGACGGTCTTGAAGTTGTCATAGCGCAGCTTGATGCCGATGGTCTTGCCCAGGTAGCCCTTGCGCGCCAGGTCCTCGCTCAAGCGCACGCACAGGTCGGTGAAGATGCCGCTCAGGGTGTCCCGATCGCGCACCGCGTGCAGGTCGCGTTCGAAGGTGGTTTCCCGGCTGATCGACTTCGGTTCGCTGAAAGTCACCACCGCGCGCTCGTCGCGGCCGTGCGCCGCTTCGTGCATCCAGGCGCCGTAGCTGCGGCCGAACTGCTCGATCAGCAACTGGCGATCGGCCGCCGCCAGCCCGCCGACGGTGCGGATGCCCAGCGCCTCCAGCTTTGCGTTCGCCTTCGGCCCGATACCGTTGATCCGGCGGGCCGGCAGCGGCCAGATGCGGGCGGGGACGTCGGCCTGCGACAGGATCGTCACGCCGTTGGGCTTGTCCAGCTCCGAGCAGATCTTTGCCAGCAGCTTGTTGGGCGCGATGCCGATGGAGCAGCTCAGACCGGTTGCGCTGCGCACGCGCTCCTGGATGCGCAGTGCGATCCTGCGGCTGTCGCCCGGCAGGCCGGTCAGATCGATGTAGATCTCGTCGATGCCGCGATCCTCGATCTGCCTGGTGACCTCGCGCACGGCCGCCTTGAACATTCGCGAATACTTGCGGTACTCGTCGAAGTCGGTGGGCAGCAGCACCGTGTCGGGCGCGAGCGCCGCCGCCTTCATCAACCCCATCCCCGAGTGCACGCCGAAGGCGCGCGCCTCGTAAGTGGCGGTGGTGATGACGCCCCGCCCCACGTAATTGGCGAGCCGTGCAAACTCGCGCCTGCCATCCTTCTCGACCGGCTGGTGGCGCCGGCCGCCGCCGATCACCACGGGCTGCCCTTTCAGCTCGGGGTAGCGCAGCAGCTCCACCGACGCATAGAACGCGTCCATGTCCAGGTGGGCGATGCGGCGGGCGCAGGACGGTGCCGGGGCGGACAATGGAGGAAGGCGAGGCTCCGTGACAGGGCGTATTTTCCACCGAAAGCGGGTGCGGCGCGTAAGATACCGGGGCGCCTCGCGCTGCAGTGGGGGGTCGCTCGCCGCCTGCAATCAGAAGGAATACGCAACATGATTCCAGTCAAACCCTTGCTGCTCGCGCTGATCGGCGCACTGTCCACTTGCGCCTGGGCCCAGCAGCCGCCGGCCGGCGGCGACCTGCGCCAGCAGGTGCGCGAGCTGACACGCCAGGTCGGCGCGCTCCAGAGCACGGTCAGGAGCCTGCGCGCGCAACTCGCCGCGGAAGCATCCGAGCGCCTGTCGCTTCAGGCCGGCATGGACAGCCTGACGGGCCAGCTGGCGAGCATTCAGGGCGACGTGCGCAGCCTGCGCGGGAACAGCATCCTGGACTTGAACGGCTACTTGACTCTGGATCTTTCGAGCGGCTATCCCACCGCGCTGTTCCAGGGCATCAACGTACAGGTCGTCAACGGCACCGGCACCACGCACAGCGTCAACGGCCTGGGCAACCTGATCGTCGGCTACAACCGCCCGCGCACCGCCAGCCCGATCTGCTCGATCGGCGCTTACAGCAACGCGGCGGATTGCCGCGCCAAGGGCGGCGTCTGGGCGCAGAGTCACAAGAGCGGCTCGCACAACCTCGTCGGCGGCGACTTCAACAGCTACTCGGCCTGGGGGGGCCTGGTGCTGGGCATCGAAAACGGCGTCACCGCGCCTTACGCCACCATCACCGCCGGCGCGCTCAACACCGCGAGCGGCGATCTGTCGAGCATCAGCGGCGGCAGCACGAACACCGCCAGCGGCATGTATGGTGTGGTGGGCGGCGGCCTGGGCAACACCGCGGCCGGTTCCTTCGCCGCCCTCAGCGGCGGGGCGCGGCGCACGGCTCTCGGGTCGGAGGACTGGGTAGGCGGCGGGTTGCTGCAGGACCAGTAGGGCGAAACGCGATCCGCGGATCCGAGCCGAGCGCGCTTCGGGTCGAAGGCACGTATCCTGCTCCGGCCGCGCCACGTGCACACCGTGCACGTGGAATAGGATCGGCCATGACTCCCGACAGCCTGCGCCTGGGTCTGTTCGCGCTGCTTACCTCGTTCTCCGCCGCGTCCATGGCCTGGGACACCCCCGGTGTGCCTGATCCCGGGCCGGGCGTGTGCGTGCGCTACTGCGATGATCCGACTCCCCCGTCCGGTCCCGACGCGTGGGAGCGGGAGGAGCGCCGGCGCGCGCTGCGCGAGCAGCGCGCGGCGGAAGAAGCAGCCCGGCTCGAGCGCCAGCATGCCTACGACGCGCTGTACAACCGCGCGCAGCAGGCCATGAACGTCGGAGCCTGGCCGGAAGCCGAGGACCTGTATCGGCGGATGCTGGCGATGCGACCCGGGTTCAATGGCTATTACGGGCTCGGGTACTGCCTGGCCCGGCAGGGCCGCTTCGGCGAAGCGGAAGCCGCGTTCGAGGCGTCGCGCAAGGCCGGCGCGCCCGCCAGCCTGTGGAAAGGCGGCTTGGCGCTTTCCCACAGATACCGCGGCCACGCCTACCTCCAGTCGAACGCCTTGCGCGAGGCCGAGGCGGCGCTGCGGCGCGCGCTGGAGTACGACGCCAAGGACGCATGGACCTGGGATGCCCTGGGCATCGCCCTGCACCGGCAAGGCCGGCTGGACGAGGCGGAGAAGGCACTGAAGAAAGCCGTTGGCTACGATCGCAGGGAAAAGCGCTACGCGGACAACCTCGCCCTGGTCGTTGCGGACCAGGCGGCTGCGCGCAAGCGCGAGGAGGACCGCAAGACCGTGGAGGCGATCGCGGCACGCATCGATCGCACTTCGGAGAGGCTGCGCAGCGATGCGACGCGCAACGATCCCACGGCTGCGCTGCCGAGCTTCAAGAACGCCGATGCCGGTCCGCGCCGGACCTTGCCGCTGCAGGCATTCTCCTCCGGCAACCGCGATGTGGCGCGACCGCAGGCCAAGCCGAGCGCGATGCAGGGCACCCACACGCATGCGCTCGACCAGGCGCGCGCCGCGGCGGCCGCCGGCGTGCTGGCCCGGCAGTGGGCGGCAGATCCGCTGAACGAGGAACGCGGGAGCGACAAGGCCAGCGAAGTCTTCGACAAGGGCGGGGTTGCGGTCGGCGGGCTGGACAGCGCCGTGGTGGACGGCCGCGCGCCGCGCAAGGAACCGGCGGTACCGCCCGAGCGGCGCACGCCCGCGATCGAGCGCCTCGAACAGCAGCGCAACGCCCGGAAGCTCGAGCGCGAGGTGCTCGAGGAGAAGCTCGCCGGCCTCGAGGCCGACGAACGCAGGGACCCGGTGGCGGTGGTCGAGCTGAGGCAGAAGGTGGACGAAGTGCGCCAGACCGAGGTGTATCTCAATTTCGCGATCACCGAGGAGCTGGCCCAGGCCCCCGATCCGGCGCAAACTGCCGCACCGGCCGGCGGCACGCCGAGCGCGGGCGCGAAGGAGGGCAAATGAGCCCGCATCGCCTTGGCGCAACGCGACGCTGCATGGCGCGGCTGGCGTCGTGCACATTCGCCGTGCTGGCCGCCCTGGCGATCAACGTCCACGCCGCGCAGGCGGCGCCAGTCGAGGCCGCCGAACCACCCACGTCCAACATGACGGGCGAAGACTACGCGCGGCTGATGGCCCGCAGGAAATCGCTCGACGAGTCGCGCTACGCACTCGAGCAGGATCTCGCCGCGCTGAACTCGGATTGCAGCCGCGTGCCGGCGAGCGACAGTGCGCGTGTCGGCCATTGCCGGTCGCGGCAGCAGGAACTGCTCGCGCGCCTCCGTGCCTACAAGGATGCGCTCGCCGCCTATCGACAGGAGATCTCGGCGGCACAGCGCCGCGCCGCCGGCTTCGAGCGGTTGGACCAGGAGATCCGCGCCGACAACGGCCGGCTCGTGAGTCAGATGCAGCGGCTGATGATCGAGGCCGACAACATCTTCGTGCCGCCGCCGGCGGGCGAGCGGCGGGTGCACGAAGGCGTGCTGCTCGGGCTGTTCGACGACGACCGCGACGTCATGGAGCTGCTCAACGGCGTGGTGAGCCCGTTCTCGGGCCGCCGCTACGCTGCGGGAGAAGTGCGGCCCACCACCGATGCGGCCACCGCCCACGAGGCCATCCGCGGGCTGCTGGATAACCACTACCTGGGCGCCTACACCCTCTCGGGCGAATACGGACGCCGCCTCATGGCGAACATCGGCGGCACCCATTACGGCCGCCTGCTCGCGCACAGCAACGGGGCCACCATCGCCGAGGCCCTGATCCGGCGCGACGTGATCGAGGTGGACGAGCTCAATATCCTGGGCGGCGACCGCAGCATGGTGAACGCGAAGGGCCTGCAAGAGTTGATCGACTCGGGCCAGGTGAAGCGTGTGGTGTGGATCAATCCGGGCGACATCATTCCCGTGGGAAGCTCGGCCACCTACCTCAGTCCGTTCGGCCCGACCGGCTCGTTTCCGCTTGCCACCACCGCGCAGTACTTCGCGCGGCGCCTCACGGGCGACCTCAAGGGCGGCGACATCCAGGTCGAGTACCGCGTGCTGGAGGGGCCGCATTACGAGGGGCAGACATTGAAGCCCGGCGGCATTTTCGATTCCCACGCGCTGGACGTCTACCTGCGCAACATGCAGAAGTACCTGGAGAACAGCAATGGCCGTTAGCATGCGGGTCGCATCCGCGCCGGCGCTCTGGGCCGCACTCGCCCTGTGCACCTGCGCGCACGCCGAGCCGCAGGACGCCTGGGCGCTCGACGTCCAGCACGCCCTGCTGCAGCGCCCGGAATATCGCCTGCTCGATCGGCTCAACGCCGAGCGCGGATGGGATCTCGAATGGCTGAACGGGGCCGATGGCCGGGCGGTCGTGGGAGCGCTCGCCGACGCCCATGGTGTGCGCCTGGCGTGCGGTCAGCGCATCGCATCGAACGCCTGCGCAGAGGGCGAGGGCGACGGCGACGAGCGCAGCCCGGCGCTCTACATCCGGCAGGACGGGGCGTGGCAAGAGTTCCTCTCGGACCCGGAGGCGCTGGAGCGCCTGGAGTCGCCCGAGGAGCAAGCGAAGACCGCCGCCGCCATGCAGCAAAAGTTGCGCGACTCGACGAGCTACGGGGGTCAGCTGCGCGCGCTGTGGGGCGGGGGCACGGACGATCCTGCGGCAGTCGGCCCGCGGGCGGTGCGCGATCTCGTGCTTCGGGCGCAGGAAGCGGCGGCCGCGCAGGACTGGACGCTGGCCGCGAATCTGCTGGTGACCGCGCACAAGCGCGGCGCGCGCGACGCTCAGCTGCTGTACAACGCCGGCGTAGCGCAGGCGAAGCTCGGGCACGATGCCGCCGCAGTCGCTTGGTTCCGCGCCTACCTTGCCGCGTCGCCCAAGGCATCGGACGCGGCGCAGGTGCGCAAGTCGGCCGACGCGCTGCTGCAGCGTTTGCGCAAGCGTGCGGACCTGTTGTTCGACGGGGCCGAGGAGGCCGCCGGTCGCCTCAAGGGCGAGGTCGTGGCCTGGGCTGTCCTGGCCAACATCGAGGCCGACCTCGGCGATCTGTCTGCAGCACGCAAGTATCTGCGGCGCATCGAGAGCGCCGCGACCCGCGCCGAAAAGGACGCGTCCGCGACCAGCTATTACCTGGCATGGGCATCCGAGAGGGGAGAGCGCAAGGCGCTGGAGGCCGCGGGCCGAGAGATCACCGATGCGAAAGCGCGCGACAAAGCGCTCGGCGAGCAGGCCGCCGGCCATATGCGAGCGCGGGATGCGCTGGGGGCGCTGCGCACGGCGCGGCTGATAAGCGATGAAGCGCTGCGCGCCGATGTCCTGGTCAACCCGCCGGCGCAACCTCCTGGCGTGTTCTCCGACGCCGACCTCGTCGATCTCTGGGCGCAGCGCGCTCGCTGGCTGTCGCATCCGAACGATCTGTCCAACCTCTCGGATCATTGGCTGAGCCAGGCCCGCGCCGCGTCCTCCCCCGGTGACATGGCGTTGTATCTCGGGCGCGCCGCGTGGACCGCGCGGCGGGGGCTGATCGAGCTTTCTCACACCGATGCGCGCGCCGGGCGCCTGAAAGAAGCGGGCGACCGGGCGCTCAAGCTCCAGCAGGCGCTGGCCGCCAACGACGCGAAGGCGATCGCTTCGCTGCTCGAAGATTCGCCATGGCTCGTCAATGCCCGAGGCAGCGATGGCCTGTCTGCGCTGCATCGCGCAGCCTATCTCGGCGACGCTGCGCTAGCGCGGCAGCTCCTGGACGCGGGCGCCGACCTCGACACGCTCAGCGTCGAGGGCCTCACGCCGCTGCACTTCGCCGCGCGCTCGCCGGCCGGCGCACGCGATGTCATGCAACTGCTGCTCGAAAGCGGCGCGAGCGCCGACCGGCAGAGCCCGCAGGGGCGCACCCCTCTGCATTTCGCGCTGCTCGAGCTGTCCGGCGAGCCGCTGCAGTCGGCGGTCGAGATGCTTGTCGCCAGCGGCGCCGACCTCTCTCAACCGGACGACTACGGCATCAGTGCCTATGAGCTCGCCGAGCGGAGGGACGCGACGCTGCTCACGCTGCTGGAACCACCCGTCGAGCCGGCACCGCCGGCGGAGGTCGCAACGCGCGCGTTGGAGTATCGAGGCCAGACGATGGAGCTGCCCGAGGACGCGCTGTTCGAGCTGTCGGGCCTCGTCGCCGATGCCGCCGCCGCCCAGGACGAGTTCGGGCCGGTTGTGACGATCACCCTGACGCAGGAAGGCGCCGAACGTTTCGGAGAGTTCAGCGGGCGGATGATCGGGCGCCAGGTGGGCATCCTGATCGACGGCCAGCTCGTACAGATGGCCGCGCTCCGCGAGGCGATCCCCGGCGGGACAATCCAGATCTCCGGGACCGAATCCCCGGAGCAGGCCGAGGCGCTCCTGCGGGCGCTGAGAACGGCGGCGGCGCGGTAACGGCCGCTCGACGGTCCGTCACCGCATCCAGGGCTCGAGCAGCTGCGTCAACCGCTGCGCGTTGAATCCGCTCACCACCTGATCGCCCACCACGATCATCGGCACCCCGCCGCCGCCCAGCCGCCGGTTCTCGCGGTAGGCGTCGCGGTCGCGCTCCACGTCGTACTCGGTGTAGACGATGCCGTGGCGCCGGAAGAACTCGCGGCTCTGCTGGCAGTACGGGCACCAGTTCGTGGCGTACATGATCACCTGCGGCTGCTCGTCGCTTGCCTGGGCGGATGCGATCGCGCGCGGTTGCGTCTCGTGCCGGAACGTTTCCAGCATCAGCCAGCCGATGCCCACCGCGCACAAGCCGGTCACCACCCATTTCGCCAGGCCGCCGTCGCCGCCGCTGGCCGGCCGGCTGCGAATGCGGGTCTCCGCGGGCAGCGGCGTGGTGGAACCTTCGGCCTTGGCGTAGGCCACGCCGCAGGATGGGCACTGCCACTCCGGGGCGGTATCGGCCGGTTGCCGCTCATACCTGCACTTGGGGCAGCGCTTGGGGGTGACGTACATGGCGCGTCCGTCCGGAATGGTGAAGAGAAAAGCCTAATGGATTGTCGGCATTCGCGGAAGGAGATTGAGGCCTTCGGCGCCGCGGTGCGGGCCCGCTGGCACGGCCCATGCTGGGCAGACGGCGCTTGACGATGGAATATCTTGCCGGCCGGCACGGCTTTTCGGTGGGCGCGCGGGCCGCTGTGCCCAGCAAGGGCAAGACCGACCGACTTCTCGAGGGGAGTAGCCGCCATGGTGTTGTCCATCGCTCTCATGATCGTCGCCGTCATCGCCAACCTCTGGCTCGTGGTCAAGATCTGGCGCGTGAGCGTCCCGTACGCGATCGTCAGCTTCATCTTCTTCCCCGCAGCGATGTTCTTCATGTTCGCGCACTGGAGCGACGAGGAGCACGACATCAAGGTGCCGTTCATCCTGGCCCTGGTCTGCTCGCTTCTGTTCGTGATGCAGGCCAAGAAGGTGGACGCGGAGTATGGATTGGAGGAAGAGGAGGAGGTGTCGATGCATGCGCCGGGGTTGGGGGTTGTCTGCAAGAGATGCTGGACATAGCAGTCCCCGGCCTGGGCTAGACTGCGAATGGCCGCTCTCGGCCACATCCCGTCATTGACCAGGGCGGATTCCCTGCCCGAAAGCCGCCATTAGTCTTCACCCTGAACTGGCACCAATCGCGCTTGGCAATGGCAAGCCAATCGCAAGTACCGGTGACAACGAGTGTGGTTTTCGCGTCGGCTGATTCACCTTGGATTCGGGTGTCAGGCCTCCGTAAACTGGACCTGCCCGCGCTCGCCGGTGACGAACCATTCTGTCGATCACGCAGCAGTGAAAGTGCACAGCAGCATCTCGGGCTCGCTCGAGGTCGCAACCCGGCTCGGTCCGCTCGACCTAACGACGAGGACGCCGGGATGCTGGCTAGCGGGCTTGAGACGCTAGCTAGTGGGGGAGTTAGCGCTGTCAGTAATCTTTCGAAGATTTCCTTACCTGAGTCAGAATCCCAAGTAGCGTTGCGGCGGAAAGCCGAATCTTCCGGATTTCGACGCCTATTTCCCTGTCGACTCTAAGCATCATCATCCCCAGGACCATGACGACGACGCTACTAAGAAGACCTGCATAAACCAGTAGATCGTAAGTGTACTTCGGCATAACGCCCCCTTTGTAGGCCCGATCTTCTAGTTCAAGGTGACAAGGTGCCGAATGGCCTGCAGCGTCGCGGGTCCAATTCCCGGGACATTCTCTAGCTCTTCAATCGATCTCCGGCACGGATTCCGGCCGAGCCTGCCAACACGAGCGCGCAGGCGAACCTGCCGCAGACGCCGCGAGGTCACTCTGCTCGAACTGACAGCACCCAGAGGATCGCCGAGTCGTTCTCGGTCTGGAGACTGAGCCGCTCTCCCGCTGGGACCGTCCACCACTCGCCCTCGACCCGCTCGACGCGCTTGCCTCCGATCACGGTGGTAATCTGTCCCGCTGCCAGCTGGACGATGCGGACGTCCGCGCCCCCGGGCAGATCGAGTGCGTCGATCATTTTGTGACTGTCGATGATCCACTTCTGCGAGCGCACCTCGACGCGGCGGCGGGCGCCTTGCCGGCCGATCTCTAGCTTCTCGGCGAGCTCGTTCACCGGGGCGGCTTCACGTCCGACACTCTGGGGCGACACGGGCGTCCAAGAGACCGAAAGCCCGAGCGCCAGCGCTCCCGCAGCCAGTCTGAGTCCCATCCGGGCCGTCCACCCTCTCGCGCGCATCACGGCTCCACCATAAACACATGCCCGCCGGTCGTGGCCACATAAATGCGGCCGCCGGCAAGGACCGGCTCGTTCAAGATCCCTCCTCCACCCGGAAGCTCCACGTTGGCGAGCACCTTGGGCTTAGGCACCAGGGCGAATCCCGCGGCCGTGCACGCGGCATTGTCGAAGCCCGAGTGCGCGCACGACGAGCTGGTCGACGGCCAGACGCTGGTATCCGCGACCGCGACCAGGTGATTCTGGTGCGTGCCGATGTACACGATGCCTCCCGCGACCGATGGCGGCGAGAGGTAGGTCGCGGTTCGGACGATCGAGCTCGCCGTACCCGGCACGTCCAGCAGCCAGCGCAGCCGAGGCCCAGTACAGATGTTGAGCGCGTGGAGCCGCGTGTAGCCGCCGATGACCTGATCTTGGTCATCCTTGTTGAGCACGTCGGCACCCCCCATCGTCGTGAAGAAGATGTCGTTCCAGGCAGCGCCCGCGCGATGATAGCGCGTGTCGCCGTGCACGGTGAGCGTCGCGACCGGGAACGGCCACCCCGTGTTCGGGTACTGCCAGACCACGTCGAGCGGCGGCGCCGCGCGCACGGCGTAGGTCCAGCCGTCCTTCATCGTGGAGACGACGAGCTCTCCGCAGCTGGCGTTGACGGTGGTGGTCCCGGAGGCCCAGTCGGGATCCCCGTCTTGTTTGAACGGCACGGGCTGGAGCTTCCAGTCAATGGCGCCCGTGTTCGCATTCAGGCGCAGGAAGCTCAGCCCGTGATTGGGAGTCGGCTCGCTCGAGTTTCCGCTGGCCACGTTGCCAGTCGTCGCGTATATCGCGCCGAAGCCGGCGCCGACCGAGGACCAGATCCCGCCTCCGCGTGTTCCGGTCGCTTTGAAGCTGAACCCGCCGACGATGTTGCCCGTGTCCCGGTCGACCGCGATCACCCGACCGTTCTGGATCGGGTTGTCGCAGTGGTTGGCGATGCCGATGTAGACCGTGCGTCCGAGCACCAGCGGCGACGAGTAGCCGATCTGCTCGTGACGACTGCCGCCGGAGCCCTCGAGCACCGCGATCTCAGGACTCTTCCAGATCACGGCACCCGTCTGAGCGTTTAGCGCGAACAGCCTGCCGCTGCCCTCGCCATCGCCGATCGACTTGTCGGGCGCGCCGAAGATCACGGCATCGACCTCGTTTTTTATCCGGGCGTAGGCCGCGCTCGACGCGATGCCGAAGCTCGAGGAATTGCACGTGAAGTTGGACGTCAGCGGCGGGTCGCCCGCCGACGGATACTGCCAGTCGAGCGTGCCGGTCGCCGCGTCGAGCGCGTAGAGGAAGCCGCCGCCACTTCCGATGTAGACCCGGCCGTTGAACACCATGGGCGCCGCGCGGAATCCTCCTGAAACCGGCGGCGTGAACTGCCAGCGGTTCGAGGCTGGAATCGCAGAGAAGGCCGTGGGGAGGCTCTTCACGCGATAGGGATCAGCCAGCGTGCCCGGATGGTTCTGATTCGCGTCGCGCACCACGCTGTGCTGGAAAGCCGGCCAATCCGCCGAGCACGCCTGAGCGTCGCCGCCCGTCTGCTCAGCGCAATCCACGTCGACCACCTGAACCCAGACGCTCTCGCAGCCGTTAAGCTCCTGAACCACCGTGATGGTCTCGCCGTCGATGATGGGTCGCGTCAGCTGGATCAGGGGTCCGCCTCCGTCGCCGATCTCCTCGTTGCCGCCGTAGATCCGGATTCCGGCGCCGTCGATGAACTCGACCACGGTCACTTGGGCATCGCCCGGCAGCGGCGGGTCGATCTTTGCGGGCGGCAGCTCGCTGCAGGGCAGAATCGTCGCGGGGTCGGAGGGTGGCGAGGTCGAGCAGAGTGCCTGCGTTGCCGTGTAGCTGCCGGTCGAGGGCGCGTCGGGGTTGATCCCCACGGCTTGCCCCGTACCCCCCGGCGACGGCTGCCCGCCGACACTGTTCAACGACGCATCGAAGACCTCGAGCACGGCGCTGTTCTCGAAGTTGCGGACCACGACCCTGTCCTCGCCCTCGTAGACCGGACTGTCGACGCTCGGCTTGGTGAGCGGGTTGGGGGCCACGACGGTGATGACCGAATCCGAATCCGGGCTCACGTCGCTGCACAGGCCCGACTCGACGTGCACGCGCGCACCGAGATCGAGTCCGGTCGCGAAGGTGAAGTACGAGTTCCCGCTGGCCGTGCTCGCGTGCTCCTTGATCAGGACCTCAGGGTCGAAGCCCCCCCCGTGCGGCGCCTCGCTGAAGAGCTTGACCCAGCCGCCCGGCACCACGTCGCGGTAGCCGACCGCGCGGCCGCACTCATGCACGGGTGTCGGATCGATGCGCGGCTTGGGTAGGCCGTTGGGGTAATCCTCGAGATGCGATGTGACCGTGATCGCGTTCGAAGGCGCGCTGGTCTCACCGTCGAAGATCTGCACGGCCGTGACCACCTGCCCCGCCGAGAACGCCGGCATGACGTTCACGATCTGGCCCGAGGGAAGGCCGTCCGTGACGGTCCCGACCGGCGTCGGGTTGCCCGCGACCCAAATCTGGACCTTGGCATCCGGCTTGAAGCCCCTGACGATCACCTGACTCGCGCACTCGTAGATCGGGTAATTGAGGATCGGGGGCGAGAGCACCTTGGGGTCGTCGGGGTGATCGCCCCTGTTGCGCTCGATGGTCGGATCCTTGTCGGGGCTGCTTTCCCTCTCGTGGCCGGGCGGACACCCGAGCAACGGCAGCAACAGTACGCCACACAGCAGCGCCAGCGAAAGCCGGGCGCGCAGCATCTAGCGCTCCATGCCGCGGACGACCACGGCCCGCAGCGTCGCAGGTCGATCGCCTACGTTGCGTAGCACGACTCGCCCGCCCTCGTCGACCGCGAAGCTCGCGCCGCTGCGCACTGCGCCGCGCTTGGGCTCGACCACTTCCAGGCTCCCATCGATCAGCTCGAACATCACCGCGCCCGGGAATCGCGCGGGCTCGGAGGCACCGGGCGCCACCACCACGCCCCAGACCTCGACCTGCAACTCGGCGCCGGCGGCCGCATAGGACGGCCGCACGAACACGCCGCGCGCGAGCTCGCGGTAGAGCTTGCGCTTCACCTCGGGTGCAGGCTGCGCGGGCGGGCGCGACGCCGGAGGGACCGCTGGCGCAGGCCGCAACTCGCCGGGCTCGACCGCCGCGGGCTCCGTCGCCTCAACCGGCGGAACCACTCCCTGCGCGCGTGCTCTCGCGCTCGACACGAACGCGAATAGCGCACACACCGCGCACAGAGTCAGAGCTCTCCAATGCTCTCTCATGATCGCGAGGCCATCACGTTATCCCCCCGCGAGTGACACCAGCGTTCGGAGCGAACTCGCTTCACGCGCGTGATTTGCCCGCATGCAGCGATTCGACCGCAAAAATCTGCGAACGGCGACAGCCTTTTGGATGGAATCCCCGGGGTTACTCGCACGAGGGCCCCAGTCGCACAAGATTTTACGCAACATTTTCGGTCTACTTAGTGAACTACATGTAACCCTGTGGTTACCGTGAACAAGCCCGCTGCACGGGCCTACCGGTCATGCACGGGATGTTAGGAGCGACCGTCTCTCCCTGGAATAGTGCTAAGGTTATATAGACGTTCAAATCGGGACCGGCCCCGGGTTCTCTTGCAAGGGGCGCGGGGTATGCCCCTTGCGCAACGCACCGCACATGGCCGAGGCGGCGGCCTATCTGGCCGACCATGTCTCCCCTCGCTGCCGGTGCGCCAATGGGTGTTGTCGGTGTCCAAGCGGCTGCGCTATTTCCTGCTAGCCGCAATCCCGGGGCGCTCGGCGCGGTGCTGCACATCCTGTTCCGAGTAATCGAAGCACGGCTGCGCCAGCGCGGCGGCTGCCAGCATCATCCAGAATTACAGATTACGAACCGGCATGCATGATGGGGTGTGGACGGCAAAGACGTGCTTGCCTGGGTTGCTTCTTGGGGTAAGAAGACCGAGAAGAAGCTGCCGCGGTGAAGCTGGCCTTCTCGCGAGAAGCACGAGGCGATCT
>Ga0299906_10001894_pt1 | contig 17702 bp, 16 predicted proteins | sample RVTome_14_FD_200259 | JGI IMG/M metagenome (GOLD analysis project Ga0299906, IMG submission 200259) | Soil microbial communities from uranium-contaminated site in the Upper Colorado River Basin, Wyoming, United States - RVT145D125 (version 2) ...
GTCGATTTGGTAGCGCAGGCGAAAGCCGCCGTGATGCAAGACACGAAGTGTCGTAATTAGGCGGCGAAGCCGTTGCGCGTGCCGAGCGACACAGGCGCGACTGGACGGCGAGGCAGGAGCCGAGCCAGCGCATGCAGTACAGGGATGTGCTGTCATGCGCGTGTCCACTAAGCGGCAAGGCGCGAGGGTAGCCCCGAAGGGGCCGCGGATACATGAGACAAAGGGCAATACCGCTGTCCGGCCTGTGTCGATGAGGCGGAACTTGCTCAGGTGGGGGTCGTGGCCTATCCTGCCCGGGGGTTTGAATGCACCGTCGAGAAGTCGAATAAAACGCCTTGAGCACATCCGAATATTTCTACGTGGCCTTCGATCCGGTGGCCTTTTCGATCGGGCCGCTTGCCGTGCACTGGTACGGCATCATGTATTTGCTCGCGTTCGTCCTGTTCTGGGCGGTCGGCAGCTACTTGGCGCGCACGCGGCCGTGGTACGGCTGGCAGCCGAAGGACGTCGGGGATTTCCTTTTCTATGGCATGCTCGGGGTCATCCTCGGCGGGCGGCTCGGCTACGTCCTCTTCTACGGATTCGAATCCTTCATCGAGAACCCGCTGTTCCTGTTCCGCATCAACGAGGGCGGCATGTCCTTCCACGGCGGCCTGCTCGGCGTCATCGCGGCGATAGGGTGGTACGCGCGCAAGACCGGCCGGACCTTCTGGCAGGTGGCGGATTTCGCGTCGCCACTGGGGCCGATCGGGCTGGGCCTGGGGCGGATCGGAAATTTCATCGGCGGTGAATTGTGGGGGCGGATTTCCGATGTGCCATGGGCCATGGTCTTCGCCAACGCTGTCCAGCCCGGCGGCTGGAATTCCGAGGTCCTGCGCGAGAGCTGGGCCCGCGGCGAGTTGGATCACCTCGCACGCCATCCAAGCCAGTTGTACCAGGCGGGGATGGAGGGCGTGCTGCTGGCGGTGCTGTTGCTCTGGTATTCGGCAAAACCGCGGCCTTCGGCGTCGATCTCGGGGCTGTTCCTGGTCGGCTACGGCGCCTTCCGCCTGGTGGCGGAATACTTCCGCGAGCCCGACGCCCACATCGGATACCTCGCCGGAGAGTGGCTTACAATGGGGGCGCTCCTGTCGCTGCCGATGATCGTGGCGGGCGTGATCATGATGAAGCTGCCGCCGCGGCTGACGGGGGGCAGGGAAGCCAATCGACAACTCTGACATGCGGCCATATCTACAACTGCTTCGCGACATCCTCGACAAGGGAACGAAAAAGTCCGACCGCACCGGCACCGGCACGCTGTCGCTGTTTGGTTACCAGATGCGCTTTGATTTGGCTGAGGGCTTCCCGGTGGTCACCACCAAGAAGCTTCACCTGCGCTCCATCATCCACGAGCTGCTGTGGTTCTTGAAGGGCGAGAGCAACATCGCCTATCTCAACGAGAACGGCGTCACCATCTGGGACGAATGGGCCAGCGAAACGGGCGACCTTGGGCCGGTATACGGCGTGCAGTGGCGCTCGTGGCCCAAGCCGGATGGCGGCTCCATCGACCAGATCGCCATTTTGCTGGACGATCTCAAAAACCGCCCCGATTCGCGCCGGCATATCGTCTCGGCGTGGAACCCGGCGGTGCTCCCGGACGAATCGCGCAGCCCCAAGGAAAATGCCCTGGCCGGCCTGCAGGCCCTGCCGGCCTGTCACACCCTGTTCCAGTTCTACGTGGCAAACGGAAAACTCAGCTGCCAGTTGTACCAGCGCAGCGGCGACGTGTTTCTGGGCGTGCCTTTCAACATCGCCTCGTACTCCTTGCTGACCCTGATGATCGCGCAGGTGCTCGACTTTGAGCCCGGCGAGTTCATCCTGACCCTCGGCGATGCCCACCTTTATCTCAACCATATCGAGCAGGCCGGCACCCAGCTCTCGCGCGAACCCTATCCGCTTCCGGTGATGAGGCTGAATCCCGAGCGCCGCACGCTGTTCGATTTTGTCTACGACGACTTCGAGCTCGAAGGCTATCGCTGCCATCCGGCCATCCGCGCGCCGATTTCAGTCTGATGCGGACAGTCTGACCGAGGCTACGGTGGATGCGCGGCGCGAAAAGACGCTCACCCTGGTGGCCGCGATGGCGCGCAACCGCGCCATTGGCCTGCGGGGCGCCATGCCCTGGCACCTGCCGGCCGAGCTGGCCCATTTCAAACTCACTACCATGGGCAAGAGCGTCATCATGGGCCGCAAGACCTGGCAGGCCATCGGCCGGCCGCTGCCGGGGCGGCAGAACATCGTGGTGACCCGCGACGAGGAGTTCGAAGCGCCGGGCTTCGAGGTCGCCAATTCGCTCGACGGGGCGGTCGAGATCGCCGACAGCTCAGAGGTCATGATCATCGGCGGCGGCAGCTTGTACGAGCAGGCCTTGCCGCGCGCCCGGCGCATGGTGCTGACGCACATCGAGTGCGAGGCCGAGGCCGATACCTGGTTTCCGCAATGGGACGCCTCGCAATGGGTTCCGGTGAGCCGCGAGCATTTCGCAGCCGACCACAAGAACGGCCTCGCCTACGACATCGTGGAATACGAGCGCAAGCCAGGCAGGCGCTAGGCCTTTTCCTGCTTCCAGCCTTGCTTGGCTTTGCAGGGCACCTGGAACAGTTCGCCGTCCTCCGCCCGCCAGGCGCTGAGCTGACCGCCCCAAACGCAGCCCGAATCCAGCGCCACGTAACGCTTCTTGACTCGCGTTCCCAGCGAGGCCCAGTGGCCGAAGGCGAACTTCACGTTGCGCGTCAACCGGTGCTTGTGCTTGAACCACGGCAGGTAGCCGGCCGGCTGCGTGCCGGGCGGCCCGGTGGCGCTGAGATTGAGCTTTCCGCCCGCATCGCAGTAACGGATGCGAGTGAGGATGTGGGTGATCATGGCGCGCCGCTTCATGCCGCTCAGGTTGTCGTGCCACACGCGACGGCGGTCACGCAACAACTTGCGCAGGAACTTGGTCCGCTTGGGCGAGCGCAGCACTGCTTCGACCTCGCGCGCGTATGCCAGGGTGTCCTTCACCGTCCACTGCGGAATCACACCGGCGTGCAGGGCAATCAACTTGTCAGGCTTGTGCCAGTAGGCCAGACGCTGGCCGGCCAGCCAGTCCATCAGCTTTTCGCGGTCGTCCGCCTGGAAAATTCGCCTGAACTCGCGATCGGGCGTGCCCCCGTCGGGGAAGCGCACGTCCTCGGCCAGCAGGTGGAAATCGTGGTTGCCCAGGGTGACGATCACGCGATGTCGAAGCGAGTGCAGCAGGCGCAGCACCTCCAGGGATGCGCCGCCGCGGCTGACGACATCGCCGCAGAAGATCAGCCGGTCGTCGGCCGGATCGAAGCGGATTCGCTTGAGCAGCCGCTGCAGCGGCTCATAGCAACCCTGGACGTCGCCGATGAAATAGTGCGCCATAAGGCTACTTTGGCGCCGGACTAATGGAGGGCCTCGGGCGCCGCCAGCACGAATTCCGGTATCTCGGCCTGGAAGGTCGCGCCCGAATCGGTCACGAACTCATAACTTCCCTTCATCGACCCGGTGGGAGTCGGGATCATGGCTCCGCTGGAATAGCTGTGGGACTGGCCCGGTGTGAGCCGCGGCTTCTCGCCCACCACGCCTTCGCCGCGGACTTCCTCGATGCGGCCGTCGGCATGGGTGATGATCCAGTGGCGGTTGAGCAACCTCACCGCTTCCTCGGAGTGATTGGTGATGGTGATGCGGTAGGCGAAGGCGTAGCGGCCGTCGTGTTGGCCGAGGTAGGAGGGCTGCGGTTTGATTTCGACATCCATGGCGTTCTTGATCGCTCACCTTTGTCCGGATTCACCTTCATAGTGTGCCATGACTTGCGCCAGCCTGGCGAAGTCGCGAAGCGAGAGCGCCTCGGCCCTGAGCGCGGGGTCGACGCCCGCCTCCTCGATCTGCGCGGCGGCCATCAGCGGCCTGAGGCTGTTGCGGAGCGTCTTGCGCCGTTGCGAGAAGGCCTGCGCCACCAGACGCTCGAGGGTCGCATAGTCCGGTACTTCCGCCGGAGGCGTGTCGTGCGGGATGAGCCGCACGAAACCCGACTCGACTTTGGGGGCAGGCTCGAAAGCCTCGGGCGGCACCGTGAACAGGAAGACCACCGCGCAATGGTACTGGCACAGCAGCGTGAGGCGACCGTAGTCCTTGCCTCCCGGCGCGGCGGCCATGCGGTCGACCACTTCCTTCTGCAGCATGAAGTGCATGTCGCGGATGGCGCCGGCGGACTTCACCAGCCTCACGAGCAGCGGCGTCGAAATGTTGTAGGGCAGGTTGCCGACCACCCGAATCCGCTCGCCGGCCCGCAGTGGCAACAGGGAGGCCAGGTCAACCTCAAGGGCGTCGCCCACGTGGATATGGTCGGCTGCGAGCCCCGGCACCTGCCGCGGCAGGTCGGCGGCGAGATCGCGGTCGATCTCGATGACGTGGAGATCGGCGCCCGCGGCCAGCAAGGGGCAGGTCAGCTCGCCGCGGCCCGGTCCGATCTCGATGATCGGCTCGCCCCTGCGCGGAGCGATGGCGGCCACGATGCGCTCGATGACGTCAAAGTCGACCAGGAAATTCTGGCCGAAACGCTTTCTTGGCCTGTGCGGCATGATTGCGCCTAATGTCGCATCGCCATGTCCTGGGCGGCCGCCAAGGCGTGCAGCAGGCTGCGCTCGTCGGCCACGCCCCGGCCGGCGATGTCGAGCGCGGTGCCGTGGTCCACCGAGGTGCGGATGAACGGCAGGCCCAGCGTGATGTTGACGGCCTCGCCGAAGCCGGCGTGCTTGAGCACCGGCAGCCCCTGGTCGTGATACATGGCAACGACCGCATCGCAATCGGCGAGCCTTGCGGGGGTGAAGGCGGTGTCGGCCGGCACCGGCCCGATCAGGTCCATGCCGCCGGCCCGGCAGCGTTCGATCACCGGCCCGATGATCTCGATCTCCTCCGAGCCGAGATGGCCGCCCTCGCCGGCGTGGGGGTTGAGCCCCAGCACTTGCAGCCGCGGGCGGTCGATGCCAAAGCGATGGCTGAGGTCGCGATTCGTGATGCGGAGTGTGGCCTCCAGGCGATCGGGCGTGATGGCGTCCGCCACCGCGCGCAGCGGCAGGTGGGTGGTCACCAGCGCGACCCGAATGCCCGGTGCCGCCAGCATCATGACCGCCCGTTCCGTCCCGCAGGCCTTGGCAAGGAACTCGGTATGGCCGCTGAACGCGATGCCGGCTTCGTTGATGATTGCCTTGTGCACCGGGCCGGTGACCAGTGCGGCGGCCTGGCCGCCCGACACCAACCGCACCGCTACCCTGAGCGTCTCCAGCACGTAGGGTGCGTTGCGGGCGGAAAGTCTGCCGGCCTCGGCGGGCTCGGCGAGACCCAGGTGGAAGCACGACAGGCGGCCCGCGGCAACGGTGTCGCCGAGGTGCCACTCGTCGATTTCAAGCTGGATTGCGAGGGAATCGGCCGTCTGGCGCAACAGCGCGAGGTCCGCGATGGCCAGCAGGCGGAAGTGCGTTTCACGCGCGGCCAGCTTGAGCAGGATCTCCGGGCCGATGCCGGCCGGCTCGCCGGGCGTGACGGCCAGTATCGGCAGGTCGGTGATCAGGCGCCTTTACCCCGAGCTGCCTGAATCCGCCCCCGGCAGCCGGATTTCGACGAAGGCCTCGTCGCGCCATTGGCGCAGGGTCTTTTCGATCTCCTGCTCGGCCTTGCGCTGGCGAATCTTGTCGCGCGCCTCGGCGCGGATGGCGTCCTCTGTGCGATCGACCTCACGCTTGTCCTGAAACTGAATCACGTGCCAGCCGGCCACCGTCTGGAACGGCTCGCTGATTTCACCGATTTCGAGCCCCGCCAGCGTCTGCTGGACGCGATCGCCGTAAGCTTCGGGTGGGAACCAGCCCATCTCGCCGCCCAGGTTGGCGGTGGTGGGATCGTCGGAATGTTCGCGGGCCAACGCGTCAAAGTCGGCGCCATCATCGAGCTGGCGCTTGATCAGCGTGATCTCGTCCATGGCTTCGCGGGCCGTCACGATCTCGTTGGTTTCGATCATGATGTGGCGTGCCTTGTACTCTTCCATCATCACCTGGCCGCGCTCGCGGTAGTCGTTGACCTTGATGATGTGGAATCCGGACGGGCTTCGCACCGGCTCGGTAAACTGGCCAGGGCTGAGGTTCTGCATGGCTTCGGCGAAAAACGCCGGGATGCTGTTGAGGTCGCGCCAGCCGACTTCGCCGCCTTCGAGTGCTTCCTGGCTGTCGGAATAGCTGATGGCGGCAGAGGCGAAATCCATGCCCTCGGTGAGGCGGCGGTGGATGTCCTCGGCCTCTTCGCGCGCCTGGTCAATCTGCGGGGGAGTGGCGCCCTCGGGCAGCCCCACCATGATGTGCGAGACGTTGTATTCGCCGCCGCTGAGTTCCTCGGAGGCGAGCAGGATTTCCACCTCGGTGTCGGAGATGGGCGGCATGCTCGAAATGATGCGCTGCCGCAGGCGCTCGGTCAGCAGTTCCTCGGCGATGTTGCGGCGGAACTCGGAGAAGTCCTCGCCTTCCTCCTCGATCACCTGGCGCATCTGCTGAACGGTGATGCCGTTGCTCTGGGCCAGGTTGACGAGTGCCTGGTCGATGTCCGTGTCGCTGATGCGGATGCCGGTTTCCAGCGCGCGCTGGATCTGCAGTTCGCGCACGATCAGCCGCTCCAACACCTGCTTTTCCACCAGGTCGCGCGGCGGAATCTGCTCGCCGGCGGCGCGCAGGCGGTCGAGGACGCCGTTCACCGCGAGGTCGAGTTCACTTTTCAGGATGACGTTCTGCTCGACCAGCGCCACGATGTTGTCGATGGGCTGGGCAGCGGCCGGGCCGTGGAGCAGCGTGCCGGCGGCCATGAGCAAGGCCGGTAGGAGATTGCGGTGCGTTTTCCTGATCATAGTCATCGGATAAATGGGGTCAAGTTTGGGGCCGGTCAATAATAAAACAGTTCCTCGCCGCCCGTACCGACACTGGCCAGGCCCTTCAAGTTCAGTTCCAGGTAGACGCCGTCGCGCTGCTCACCTTCGCGGTTTTTCAGATAGCGGCGGTACACCGTGCGCAGGGCCCAGCAGCAGCTTTCGTACTCGAAGCCGGCCTGCGTTTCGAGCAGGTCGTCGTCCTCGAATGAGTAGTTGACGCGGGTCAGCAGCCGCCACTCGGGGGTGACCGGCCAGGACAGGCGGAAATCGAACTGGTCGACGCGCTCGCGGCGGAAGCGGTATTCGAAGGCGGCCCGCTCGCCGTCCGCGCCGCCGTAGCTGACCCCGAAGCTGGCGACGTCGAGGCGGTCCTCGGTCCAGTCCCACTGCAGGCCGGCGGTCGAGGCGAAGCGGCGGAAGGTGGTGAGGCTGAACTCGGCGATCAAGGGGGAACGGTCGTCCAACATCGGCGAGTCGGCGTCGAGCTGAACCTGCTGGTCCTCGAAGTAGATGATCTGCCCGACGCTGAAGCGCCACAGCTGGTTACCGTCTCCGGCGGCGTAGCTGCGGGTGGTGAGCGACAGCGAGAGCTGGTCGGCATCGCCCTGGCGGTCGGCTCCGGCGAAACGGTTGGTATTGAACAGCTGGCTGAAGCCGAAGGTGAAGTCCGCGGTGTCGAAGTCCGGCAGCTCATCTTGCTCCTCGAAGGGCACGTAGAGGTAGAACATGCGCGGCTCCAGCGTCTGGGTATTGCCGCTGTCCAGGGTGCGGTCGAAGAAAAGTCCGCCGTCCAGACTCGCGATGGTCGTGCCGCGGTCGGGGGAGGTGTCCTCGCCCGCCATCACGTCCTCGAGGTCGTAGGTGGTGTAGCGGTAGCCCAGGCTCGGGCGGATGAATCCCCAGGCGGCCCACCGCTCCCAGTAAAGATGGCCGGTGTTGTCGGCGCGCGCGCCGGTGACGCCCACGTCGCGATCGAAATACGCCAGCTCGGAATCGAGGATGAAGCCGAGACCGCTGGGCCCGAACGGCTGGTCGAGGCGAAAGGCGAGGCGCGGCACGCGGCGGTACGGTTCGTTCTCCGGGGAAACCGAGTCGTCGATGACCTGGAAGTCGTCGGCCATCGCCTCGAAACTCCAGTGGTGTCCGAAGCCGCGCACGATGCCCGCGCTTCGCAGAAACTGGCGCGAGGTGGTCTCGAGGCTGGCGCCGAAGTCCTGGAAGTAGTCGTCGTCGCTCACCCGGTCGACATTGAGCTGCGTCGACCACGCCCCCGGGAGCGTCGCCCGGTGCTCGAAGAAGTAGTGGTAGCGTTCCTCGCCGGTCTGGTCGTCGTCCGGCATGTAATCGTATTCGACGAAGCCGCCGGTGTGGCGGCTGAGGAAACGGAAGTCGCCGCTGAGCATGAAACCGCGATTGCTGAAGTAACGCGGCTGGATGATGGCGTCCATGTTGGGCGCGATGTTCCAGTAATACGGAATGCCGAACTCGATACCGTTGTCGTTGGTGTTGCTGACGCTGGGGTACAGCAGCCCGCTCTTGCGCCGGTCGTCGATGGGGAAGCTGAACCAGGGCGCATACAGGATGGGCACGCCTTTGAACTCCAGGCGCGCATGGCGGGCCGTGCCGTAGCCCTTTTCGTGATGAAACTCCATGCGCTGGGCCTTGATCTGCCAGTCGGGCTGTTCGCCAGGACAGGTGGTGAAATCGAGGCCGTTCAGCACCGAGCGCTGGTCAGGCAGCAGCTCCATGGAATCCGCGCTGCCGTGGGCGCTGGACTGGCTGAGGCCATAATCGAGCTTCCAGAATTGACCGCTTTCATCCTCGAAGCTGTACTCGGCCCTCTGCGCCTCGATCCAGACCTGTGAATCGGCGTATCGCAGGGCTTCGGGCATGACGACCGTCCCGGTTTCAGGCAGGAACTGCAAGTATTCCGTGGTCAGTCGCTGGTCCGCCCGGTTGATCTCGACGTTGCCCCGCGCCTCGCTGGTTTCAGTTTTGCTGGCGTCCAACTGGCGGGCGTACATGATGATCCGCGCATCCTCCCGCTCCGGTGTGGAAAAGCTCAGCGGGCTGAGCGCCGGATCGGGGCAGATGGCGGCAAGCCCGGTCGATTCATTCTGCGCCCGGGCCGGCGCCGAGGGCAGCGCGAGGGCCGCGACGAGGGCCACCCCGAATGCGATGCGAAGGGTGCTTCGAAGCGCGCGCGGACCCGTGCCGCGCTTGCGGCGAGATATGTCGAATCGGCAGAAGATCACGGCGGGGCTAAACTGTCACAGTTCGGTTGTGGGCGCAATCTCGTCGCAGCTCTGCGACAGCCATTTCTGCCGCTCGTCGGCCGGCAGCTCGGACCTGGCCCGCGCAAGTTCATGGAAGCGTTCGATGTCCTCGCCCGCCTCGTCATAGAGCCTGTCAAAAGCGCAGTGGCCGCCCTCGTAACTGTCGAAGAGGGCGAAGCGGGCGTTGTTCAGCTCGCGTTCGAACCAGCCCCCAAAGTAATCCCTGCCGTTCCATTGCTCTTCGCGCACTCGGCGGTAGCGCGTCTGCAGGCGCTCGAAAGCGGCCTGCTTGTCTTCTCGCATGGCTGCGGACGCGGCGTTCGATGCGTAGATTTCCGCCAGTTCAGCCCGGCTCTGGTCGACCAGCCTGTTGAATGCGCTTCGTGCCTCACCAAGCGTGCGCCAGTTCTCCAGGGCTTCGCCGGCGTTGCGCTGCTCGAGCCAGCGCTCGACGCCGATCGCCTCCACGAACGAGGCATACGATTCGTTGAACTTGGCGTCACCTTTGACGTACAGCTTCTGGTGCGCCATCTCGTGGAACAGGTAGGCAGCGAACTGTGCCTCGGACTGGCGCCACATGGTGTCGAGCAAGGGGTCGTCGAACCAGCCCAGGGTCGAGTAGGCGATCGCCGGGGAAACGGCGACATCCAGATGGTGTTCGGCGAGCCGCTCCGCGAAGTCCTGGGCGGCGCCGCGGTCAAAATAACCTCGATAGGGCACGCAGCCGGACACCGGGAAGCACCAGGTTTTGGCTTCGAGCGAGAATTCCGGCGCGGCCACGACATTCCACACCACGGCGTCGCGGCCGGTCTGCACGAATTCGCTGTAGCTGTCGGTGTCCGGCAGGTCGAGCTCGGTCACCGCGAAGGTCTTGATGTCGCGCGAAAGCCGCAGCTTTTCCAGGGTGTCCTCATCCGCGCTGCCCTGTTCGATGGCCTCGACCACGTCCTGGCGCGCCCTCATCAGCGCGAAATGCCCGGAGGCGGCCTGCCAATAGTAGGTCGGGCTGGCGCAACTGCTCAGATGCATGGCGGTTGCGGCGATGACCAGTGCCATCGCCACTCGGAGCGTCACGCGAAGGCGCGCTTTGGGGGCATTGGAAATCACGGTGTGTGAGACCATCTTGGGGGGAGAACATTCGGCATCGAATCAATCAGCGGAGTTGCAGGCGCGACGAAATGGACACGATACGCAAGTCACCCGAAGAATGGCAGGCCGAGTTGAGCGACGAGCAATACCGGGTCACCCGCAAGGCCGGGACCGAGGCGCCGTTCAGCGGTGAATACGAGGATCACTGGGACAAGGGGCGCTACGCCTGCGTGTGCTGCGGGCATCGGCTGTTCGGTTCGAACAGCAAGTTCAAGGCGGGCTGCGGCTGGCCGAGCTTCCATTCGGAGCTGGACGATGCCGACATCGTGCAGCGGCCCGATAACAGCCACGGGATGTCACGCATCGAATTACTGTGTCCGAAGTGCGACGCCCACCTGGGCCACATCTTTCCCGACGGCCCGCCGCCGACCGGCATGCGCTACTGCATCAACTCGGCCTCCTTACGCTTCCTCGACGACGAATAAGCGATTGTGTCGATGGACCGCGGAAGGGGCGCAGCAAAGTAGCTTGGCACAGGGATGTGCCAACGGCCAAAGGCCGCGAGCCTTTGAAAACCGCGCTTTTCAAAGGGTCGATGCAAGTGGGCCAGGATGGCCCATCTTGCTCATTTTACGTAGTCCTCGCCGTAGTACTTGGAAGTAATCGCGGTGTGGAAGTCCTCGGAACGGATCGGGGGGTACTTCGCTTCACCCAGGCCGGGCAGGACCTCGAGGATTTCGTCCTCCCAGGTGTAGATCGCCATCGGAAAGGACACGCGGGGCCGGGTCATCGACTCGGGGTTGAGCGGCTGCGCTACGCGGTGCGTCGTCGAGGGGAAGATGTCGTTGCTGATGCGCTGCATGTAATCGCCGGTGTTGAGGACGATGCTGCCGGGGGGCGCGTCCAAGCGGATCCACTTCATGTTTCGACGGTTGAGCAGCTGCAGGCCCTCGATGCGCGGCGCGGGCAGGAAGGTGAACAGGTCGACGTCCTCATGCCCCAGCATCCGCCCGCCTTTCGGTGCGTGGCCGGGCTGGCAGGGCGGGTAATAATTCAGCCGAAAGCCGAAATTGCAGCCGCTGAGCTTCCGGTCATACAGCTGTGGATCGCAGCCCAGGTAGCGCAGCAGGCTCTGCATCACCGGCAGGATCAGCTTTTCCTGCGCCCGGACGAGTTCGCGGAACTCGGCCTCGAAACCCGGTGCCGGCCAGAAGCGGCGCTCGTCGAACCCCTCCGGATCGACCAGCGCAAAAGCCCTCCGGCAGAACACCCAGCCCTCGACCAGGTCGGGGTGGATGATGGTGGTCTCCTTGATGGGAAAGTAGCCCTGGTTCACCGAACCGTGGCGTCGTGCGCGATATTGCAGACGCTCTTCGAGTGTGGTTTCCTCGAAAAGCCTTCGGGTCAAGTCTTCAGCCTGATCGTACAGAGCCGTCTCGATCCCGTGCCCGGTCAGGATGGCAAAACCGATGTCTTCCAGCGCGCCACCGAGCCGCCGGGCAATTTCCTCTTTTTCCGCCTGCGAGCCATGAAGGCAACCGGAGATGTCGCAGGTTTCAATCTCGTATTCCTTGTCGAAGCGCTCTTTGCCCGGTTGCTCCGAGAGGTAATACTCGTGCTGCTTGTCGACCTGCTCGAAGCGCCGGAATTCGCGGTTGAGGGACTTGCTTCCCTTCTCGGACCCCGGTGGGTTGCTTGTCGTGGGCTTCCTCATCAGATCATTCCGAGGGAGGCGAGGATGAAGCCGGCCAGTATGGCGAATAGAGCGGCCGGCACCACGTAACGGATCCACATCACCAGGAAATTGGCGGTCGCCGGTTTCAGCCCCACCGCGATCTGGGCCTGGACCACGGTTTTGCCCAGTCCCCAACCGAGGGCGATGACCGCCATCATCGAGCCAAGCATGAACATGCCCGAGCCGAAAATCAGGTCCAGGGTGCCGATGACCTGCGGGTTGAACGCGATGGGCAGCATGACTGCTATGAGCGCGATCCCGATGATCCAGATCCAGGTCTGGCGCGGGCATTTGTCGCCGCTGAAATCGTGCATCGCCCCGATAACGGCCTCGAAGGCGGCGACGATGGTGAGCACCGCCACCATCGCCCAGGCGGCGAGGAAGGGCCCGGCCAGCCAGCGGCCGCCCGGCATGACCTCGAAAAGGTGAGGCAGGGTGTTGAACAGCAGGGCGGGCCCGGCCGCCAGGTCGAGCCCGAACACCAGCACCGCGGGCACCACGAAGAGCGCGGCCAGCAGCGCCGCGCCGGTATCGATGACGCCGGTGATTACCGCTGACGGAATCAACTTTTCCTCCTGCCGGAGGTAGCTTCCGAAGAGCACCCCGATGGTGCCCGAGATGCCAACCGAAAAGCACGCCTGCCCCATCGCGGCGAACCACACCCTGGGGCCGGCCTGCGAAAAATCGGGGCGCAGGAACTTGAGGAGTTGAGGGATGGCGCCGTCGAGTGTCAGCGCCACGCCCACCATGTAGACCACTACCACCCCGAAGACAGGCATCAGCAGCATGTTGAGTCTTTCGATGCCCTTGCGCAGGCCGCGCCGAACGATCCACAGGCAGCCGACGGTCAGCCCGATCGCGAAGACGAACTGCAGGCCGTCGTTGGCCAACCCTTGCTCGAAAGTGCCGATGTTGTCTGCATTGAAGCCGTGACGCAAAGCGAACCAGGCGGTGTAGAAGATGTTCCCGACCACGATCGTGTAATAGCTGAGTGCCATGAACGTCGCCGACAGGAACAGGAAACCCAACGCCAGCCCGAACCTGGGCCCAAGCGCGGCGCGAAACGCAGTGACGGGGCCGGATTGCGTGGCGCGGCCCAGTGACCACTCGGAGGCCAGAGCGGGCACCGCCAGCGCCAGGATGAATACGAGGTAGATGAGCAAAAAGGCACTGCCGCCGTTCTGGCCCATCATGTAGGGGAAGCGCCAGACGTTGCCGACCCCGACCGCGAAGGCGGCCATGGCGAGCAGCGTAGCGAAGCGGGAACTGAACTGCGGACGGCTCATCGCCATACACCTGGATGGCCGGCGGCGGGCGCGGGCGCCGCGTTTCGAACCGCCATGGATGTCTGCATAATAGGTTCTTCTGAGTATACTTATCGCCCCCTGCCGGGGCAGGGGCGAACCAGCGCACAGTGTAGCGGAGAACCAGGTGTCTGAGAGCCAGCCGAACCGTCCTTTCCACCTCGCCGTCGTCGTCGACGACCTCGGCGCGGCGCGTGAATTTTATGGCGGGCTGCTGGGTTGCCCTGAGGGACGAAGCTCCTCGCGGTGGGTGGACTTCGATTTCTTCGGCCACCAACTGGTCTGCCACCTCGGGGAAGTGGCAGGCGGTATCCGTAATCCCGTCGACGGTGAGGACGTGCCGGTGCCGCATTACGGCGTGGTGGCCACGATGGACGAATGGAAGGCCCTACGCGACCGGCTGGAGGACGCCGGCGTGGCGTTCGTCCTGCAACCGCAAATTCGCTTCGAAGGCCAGGTTGGCGAGCAGGCCACCATGTTCCTTAGCGACCCGGCCGGCAACTACCTGGAATTCAAGGCCATGCGCGATCCCGCGAGGCTGTTCGCAAAGGAACAGTAATGCACAAGGTATACGAGAACTTCGACCTGAGCCGGGTGGGCCGGATGCAGTCGCTGCTGGAATCCAATGGCATCGCCACTTTCGTCAAGAACCTGTATTCCTCCGGGGCGCTCGGTGAAATCCCTTTCGTCGAAATCTGCCCGCAGCTCTACGTGCTGCAAGCCGGTGACGTCGAGCGCGCGCTGGAACTCTTGCAGGTGGATCTGCCGAAAGCCAACCGGGCCTCGGACTGGGTCTGCCCGGAATGCGGCATCGACATCGAGGGGCAGTTCGAGAACTGCTGGAAGTGCGGCATGCATCGTGATGAAGAATGAGGGTGCTCCACGACGGTGCGGGTAGGTCTTTCCAAAACACGCACGAGTACGTCCATGTAGCTCTTCTCAATAAGCAAGATCGGGCATCCTGCCCGACTTGCATCTCACCTTTGAAAAGCGCGGTTTTCAAAGGCTCGTGCGCTTCGCGGTTGGCACATCCCTGTGCCAATGGTCGCGGCGAGGCGCCGCTCCTACAGGATTCCAGGGGCGCTACCAAGTGCTTGTAGGAGCAGTGCAGGCTTCATTTGCAGGTACGGCTTTCTTTTTTTCGAAAGAAGTGCCTGCAAATGGCCGCTGCGCGTGCCCTCGCCGCGATTCAGCGATCGTCGCCGCTCCTACAGCACTTGGTAGCGCCTGTAGAATCTCGCCGCGATTCAGCGGTCGTCGCCACGCAGGCGGACCACCGCTTCCCGCAATCGCTCGGCGGTGACGTCTTCGGGCGCAATCGGCTCACCGATCCGCAGCTCGATCTTCGCCCACAGCTTGTAGGGCAGGCGCCTGTGCAGGGGGTCGCGGCGGCTGAACATCGAGCCCCACAGGTTGCACAGCGCCATCGGTACCACCGGCACGGGCTGCTCGGCGATCAGCCTGTCGATGCCGGGCTTGAATTCGCCCACCTCGCCGTCGTCGCTGATGCGCCCTTCAGGAAATATCCCCAGCACGTCGCCGGCCCGCAACACCTCGTGCATGCGCTCGAACGCCGTCTCGAGGATCGCCGGGTCCTCCTTGCGGCCGGCGATCGGGATCGCCTTGCTGGTTTTGAAAATGAACCTGAGGAAGGGGATGTTGTAAATCTTGTAGTACATGACGAAGCGCACCGGCCTGCGCACCAGCCCGCCGACGATCAGCGGGTCGACGTAGCTCACGTGGTTGCAGGCGAGGATCACCGGCCCCTCCCTGGGGATGTGGTCCATGCCGCGAACCCGCACGCGATAAATGGTGTGGATCAGCAGCCACACCAGGAAACGCATCAGGAATTCCGGTACCAGGGTGAAGATGTACACCGCGACCACCGCGTTGAGGATGGCGGTCATGAGGAACAGCTCGGGGATGGTGAAGCCGCGCCGACCCAGCACCAGCATGGCCATCAGCGAGGCGACGACCATGAACAGTGCGTTGAGGATGTTGAGCCCGGCGATGACGCGTGAGCGGTGGCCGGGATGCGCACGCGACTGCACCAGGGCGTACAGCGGCACCGTGTAGAAACCGCCGAACACGCCGATCAGGACCAGGTCGATGGCGATGCGAAGGTTGCCGGGTTCGCTGAAGAACTGTGACGCGGTGAGGTCGGCGATCGGCGTTGTGGGCGACGCGAAATAGACATCGATGCCGAACAGGGTCAGCCCGAACGCCCCCAGCGGCACGAGGCCGATTTCGACCTGGCCGCCGGAGAGTCTCTCGCACAACAGGGCGCCGGAGCTGATGCCGATGATAAAAAGGCCCAGTAAGGCCGACATGAGTATTTCATCGCCGCCCAGTACGTTCTGGGTGTAGCTCGGCACCTGCACCAGGAACACCGTGCCGAAGAACCAGAACCAGGAAATGCCCAGCACGCTGTTGAGCACCGTGCGGTTTTCGTTGATGAACCTGATATTGCGAACGGTCTCGCTGACGAGGTTCCAGTTGATCTCGAGGGCGGGGTCAGCCGCGGCTGCTTCCGGAATCTGGCGGCTGAACCAATAGCCCAGCAGCGCGACGGCCAGGCCCATGGCGCTGACCCAGTAGGGCCATGACGCCTCGACGCCCGCCAGCAGGGGGCCGGCGATGGTGCCCAGCAGGATCGCAACGAAGGTGCCCATCTCGACCAGACCGTTGCCGCCGACCAGCTCTCTTTCCTCCAATACCTGGGGCAGGATGCCGTACTTGATCGGCCCAAAAATCGTCGACTGCAGCCCCAGCAGAAACAGCGCGGCGAGGAGGGTCGCGATGCTGTGGAAGTAGAACCCGATGGTCGCCACGAGGATGATGGCGACTTCCAGCAACTTCACCCGGCGGATCTGCACCGACTTCTCGTACTTGTCGGCGAACTGGCCGAACAGGGCCGAGAACAAGAAGTAGGGCAGGATGAACAGCATGGCGCTGAGGTTGACCACCTGGTCGGTATTCAACCCCGCCAGGCGGACGCTCTCGAACACCAGCAGCGCCGCGAGGGCGTTCTTGATGACGTTGTCGTTGAAGGCCCCCAGGCCCATGGTCATGAAGAACGGCATGAAACGCCGCTGCCTGAAGAGCGCGAACTGGGAGGGGCGGGACACGCGTTGGCGCTTGGGTCGCCGACTAGGCAGCGATGGTGGTCAGCACGCCGGCGATGGTCGCCGTCATCATGGTTGCCAGGGTACCGCCCAGCACCGCGTAGAGACCGAGCCGCGCGATGTCGGGCTTACGGTTGGGCGCCAGCCCGCCGATGCCGCCGATCTGGATGGCGATCGATGAGAAATTGGCGAAGCCGCACAGGGCATAGGTGGAAATCAGCACTGCCTTGGGCGTCATGGTGTCCTTGAGGGCGACGAGATCGCTGTAGGCCACGAACTCGTTGGTCACCGCCTTGGTGCCGATCAGCCCGCCCACCGTCACCGCGTCTTCCCACGGCACGCCGATGACCCAGGCCAGCGGCGAAAGGAGGTAGCCGAGGATGACCGACAGGCTGAGCGGCTGGCCGATGGTGGTCTCGAGGCCGGTGATCTCGCCCAGCCAGGCCAGCGGGTAGTCGATCATGGCGATAAGCGCGATGAAGGCCAGCAACATGCCGCCGACGTTGAGCGCCAGCCTGACGCCGTCACCGGCGCCGTTGGCCGCGGCCTCGATGACGTTGCCGGCGGTCTTTTCGACTTCCAGCTTGACGCTGCCCTTGGTCAGCGATTCGCCGGTCTCCGGCTTGAGGAGCTTTGCGATGACAATGGTGGCCGGTGCCGCCATCACGCTGGCTGCCAGCAGGTGGCGGGCGTAGAACAGGCGCGCCGCTTCGTCGCCGCCGCCGAGCATGGCTATGTAGGCTGCCAGCACGGCACCGGCAATGGTGGCCATGCCGCCCACCATCATGGTGAACAGTTCGGATTCGGTCATGCGCGCGATGTAGGGCCGCACCACCAGCGGCGCCTCGGTCTGGCCGACGAAGACGTTGGCGGCGACCGACAGCGATTCGCCACCACTGACGCGCAGCACTTTCAGCATCACCCAGGCCATGCCCTGGACGATCTTCTGCATGATGCCGAGGTGATACAGCACCGCCATCAGCGAGGCGAAGAAAATGATAGTCGGAAGGACCTGGAAGGCGAACACGAAGCCGAAGCTCTCGATGCTGGCGAGGTCGCCGAAGATGAATCGGGCCCCGACCAGCGCGAAGCCGACGATCTCGACGAAGATTTTGCTGAGGACGTCGAACACGTCGCGCCCACCGGGCACCAGGATCACGAGCACGGCGAACAGGAGCTGCAGGCCGATACCCGAGGTGACCAGCTTCCAGTCGATTGCCT
>Ga0299906_10001896_pt1 | contig 17696 bp, 15 predicted proteins | sample RVTome_14_FD_200259 | JGI IMG/M metagenome (GOLD analysis project Ga0299906, IMG submission 200259) | Soil microbial communities from uranium-contaminated site in the Upper Colorado River Basin, Wyoming, United States - RVT145D125 (version 2) ...
GCAGTGGGACTCCAGCGCCGTCATTTGACCAGTGTCCGCCCCCATGCTATGCGTTGTACAGTTCCGAGCCATTCAGAGGGGAATGGTGATGGTGTCACTCCTCCTCGCTGCGCTGGTCCTCCTGCCTTCCGTCGTGGCGGTCCCAGGGTCGCGGGGCGCCATGGCCGAGGAAGCCCCGGAGACGCTGATCTTCGCCGGCTGCGACGCCAATATCCCGCTCACCCGCCTCCTCGCCCGCGCCTTCATGGAGATGCGTCCCGGGGTCAGCATTCAGCTCGAGACGGTCGGCTCCACCAACGGCGTCGCCCTGACGGCAGCCGGCGCAGTCCAGATCGGCCTGGTCTCGCGTCCGCTCCGCGCGAGCGAGGAAGGACTCGGGCTCGCCTTCCGCCCGTACGCCAGGACTGCGGTGATCATCGGAGCGGACCCGGACGTCCCGGAGATCACGCTGGCGGCGACCGACGTGCTGAGCTTCTACAGGGGAACGAAGGATCGGTGGGCCAGCGGCCGGGAAGTCGCGCTGCTCACCCGTGAGGAGGGGGACAGCTCGGTCGTCAGCCTGAAGGAGAGCCTACCGGGTTTCGCCGACGCCTATGCGGCGGGCTCGCGCACGAGCCACTGGACCGTGCTCTACAGCGAGCCGGCGATGCACGAAGCCCTCCTGACCTTGCCGTTCGCCCTGGGCCTGTCCGATCTCGGCACGATCACCATCGAGCGGCTTCCGATCCGGGCCCTGTCCATCGACGGGATCGCCCCGACTCTGGAGAACATCGCGAGTGGCCGGTACCCGTTCACCAAGACCCTGGGGCTCGTCTGGCGCGAGGACACCCTGCCCGACTCCGCCCGGGCCTTCGTGGAGTTCGTCCAGTCGGACGATGGCGCAGAGATCCTGACGTCTCACGGCTACCTGCCAGTTCGCTGAGCTGACGACCGGGAGTCGCCTGGCCTGCGGCTCCATGCCAGGCGACCCCCGCTCGGATGTCAGTGGCGATGGCCACCGCTCGGCGCGGTCGGCCCGGCCGGCGCGGGAGCGGCGCTTCGACCGCCATTGTCCATCGGCGCGTTCACGTCGATCCCGTCTCGCGCGAGGTCCGCGCCGCTCGCCCTGAGCGCCACGGTCCCGGCCGGATGCTGGTACCACCCTGGATCCTCGTCGTAGCTCGTCAAGTGGTCGCGGACCTTGATGATCGTGAACAGGCCGCCCATGGAGATGTAGTCCCCGAACGGCCCCGTGGCGCCCTTCATGGAGATGGTGTTCCGGGGATACGGCATGACCTCGGCCATCTTGCCCATGTCCATCCCGGTGTGGCCGTGGGTCATGTAGGCCGGCAGCAGGGGGCGGACCTTCTCGTCCAGTCCCGCCGGGTTCACGCCGACCATGTTCGGGAAGTCGTGTCCCATCTGGTTCATGACGTGGTGGGTCATGTGGCAGTGAAACGCCCAGTCGCCGGGAGCATCGGCGATGAACTCCACGGTCCGCGTCTGGCCCACCGCGACCAGCACGGTCGTCTCCGGCCACTGGGCCGACAGGGGGATGTCCTCTCCGTCGGTCGCGGTGATGCGGAAGCGATGCCCGTGGATGTGCATGGGGTGGTGGTCGGTGGCGCCCAGGTTGCCGAGGCGAAGCCTGACCCTGTCCCCCGTCTTGCACACCAGCGGCGCGGTCGAGGGAAACACCTTGCCGTTGATCGTGAGGACGTTGAAGTCGGTCATCTCCAGGACGTTCGGGCGGGCCGTCCCCGCCTTCACCGACCACTCGCTGATCATGAGAGAGAAGTCGCGGTCCACGCGATGCTCGGGTGACGGGTTGCGCGGGTGGACGACGAACATGCCGATGAGCCCCATGCCCATCTGCGTCATCTCGTCGTGATGGGAGTGGAACATGAAGGTGCCGTGCTGCCGGAGCGTCCACTCGTACCGGGCCGTCTCGCCGGCCTTGATGTACGGTTGCGTCAGCCCTCCCACGCCATCCATGCCGTTGGGGAGATAGATGCCGTGCCAGTGGATCGAGGTCGGCACCGGCAGCCGGTTGGTCACGTAGATGCGTATCCGCTCGCCCTCCACCGCCTCGATGGTGGTGCTGTTCACGCGTCCGTTGAATCCCCAGCACTTCGCGCGCAGCCCCGGGTCGAAGGCGTGGTCGACCTCGCCGGCGATCACATGAAAGACCTTGATGCCGTCGACCACCTTGAAGGGCAGCGCGTCGCCGTCCGGGACGACCACCGGCCGGTAGTGCTCGCCGGGCAATCCGGGAGGCAGCGGCGCGACGTCGATGGGGCCGCCGCTGTACGTCTTGTCCCAGTACGGGCGATCGCCTCGAGGCGTCCCCGGCGTTGCCGAAGGCTGGTAAGGCGTCGAGCCGCCGTGCATGGTGGCCCGGCCGTCAGCCGGCCAGCCGACGCCCCCCGCGAGCGAGGCGGCGCCGATCCCGAGGATCTGCCGCCGAGACAACCTAGTGATCATTCGTGCCCTCCTTCATTCGCGTCCTGCCGCCGCCCATCCCTCCAGCGCGGGATCCATTCGCGATCGGCAGCCGGCCGCTCAGGATCTGCGCCAGGTCCGTCCGGGCCACCCAGTACTCGCGAAGCTCCTCGACGTAGGCGACGCCGGCCTCGATCTGCTGGGCACGGTCGCGGAGCAACTGGAAGAGCCCGACCTGCATGGCGTTGTACTGCAGCTGCCCTTCGTTGACGATCCGCTCGTGCAGCGGCAGGAGGATGTCCCGGTAGTACCGGGCCCGGTCCTGCGCCCCGAGCACGCGATCGCGAACCGCCCGCGCCGCCGACCGGATGCGCACAGCCAGCGCGTAGTATTCCTGCTGCGCGCGCCGCAGCTCCGCTGCGCCGCGTCCGATTTGCGCCTGTCCCTGATCGAAGAGCGGGAGCGGAACCGACAGCACCGGCCCCAGCTTCCAGCCCTCCTCTCGCTCGGCTTCCAGGCCCACCTCCGTCGAAGGGATCAACGAGGTCGCCCGGTCGTATCCCACCTGCTCGCCCGCGGCAACGATGCGCTGGCGGGCGTGCGCCAGGTCGAGGCTCCGGGCCAGCGCCTCCCGCTCGATGCCGTTCACCGGCGGCGGGTCGGCCGGAACGTCGGGCAGACGTCCGTCGATCTCCCACTCCGTCTGCTCGCCCCAGACGCCCATGAGACGATTCAGCTGCTCCCGGCTCTGGCGGGCCGCGACCTCCGCCGACCTGAGCGCCAGCTTCGACGTCTCCGTGCCGACGCGGTCCCGGGCCAGATCGAGGTCGGAGATGTTTTCCGCCTCGTGGAGCCGGCGGCTCACTTCCCACGAGGCGGTGAGCGCCTGCACGACGGCCTGGCGCAGCTCCAGCAGCTGCTCGTTCGCCTGATGCACGTAGAACGCGCCGCGGACCTGCGCCGCGAAGTCGAGCACGGCGCCGGTGACCCGGAGCTTGGCCTCCTCGAACTGGGCGGCGGCCACCCGCTTGCGCAGCGGGACGTACAGGGCGTCCAGGAGGCCCACGACCACGCCGAGCTGGAGATCCGGCCGGGCGCCCGACAGTGGGAACAGCACGGCGGCGTCGAGCACCGGGTTCCTGAAGAGCCCGGCCTGGACCAGGTCCGCCTGGGCGAGCCCCAGCTCCGTGTAGAGGGCCTGCAGCTCCCGGTTGCTCAGCATCGCGATCTGCACCGCGTCGGCGGCGGTCAGCTTCTTCTCCAGCAAGGCCCGCAGCCTTCCCGCGGCCTCCTGGTCCAGCTCGGTGCCCCGGTTCCACACGATCGTCGTCGCCTGGCGCTCCTCGACCGCGGCGCGAACCTCGGGGAACCCGGAGTCGAGGTTCACCGAGGCGCAGCCGGTGAGCCCGACGAGCAGAAGACCACACCCGATCGCTCGCCTCGCCATCCGCCGGTCCCCGCCGCCGTCTATGGCAGCTTCTCGATCTCGATGATCGCCCGGCGGCGCACGTCGATCCTGAAGCGAACCCTGTCTCCCTGCTTCAACCCCGCCAGCAGCGAGGCCGGATCGACCCGATACCCCATCGTCATCGCCTCCATGAACCCCTTGATCTCGCCATGGTCGACGACGATCTGGCTCGCGTTCGGCACCGTGGATACGACCTCCCCCTCGCCGACGACCGTCGGCGCGCCCCCCGCCCCGGTCGGGCTCGATCCATGCCCCTCGTGCGGGGCCGCGGTGACCGGCGAGACCGGCCGGACGGACGGGATATCGGACGGCGCGTAGGCGAGCGTCGCCGACGGCGGCCGCTCGGGGGCGGCTGCCGCCTCCGGGTGCGCCGGGTGGCTGGCGGACAGCGGCTCGAGCCGATAGCCCGCGCATCCCGCCAGCATCAGGGCCGCGACGAGGAGCACGACGGGGCCACGACGAGATTGCATGCCGGTCGCCCGTGGTTGCATCAGTCGTTCAGCTTGTCGAGCTTCGTGATCGCGCGGGCGCCGGTGTCGATGGTGAAGCGGACCCTGTCTCCCGGCTTGACCTTGTCCAGGAGCGAGAGGGAGGCGACCTTGTAGCCCATCGTCATGGCGTCCATGAATTGCTCGATCTTTCCGTGCTCCACGACGACCTGCTGCCGGTCGGGCCGCAGGGCGACGACGGTGCCCTCGCCGGTCGCGAACTTCGGCTTGGGCCCCAGCTCCGGATGCTCGCCGGCGTCGTGCGGCCCGCGGTGGCCGGAGAGCGTGTGGGAATAGGCGATGACCGCCCAGCGGTCGTTCATGGACAGCTCACCCTTCCAGGCCGGCATCGCGGAGCCCTTCGACCTGAACGGCTCGACCAGCCCGCCTTCGCTGACCCGCCAGACCCAGTAGTTCCCCGGCATCTCCGCGACCATCCTGGCGTCGGTGAGGTCGGCCGGCTTGACCGCGAGATTCGCCGCGCCAGGGCCCCGCCCGTCCCCGTTGTCGCCGTGGCAGAGCGCGCACTTGGCGGTGAAGATCTCCTTGCCCCTGGCGATCATCCGGGTGTCCGTCCAGACGCGGGTGGGGACATGGGAGCTGGCGTAGGCGGCGGGGACGGGTGGATGCTCGTGGTCCTCGTGGGCCCCCGCGCTGCGGACCGCGACTGTTGCCAGCCAGGCGGCGGTCACCGCCAGCCCGACCATGCCGACGACAGCGAGCGTTCGTCTACGATTCACGGATTCCTCTCCTGTGGTGGAGCGACTACGCGAGGCGGACTGCCTCGGAAGCGGGCTCGAGACCCGTCGCGTCGATCGCGACGACGGAGCGGGAACGACCGGGGGAGGAGACTAGATCAGGAGAGAGGCGTGCAGCAGGAACAACGGCGGTCGCCTGAGCGGTCCGGTCGACTCCCGTGGCGGGGCCGCGGCGACCCGCGAGGACACCGCGCCGGCGACCGGAAGCACACCGGGGGTATCGAGGCTCGGACCGAGATCCGGGGACCCGCCGGCGTTCGACCGGATACCGACGAGTGCATCACACGATACTTCATTCGCAGCCGGGTCATGATCCGGCAAGTGGTGGCCCGGCGCCTGGTGGCCGGACTCGTAGACGTGCGCGAAGGCCTCGGCCAGCATCGGCAGCTCGCAGACGTGGCCGAGCAAGAGAAGCAACGTCAGCACGAACACGAGCGATCGAGATGTCGACCACCGCCGGCGAGAACGGATCATCGGGCGCAGCTTACCGGCCGCTCCATTTCGCGTCAAGTTTGACGCCCATGCGTGGCGCTCATCTGGGAGAGGTTCGCGCAGTGGCGGCCGTTCTCGGCGTCGGGCAGCGGCCCGAGGCGATGCTCGCCGCGAGCGGCACCAGGAAGGCGCCGCCGGCGGCATGCTCGCGCGCCAGCCTCTCGAAGATCTCGCGCGTCCGGCGAAGAACGTCCGCCGGCTGACCGGCGATGACGGCGGCGACACGGACCATGCTGCCCAGGCCGCCGTTCCACCAGGCGTCGAGGCTCTCGACACGCGCCCGCCACACGAGCGTGGCGATGCGGACGTCGGTCAGGGCGGCGGAGCGCAGGAGCAGCTCGAGGCGGCGCTCGTCGGAGAACCGGTCCGGCGGCGGGCCGGCCGGAACGCCGGACGGCGCCGTGAGCCCGGCCTCGCGCGCCGCCTCGAAGAAGATCCCGTTCAGCCGGGATCGCGGGAGCTGCCACCAGGAGACGGCGACCACGCCACCCGGGGCGAGCACGCGGGCGAACTCTTCCATGGCCCGCTCCGGCCGCGGGAAGTGGCCGAGCCCGAAGTTGCAGAGGACGGCGTCGAAGCTGTCCTCGACGAACGGCAGCGCCTCGGCGTCGCCTTCGCGGAACTCGACGGCAGGGTGCTGCTTCCTCGCCAGCGCCAGCATGACGGGGGACAGATCGACGGCGACGACAGTTGGGTGGCGGGCTGCCGCCTCGGCGGCCAGGAGCCCGGGACCGCAGGCGACGTCGAGGACGCGCGAACCCTTGCGCACACCGGCGACGTCCAGGAGCGGGCCGATCGCGTGGCTCGTGATCGGCGCGAGGAAGTCGGCATACGACTCCGCGATCCGGTCGTGCGCGTGCCGCTCGAACGTGCGGAAGGCCTCGGCATCGATATCGGCGGGGTCACTCGATGACATGGTCGGCGCGTGCGAGCAGTGAGGGCGGGATCGTGAGGCCAAGGACCCTGGCGGTCTTGAGGTTGATGATGAACTCGAACGTCGTGGGCTGCTCGACTGGCAGGTCCGCGGGCTTTGCGCCCTCGAGAATCTTGGCAACGAAGTACGCGGCACGGCGGTACTGGTCCATGATGCTCGGACTGTAGGAGAGGAGACACCCCACCTCTGCCAACCCTCTCCACCAGCCAATCGTCGCCAGGTGATTCTTCATTGCCAGCTCGGCGACGCGTGCTCCTTGCGCGGCCAGCATGGCGCTGGCCTCGACGAGCGCCCCGCCGGCCCGAGCGTGAACCATTGCAGCGAAGACGCCTTCGAGTTCCTGAGAACTGCGGACCTCGAAAGCCTGAATCTGGACTCCAACCGAGGCGGCAGCGCGCTGGGCCTCTTCGACCTGGAGTCGGCGAGCCGGCTCCGTCGGATCCCAGAGCACCGCCACCCTGGTCAGGCCCGGAACCGCCGACTTGAGGAGTTGCAGGCGCTTGGGGACGATCTCACGAGTCTGCCATGTCAGGCCGGTGATGTTGCCGCCTGGCCGCGCAAGGCTGTCCACGAATCCCAGCCCGACAGGGTCGGAGGGCACCACCATGACGATGGGAATCGTCTCGCTCGCGACCCGTGCCGCCTGAATCGCGTGGTTGACCGTCGCGACGATGATGTCGACCTTGAGCCGCACCAGGTCGGCGGCGAGATCGGGAAAGCGCCTGACGTCCCCCCGCGCCCATCGCCACTCGATGACGATGTTCTGGCCCTCGATGTAAGCGCGGTCGCGCAGTCCCTCGCGAAGGGCAACGATATGTGGGGTCTCCTCGGGCGACAGCTGTAAGAGCACCCCGAGCCTGGTGACCTTCGCCGGCTGTTGCGCCCTGGCGGGGAACGGCGCACCGAGCGCGCTCAGGAACGCCAGCAGGAACCGCCGACGCTGCATGCCGGGACGGTAGGCCGAGGGAGCCGGAAACGCAAGTGCCCGCACGTGGCTTGCCGCACCTGGGCCACCTGGTCGCGTTGCGCCGGCCGGGGATCTCGGTGATACTTCGATTTCTCGAAGGACGTTCCAGGACCCGAACCGATCGCCACCCGCAGTCGAGGCTGATATGCGCAGACATCTCCCGGCCGTCCTCGTCGTTCTCGTCCTCTCCGTCGCGTGGGGGATCTCGCCGCGGACGGAGGCCCAGGACAGCCCGTCCCGCGGGGGCACCCTGGTGGTCGCCATCGTCGCCGACCCCGGCCATCTCAACCCCGCCATCACCACCAGCGGCGCCACCCACGCCGCCGCCGAGCTGATCTACAACGGCCTGCTCGGCCGCGACGAGCGCGGCGACCCGACGCCCGACCTGGCCCAGAGCTGGATGATCGAGCAGGGCGGCGCCGTCTACCGTTTCCGCCTGCGCGACGGCGTCACCTGGCACGACGGCAAGCCCTTCACCGCGGCGGACGTCAAGTTCACCTTCGAGGACGTGCTGCTCAAGTTCCACGCCCGCACCAAGGCCTCCATGGGCGGCGCGCTGGCCGGCATCGACGCGCCCGACGGCCGCACGGTGGTCTTCCGGTTCAAGCAGCCCTACGCGCCGCTGCTCCTGCAGCTCGACGCCACCGAGGCGCCCATCGTGGCCCGCCACGTCTACCAGGGCAGCGATCCGCAGACCCATCCGGCCAACGTCAACCCGGTCGGCACGGGGGCGTTCAAGGCGGTGTCGTACCGCAAGGGCGCCGAGATCCGCCTGGCCGCCAACCCGGCCTACTTCAAGCAAGGGCTGCCGTACCTCGACGAGATCGTGATGCGCGTCATCCCCGACGCCAGCACCCAGGTGCTGGCGCTGGAGAACGGCGAGGTCGATTTCCTCTGGGGCGTCCCCGGCCCGCACCAGGCCCGGCTGAAGGCCGACGCCCGGTTCCGGACGGCGCAGACGTCCTATCACCCCGGCGGGTCGAACTGCATCATGACAGTGAGCTTCAACCTCGACCGCCCCGCTCTCAAGGACGCGCGCGTCCGCCGCGCCGTCGCTCACGCGCTCGATCGCGACGCGTTCCTCGAGCAGATCCTCTTTGGCGAGGGCCGGGTGGCGGCGGCCCCGATCTCCAGCGAGATGGCGTCGGGCCACGCCCGCGGGCTCAGCCTGCCGGGCTTCGACCGGGCCGAGGCCGAGCGGCTGCTCGACGCCGCCGGCTGGAAGAAGGAGCAGGGCGCGACGCGGGTGGCCCGCGGCGTGGCCGGCGTCGCCGACAGCACGCCCCTGGCCATCGACTTCCTGCACTTCCCCGCCTTCGCCAAGTACGGCGAGCTGATGCGCCAGCACCTGGGCGCGGTGGGGATCGAGGTGACCCAGCGCCCGCTGGAGCCCTCGGTGTTCGCGCCGACGGTCTTCAAGAACCGCGCGTTCGACACCAACGTCATCTCGTACTGCAACGGCCCCGACCCGGAGATCGGCGTGCGCCGCATGTATCACTCGACCCAGATCGGCACCGCCCCGTTCACCAACGCCGCCGCCTACCGCAACGACAAGGTGGACGCGCTGTTCGACCAGGCCAGCCGCACGGTCGAGCGCGACCGTCGCGGCGCGCTCTACCGCCAGATCCAGGAGATCGTCGCCCAGGACCTGCCCTACGTCTGGCTGGTGGAGACGCCGACGACGCGCGCCTGGGCCGCGCGCTGCGGCGGCTTCCGGCCGTGGACCGGGCTCTTCGCGGAGGCGGCCTTCTGTAAGCGGTCGTAGCCGCGCGTGAGCCCCCGCTACCTGCTGCGACGCCTCCTGCAAGTCGTCCCGGCGGTGGCGGGCATCGTCCTGCTGGCGTTCGTGGTCATCCACACCGCGCCCGGCGACCCGGCGGTCGCCCTCGGCGGCGAGCACGGCGACGAGGCCTACTACGCGTTCATCCGCGCCAGGTTCGGCCTCGACCGCCCGCTGCCCGAGCAGCTCCTGACCTACGTGACCAGCGTGCTGCGCGGCGACCTCGGCCAGTCGTACGTGCACGGCCGCCCGGTCGCCCACGTCGTGGCCGAGCGCCTGCCCGCGACGCTGCTGCTCATGGGCTCCGCGCTGGCGCTGTCGAGCATCGCCGGCATCCTGCTGGGCGTCTTCGCCGCCCGGCGCGCCGATCGGCCGGCCGACCTGGCGGTACGGACCGCAGCGCTGCTGGGCCACGCCACGCCGTCGTTCTGGCTCGCCCAGCTCGCGGCCATCACGCTGGCGCTCGGCACGGGCCTCTTCCCCGTCCAGGGCATCACCGACCCGCGCCAGTCGTGGACGGGCTGGCGGTACGCCCTCGGCGTGCTCCATCACCTGGCGCTGCCCGCCCTGGTCCTCGCCGCCGGCGAGCTGGCGCTGACGACGCGCCTCACGCGCACCGGCGTGCTGGAGGCGCTGGGGACGGACTACGCGCGCACCGCGCGCGCCAAGGGCCTGCCCGAGCGCGCCGTCGTCCGCCACGCGCTGCGCAACGCGCTGCTGCCGGTGGTCACGGTCATCGGCGGCCGCTTCGGCATGCTGTGCACGGGCGCCGTCCTCGTGGAGACGGTCTTCGCCTGGCCCGGCCTCGGCCAGCTCATGCTGTCGTCCATCCTCACCCGCGACATTCCCGTGCTGCTGGGGCTGTTCGTGCTCGTCTCCCTCGCCGTCATCGCCGCCAACCTCCTGACCGACGTCGCCTATGCCTGGCTGGACCCGCGCGTTCGCTACGAGTGACACGCGCGGGGTGGGCGGCGCCGTCGGGCTCGGCCTGACGCTGGCGCTGGTGATCGTCGCGGCTTTCGCGGGGGCGATCGCGCCGTTGGACCCCTTTGCCTCCGTCGCGCCGCCGCTGTCGCCGCCCTCCCGCGCCCACGCGCTGGGCACTGACGACCTCGGGCGCGATCTGCTGGCGGGCATCGTTCACGGGGCGCGGACGTCGCTGCTGGTGGTGCTGAGCGTGACGCTGCTGGCGTCGGTGATCGGGGTGGCGATCGGCGCTGTCGCGGGCTACCGGGGCGGGAGCACCGACGATGTGCTGATGCGGCTGACGGAGTTCGTGCAGGTCGTGCCGCGATTCTTTCTGGCCGTGCTCGTCATCGCGCTGTTCGGGCCGGGGCTGGACCGGCTGGTGCTGGTGCTGGGGCTTACGTCCTGGTCGGCGATTGCGCGGGTCGTGCGGGCGGAGACGCTGTCACTGGCGCGGCGCGAGTTCGTGGAGGCGGCGCACGCGCTGGGCGCCCCGGCCGCCCGGGTGCTGGCGCGGCACGTCTTGCCCAACGCGCTGCCGGCGGCGGTCGTGGTGGTGTCGGTGAACGCGGGCACCGTCATCCTCATGGAGGCCGGGCTGGGGTTCATCGGGCTGGGCGATCCGCACGCGATCAGCTGGGGGTACCTGGCGAACAACGCGCAGCGGTTTCTGCGCGTGGCGTGGTGGATGGCGCTGTTTCCGGGGGCGGCCATCGCGCTGGCGGTGCTGGGGTTGAATCTGCTGGGGGATGGGTTGAACGATGTGATCGACCCCCGGACACGGCGGCCGACGAGCTGGTGACCGGAGTTGACAGGCCCTTCGCCGGAGGGTGCAGGCGACGGACTCGGCAAGCTTTGGAAGAGTCCTGTTCACCGAATGGGACAGTATGCTCGGCAGCGCACCCTGTCGACGACGAACGCTTTCGATGTGGTCGTGACCGTCGCCCTCGGCTCGACGCTGCTGTAATAACGGTCCTGCTCACGAAGGACGTCGCGCTGGCCGAGGGAGCGCAGGCGTTCGCTAATCGGATTGCAGTTCGCAGTCACGCCACTCGATCGCGATCCTGGCCACCGAGCGCGCGCACCTTGCGGATCCACGGTTCCAGCAGCTCGCCACCCGGATTCTCGAGAGCCAGCGCGAGGAGATCGTCAAGATGCAGGCGCTGATCAGAAGCTTCGCGAACGAGCGATGGGCACCGAGGACCCCGCGGGCCCGAGCGGCATATCAGGGTGTTCTCCGCATCGAGCGATGGGGAAGCGGGGCGTCGAGCTCATCTGGACGATGCTCGGCTCGTGAGCCGAAAGTTCGCGTCACCGTAGTAGACGTAGGCCAGGAACGTCGGGTCGCCCGTCTGATAGAACCGCCGGCGAGCGTGCTGCAGCGCGGCGGCAACGGTGATCGAACCGCCCCGGAGACCACGCTGAACCTCGTCGTAGAAGACGCCCGCGAAGTCCGCCGCGCCCCTGTCGCCAAGCGTCCACAGGCCCCCGACGTAGCCGCTGGCGCCCGCCTCCAGGGCCGCGGGCGCCCACCCATCGACGAAGTTCACCACGCGCTGGATCTGCCCGATGTCGCAGGCATTGAAAAAGATGAAGGGATGACGCGCCCCCCGGCGAACGGTCATGCCGCGAAACGTGGACAGATCGAGGTCGTGATCCTCCAGCCGGACGAAGTGCTCGGCGACGCCGGCGCGTGTCTGGATCGCGCCATGCCCCGCGAAGTGGATGATGCCGTCCGGGAAGTTCGCGAAGAGGGCCTTGAGGTCGGCGAAGCGGCCGGGCACACTGCGAAACCCGGCGAGTCCGCTGAGCTTGCGCACCTCGGCCCTCTGGCTCGGCAGCGCCGCGGCTCCCTCGTAGCCCGGTGCAATGACAACGAGCTCCTTGAGGACGAGGGTTTGCGGGGCGCGGTCGAGCTGGCCGGCGTCCTCGGTGACGTGCCAGCGGGCCACCTGATGGTCCAGTGACAGGAAATCCTTCTCCGCCGAGCCGTCCGCGCGGGCGGGTCGCATGAGCTCCCAGGGCAGCTGGGGGTTGTTGGAGAAGATCTGGATCGTCTGAAAGCGATCGCCGAGGCGGTCGTGGAGCCGCCAGTACGCTTCCTTGAAGGCCGGTGGCGCAAATCGCCGGTAGACGTCGCGTCCGAACCCTCTCAGCAAGGGGATCGTTCGATCCTGGAGCAGCACGGCATCACCGTCGCGAGCGAGCTCGCTCACGAAGCGCGCATAAGACTGATCGAGCCAGGCGGCGAGGCCGGCAGGAACGAGAATGGCGTGCTTCGACGTCTGAAGATACGGCGACGCCACGATCATCTCGCCCCGGCCGTCGGCGCCCTCAAGGATGTAGAGCGTCAGATCGGGTGCCCGCAGTGCCGGATCGATGCTCGTGACCTCGCCCCGCGCCGTCGCCGCGGTGGTCCCCGGCGCCACGGTCCCAGCGCTCAGCGCGGTTGCCGGCTCGATGGTGACGGAGCGCGCGATCTTGGCGAGATAGGCGCCCCTGTGCCAGAAGGTGGCATGGATCCTCGGCCTCCTCGGACCATCGGCGCCCGGGAGAGAGCGGAGATGGAAAAGCGCCGGCGTGGAGTCACCGTGCTTCGGAAGAACGATCGACGCACTGTTGACGCCGTTGCGGAAAGCAAAGCCGGGAGCCGAGACGACCACCTCGATCGTCCACCGGTCCTGCCCCGGCGTGGCCGGCAAGGTCATGAGCAGCTGGCCCTGCGCCCCCTTCTCGCCCGATACGATCGCGGCGACGCTCGGGCTCGTTTCCATAGCCAGCGAGACTTGGAGCGCGAATTCCTGCCCGGCCTGGGCCTCGTCCGGAAGCTCCATCGTGGGATAGCGCTCGACTGTCGTCGTCGATGCCGGTGCGCCGGGTCCGGCGGGCGCGGTTGGTGATGGTGGTGACGACCTCGGCGCGCGTGCCTGGGCGCGTTCAGCCTCCGCTCGCTTACGCTGGACCGCAGCCGCCCGCTCCGCCGCCGCCTTCTCGGCCGCCGTCCTGGCCACGACTGCTGCCGCCGTCTCCTGCGCTGCCCGCTCCGCCGCCATCCTCGCGGCGGCTGACCTTGGCGACTTCGCGCTGGCATCCGTCGGCACGTGCGTGGCCGGCCCCCTCTCGTCGGCCTCTCGCTCGGCTCCCGGCCTCGCGGCCTCTCCCCTGGCGGTAGGTGGCGTCTCGACCGCACCCGGCGTTGCGGAATCGCTGACCGGCTCTCGACCGAGCTCCGGCGGGCGCGCATCCGTGACGTCCTCCCGCAGCGGTAGCTGAGCAAGAAGCGTGATGGCCCCGACGCCGGCCAGAACGAGGAGTATTCCGATCAACACACCGTAGCGAGTCAACAGCGCCTCCGGAGTTGAATTACGACAGGAGAATTCTAGCGTGGCAGGTCGACGGCCACCAGGCCCCTGCGTGGAGGGTCAGCCTTGGACTAGACATCCTCGCCCCGCTCGGCTTGCTGGAGCTGTCCGAGTCGGCACGGCAGATTGCCGCCGCCGCACCGAGGGAGACACACCTGCCCCAGACGGTTGTGGCCGCCGGGCGCTTGCGGCCTCCTCAACGTCATGCTGTAATCCCGACCGACTTCACGAATGACCTCTCGCATCGATTCACCGAAGCCGAGCGGCGCTACCGACGCCGCAGTCGATAGTCGAGATATGACGAGCGCACGTGGCCACACGCTCGACATCGTCTCGCTGACCCATCGCTACGGCCACGTCACCGCGGTCGACGACGTCTCCCTGGCCGTGCGCGCCGGCGAGATCGTGGCCCTGCTCGGCCCCTCCGGCTGCGGCAAGACGACGCTGCTGCGCGTGGTGGCCGGCTTCGTCCGCCAGAGCGCGGGGTCCGTGCGCATCGACGGCCGCCCCATCGACCACCTGCCGGCCAACCTGCGCAACGTCGGGATCGTCTTCCAGAACTACGCCCTCTTCCCCCACATGACGGCCGCCGACAACGTCGCCTACGGCCTCCAGGCCCGCGGCACCCCCCGCGCCGAGGTCCGCCGCACGGTCGAGCAGTTCCTCGAGGTCGTCCGGCTCACCGGCCTCCGTGATCGCCTCCCGCGCCAGCTCTCCGGCGGCCAGCAGCAGCGGGTGGCCGTCGCGCGGGCGCTGGCGGTGGAGCCGACGGTGCTCCTGCTCGACGAGCCGTTCAGCGCGCTGGACAAGGGGCTGCGGCTGGACATGCAGATCGAGCTCAAGCGGCTGCAGCGGCAGTTCGGGCTGACGGCGATCCTGGTCACGCACGACCAGGACGAGGCCATGAGCGTCGCCGACCGCATCGCGGTCATGAGCCATGGGCGCGTCGAGCAGTTCGACACGCCGACCCAGGTCTACGACAACCCGGCCACGCTGTTCGTGAGCGGCTTCGTCGGCACGACCAACCTGCTGCCCGGGCGCGCGCTCGAATCGGCGAGCGGCACCACGGTCGTCGAGCTGGCGGCCGGCGCGCGCCTGGCCGTGCCCACCGACCGCGTCTTTCCCGCCGGGGCGCCGGTGGTGCTCTCGGCCCGGCCGGAGCAGCTCGGCCTGCACGACAAGCCCGGGGCGGAGCGCTGGCCGGTGCAGCGGCGGCTGGCGGTGCCGCTGGGGCCGAATCTCATGCACGATCTCGAGACGCGCGACGGCGTCACGCTGAAGCTCGTCGAGCCACGGCTCGGCGTTCCCGCGGACATGACCGGGGAGGCCTGGTGCGGACTGCGCCCGGGAGCCCGGCCCAGCCTGTTCCAACCCGAAAAGGAGACGACATGAATCGCTCGCACGCCACCCGCCGTCAGTTCCTCGCCGGCGCCGCGACCACGCTCGGGGCGCTCGCGCTCGGCCGTCACGCGCACGCCGCGGGGTCGGTCACCGCGGCCATGTATCCCGGCACCTGGGAAGAGGCCTACCGCGCCCACGTGCTGCCCGCCCTCAAGAAGGCCCACGACGTCGATCTCGAGATGACGCCGCTCTTCGCGGTCGATCAGATCGCCAAGGCGTCGGCGGCGCGCGGGGTGCCTCCGTTCGACGCCTTCGTGCTCGACCCCGGCCCGCGCGTCACCGGGATCGACCGGGGGCTGTTCGAGAAGTTCGACCCCAAGCGCCTCCCGAACCTGGGCAAGCTGCCGGCCGGCATGGCGGACGAGTGGGGCGTCACCGTGGCCGCGCAGGTCGTCGGCATCGGCTACAACCCCAAGAAGCTGCCGCGGCCGAAGGGCTGGACCGATCTCCTGAAGGAGCCGTGGGTGTCGCGGCTGGGCATGACGGGGTTCCAGACCACCTACGGCACGGTGTCGATCATCGAGATCGCCAAGCAGTTCGGCGGCTCGGAGACGAACCCCGAGCCCTTCTTCGTCGAGATCCGGAAGGTGCTGCCCAAGGTGGCGGCCATCGGGGCGCCGGCGTCGATGCCGGCCCTGTTCCAGCAGGGGCAGTGCGACATCACCTACACGAACACCCAGACGGTGGCCACGCTGCGCGGGCGCGGGGTGGACGTCGAGTTCGTGAAGCCGGAGAGCGGCGCGGTGGCGTTCTTCACGACGATGCACATCGCCAAGGGCTCGCGGCAGATGGAGAACGCCTACAAGTACTTCGACACCGTCATCACGGCGCCGGTGCAGGCGGCGCTGATGGAGCCGCCGAACAACTTCATCCCGGTGAACCGGGACGTGAAGCTGTCCAAGGACCTGCCGATGGCCTCGCTCGACGAGATGGAGAAGTTCGTGCGACACGACTGGGCCAAGATCAACCCGCTGCGCGCCGCCTGGATCGCGCGCTTCAACAAGGAGGTCGCCAAGTGAGGCTCCGGCCGGCCGAGTGGCAGCTCGCGCTGCCGCTCGCGCTGGCCTACGCGGCGTTCTTCCTGGTGCCGCTGGCGCTGCTGATCCTGGTGAGCGCGTTCGACGACGAGCGCCTCACCACGATCGGCTTCGCCCAGTGGCGGAGCTTCCTCGGCGACCCGTTCACCTGGAAGGTCGTCTTCGACACGGTCAAGCTGGGCGTCGTCACGGTGGTGGCCACCGCGGTCATCGGCTATCCGATCGCGCTGGTGTTCCTCGGCGCCGGCCCGCGCTGGCAGCGGGTGATCCTGTTCGTGGTGATCCTGCCCCTGCTCACCTCGGTCGTGGTCCGCACGTTCGCCTGGATCGTGATTCTCGGCCGCGAGGGCGTCATCAACCAGGCCGTGCTCTGGCTCGGCCTGGCGCCGGCGCCCCTGAACCTGCTGCAGACCGAGCCCGGCCTGGTCATCGCGCTGACCCAGATCGAGATGCCGCTGCTGCTCCTGCCGCTGCTGAGCGTGATGTCGCGCATGGACCCCAACCTGCGCGACGCCTCGGCCGGCCTCGGCGCCTCGAGGTGGCGCACGCTGCTGCGGGTGACCCTGCCGCTCAGCCTGCCCGGCCTCGTGGCCGGCTGCATGCTGGTCTTCGCCAGCTCGACCACGGCGTTCATCTCGCAGTTCGTCATCGGGGGCAACCGGCTGGTCTACCTGCCGCTGCTGATCTGGCAGCAGTCGCTGGTCGTCTACAACTGGCCGCTGGCCTCGGTGGCGGCCCTCACGCTGCTGATCTCCGTCGGCCTCGGGGTGGCGGCCATCGCCACGCTCGGCCGGCGCAGTCGGGCGTACGCGGTGTAGCGGTGGCGGTTCTCGATACAGCCCCTCGCGCAACCGGCATCACCGGCGCGGCCCTCATCCGGCGGCGGGCCGCCGACTTCTCCTACTCCGCCGTCGTGGGCCTGCTGGCCGGCATCGGCTTCCTCATCCTGGTCGGCCCCGTCGTGATCGTGCTCCTGACCTCGTTCACCGAGGGCCGCTCGATCAAGTTCCCGCCGTCGGGACTGTCGATCCAGTGGTACCAGCTCCTGTTCGACCCGGTGCGCTCGGCCCAGATCCATCGTGCGGCGCTCAACAGCCTGCAGGTCGCGGTCGTCGCCATGGTGTGCGCGACCGCGCTCGCCACGCTGGCCTCCGTCGCCCTGGCCCGCCGGCCCGGGCGGTGGGCGCGCGCAGTCGACACGTTCTTCATGTCGCCGCTGATCCTGCCGATGCTGGCGTTCGGGCTGGCGGCGCTGATGTACTTCACCTTCCTCGGGTTCCGTCCCTCGCTGGGGCTGATCATGGTCGGCCACATCGTGGTGGTGGCGCCGTTCGTGCTGCGCACCACCTCGGCCAGCATGTCGCAGCTCGACCCCGCACTGCTGGAGAGCTCGGCCAGCCTGGGGGCGAGCTGGCTCTACACCTTCCGGCGCGTCACGCTGCCGGTCATCGCGCCGGGCATCGCGGCCGGCGCCTTCCTGGCCTTCGTCGCCTCGCTCGACAACGTGCCGGTCTCCCTGTTCCTGGCCGGGCCGCGCAGCGACATGCTGCCCATCCGCATGTGGGGGATGATGGAGAGCATGCTCGACGTGCGAGTCGCCGCGGTGTCCGGCGTCCTCATCG
>Ga0299906_10001897_pt1 | contig 17694 bp, 17 predicted proteins | sample RVTome_14_FD_200259 | JGI IMG/M metagenome (GOLD analysis project Ga0299906, IMG submission 200259) | Soil microbial communities from uranium-contaminated site in the Upper Colorado River Basin, Wyoming, United States - RVT145D125 (version 2) ...
CGGGACGTCGACCGAAACGTCGCCCTCGATGCAGATCGGCTCGTCACCGTCGCCGTTGATGGTTTGGTCGTCCCACGTGTGCATGAATATCTCCTGCGGGCCGGGAAGCGGATCGTTCTTGTCCCTCCTAGGGAGGAGGCAGGATCCCACCGGGCGCGCGCGTGGTCTGTGCGACCCTGGGGACCGTGGTCGCGACGTGCCACAGGTCGCGTTCGTCGAGACCGGGGATTGGCTGCTCGCCCCGCACGATCGCGATCGCGCGCGCGAGCGCGTCGTCGTCGAACAGGCCGTATCCCTCGTCGAGGTAGGTCCACTCGCTCCGATCGGCGGCGGCGTGCAGCATGATCCACTCGAGCCAGTCCGGGTCGCGCGGCGCTCCCTCGGTGATCAGGCGCGCGGCCGCGCCGGCGATCCACGGCGCTGCGAAGCTCGTGCCCCATCCGCGGCCGTGCCCCCCTCCGGGCAGGGCGATCAACACGTCCTGCCCATATGCGAGCAGCTCCGGGTCGCGCTGGCTGAAGCCGGCGGGCATCCCGTTGGGAGCGGCCGCGCCCACGATCAGGGCCTGCGGAGAGGACGCGCCGGGCAGGGTCGTCGCCGGGACCGGGTTCGGCGCCGGCGCCTGCTGTAGCTGACCGCCGTTGCCGGCGATCCAGACCACCAGCACGCCGCGCTCGCGGGCGTAGTTGATCGCCCCCGCGACGTTGAACGACCCCGTCGGGTTGGGCACCGAACCCCAGATCGAGACGTTGATGACGTCCGCGCCTTCGTCCACCGCCCAGACGATCGCCTGCTGCACCAGTGACCACGACGACAGCCCGTTGTCCGATCGGAGGACCTTCGCGACGATCAGGTCGGCGCCCGGCGAGGCTGCACCGACGGTCAGTCCGGCCGCGCGCGAGGCCACCGATGTGCCGTGGCCGTGATCGTCATACGGTTCGGGGAAGCCGGAAACGAAGTCGCGCCACGCCTTCACCTGGCCCGGCGCGAACGCGGGCTGCCAGGCCACGATGCCGGTGTCCAGGATAGCGATCGCCGGCGGTTCGGACGCATGCGCCGGCCCGACCGTCGCGAGCAGCGCGACGGCCAGCATCCCGCGAACCAAGCCGGTCATGCCGTCAGTCGTTCGACGGCCCGAAACGCGTTCCTGCCGGCTAGGCGTCGGGATCGAGGCCCAGCTCGTGCGCGAAGTCCGCTTCCTCCAGGATCTGTTTGATCCTTGAGTTGAACAACGCGGCCTTGTGTCCGTCGATCCAGCGGTGGTCGTAGGTGAGGCTGAGGAACATCATCTGCCGGATCGCGATCGCGTCTGCGCCGTCCACCGAGATGACCGCGGGGCGCTTGGTGATCGCGCCGGTGCCGAGGATGCACACCTGCGGCTGGGAGACGATCGGAGTGTCCATCAAGCCGCCCATCGACCCGTAGTTGGAGATCGAGATCGTTCCGCCGACGACGTCGTCGGGTTTGAGGCCGCCCTTCGTTCGTGCCCGCGTCCCCACGTCGTGGATCGCACGCGCGACACCGATCAGGTTCATGCCGTCCGCCGCGTGGACCACCGGCACGATCAAGCCTTCCTCGCGACCGACGGCGACCCCGAGGTTCACCTCACGGAACAGGCGCGCGGTCTTGCCGTCCTCCAGGATGTGCGCATTGAACTCGGGAAACGCACGCAGCGCCTGCACGACGGCCGCCGCGATGAACGGCATGAACGTCAACGAGAAGCCTTCTCGCCGCGAGAAGTCCTCCTTGGCGCGAGCCCGTAGCCCGGCAACACGCGTGACGTCCACCTCGACCACGTTCGTCAGCTGAGCGGCGGTCTGCAGGCTCATGGTCATGTGCTTGGCGATCGCCTGGCGGATGCGATCGAAGGCGACATCCTCGTGCTCGCCCATCGGCACGGTGTACGACGACACCGGCTCCTGTCTCCTGGCGGGCGCAGGAGGAGTTCCGCCCGGGCGCGCCGTTCCGGCGGATGCCGTGACCACGTCGTCCTTGGTGATGCGGCCGCCCTTGCCGGAGCCGTGGACCGAGGACAGGTCGACGCTACGCTCCCGCGCGAGCTTGCGTACGAGCGGCGACGCGACCGCGCCCGGCGCGCCGCCGCTCTCCTGGACCGAGGGCGCGCGCGCGGCAGGTTCCTGTTCTGTCGGTGGCGCCGGTTCTCGCGCGGCAGGTTCCTGTTCCTTTTCGGCCGCCGGCGCTTCCTTCGTCTCACCCTCCGCGGCTTCGCCTTCCTCGATCACGGCCAGCTCCGCGCCCACCTCGACCGTCTCGTCCGGGCCGACCAGGATCTTGGCCAGCACGCCCGAGGCCGGCGAGGGCAGCTCGGTGTCGATCTTGTCCGTCGAGATCTCGACGATGGGCTCGTCTTCGGTGACCCGGTCTCCCTCTTTCTTGAGCCAGCGGATGATCGTGCCCTCGACCACGCTCTCGCCCATCTTGGGCAGTGTCACGGGTGTGGACACGAGGCTCTCCTCTCTAGGCCGTGTGGAGCGCGCGCCCGGCCAGCGCCAGCGCGGCTTCTCCGAAGGACTCGGACAGGGTCGGATGCGGGTGGATCAACGCGGCGACCTCTTCTGGCATGGCTTCCCATCCGACCGCGAGCATCGCCTCGGCGATCAGCTCGGTCACGCGCGGGCCGATGAAGTGCACGCCCAGGATCTCGCCGCCCTTGTCGGCGACGACCTTGCAGAAACCGGACTGGTCGCCGAGGATCGCGGCCTTCCCGATGCCCGAGAAGTTGACCTTCTGCGTTACGACATCCGCACCACGCTCGCGCGCCTCCGCCTCGGTCAGGCCGACCGCCCCGACCTCGGGGACGCAATATGTGGCGCGAGGTACGGCGTCGTAGTTGATCGGCATCGGGTTCTTCGCGGCGAGCCGCTCGGCGACGAATATGCCTTCAGCGAACGCCATATGCGCCAGCGCCGGCGTCGCGATCACATCCCCGACCGCGTACACGCCGTCCTGTGAGGTCTGCAGCGTTGTCTCGTCAACCTGGACGAAGCCACGCTCACCGATCTTCACGTTCGCGGCATCCAGGCCCGCCCCCTCGGTCACCGGTCCGCGACCGATCGCCACCAGAAGGATCTCGGCCTCGAGCTGCTCGCTGCTGCCGTTGGTCGAGACGGTCGCGGTGACGCCGTCGTCGGTGATCTCGGCATCCTCGAATTTCGCGCCGGTCAGGCAGGTGACACCGCGTTTCTTGAATGCCTTGGCAAGCTCCTTCCCCAGGTCGGCGTCCTCGAGCGGGACGAGCGTCGGCAGCATCTCAACGACGGTGACCTTCGCACCGAACGAAGCCCACAGGCTCGCGAACTCGACGCCGATCGCTCCGCCGCCGAGCACGATCGCGGACTTCGGCACGCCGTTGACGAGAGCCTCGTCCGACGTCCACACGCGCGGACCTCGCTCCAGCCCGGGGAGGAGCTTGGGGACCGAGCCGGTGGCGACGACGACGTTCTTCGCGGTGAACTCACGGCCCTCGACGGTGACGCCGGTGGGAGAGGTCAGGCGGCCGTCCCCGGTGATCACGTCGACCTTGCGATGCTTCAGCAGGCCCTCGAGCCCCTTGTGCATCTTGGTGACGACCTTGTCCTTGTAGCCCTGGACCCCGGTCCAGTCGAAGGACGGTTCGCCGGCGGAGATCCCGAAGTCCGTGGCGCCGCGGATCGTGTCGAAGACCTCGGCCGAGTGCAGAAGCGCCTTGGTCGGGATGCAGCCGTAGTGCAGACACGTGCCGCCTACCTTGTCGCGCTCGATCAGCGCGACTTTCATCTCGAGCGACGCTGCTCGCAGCGCGGCCGAGTAGCCGCCGGTTCCTCCTCCCAGCACGATCAGGTCGTAGGCGTCGGCCACCGTCCACTCTCCTTCCCTGTCGCCTCGAGCCAATCCTACCCAGGCCGTTCCTACCCGGGCCGCCGACCAGCGACTGGGCCACGAGCCGTGGCTCGGTCGAGATGCAGAGAAGCGGCCCCGAAGGGCCGCTTCTCAGGGGGGTTCCGTCGTCAGCGTCGGAACGTTCGCGCCGATGACCGCAGGATCGTCCCGAGCATCAGGACGTGCTGAGCCATGGTCGTGATCCCGAACGCGCTCTGGCTGGGTGCCACCGCGGTGCTACGGCCCGCGAAGGCCGTGCGCACCGAGGAGAAGCGACCGAACCGGAGCGTGATCCCGAGCAGGAGCATCATCGCTCCGAGCCATGCGGCGACCGTTGTCTCCGCTCCCGTCTTGGCGAGGTTCTTGGGAAGCGTCTTCCGGGTGCCGAGCACCGTGCTCGCGGACGCATCATCGCGTTCCTGTCGGGTACCACCGACGATCGAGTCGCCCGTGTCGGTGTCCTCGGTGTCCTCGGTTTCCTCGGGGTCACCAGGATCACCGGGGTCACCAGGATCACCGGGATCCCCGGGGTCACCAGGATCGCCGGGGTCTCCAGGATCGCCGGGGTCTCCAGGATCGCCGGGGTCTCCAGGATCACCGGGGTCTCCAGGATCACCGGGGTCTCCAGGATCACCGGGGTCTCCAGGATCACCGGGGTCTCCAGGGTCTCCAGGATCGCCGGGGTCTCCAGGATCACCAGGATCGCCGGGGTCTCCAGGATCGCCGACGTTCACTCCAACACTGTCGGTAGCTCCTGAACGGTCGTTCCCGTTCAGGACCGAGTGGTAGAGCGTCGCCGTGATCGTGAAGAAGCTGTCGGAGGAGTAGATGTGTGCGGCCGGACCCCACGTCCATGGTGATGGCGTGGTGAAGTTCGGGAGCACGTCCTCCGTCCCGTCGCCCCAATCGATGATGACGTAGTTGCCACTCTGATTGGAGGCTGGGGATGAGGCCGTTCCGGTGATCGTCACGGAGTTGCCGACGATCGAGATCGGCTCGTCGATGGATAGTGCGAAGGGACCTGCCGTCGCGAGGCCCGTGCCCATCGCCCCGGAAAGAATCATGGTGGCGACGATCACGGCGACCCGACGTCCGATGAGGACCTTACGGGACCGACGCGGCAGGATGTCGCTTGCTGCCATAAGTACACCTCCTTCCGGCTGCGATGGCGACTACTTCTCGTGTTGTCATGGGTGCAACGAGTGGTTTCGCGACTGAGGGGCGGGTCTTCTGCCCCTCGACGGCGGTCCGACCGGGGCAAACCGGCATATGCAGCGCCGGCAGTACCGCATTGTGGGGGTCGTTACCTTTCCTGAAGCTGCGCCGTTAAGCCCATGGACACTGTCTCTTGGGGGAGACGATGCGAGCAACTGTCGGCGACATCGCGACGATCACGGGCCCTTTCGTGGCCGAGGCTGCGGCGTGCGGCATCGTCGCTCCTTTCCGGCTCGTAGGCCAGGATGCCCACGGCTGGGTGGTCGCCGAACGAGCCGACACCTTGGTGCTGGATGATTTCGGCGAGCTGTGGTGGGTCCGCATCGACGGGCCTTTCGCGCATGTCGTTCGCGCGCCATGGCCCGAGGAACTCAGGGCCTTGCGCGTCGAGATCGAGCGCTCTTTGAACACGATCCGCGCGCGCGCGTTCCACCCTGCGGGGCGCGCGCGGCGTTGACGCAGGTTCGCCTCGCCGCCTAGCGTGCCCGCGTGCTGAAGCGCTCGCCGATCGATGCCGCTCACAGGGCCCTCGGCGCCAAGATGGCGCCGTTCGCGGGCTGGGACATGCCTATCTCCTATGAGGGGACGATCGCCGAGCACCTCAACGTCCGCGAGCGAGCAGGCATCTTCGACGTGTCTCATCTCGGCAAGCTGCTCGTGCGTGGCGCCGGGGCCGCTGCATTCCTGGACGAGCAGCTCTCCAACCGGATGGCCGACCTGCGGCCTGGACGGGCGCGCTACACGTTGATCCTGAACGACGACGCAGGCATCGTGGACGACCTGATCGTCTACGGGATCGGGGAGGGCGAGCTGCTCGTGGTGCCGAACGCGGCGAACATGGATGCGGTGGCGCAGCGACTCGAGGTTGCAGCGCCGGAGGACGTGCGCGTTGAGCGGCTCGACTGGTCCACGATCGCGGTGCAGGGCCCGTCGGCGTCCGAAGTCGTCGCAGAGCGGTATCCGGTCGCGAAGGATCTCGGGTACATGCAGGTCGCGCGCGACGGCGACATCGTGGTCGCCCGGTCGGGCTATACGGGTGAACGTGGGTTCGAGGTCTTCACCCCGGCTTCGGATGCGCTATCTGCGTGGGAGGAGCTGCTCGCGGGTGTGCGTTCGGCAGGCGGGGGGGCGTGCGGTCTGGCCGCGCGCGACACCTTGCGCCTGGAGATGGGCTATCCGTTGCACGGCAACGACATCGACGCCGGCACTACGCCCGCCGAAGCCGGCTTGATGTGGGCGGTCAAGACGGAGGACCGAACGTTCCCGGGTCGCGATGCGCTGCTCGACCGGCGACCCGAGCGTGCGCTGGTCGGTCTTCGGATGAGCGATCGTGTGATCCCGCGGCGCGGATGCGCGGTGCTCGATCAAGAGCGCGTGGTCGGGGAGTGCACCAGCGGCACATTCTCGCCATCGTTGAAGGTCGGGATCGCCCTTGCCTACGTTGCGGCCGGCGCGGCGCACCGGTCCACCCTGACTGTCGATGTCCGCGGGAAGCGGGGCTCGGCTGAGGTCGTGCGTCCGCCCTTCGTCGAACGGTCTCCTCGATGAGCATCCAACGACTCTCGTGGGATGAGAGCTTCCGCTTCACGGGCGAGGACTCCTGGGGCAATGAGATCCAGATCGACGCCGAGGAAGGCAGTGGGAGGGGTGCCAAACCCGCCGACCTGCTGCCCATAGCGCTGGCGGCCTGCACGGCGTACGACATCGTCAACATCCTTCGGAAGCAGCGTCAGGACCTGCAGGGGCTCGACGCCGAGATCGAGTCGATCCAGCAGGCCGAGGCTCCATGGACGTTCACCAGGGTGAAGGTGAGCTACGTCGCGCGCGGCCGGGTCGAGCTGCGAAAGGCACAGAAGGCCCTTGCCTTGAGCGAGTCCAAGTACTGCTCCATCTCGGCGACGTTACGACCGGTTGTCGAGATGGAGTTTTCGATCACAGTCGCCTGAGCGGCAGCACCTTCCGCGCCGATCGGCGTGCGCTGCGCTCCGGGTGGCGCTTCTCGGCGGGTGAGGCCTTTCGCGAGCGGGTAGGATGAAGTCATGAGCGAATCGCAGACGAAAGTCACCGCGGACGACATCCGCGAGGCGATCCGCGTCGTCATCGACCCGGAGCTTGGGATCTCCGTCGTGGACCTCGGTTTGGTCTATGACATCCGGATCGAGGACGGCACCGTCACGATCACGTTCACCCTCACCGCGATCGGCTGTCCGGTCGGTCCGATGATCGAGGAGCAGTTCAGGGGCATCGCGACCGCCCTGCCCGGCATCGATGAGGTCGAATGCGTGATGGTCTTCGATCCTCCATGGTCCACCGAGCGCATGAGCGAGGACGCTCGCATGGCGCTCGGTATGTTCTAGCCCCGCGCCCTTGTCGGGGGCCAGCCCGGGCCGGTCCTGCATCCGCGCTGATATCCCCCCGGGGGGCCGATCCCCTCTCTGGGATCGTGTGCGTGTGCGGTTCGGACGGCACACGCACACACTTCCGGACGGCCTCCTCCCTTGCTGCGGGAGATGTGTCCTCTGCAGGGCCGACTTGAAGCTTGTATCCGCAGGTCAGAGCAGGTAAACAATATGAGTTGCGTAAAAACCGTGCGTCGATTATAAAGTCCTCGTGGCGTTGGCGACGACGGGAGGCGGACGTGGCTGGATTCGCGAAAGACGTTCTGGTCGGGACTGATTGGCTGTTCGAGCGCCTCGACGATCCGGACGTGCGGATCGTGGACGTGGACGAGGACACCGAGGCTTATGAGCGCGGGCACATCCGCAACGCCGTGGGCGTGCATTGGCGCGATGATCTGCAGGATCCAGTCCTGCGTGACTTCATCGGCCCGGAGGCGTTCGCCGCGCTGCTCGACCGGCTGGGTATCGCGCCGAGCACCACGGTGGTCCTGTACGGCGGAAACAACAACTGGTTCGCGGCCTACGCCTACTGGTATCTACGCTACTACGGGCACGGTGACGTCAAGCTGCTCGACGGAGGCCGCAAGAAATGGGAGCTGGAAGGCCGCGAGCTGACGCAGGACCCTCCGAAGGTCGAGGCGGTCAAGGGCTACCCCGTTCCGTCGCGCGACGACACGATCCGCGCATTCCGCGACTACATCAACAGCGCTGTTCTCGGCAGCAGCGCGCACGGCCTCATCGACGTCCGCTCGCCGGAGGAGTTCAGGGGCGAGCTGCTCGCCCCGGCGCACCTACCGCAGGAGCAATCGCAGAAGCCGGGGCACATCCCCGGCGCGCACAACGTGCCGTGGGGCCGCAACGTCAACGCTGACACCGGTGAGTTCCTCTCGGCCGAGAACCTCCGCGAGATCTACGACCCGCTCGGCGTCACGCCGGACAAGGAGATCGTGGCGTACTGCCGGATCGGTGAGCGGTCGGCGTTGACCTGGTTCGTCCTCCACGAGCTGCTCGGCTACCAGAACGTGCGCAACTACGACGGCTCGTGGACCGAGTGGGGTTCGCTGGTGGGTGCGCCGATCGAGCGATAGCAGGGAAGGCTTCGGCGGGGATCGGGAGCGCAGGCCCGGTCCCCGCCTCCTTTAGTCGGGCACCCGGGGGCCGCGGAAAGTGCAAAAGTGCAGGTCAACCGGCAAGTGACCGGCTGGTGGCGCCTCGCGAAAGCGGAATCCCCCCTGCTACACTAGGGATTATCTTCGAGGCTCCAAGTGGGGGATACACATGTCGACCAAGCCGGCAGATCTTGATCTCGGCAAGGGCTACCGATACGGGTGGCACGACGAGGCCAGCAGCATCAACGTGCCCAAGAGAGGTTTGTCGCGTGAGGTCGTCGAGGAGATCTCGCACGGGAAGGGCGAGCCCGAATGGATGACCAAGATCCGGGTGAAGGCCTACGAGCACTTCATGCGTCGCCCCATGCCCAACTGGGGCGCGGACCTCGGCGAGATCGACTTCGACAACATCTACTACTACATCAAGCCGCTCGAAGAGCAGGTGAAGTCCTGGGACGACCTGCCCGACGACATCAAGAACACGTATGTGAAGCTGGGGATCCCCGAGGCCGAGCGCGAGTTCCTCGGCGGCGTGACAGCCCAGTATGAATCCGAAGTCGTCTACCACTCGGTCCGCAAGGACCTCGAGGAGAAGGGGATCTTCTTCTCGGACATGGATACTGCCCTGCGCGAGCACCCAGACATCGTCAAGCGCTACTTCGGCACGATCATCCCGCCGAACGACAACAAGTTCGCCGCCCTGAACACCGCTGTGTGGTCTGGGGGGTCGTTCATATACGTCCCGCCGGGCGTCGAGGTTGAGATCCCGCTCCAGGCCTACTTCCGGATCAACAAGGAGAACATGGGCCAGTTCGAGCGGACGCTGATCATCGTCGACGAGGGCTCATACGTGCACTACGTCGAAGGCTGCTCGGCGCCGGTCTACACGACCGACTCGCTGCACTCCGCCGTGGTCGAGATCGTCGCTCACAAGAACGCGCGCGTGCGCTACACGACCATCCAGAACTGGTCGAACAACGTCTACAACCTGGTGACCAAGCGCGCCGTTGCACACGAGGGCGCGGTCATGGAATGGGTCGACGGGAACATAGGCTCGAAGATCACGATGAAGTACCCGTCGATCTACCTGATGGGCGAGCGCGCGCGCGGCGAGGTGCTCTCGGTCGCGTTCGCGGGCGAGGGACAGCACCAGGACGCCGGCGGCAAGATCGTGCACGTCGCATCGAACACCTCGGGCCAGATCATCTCGAAGTCGGTGAGCGCGCAGGGCGGGCGGACCGGCTACCGAGGTCTGGTCAAGGTGAACGCCGACGCGACCGGATGCAAGGACTTCGTGCGGTGCGACGCGCTGATCCTGGACGAGAACTCGCGCTCGGACACCTATCCGTACATGGAGATCGACAACCAGACCGCCAACATCGGCCACGAGGCCACGGTCTCCAAGGTGGGGGACGAGCAGCTCTTCTACCTGATGAGCCGCGGCATCAGCGAGAACGACGCGATGGGCATGATCGTGAACGGTTTCATCGAGCCGATCACCAAGGAGCTGCCGATGGAATACGCGGTCGAGCTCACCAGGCTGATCCAGCTCCAGATGGAGGGCGCGGTCGGCTGAGGCCGCCGCCGAGGACCCATGGCCGCATCGTTCGACAGTGATGCCGTCACGTCCCTCGCACAGCGGGCGGGCGATCCCGATTGGCTGATCGAAGGTCGCCTCGACGCGCTCGAACGGTTCGGTTCACTGCCCTGGCCGGAGATGTCGCTCGAGCAGTGGAAGCACACCGACATCAGATCGCTGGACCTGGAGTCGTTCGACGCCGCCCCTCCGGCCCACGAGCCCGTCGCAGGGCTCGACGACGTCCCTGCGGACATCCGCGCGCTCGCGATCGGGCAGAAGGGGGACCGGCTCGGGTTGGCGATCCAGATCGACGCCGACGTCGTGCACACGCGGCTCGCCGCTCCTCTCGCGCAGCAGGGCGTCATCTTCGCGCCGCTGGGCGAGGGGGTGTCCGCGTTGGGCGAGCGCGCGCGCGAGCTGCTCGGCCGGGCGGGGGCGAGCGATCACGAGGCGAAGCTCGCCGCGCTGAACCACGCGTTCGCCTCGGGCGGCGCGCTGCTGTATGTGCCGCGGGGTGTCGTGGTCGAAAAACCGATCCAATCGGTGCGCTGGCTGAGCGGCGCGGGCATCGCGTCGTTCCCGCGCGTCGTGGTGATCGTCGAGGACGGCGCATCGGTCACCTATATCGATCACTACGCCTCGGCCGAACTCGCAGGCGACGCGCTCAATATGGCCGCGGTGGAGATCTACGCCGGGCAGGCTGCGCACGTCGACTACTTGATGGTCCAGGACCTTGGACAGCAGGTGTGGCACTTCTCGCAGGTGCGCGCGCTGATCGAGCGCGACGCGACGGTCCGGTGCTTCGACGCGGCTCTGGGCGGGCGGCTGGCGCGGTCGGTCGTGGAATCGGTTCTCGACGGACAGGGCGCGCGCGCGGAGATGCTCGGTCTGTACTTCGGCGATCACGCGCAGCATATGGACGTGCGGACGCTGCAGCTCCACCGCGGGCCCCACACCTCGAGCGAGGTCTACTACAAGGGCGCGCTGAAGGGAACCTCGCACGCCGTGTACTCGGGTCTGGTGGACATCGAGAAGGATGCCAAGCAGGCGGATGCGCAACAGCTCGACCGGAACCTGCTGCTCTCCGACGGCGCGGGCGCGGATCCGTCCCCGTTCCTCGAGATCAAAACCTCGGAGGTGACGCGCGCGACCCACGGCGTATCGGTCGGCCGGCCCGACGAGGAGGTGCTGTTCTACCTCCGCTCGCGCGGCCTGAGCGACGCGGATGCCGAGCGGCTGTACGTGACAGGCTTCTTCCAGGAGATCATCGACCGCGTGCATGTCCCAGAGGTCCGCGAGACACTCACCGCGGCGGTCGAGGACGAGCTGGCGCTGGAGGACTAGGTGAGCAAGGTGCGCGTGTGCAGGAGCGACGAGCTGGCGCCGGGCATGGCCGCGCGCGTCGTGCTCGACGGGACGCCGGTCGCCGTGTTCAACGTCGAAGGCGCGTTCCACGCGATCGGCGACACCTGCACGCACGAAGAGGCTTCGCTATCGGAAGGGTTCGTGGACGAGGACACGGTCGAGTGCCCCAAGCACGGAGCCGTGTTCCACATCCCCACCGGCGAGGTGCGGACGCTACCGGCGACCCGCAGCGAGCCGGTGTTCCGTACCGTCGTCGAAGGTGACGAGCTATACGTGGAGGCGTGATCGATATGGCTGAGACATCCACCGCGGCGCTTGCCGCCGAGCCGAAGGCAGGGGAGGTGCTGCTCGAGATCTCGGATCTGCACGCCGGCGTCGAGGGGCGCGAGAGCATCCTCAAGGGCGTGTCGCTGACGATCCGGCGCGGCGAGATCCACGCCGTCATGGGCCCGAACGGGTCGGGCAAGAGCACGCTGTCCTACGTGCTGACCGGACGGCCCGGTTACACGGTCACCAAGGGCACGGTGGGGTACAGGGGCCAGGACCTGCTCGAGATGCCGGCCGACGAGCGCGCGCGCGCCGGCATGTTCCTTGCGTTCCAGTACCCGCAGGAGATCCCCGGCGTGAGCGTGGTCAACTTCCTGCGTGCCGCGCGCAACGCGGTCACCGGGACCGAGGCAAGCCCGATCGAGTTCTACCGCTTCCTGAAGTCGAAGATGGAGCTGCTCGGGATGCCGGAGGAGATGGTCAAGCGCTACGTCAACCAGGGATTCTCGGGCGGCGAGAAGAAGCGCAACGAGATCCTTCAGATGGCTGTGTTGGAGCCCGATCTCGCGATCCTGGACGAGACGGATTCGGGGCTGGACATCGACGCGCTCAAGGCGGTCTCGCACGGGATCAACGCGGTTGCCGACGAGAAGGTCGGTGTGCTGCTGATCACGCACTACCAGCGGATCCTGAACTATGTGCATCCGCACGTGGTGCACATCTTGAAGGACGGCCGCATCGTGCGTTCCGGCGGGCCCGAGCTGGCCGCAGAGCTCGAGGCAACCGGGTACGATGGCTTCAAGGAGGCCACGGACGCGGACGACATGGGTCCGCTGCCGTAGGAGGGACGATGCTCGATCCCAAGGTCGTACGGAAGGACTTCCCGATCCTGGACCGGAAGGTCCACGGCGACCGCCCGCTGGTCTACCTGGACAGCGCGAACACCTCGCAGAAGCCTCGCCAGGTGATCGAGGCGCTTTCGTCCTTCTACGAGCAGCACAACGCCAACATCCACCGCGCCGTCTACGAGCTCGCCGCCGAATCCACAGCGCTGTACGAGCGCGCGCGCGAGAAAGCCGCCGCGTTCATCGGCGCACCGGGCGGCGCGCGCGAGATCGTGTTCACCAAGAGCTGCACCGAAGCGACGAACCTTGTGGCGCGCGCGTGGGCCTGGTCCACACTGCGCGAGGGCGACGAGATCGTGGTCTCCGAGATGGAACACCACTCGAACCTGATCCCGTGGCAGCTCGCGGCGCAAGCGACCGGCGCGCGCATCGTGGCATTCCCGGTGACCGACGACGGCCATCTGGATCTCGAGCAGCTCGAGCGCGTGATCACCGATCGCACGAAGCTGGTGTGCATCACCGGCATGTCCAACGTGCTGGGCACGATCCCGCCGGTGCGCACGGTCGCCGACGCGGCGCACGCGGCCGGTGCGCTGGTGCTCGTCGACGGCGCGCAACGGACGCCGCACGTGCCGACCGACGTCACCGAGCTGGGCGCCGACTTCTACGCCTTCACGGGCCACAAGATGTGCGGGCCGACCGGCTCGGGCGGGCTGTGGGGGCGCGCGGAGCTGCTCGAGGAGATGCCGCCGTTCCTCGGCGGCGGCGAGATGATCCTCGAAGTGTGGATGGATCACGCGACCTACAACGAGATCCCCTACAAGTTCGAGGCAGGCACGCAGCCGTTCGCGCAAGCCGTCGGGCTCGGCGCGGCGATCGACTACCTCAACGAACTGGGGATGGACGCCGTGCGCGCGCACGAGATCGAGCTGACCGGCTACGCGCTCAAGCGGCTCGCGGAGATCGAGGGCCTGCGCATCTTCGGGCCGTCGGATCCGACGGAGCGGGGCGGCGTCGTGTCCTTCTGGATGGACGACGTGCATCCGCACGACCTTGCCACGATCCTGGACACCGAGGGGATTGCGGTGCGCGCCGGCCACCACTGCGCGCAGCCGCTGATGCGCCGCTACGACGTGCCCGCGACCGTGCGCGCGAGCTTCTACGTCTACAACACCGAGGACGAGGTGGATGCGCTGGCCGAGGGGCTGGTGCGCGCGCGCGAACGCTTCACCGCCGGCGGCGGCCTGCCCTTCTAACAGAGCATCTCGTAGTCGTCGGTCGGCTCGAACACGCCGGCAGGATCTGCTTGATACTGGGTCACACCGTCCATCCATCGGAAGTTCTCTGCCGCCTGGGCGAGGTTCAGGGTTGACAGGCACTCCCGTGGATTGCTCACCACGCCCGGCTGGTACGGGTACACGGCCTGCATGAGATCCTCATCGGGTAGCCCCACGTGATCGAGCCCGAGGACGTGGCCGAACTCGTGCAGGGTCACGTTGTAGATGTCGTTGGGCGTCATGCTCCAGACGAACATCGAGCTGAGCACGATGTTGGAGCCCAACGGGATCCGGCAGGTATTGTCGGTGCACGAGGGCAGGTCGCTGGCGGACTCGCAGCTTTGGAACGCGTTCAGTCCTGCCCAGGCACCCATGTGCGGGAGGAAGATCACGTACGTGTCCGGTCTGGGCAGGGCGGATGGATCGACTCCCGGCCCCAGCACGTGCACGTCGATCTGCAGGTCGGCGAGGTGGGCGGCGTCGTCGCGCATCGTGGCGAAGCGGTGCGCGATCGTTTCCCACTGCTCGACCGCGTCGGCGGCCGCGCGCGTATAGGGCGCGTCCCAGGGCGGATCTGTGGGCGCACCTCCGGGGAGCAGCACGAGGCCGTCGATCCCCCTGCTGGTGGAGATGTTGATGGTGTCCGACTCGTTGCCGATCACTTGGACGAATGCCGAGGGAACGACCTGGACGGTGAGCGTGGACTTCGACCAGGCGCACGTGGCGGATGACACGTAGGTCCGCTCCGCCGGCGCGATCCGCGGAGCCAACAGCGCAACCATCAGGGCGAGCGCGGGAGCTGCTCTGCGCGGTGTCATGATCGATCCTCCCTCGGTGTCGTCTCACACTGTCGTCACCGAGGAGGAGCGAACGTTTCAGGCCGTCATGCCCCGATCCTGTACCCGACACCGCGCTGGGCGTCCGGCGCGTAGTCCCCTTGGAAGGCGTTCGCTCCGGGCGCGAGCGTCGTGGTGTACGCGCGCACGCCCTCCAGTGTCGCACCCGGTGCGAGCAGCTCGCGGAACCGCCCCTCCACGCGGTCGAACCGGATCACCGCGAGGAGCCGGCGGCCCGTCACGGTCGTGGCGGCCTCGAAGGTCTGCTCGGTCTGGCCATACCCGGATCGCGGTTCCCAGTACGGGGAATCCGCCGAATGCCCGGGATCGCCGCACACCAGCCGGACCGAGAAGGCTCGGTCCTGCCCGCCGCTGGTTACGTCGCCGCCCGTCATCCCGATGGGCCCCACCTCGGCGTCGGGGACCTCGTAGCGTTGTTCTTCCGACTCACCGACAGATGAGACGGTGCCCTCGCACTGCTTGCCGGGGAAGTCCCACCTGATGCCGTACTGATCGTCGGCCCGCGGCAGTCCGCGCAGCTCGATCGCGAAGCTAACGCCGCGGGCGGTCCCGTGCCGGTCGCGCACCGTCGCGATCTCGAGCGAGCGCAGATCCAGGCTCGGTGGGGCGGCGCTGTCGAGCGCGTCGGGGACGGTGATGCGCAGGTCGAACAACGACAGATCGCCGCTACCGACGCCAAGCCCACCACCACCCTCCTCGTCACTCAGCCGCATGACGTCGCTGAAGCCTGCCGTCGCGTCGGGTGGAGCCAACGCCATAGGTACCGGGGTGTCGCGACCGGAGGCCGGTCCCGTCGCCGTGGCGAGTGTCGCGGTCCCGTCGCGTTCGGCCGACGGCGTCGCCGGTGTAACCGCCATCGCGACCGAAAGCGCGACCGCGGCGAGAACCTCCGCGGCGCGCGCGGGCTGGTGCTCGGCACGCGCCGTGAGCCGGGGGATCCGCATCATGATCCGCTTGGCGAGATGTGGCACCGCGGCGACCGGGAGCAGGCCGCTCGCGCTCAGCCCTGCGAGCTCGTCGGCGACACGGTCGCACGGCCCGCATCCATGATCGGTGATGCGACCCGTTCCCAACAGCGTCCGGCGGCACGAGGTCGGGAGCCCGTGGTGATCCGCGAGCAGTGCCAGCGTCTCTCGCCGCAGTCGCCTGATCGCGCGATGCGCGATCAGGCGGGCGTGCGCGGGAGTGGTGCCGAGCTGCTCGGCGAGCGTGTCGATGCTGTGCTCGTGGATCACGCGGGCAGTGATCGCGAGCCGATCGCGCTCGTTCAGGCGAATCAACGCCCGGTCGAGCAATGTGCGGATCCGGGGATCGTAGGGGGTCGGGATCTCGCCGGGCCGCTCGATGAGGCGTGCCAGCCGCCGCTCGGCGCGGATGCGCGCGCGCACGTGGTTGCGCGCGCGGTTGCGTGTCGCGGTCACCAGCCACGCGACCGGGGCCCTGGGCGGGTTGCTGGCGCGCTCGGTCAGCGCGAGGACGGCGTCGGACGCGATGTCCTTGGCTGCCTCGCGGTCACCGACGATCGCGGCGGCGGTCGATTCCAGCCGCGCGCGTTCCCGGGCCGGCACCCATTCCTCCAGCGGTCCCTTCTCGCTCATCGCCCCTCGGTATTCGCCCCCAGGCCAGGAACTCCCTGCAGGGAAGAACCCGCCGGTCGTATCGCGTTTCACCCCCGGAGAGGGACCCCATCGGTGCGGTATCCTGCGGGTATGTCCTTAGACGATCTGTATCGTGAAGTCATCCTGGACCACTATCGCTCGCCGCGGAACAAGCGGCCGATCGAGGCGGCCGAGATCGACGTCCACCGCAACAACCCGCTGTGCGGGGACGACATCCACGTCCGGGTCCGCGTCGCCGACGGGATCGCGGCCGATGCCGCCTTCGAAGGGCAGGGCTGCTCGATCTCGCAAGCCTCGGCGTCGATGATGACCGAGCAGATCAAGGGCAAGAAGGTCTCGGAGATCGAGGATCTGGTCTTGCGCTTCCGCAAGATGATGGGTGGCGAGGACGCGCCGGGCGAGGAGACCCTCGGTGACCTGGTCGCGTTGAAGGGCGTCGTGAAGTACCCGGTACGGATCAAGTGTGCGGTGCTCGCCTGGGACGCCTTGCAGGCCGGCGTCGGCGACTACCAAGCCTGAGCGCCCTATGGCGGGCCGCCGCACCTTCCTGATCGTCGGCGCGAACCTCGCGGGCGGGCGCGCCGCCGAGAAGCTCCGAGCCGAAGGGTTCGACGGCCGGATCGTGCTGATCGGCGAAGAGCCGCACCGTCCCTACGAGCGGCCGCCGCTGTCCAAAGAGATCCTGCGCGGCGAGCAGCCGCCCGAGAAGGCGTTCCTGCGTCCCGAGGAGTATTACGCCGAGAACGACATCGAGCTGTTGCTCGGCGCGCGCGCGACCAACATCGATACCGAGGCCCAGGTCGTCGCGCTCGCGGAGGGCATCTCGCTGGGCTACGACATGCTGCTGCTGTGCACGGGCGGTCGCGTACGCACCCTCGACCTGCCCGGCGCGGATCTGCGTAACGTGTTCACGCTGCGCACCATCGACGACGCGCTCGCGATCCACGAGCACCTGAAGCCCGGCGCGAAGATCGTGGTCGTCGGGGCCGGATTCATCGGCTCGGAGGTCGCGGCGAGCGCGTCGATGACCGGCGCCGAGGTGACGCTGCTCGAGGTGGCGCCCGTGCCGCTGGGACGCGCGCTCGGTGAGGAGGTCGGTGGGCTCCTGGGCGAGCTGCATCGGGCGAAAGGTGTGGACCTGCGAACCGGCGTGGGGATCGAGGGGTTCGAGGGCGACGGCGCGGTACGCGCCGTCGCCCTCGAGGACGGCACCCGCTTCGCTGCCGACGCCGTCATCGTCGGCGTCGGCATCGACCCCGCCGACGGGCTGGCGCGGCGGAGCG